>Ga0114999_10001846_pt1 | contig 28852 bp, 21 predicted proteins | sample ArcticOcean_MG_C_3_FD_89820 | JGI IMG/M metagenome (GOLD analysis project Ga0114999, IMG submission 89820) | Marine microbial communities from western Arctic Ocean - ArcticOcean_MG_CB8_126 | ecosystem: Environmental > Aquatic > Marine > Oceanic | place: Arctic Ocean: Canada Basin | collected...
TACTGCATTGTCAACTACTTCCCAAATACAATGATGTAAACCTGAGCCGTCGTTGGGATCTCCGATATACATTCCTGGTCTTTTTCTGACCGCTTCCAGGCCTTCCAAAACTTGGATGCTATCTGCACTATATTCGCCAGACATATTATCGCTCTCGTATTGAGGGTTCCTTTAGGGAACCCTCAAATTATTACATTAATTCTAGGGAGACGAGGCCTATAACACTCTCTATTTACCGAGCCAATATCCTGTAATTTGGAGTTAATTTCGACAAAGTGATGCTTTCACTTCTTTCTCTCTTCTCGACATGATTAAACAGGTCACTTAATTCGGGCTCTCCCATGCAAAAGCCCTTGGTATGCGTCACACTGAGGGGAAGGACCGCCGAAGAAATGTCCAATGATGCCCCAAAGGCAGTTAAAATGGGGGCGGATATAGTGGAGGTACGACTAGATCTCCTATGGACTACCGAAGAAAAGATACCATCACTCACGAAGTCTGAAAAATGGGAAAAAGAGGAAGTAGAGGTAATAGTGCACCAACTGGAACTGAATTCCATAGATTTTCAGGAGGCAATCAAGACAATTTCATCAGCCGTGGAAGCACCACTTTTGATGACTTGTAGACCTCAGAGACAGGGCGGATACTATCCAGGTAGTGAGGAAGAGAGGTTTTCGGTCCTCGAAGCAGCTATTGCAAGTAAACCCAGTTGGATTGACCTAGAAATTGATATTGACCCTCTCAAGAGGGAAGATTTGGTCAAACTTACGGGAAAAGATACGAAAGTCCTTGCGTCATTGCATTCATTGGATGGAGTTCCTTCAGCATCTGAGATTTCTCAGGATGTTATGGATGCACAGGAAATGGGAGATTTGGTTAAAGTCTGTTATAAGACAAACGATAGAAAGGATGCACTCAGGATTTTCGAGTCTGCATTGCTGCTGAAGACTTCCGAGGCAAATTTTTCATTGATGGGACTGGGTCCAGGGGGGGACTGGGGACGAATACACGCACCAGTACTCGGCCAGGACTTTGTCTTTGCAACAACTGAGTCTGGTTGGCATTTGGCTCAGCAGGGGAGAATAAACGCCTCAGATCTGAGAATCGCATGGGACATTCTGGAGTATTCCTAGTCACCCGTCCCTCAGGAACGGAACTTCGATCATTTCTTCGCTCTCTCTTCTACCCAAAGCAGATGAGTGATATTTCCAGTGGATGATTAGTGGGACGATTATGCATGAAAGTGGGAGTGTCCCGATTAGGATATAGGCCGCAGTCTTCGGTAGTGAGAATCTTTCCTCTACATCGATTAGGACCTCTACGCTCATGTTTCCAGAAGCTGGATGATCCCCTTCGCGGCTATTGTCCCACCCATCTAGGACCAAGTGCAAGACTTGTTCGTCAGAGACTCCGAATCCTGCAAATGACCATGCAGATCCGGAGGAGTCGATCGCTACTGAGAACTCTTGGTAGGACACAGATTCGTAAGCATGGGCATCTCTGAATGGGATCCAAGTAAACATGTCTCTGTACTCAACTGGGACGGAATCTAAACCTCCCTCCTCGCAAATCAAATCCCATCCTTCTTCATCACAGTAGAAATCAATGGTGTACATGTCCAGGTTCGAGTCAGTTAGGAGATAGACGTCCCCTTTCGAGTTACCATGGAAGTCAATGCAGAATGTGTATCTCATGCCCGGTTCCAGTATCATTGCGATAGTCGTTGCAGACTCATTCTCAACGTGAATACCAGGAAAACCGTCCCATGCTCCGTCGGACCATTCCGTGCTGATGTCTTTGTCTAGGGCATTCAGTCCCGTGTCTCCTCCAAAACCGAACGATCTTTCATTACCGTATCCGGGAACTCCTACTGACAGGTAATCTCGGGGGTCTTCTGTTGAGTTCCAGTCACTACTAGGAGAAACATTGCAGGTTGTCGATTGGGAACTTGCCGGAATCGAGGCAATAACAACCGAGCTCAGAAGAACTGCAAATAGGAACTGTACCCCCATTCCCCCTACAATGACTATCCTCATTTTCTTCGCCTCGTTCTAATTGGTCGCACATATCCCGAATCCGTGTTTGTGCGCTGATCAGAAGTCAGATATCTTGGTTGCGGAGGGGGCCGGTGTTGATCCATGCCTGGCAGCCCACCTTCCGCCTCGACCTCATCAACGTCGTATTTTTTGGCCATGTCTAGAGCGTCCAATTCATCTTCGTCCCTCTCCTTGAGGACCATCCAACCCAGGATTGCTACCAGTGTCACTAGGAAAAGCAGCCCTGCGCTTTCTTTCCCGGGGATAATATCCTCCATTCTCAAGTCGGAAAGCGTCTTTGGGGGTCTGGTATCTTCTATTGATATGACTGTAATCACATAGTCCTTTGATTCACAGACGTTCAATCCATCGCACACAGTCAGTGAAATCCTTACTTCTCCAGGCTCTTCCCAAGTCTGATTCGAGGTGATCCAGTCATTTCTTGAGTTGCCATCACAACCCTCCAGAGTATTACAATCTTCATCTATGAAGGCATTAATGTCCCATTCGAATCTCAGTGACTCATTAAGACTCTTGTCTCTGTCATTGGTGGGATCGCCGTCTCCGTCACTGTCGAACAGTGCATCATCATCCAGCCAAGCCACAGTACCTTCTTCTAAGTCCAGATCTAAGGCTTTCCCACTTAAATTAACTAAGTCCCCCACAACAACATACTCGAAAGGAATCGGCCTTGAAGATGTAATTACGGGAGCAGTGGAGACTATTACCTTAATCTCCGAAGTATTTGAGTCACCATCTCCAAACCCATCAACTACAGTTAGCCTAACTGTATATTCTCCAGATCTTTCGTAACTGTGCCAAACTTGTGGACCAGAAGAGGGCGGACTCGCATCTCCGAAGTCCCAAATCCACTCAACAATGCCATTCCACTCTGGGTCTTTGATGTCCGAGGATGTCTTTCCTTCAAATTTTGGGTCTGCATCGAAACTGTTACTTCCATCGAATCTAATGACATTCCCCGGGCCCACGAAAGCCCCACCGTCCACTGTTCTTGGAATCTTCCAAATCAACTCTCCGTTTTCACCATTGGGAATTTCTGACAACATCCCATCTCCATCACTCGGGCAGCTGAATGAAATAATGGGGACTGGCAAGGGATTTTGGATATACAGCAGAAACGTCTTCGGTGCTGAATTCAGATTCCTCTCGTCGGAGACGACTAGAGAAATACTATAGAGACCAGGAATAGAAAAAGTTCTACTTACAGAAGTTGTATTCTCTATGGCATCCTCTCTGTCCGAGAAAGTCCAGTAGTGAGATAGTGCAGACGTATCTCCATCAGGGTCGAATGATGAACTACTGAAAATATAAGCATCTCCAATTTCTCCATCCGACGGCCGTTCAAAAAGTGCCACTGGACGTTGATTCAGGATTTCCACTTCCAAGTATGCAATGGATGTATTTCCGTCGTCATCACTGACCTCCAGTGTCACATTCTTCATCCCCGGTTCCCTCCAGCTAACGATTGGGTTTGCTTCGAACGAACTTGTCTCCAAGAAATCCGATGCAAGTGATACCCCCTGTCCGTCTAAGTTGACTCCTCCTTCGAAAGTCCACCGGTATTCGACAATAATTCCATCTTCGTCCTCGAATATTTCGGGCATTGCTAGGGGCGTTACTGCAAAGGCCTCCAATTTTTCCGAGAAGATCTGGTAAGGTTCTCTGTTCAGAACTGTTACTAGAAGCGTCTTCTGTGATGACTGGTGGCCATCACTAACTACGAGTTCTAGAGAGTAAACCGTCCCCTCACTGCTACCATCTATCCAAGAGTGTCCCACTTCGAAGAGTCCAGTCCCAGAGTCAGTAGAACCATCTCCCCAGTTCCATGAGAAAAATAATTTGTCTACGGGGACGTTGTCAGACGTGCCAAATGCAGAAAATTGAACTCTCTGATTTGTCTGTACAGTCAATTCATCCTGAATCGACAATCCATCAACGGAAATCTCAGGAATTGGTTCAGAGGTGTCATTCACTGAGATTGTCCATGACTCTGATTCGGAAAAGTAACCACCTTGATCCATTACAAGGAGAGTAATAATGAAATTTCCTTCTTCTGTGAATGAATGAATAGGATTCTTCAAGCTGGAAGAATTTCCATCTCCTAGGTCCCAGATGTACGATTGCGGAGTTTCATTGTGGCCGAAAGAACCGTTTTGGAAACCGAATCCCCACGAATCGTAACCTCCCCCAAAGATGTATGTGGAAGTCCAAGTCTGAGTCTCATTGGATGAGATTGATCCCGATCCTACAGGTTTCATGTTGAAAACCTGCTGAGGAAGTGATTGGGCTATGTCCTGCAACTCTCCAGTAATGTCTCTGACTTTAGCTGTGAACGACCAATCACTGGTAAACGGTGGAGTAAACCATGCTGAGCGCATTTCCGGCTCAGAGTTTCCTACAGAGATCATGAAATCTGCAGAATCAAATAGTGTGTTGTTGCTAAAAGCTGAAAATTCTACAGACAAAGACTCCGAAAATGCACTTGAACTTACACTCATCCCAATTTCCACGCTATCTTCCAGAGCGTCTCCGTCTCGATCGAAACCCACGATTGAATCGATCAAGACTTCTGCAGGGCTTGTAACCTGGCTTGCACTTACGGTAAATGATCCAGCGGGATAATTTCCTCCCGAAAGAACACCACAATTTGCAAAGTCGAAATCGCAGTCATCAACAAGAGAGTTGTACCAGACAAGGAGCAATACATCAGAGGTAGTGTTGCCAAATCCATGAACTAAGCCAGTCCCCCGTCCGTCGTTTGAGTCAATCCTCAGCCTTTCCATGGTCCAAGTACCGGAAGAGTCCTCTTTCGATAGAATGGCACCCTCGAAACCAAATCGGTCCGGTTGAACCATTATGCTCAATGGATAACCATCCCCTTGTGTGAACCTGAAAGATTTGAGACCCCATCCTTCTATTGAGTGTCCAGACGATTGCCATGCATCGGACCACTGATCGTTCTCGACACTTACAGTTCCTTTGCAGAATCCACCGGCGGAGCAGTCTTCAACCAAGTCAATTTCGGAGAAACCAAATGCGCCTTGCGCACTATCTAGGGTGACTGCAGCACTGAAGTTCGCAAATATCTCGCTCATTGAAGTCCCTATTGGGGTCGAACCGGGCCCGGGGTTCCTAGCTAGGTTCTCAATTCCGTTGCCCCCTAGAGAGCCATCCGAGACCAACTGTCTAATCGAGGTCGGACCACCTAGTTTGTCTGCTAAGTAAGACATGAAAAGGAAACTAGAACCTCTATCAGAATCTCTCCCATCCCACCACCTCAAACTGGTGTTGGAGTTCAATGTCCACGAGTTTGCTCTCTCCTCAAGTTCCGGAGACGCTCCGAAGCTAAGGAACTCCGATAATCCTGCAGTGCCCTCATCGACCCATTTGTATTCGAAAGGATCCATCTCGTGATGAATCAATTGCCCGAACTCATGGGTCATGACGCGATTCCTTTCTGAAAGGTCATCAATGTCTAGGAATAAGGACTCACGTAACGATGAAACTCCAGATTCAAAATACCCTTCTTCTCCTCCAGGACCGTCTATAGATAGGACGGCTATTTCTATCTGGCAATTGTCATCAATATCGGGAGGAGCTCCGAAGTAGTTTGTGGTGGAGGGGAATATGATTGACTCCCAGTTTGACACAATATCATTCAAGATAGTGGATGAAATAATCTGCTCGTCTTCCACGAAAATTGCAGCATTGGAGGAAATTTTCTCTACAGTGACCGAAAATGTACCGTCACTGGTTGTCATGTTGTCGGTATCATCTACCGACCAAGTATTCAGGCAGCTTCTTGGTTGTCCCTCCGTGCTTCCTAAAGCACCGGGGGATAGGGAAACCACCAGTAGTGAAACTACGGTCAACACAGTCTTCCTAGTAGCGTTGATTTTCGAACCGCCACCCATAACTAGCACCTTGTTCACCAATCTGCTCAAAACTGTTCGAGGACGTATTTTAACATCGATGGAGCATCGTTCGTACATGGGAGGTAGTCCAGGGCCATCAATCGTCCTCGTTGCCCTACTGCTTCTTCTCCTTTCTCCTCATTCTTTGGGCGCAGAAACCTACCAATTAGCCGAAGAAAGAGATGTCGATATTTTGCGTACATTGCCTCACAACTCTTCTTCTTTCACACAAGGCCTGGAAGTACAAGGGAAGTCAATTTTCGAGAGCTCAGGCCTTTACGGGCATTCGAGACTAAGTGAGATTGATTCACAAAATGGAGAGGTAATCCGACAGGTATCAATAGATGACTCTTACTTTGGAGAAGGGATTACCGTAAAGGATCAGTCGATCATAATGTTGACTTGGAGGGAAGGTGTAGCATTAGTATTCGATATCTCTAATTTCAGCATAATCGGAAACTTCAGTTTCGAAGGAGAGGGTTGGGGATTGTGCTACAATGGTGAGCACATGGTAACCTCAAACGGCACCTCTGAGCTTTCATTCAGAGACCCCAATACCTTCGAAACCAATTTCACTGTACTTGTCACGTGGGATGGAAATCCAGTCTCAAACCTAAATGAATTGGAGTGCGTCGATGATAAAATATATGCAAACGTTTGGATGGAGGACATCATTTTGGAAATTTCCTCTACTTCCGGGGCAGTGAAGTCTTACGCTTCTCTAATTTCAATCTCTTCTTCACAGGGAAACGGTTCTGAAGAAGTCTTGAATGGAATCGCATTTGATCAGAATTCCGAGGGATTCTGGATCACTGGGAAGAATTGGACGGAGATGTACTTGGTCAATTTCACAATCTTGGAAGTAATATTGAGTCCCGATGAATCTCCCGGATTTCCAATCTCGGTTGCGGCCTCGGGAGTCACTATCGTATCGGCAATCTTACTATTTCGAATAACCTTCATGAGGAAAGAACCAGAAACGCCCAACTTCAAGGACTCCCATCGTTAGGGCACGCCGTGGCCGATGAAGATGACGAAGGAGGTATCGACCTCGAGTACTTCCTAGAAGACATGTCGGGTGAGTCATCAACTAGGGTTGCTGGGGCTATTTTGATAATCATCGGAAGCCTTCTCGGTGTACAGTTGGGGGTTCTACTCGTATCAGCAAATCCGGATGAAATTCTCTCAAGTACTCTAGACGCATCCGATGAGTATTCTGATATATCCGGCATAGTCATCTCTGAACTATCTGGAAACGACACGGGCGGAGAACCAATCGAAGGGGTAAGGGTGAGACTTCTTTCCGTTGAGGGTGCAACTACGGGCAAGGAGACATTCACAGATTCTAATGGAAGATTCTCTATTCCCGAAATCCGCAGAGAATCTGCTCTGCTATCATTTACTCACACTGGGAACAATACAACCAAGTTGTATTTCGTCCCAGGTGACGAAGCACAAATCACTGTCACTATGTCCAAAGGAAACGGCGAGAATGTAATTGACATGCGTGGTGAGAGCCATCAGGCTCAGTCAGTTTCCATTGCTACTGCTATTGCCTTACTTACCGTTCTTCTTGGACTAACGGGAGTCTACGGTGGTGTTGAGGCATATCGGAGTAATAGCTATAGGAGATCATGGTGGCTTTCCTTCCTCGGCCTCTGGAGCAGGGGAATGATTTTCATTGGACCACTGCTTATTTTGATTGGAATGGGATTAGTGACATTGTCTAAGGAACAGTTTTCTGGTAGTCGCCATTAGGCATCGGGAGAGTCGCATGTATCTGTTCTCAATTGAAGGTGGAGATGGTAGTGGAAAGGGACTAGCAACACAGATAGTAAATGAGGTTCTACAGTCAGAGTTCTGCTTTACTTCTGTAGAAGCTACTGCCGAACCTCGGAGGGATCATGCACTAGGTAGACTGGCAATAGAATCTGTAAGGAGGCAAAAACTGACTCCTGCTGAGGAGGCGGGATTGTTCGCAGCAGATAGGCTGGACCATTCACATGGCTGGATTCTACCACGCTTACAAGAGGGGAAGGCTGTAGTCAGTTGCAGGAATATCCACTCTTCTCTTGTTTACCAGGGAATAGTTGGTGGAATTGGTCTGGAAAGAACTGCTCAGATTAACGCAGCAGCATTAATTCCAGATCTTTGTATTTGGGTGGATTGCAATCCGAAAATAGCTTTAGAGAGAATCAGAAAAGGCACACTTCGTGAGCTTTCTAGCAAAGAAGAGTACTTTGAGACATCAGAATTACAGATTCGGATCAGGGATGGATATCGTCAACTACTCTCTGGGGATTTGGAAATGCCCATCCCATTTGACATGGGGGCAATATTGGGTCCGATTTCAAACGAGGGGACTCAGAATCAGCTTCGTAATTCTCTGAAAAAGGCAATTCGCTCTTTCATGAATAGTAGGCCAAATCCAATAAATGTCGAAATGGAGCAAGTCGACCAATTCCAGATTAGGTCTATGTTCAGAGAATCACAGAATCAAAGCATACTTTCCGACATTGGGATTGCACCTGCAAAGACAAAATTGGAGTGGTTGGATGGAAAAGCACCGTGGAAAATACTCAAATCTGCCCAGGAGAATCACAAGAAGGATCTCTCCTCAATGGAAGAAGAACTCCCGAATCGTCAGAATAATCCAAAAAATATTCTAAATCATTCAATGTCTTCTGTCTGTGGAACCCTTTCTCTCATTAATTCCGCTGAGACCTCCGAACTAAGGGCTGCCATGGGTCCAGTTCGGTGCGTATCCAAGAGGCACACTCAGAGGATTATCAAGTTCCTCGAAGAATTGGGTTGGGTATATCGGAGAAAGAATCTAGTCGGACGAGAGGCACCAAAGTCCCAGCTTCGAGAGGAATACTTCGCGTTTGGACGACTTGTTCTTGCAATCTGGCCCCTCAGGCAGACAATCAGGAAATGGCAGTTACTCAATCCCGGGACTCACATTCGCTTCTCGATGGGGCAGATAATCAAATCCGGACAACACGAACGTGCATTAGTGGATACAATCTGTCGCTTGTCGATTCTGGGTAGTGGCTTCGATGGAAAGTCACCCCCGAAAAACATCGAATCCTTGGTCGATTGGTGGCTAGGAAAGTGAAATCACTTGACGACTAATCTAGAACTCGCGGGAAGGGTGACGCTCTCAGCCTCTTGAAAGAACCTGGGTCTGGCGGAGAAAGCCGAACAGAACCACCACCCCCCAACGAATCCAGATCCCACCCCAGTAACTATTCTGAGCATGTTGTTAGACTCATATGAATTAAGAAGCAATTGAGTGAAACCATCTACACCCATTGGAATTAATCCCAGTCCCATAATCGACAGCATCGCTATCATCCTCTTGTCCCTCTCGTAAATTCCGTGGAGCCATTTGTCCGGGAGAACTGAAAGGAAACTATCCCTAACCGTCCATCTGTTGAAGCCCCTGAGCCCGAAGAACAAGCAACCAATGGTAAAACCAAGGAAAATTCCGATATCTCTTGCACATACTGGCATCTGATTTCCATTTATTTCCCACGATCTCTCATGCTTCTGATGGCAATTCAAATCTCCAAATCCGTATGCTAGCGCCCAAATTGGGTTCAAATCACTCCACGCAAATACTCCGCCATGCAGTGATTGGTCATGACCAACAGAAACACCCTCTCCATGTTCGGCGTTTCCCCAACTACTTTCGAATGCGTAATCAATAGCATTCGCGCGCCCTGAGAGCTCTGGGACGGAATCAGAAGGAAGCAAATAGGGAGCAAGGAAGCATAATGCCAGATATCCAAATGCGACTCCGCCCAGAATACTGGAGACCTTGTTCTCAAGCCTCCTATCTTGCAAGCCGTTTTTTTGAAGCATTTCTCTCTCTCATTTGCCGCTATAATGGCCACCCTCATAGATGTCACTAATTCATCGCCCGCCTAAATAATCAAAATCTATCTGAAAATTTTGTAATACTCAGGAACCCCTTCGTAACATACTTCCACTACTCTGTAGCACCGAGGACACCCTATGTGCCGACGCATCGGAAAACCCTCTCCCATGAAACCACAAAGGCAGAAGATGTTCTTGCAATGGTCACTATCTATGACTAAAGCGTCCGCCACGCGGTTCACAAATTAATTTCCCAATTCTTCACATGTTGAGGGCTTCTAGTTTGAGATTTAACTCGTTTACGAGCCACGCGTGTAGTTCGGCCCCACCCATCTCTGAGAGTGTTGAATTGAGGAATGCTGCAATCAATGATCTCTTAGCGCCATCTTCGTCGAAACCTCTAGCGTTGAGATAAAACATCTGCTCTTCGTCTATTGGTCCATTTGCAGTGCCATGGCCACAACCCACGACATCGTTTTCCATCACCTCTAACTCTGGTATTGAATCGGCCTCCGCAGATTCAGAGAGCAGTAGATTATGGAAAACCTGTGCAGCATCTGCCCCTTTGGAGCCTTTCCTAATGGTTAGCATCCCAGTCCCTATCGTTCTACTACTGCCACTGCAGGCAGAGTGCCAAGATAGCCGACTGAAAGTTTCCGGTGCTTCATGATGGATTTCTATGTGGTGATCTATGTGCATTGAATCTGCAGACAGGATCGAACCCAGTACTCTGATGTTTCCACCCCGATCTCCCATAATGTATCGGAGATCGGATTTTGTTCTCTCCGAACCCGAAGACACTGTCCCTGCTCTGACCTGTGCATCTCGACCAATTGCAATAGCATCTGAACGCAGCAAAGTTCCCTTTTCTTGAAGGCCGAGAACAACATCATTCATGATTGCCCCATTTCGAATTTGACCAGTCCTAAGTAGTCCGAACCACTCGCTTCTACCAGTGACTTTGGTAATTAACTCAAACTCCGATATTTCCCCAATATCCAGAGAAATATGCGCAACTGATGGTGAATCACCGGTCCTAATTTCTAGAATTACTGGTTTTCCCGGAGAGAATCTCTTGTCTACCACCAATGTCCATTCTGAGGATTTTGCCGAAGCATCGAGAAAGGCATTAGTCAGTGCATTATCCATTGAGAAATCCGGATCACCCTCTATCCCTTGTTCCAACTTGATTCCGGAAGGTGGTTCCGAACCATCTATCATGCTCAGACTTAGTTCCGGTTGTCCTAGGGGCGGCATCTCCAAAATGTCACCCGTGGGGTGAACTTTCTTCCAGGAAGTATATCTCCAAAGATGATCCGCTCTGTTTGGCTTTCCCAGACTGAGGTATCTCGAGGCCGAATCCATTATTCGACGACCTTAACCTATGCTTCCTTCCATCTCAAGAGCCATCAGTTGATTGAGCTCCACTGCGTATTCCATTGGTAGCTCTCTGGTGAAAGGTTCGAAGAAACCGTTGACAATCATTGCTAGGGACTCATTCTCGGAGTGCCCACGACTCATAAGATAGAATAACTGCTCATCGCTGACTTTCGAGACACTCGCTTCATGTTCACATCTTGCCGTTGAGTTCGCTACTTCCATTGTTGGGTATGTGTCAGACCTGCTTCCCTCATCTAGAATCAGAGCATCGCAGACGACATTCAACTTGCAATTGTCCGCTTTGGGCGAAACTGTAACCATTCCTCTGTAAGAACCCCTGCCACCATTTTTGCTTATGCTTTTCGAGAGAATTTTACTAGTAGTGTTAGATGCTAGGTGATGTATCTTAGCCCCAGCATCTTGATGCTGACCCTCTCCAGAATATGCAACTGAAATTACTTCTGCATGACTACCTTCTCCCTTTAGGATAACAGAGGGATACTTCATGGTAAGTTTACTTCCTATGTTTCCGTCAACCCACTCAATCTTCGACTTTTCATGGGCTATCCCCCTCTTTGTCACTAGATTGTAAACATTGGAACTCCAGTTTTGGATTGTTGAGTACCGGATGTGTGAACCTGGGAGTGCAATCAATTCTACTACTGCTGAGTGGAGTGAGTCAGTCGAGTAGGTAGGGGCGGTGCACCCCTCGATGTAATGGATACTGCTCCCCTTGTCAGCAATGATCAGAGTCCTTTCGAATTGACCCATATTCTTTGCATTGATTCGGAAGTATGCCTGAACTGGCATCTCAACGTGAACTCCCTCGGGGACATAAATGAACGAACCTCCCGACCAGACTGCAGTGTTTAGCGCCGAAAATTTGTTGTCAGCAAATGGCACGACCGAGCAGAACCACTTTTTCACCATCTCTGGGTGCTCCCTGAGCCCACTGTCCATGTCTAGGAAAATTACCCCTTGCTTTTCCAAGTCTTCACGGATGCTGTGATATACTGTTTCTGACTCGTATTGAGCTGTTACTCCTGACAACCACTTCTGCTCTGCTTCTGGTATTCCAAGCCTTTCGAATGTATTTCTGATGTCATCTGGCACGTCATCCCAGTTATTCTTGGTTGAATCAGATGATCTCAGAAAGTAGCAGATATTGTCGAAGTCAATTTCCTCCAACATCGACATGTTACCCCATGTCGGCATCGGTCTTCTCATGAAGTGTTTGAAGGCCCTGACTCGAATTTCTGTCATCCACTCGGGCTCATTCTTTAGGTTGGAGATTTCCCTAACTACTTCCTCCGAAAGACCAAAGTCGAATCTAATCGTTGAGTTTTCAGGATCGTGCCATCCAGCTTTGTATTCTCCTACTGCTTCCCGAGCATCATTGTTTTTCGCCATTCCACTACCTCACTCTTCTTTCAGCCAGGCGTAACCTCTCTCTTCAAGTTTTGTAGCAAGTTCCGGACCTCCGGATGATACGATTCTTCCATCCAATAGGACATGCACCCTATCTGGTTGGACATGTTCCAGAATTCTGGAGTAGTGTGTGATTATCAATGCCCCAGAATCCGTGTCCCTGATTGCTGCATTCACTCCATCTGAGACAGTTCTGATTCCATCTATGTCTAGGCCACTGTCGGTCTCATCGAGAATAGCAAGTCGTGGCCTTAGAAGCATCATTTGTAGGATTTCAAAACGCTTCTTCTCGCCACCACTGAATCCATCGTTGACATATCTGGCCATGAATGAACGGGGGATGTCGAGTGACTCCATAGCATTTGCCAACTTCTCCCTGAAGTTAGAACCCTTGGCTTCATCTTCTCCCCTAATACTGGCTACAGACTTTCTGAGGAAATTGCCAACCTGAAGGCCCGGGACCGCTTGTGGATACTGGAAGGAAAGAAAGACTCCCTTGCGGGCTCTCTCCCAAGCTTCCATTCCTAGGAGACTCTCTCCTTCTAGGATTACATCTCCCTTCTCGACATCAAAGTCCGGATGCCCCATTATCACATTGGCAGTAGTTGTTTTTCCACTTCCGTTCCTTCCCATTATTGCATGAATCTCTCCAGGACCAATTATCAGATTAATTCCCTTCAGTATTTCATTCCCGTCTATTCCTGCATGCAGGTCATTAATTTCGAGTAATGGCATCTTTCCCGTCATACTTACTCCCTGTCGAAACTAATCGACTATTCAATCTCTCCCTTCTTTAGATGAGCCTATAATGACCCTCGCATGCGCATTAGTGTGAATCAAGAGGTTGACAATGGAGAAGGGGACTCAGATAACCTAGAGGATAGGTATAGATCACAGATTAACAAGATTATCCAGACCGAGGCAGAACGCCTGATATCAGAAAATAATGACCCAACAGAGATTTCTAGACTTTCCTCGTTATCCCTTCTCGAGCTATTTGAGTCTGGAGATCAATCTCTGGTGCCTGCACTGATGGCAAGATTGGGGCCCGTCAGAGCCGCACTGGAGGGGCATGGAGGTGCCTTGGTTGTCACTAGCGGGGAAATCGAAGTTAGAAATAACGAAAAAAGAATCCTGTCCCTAGTAATCGGCCTTGACGGCGCCTGCGTTTCCTGTGGGGCAGCCCCGGGCACTCTCAGAGGCATCCAAGATGACTTATTGGCAGATAATGAGGTGGGGGTTGTCCGTTTCGACTCATCAATGCTTGATTGGTTTGACGAGATTCAGCGCGATTTCATCTTGAGTTTTGGTGGCGTAACCTTCGTCTAAACTAGCATGTTTCTGAGTTCCTCGATTGCACTAGTTGAGAATCCGAGAACAGTCACATCCTCGCCCTCTATTGTCCTTGAAAACGACTCAGCCTTTCCGGCTAAGTCATATCCTCCAGCCTTCCCAATCCACGAATCACTTCCAATCAGATCCTCCATTATTTGTCCGCCAATTTCGTCAAATTCAACAATCGAGAAATCAGTCCAGATCTTCGCCTGCCAACCAAAACCAACTTCTACCCCTGTTCCATTTCTGGTCATGATTGCAGTAGATGACCAAACTTTGTGTCTTCTTCCCGAGAGCCTAATCAGAGTAGAAGCGGCGCCAATCTTGTCCTTCGGTTTGCCCAAGGCGACACGACTATCGTCGGGATCCTCCACTAGAGTGTCGGAAACCACTATCAGTTCGAGAGAGAGATTGTCTCTAGTACTCTGTTCCAAGGCAGCCGCTCTTGCCTTTTGCAGGCAAGAAGCTTCGACTTGCAAACTAACTTCGAGCCTCGCCGAAGGTTCTGGTTCAGCCCCTTCCAGAGTGGAGAAAATTAACTCGATCCCTTCGATTCCAAAAAATTCTGACATCAGCGCACGCCTTCTTTCAGAAGCCGAAGCGAGCAGAACTAGAGGCATTATTCACCTCAGAGTTCTATTATTGATCCACAGACAGGACATTTCGTTGATATGACTCCTGGTTCGGTAACGAATCTGCTCCCACATCCGAAGCACGGAACTTGGCCACCAACAGGGTTTACTATCGGAGCATTGGGGGTAGGAATTTCCAATTCAGCATTAGTTACTGGGTCTGTAGAATCTGAAACTAACGCATCGGCGGAATTCCTACTATCTCTCCTAGCCCTTCTGCTCTTGCGACCACTTTCCTCAACTCCCTCCGGGGCTTCGTCAACTATCTCAACATCGTCCGATCCAATCGAGAAATCGGTTTCATCTACCAGATCGACTACGTCATCCTCCATCACCACGCTAGCCTCTTTGTCGATGGAGCCCTTCCTTCCAACCCATCTGACTCCTTGCGCGGAAAGTCCGACTAGGGTTACCATTCCAAGAATTAGAACAGCCAATGCTACACCAATTACTAGGATTTCGAAACTCTCTTGATCCAAACCGAGGGATGATCTGAGTTGGTCAGACAGGCTTCCTCCGCCTCTAGACGACTCATCATCTATCAGGGTCCTGATTTGCCAACCATTCGATGAAGAGATAACCATCATTGTCTCTCCAGAATCTTCGGACCTATCCATCGATTTGTATTGGCCCCGGACCAGAGTATCTGAGAGGCCTATCCAGCCTTCTTCGACATCAATAAGTCCGTACTCGACCTGCGGCCCGCCGGCCCCAACTCTATCGAAAAGTACTTGGATTCCTCTATCGGACTCAACTACGCCGATTCCTGCCATCCCTCTGGCTGGAATTCTAGTTTCCATCCCTTCATTGGTCCTGAAATTTGAATCGGTCACAAATACGACCAGTTCCGAGTCCTGAGGATCACCCTCTCTCCATAGTGAAATCAAAGTATCACCATCATCATCTTCGATCACGGTCAGCATCGGGAGTGACGTCTCGTCCCCCACCGCTTTTCGATATGCCCAGTTCTCCTGCCCAATCTGACCATGCGAGTACCAAACCCCAAGCCGGTCCCTTCCAGTGGTGTCGTTTCTGATAGTCTGGTACAGGATATGGGCCTGTTCATGTCCGAATTCGACCGATAACGGGTCCCTCTGTGCCGGATCGGCATTAATGTCTCTGATAATGCCGGATTCCAGAGTCCAATCTTCAGAGGAAAGAGGGTTCTCTGAGTGAAGGAGGAAAATACTCGTCTCATCTTCGAAACTACCCTCACTGAAAACGTCTCTATGGTAGCCCGAAACAAGAATCTCTGAGTCCCTTACATCCATGTCTACCCCCCAGTACTTGCCATCGGAAAGGGGTATGCCGGGGAGCAAGTCCTGAACGGGGGCGATTCTACAACTTGAGTCGATGGTGGAATAACTTAGAGTCTGCATCAGGAACCAGTTTGGACCCATGTAACGCCTTGTCCAAACAATATGTGCGAAGCCCTCATCGGTACCGATAATGGCAATATCTCCAGCCCATCGCTCCTCGATTACGTTATTGCATCCTATTAGGGATCTGCTTTCGGTCAATTTGTACATCAATAGGGTGCCATCCTTCTCTCCAATTAGTAAGTCGTCCCCCTCCTCACTGTCTAGGCTGACAATTGCAACAGGGGATTCTCCAGGATTGAGATCAGCTTCCCTTGGTCCAGATAGAGTTGTACTGTCAACTAGTAGGGTCTTGACTCGAACATTGTTCGACCAGTCATTGTCCCCTCCACTCTCTAGCAAGACACTCACCCTCACTTCTATGGGTCCGGAAATGTTGGGAGTAAAGGGGAAAGAAATCATTGAATGCGATCCACCCAGAACTAATGGAATAGTTGAGTTCTCAATCATCTCCCATCCTCTCTCTGTCATCATCTCCAGGGTCCCTGAGACGCCGACAGCGTCTTGCGATCCCAGGTTGTCTATTCTCGCTTGGACAACAGCTGATTCGTCCGGCCTAGGTATCGGGCTAGAGACGGTTACAGCTGAAATCGATCCTGCCCTGATTGCAAGATCGACTCCAGGGGGTCTCGGAGCAACCGAGAAAGTTCCTGAGAGGTCGTTGTTGTTGTCGTCCAGCTCTTGGATTGAATTCAGTGGATCAATTGAGATGGATAGCAGTGAATCCCCTGCGTTCATGGGATTCCAGTAAAGGACAACTTCAACAAATTGCCCGGAATCTATGTTTGCAATCACGTATTCGTCCCGTCTCTCCCCCCATTCTTCCAGAATAACCCCAACATTGGTGGCAGCCTGGTCTCCCGTATTCCTAATCGTGGCTCTGACTTCCAAGAATGTGTTGACGTATGACTCTTGCATTGGAATGCCGAATTCCTGCACTGAAATCGACTTGCTAACGAAAAGCAAGTCAGGCATAGGCTCTACATTGTCGATTTGTATGACTCTTCGCAATTCCTCTGAGAAGACTCCCACGGCACTGACTATTCGAACTGAGAGCCTGTATTCGTCATCCTTGTATTGGGTCGTGTCCCAGTCGAAGCTCCAACTAGTCCATCCACGGTCGTCATCTTCGCAGCTCACGACCCATTCATCCGGTGAGTGTGTACTTTTTGATTCCCTGAACATGTGGGCGCAGTATGCGTGTCCCTGAAAACCTGGGTCACTGCTGCCATCGCCCTTCCTATTCGAGGACGAGTGCTTCAGACCCCCCCTATCATCTTCTGACCATCGACCATCATGATAATGAGTGGCATCCTGCCAGTCTTCGTAATCGATCCTCCACTGGATTGTTGCGTTTCCAATAGACTGGAACTCGCCGAAGACCTCGACGGAACCTTCAAGATTGACAAGTCCGCTTGGTACCTCTAGAGTAATATTGACAATTCCTACAGGTGAAAATAAATTCGTCGTGTTACTCCATCTGCCGATGTTGTTTCTAGCGGCAACCATGCCTGTGATTGAGACTTCGGAATATTCATCCGGCAGATCTGGAACAGCGAAAGGAATGGTCCAGTTTGTGATTCCTATCGTTCTGGTCCAGTTGACTAGAATCAACTTCTCTTTGGGTGTATTGGGGGATTTCTTGAACTTCATTTCTACTTTCGCAACAACCTCTTCTATTGTCCCATTGTTCTCACCGTGCTCATTAATGTGGCCACGCAGGTTGTATGACTCCCCTTCGACAAGCCACGAGTAAGCCGCAGGACTCTCGATGTCTACCCAGTGTCCCTCTTGAGGTGTTTGCGGCCCTCCTGTATCGTTGGTTACGCCTCCGCCACCGAACATTTCACTAGCAATCTCTCCGCCATCAATAATTCCGAATCCATATCTTGTGTTCCAGTTATTGTCCTGCCATGTCTCGTCAACAGACCATTCATTCCTGAACTCAGATCCACTTGCGAGAAAACTCCTGATTGCCTCGTACCTCTCTATCCCGGGGGAGTCCTCGTCCATGAATGGCATCTTGCGCATCTCACCAATTTCCAGCATTATTGCCACAAGTCCAGCTACTGCAGGGGTTGACATGCTTGATCCGGACAACTGTGTGTAGTCGTCACTGGCTCTGTTGACTTCTGAACCAGGAATTATGCCAGATGATTCAGCGTGCTCTGCAGAGTTGATGTTCGAACCCGGCGCCACAACCCATGGTTTCATCTCATCCCATGAGTCCCCATCTTCATCATCTGTTCTCGGCCCATAGTTGGAGTTTGAACTAATCGAGTCATCACTACGATCGATGTTATTCTTGTCATCTAGCCACCCAACGGTGATTGAAGTGTCCGCCGCCCCTACTGAATTTACGTTATTCGCCCCATCATTCCCAATTGCGGCCACGCAGACCAAACCACTCTCTGAGGCCTGATCGACAAGATTCCCCTCGGCGGATGAACCATCTTCGTTGTTGTCTCCAACCGCAGAGCTAGCTCGGCCGAAGGACATGGATAAGACGTGAATCCCTCTACTAGATACGTTATTGCCCCAATCGGTGTCTCTGTTGTTGATAGTCCATTGGATGCCGGCTAGTATTGATTGCGAATTCCCTCCACCATAGTCCTCCATGACTTTCACGTCAACCAGATAAGAACCAGGAGAGTATCCCTGATTCAAGCGACTCGAGTCCCCGGTTCCGAGTGCTATTCCCGCAACATGCGTCCCGTGGCCATCTCCATCATCTGGATCCTCATCATTGCACCCCGATTGACCAACGCCGGTTGCATCGCAACCTCCGACCCATTTAGGATCCTCTATGTCATCCGGATCCTTTGTGTTGTCCTTATTATTGTCTGAGAAATCATCTAGGGAGAAGTGCTCATTGTCGACCCCAGTGTCAAGAATTGCGATAACTTTGCCTGAACCATGGTAACCAAGTCCTCTCAATGTCTCGTCATATATCCCAGATTCCCTCACCTTGGAACTCTTCGTCGCTTTGTTCAGATATGGCACAATTACACTCTGTTCCTCGACGAGGACAACTCCCTCGAGACTCCAGATATCGACCAGTGAACTTACTGGGACGTGATCTAGGACAATGGCATCTAGATGATCCATTACCATGAACCAAGATTCTTCTTCTTCCCAGCCATGTTGTCCGATGATTCCTCTCAAGGAATCGATGTCAGAGTCACCTGGGTGCCACGCATAGTGTACAATTATCGCAACTGTGCCTCTGCCGTCATCACCTATGATTGAGGTCACAGAGACGGATTCCCTTTCCCCAGCCACGATTAGTTGCAGCCTGTCGTCGAAACCATTGGAGTCCGAGTCAGACCAGAAACCATGCCACCAGCCGAATTCCATTGCAGGAGGGCTGGAATCGAGAGAGGTGTAGTCGAGATTCCGGTCCTTCAGGCACTCTTCTACTCCGCAGAGGAATGCTGGAATGGATGGAGATTCCTCTCCAATAACCACTGCCGAATTGGTATTTTCTCCATCGAGGACGTGCGCAGCCCCGATGGGCACATCCAGCAAGAAAAACAAAATCGCGATGGCAAACGGGAACAACTTTCTTGGACTTCTGGGCATGGCTCTCTAAGAGAACCAATGTCAAGACCTGTATAACTCCAACCTGTAAGTGCCCATTAGATTCTCACTTATGGCCACTTAATGTGATTCGGGGCCCGGGAACAATTCAACTTGTATACGCCCCTATCGTCGATAGCGATTACTTCGCCATCACAAACAGGGCAAATTGTGTGCTCAGCCAACTCTTCTAGCCAAGCCCTTCTCGTCTCGAGCTCGTCACCCTCATCCCTTAATCTGGATAGTATCATAGCAGCCCTACCCTCCAAATGTTTTCCTGCAGATTCCCAAGGATCCTCTCTCAAGTCCCCCATTCTAGCAGTGGCCTGCTTTCTAATCTCGTTTGACATCGAAGAAACTCCACTAGACATACCTATCTCGCCTACCGGGCTTGGAGCTCCCCTTGCTATGGGTCTCGCAAGTATGTAAGCCAGGAAGAATCCACCAATATGTGCCATATGGGCTATGTTTGTTTCTCCAGCAGTTCCACTCTGAATCGAGTACATCTGGAAAATCTCCAGGCCAAGTCGAACGAAAGCAATCAGCCACACAGGCCATGCCCTGATGAGAAAAATTAGCGGAAATTCGATTTTATCCTCCGGCCAGCAAGCCATGTATGCTCCCAGAAGTCCGAATGCAGCCCCGCTAGCCCCAATCGCTGGGGCATATGAATTTGGATGTGACAAAATCCACGCAATGTTTCCTCCTAGGAAGCCTATGAAGTACACTGCGATCCACCTTCTTGGGCCTAATCGTTGCTCCAGTGGGACTCCTGCCAATGCAATTACGAGGACGTTCCCAAGAACATGCACAAAGTCGCCATGCAGCCATGCCGATGTGAACAACCTATGGAGGTGTGCTGGCTCTTTGATCAAGCCGGGGATTACGCTGAAAATATCGATGGGATAGAAATTGAAAAGACTGTGTTCGACAATCGACAAGAAGTACTGGACGAAGTGTACAAGAAGAAGTGAAAGCACCATTGCAAGCGCCAAACTATCTCCTTTCCTAGCAGCGAAGGCCAAGGGTCCGACTGCAACCACGAATAGAATCGCGATCCAGAGAAAGTCGATCGTCTCTACCTGGTCCCAGAGAAAGTCGAAGTCCCTGGCCATTATTTGGGCCCAGATGATTGCTCTAAAGAGGGATTCGTAGTTATGGAACACTCAATATGAAAGTCCTCTGCCGATACAATATGCTTTCATCACCCCTGGCTCAAGTAAAGGAGATCGATGTACACAGAGGTCCATTCAAGGTCCTGGAAGGGGCTTCGGTCACTCTTGAGGAGGGAGAAATCGTTGCCGTGATGGGGGAGAATGGCTCTGGAAAGACGACCTTGATCGAGGCGTTTGCGGGAATCTTGCCATTGAGGTCCGGAGAGGTAATCTGGCACGAGGGGGATGAATCGACTGTGGTTCGAGATTCAGAGGGTAGGAGAAATCCACCTCCTCCAATGGGATTGACACTTCAGAGAGGAGGGATATGTGGCGACGAGACAGTATTCGAGAGAATGGTAGTTTCTCTTTCAGTTGCAGGCATTTCTTCGGACGTTGAGCAGATTTTGGAGCTTTTGAACCACTGGGGGCTCCGACATAGGTCGAACGACCGAGTAGCCCATCTATCTGGGGGCCTACGACGCCGACTAGCTATTTTGTGTGGGTTGGCCCCTGCAGCGCTTAGTCAGTCTCCTAGAGTGGTTCTTTTGGATGAGCCATCCGAGGGTTTGGACGAATCTGCGAAGGTGACATTGAGGGGCTGGGTTAGGGCACTATCTTCCAGGAATCATGCAATTCTGATGGCAACTCACGACAAAGAACTCTCATCCTGCGCCGATAGGATCCTAGTCATTGATGGCAAGTCCCTGAGCGAAGCCCCCGGAGATTCATCCGGCGAACCCTCGAAATTGCCCGGAATCGGTCAAACCAGTGATCAAAGTCCAATTTCATCCCTAGTTCGATGGTCGATGAGGATGGAGCTACGTAACCCGATAGAAACAGTAGGCAGGGCAACACCTGCTATCGTTGCAATTCTTCTCTCATATGCTTTGATAATGGATCACGACCTTCAGGACATTGACAGCCGCCTTCAAGCAGCCTTGATACTCGCTCCGGCATTCATTGCATCGATCTCATCTCCAGCACTAGTGTCCAGACTCTCCGAGTCCGACTGCGGCCGCTGGTGGAATGCTGTAGCCGGTCCGATGTCGAGACCAGCGTTCTCCATTACCGGAGCATCGATACTATTGCCAATACCAGTCACATACTTGTCTTGGTTCGTCCTCTCTGGTTCAGTCGACGATCAAGTTTCCTCTGAAGTCATATTGTGGTTGTGGATTCCAGCTCTCGCCATGATGGACCTAGCGATAGCAGCCACAGCTCTACACCTCTTGGTTGCTGACCTTTCGAGGTCTTCTACCGCTCCAGTGCCGCTGCTACTAGTCGTCCTGGTCTGGCCATTCCTTGAACTGACTGATGCCCTTTCTTCCATAATTGATGAGGGGATGACATGGGGATTATCTATTCATGAACCACTGGTAAATTGCATAGTGGCTAGCCTTATCTCTGCCCTAGTATGGTTAGCAGCCGTGATGATTCCAGATTACTGACTAACAGCATTCATGACTGTGTTGTTTTTCGCAGTCATGTGAGCGATTACAGAGACTACGCAGTCACTATTACGGTTTTAGGGATGGCATGCGCAGTAATCACGGCTTTCCTCGGCTTCTTCCAAGCCCCCTTGGTCGATTCCGACTCTTGGAACGCTCCCGGAGCATACCGGATTCTCTACTGGCATGTCCCTTTCGCATGGTCTTCATTCCTATCCTTCTGTCTACTCTTCCTTGGTTCTGTTTCATGGTATGTCAAGCGCTCAGAGAGAGGTTGGAGCATGGTCGTCATTGGCTCGGAACTTGGGTTGCTCTTTGGTATGGGGGTGGTAATATCTGGCCCCATTTGGGGGTCTGCCGAGTGGGGTGTACCTTGGGACTGGGGGGATGTGAGGCTAAACACATACGCTCTGCTGACTTCGGTGGCATTGTTTCTCGTAATGTCACTAAGGAGTCAACCCGATGGGGAAGAAACCAGAGACACCCTTGCTGCTGTGGGGTTGTTCGGTTTCGTTCTGGTGCCTATTACCGCGGCTGCCACCACCATCTGGACAAATCGACATCCCGAAGTGATTCTTAGGGAGTCGGAAGAGACAGGTTTTGATCCGGAAATATTGCAAGTCATGGGCTTCGGAGCCGTTTCATTCATGATTCTATTCATCGGTTTGGTCTTGCTAAACTACTCAATCTACACCCTGCGAGGCGAATTAGAGGTACTGAACAGGGAGATTGATAGGGAGGGGATGGATTGACTGGAGAAATTGCAGCCATGGTGACTTATGCCCTGCTGTCGCTTATGCTCGGATACTATTCCTTCAGTAGGATTTTTTTCCTCATTGATCTCAAAAGGCAGATCAGCAGGAAGCCAGTCTCTGATTACGAGGAATGACTCCAAACGCTCTAGGAAGCCTTCTAACGGGGCGTCTGAGCGGAGCACTGGTAATCGTATGTCGGGAGGGGCCTTTTGCATCACTTGCGGAGCCGATCCTCCGTTATCCACAGGCAGGCTATGTGAAGCCTGTCTCAGAAAGAGGACGATCCTCTCGAAGATGCCTGACACAATTCAGCAGATGCGCTGCGCTAAGTGCGACTCTTTCGAAATCAGAGGTGGGTGGTCCTCCATGGACCGAGATGGAATAGCAGATCTGAGGATTAGGGATAATCTAGTACTGGATGAGCGGGCCAAGAAGGTGACAGTAGACTTCTCAGTACAGGAAATAGACCCGCGAACAAACAGGTTGCATGTCGATGTGTCCGGAACCATTGACGGTTACAAATTCCATGATTCGCACTCACCTCTACTGCAGACTAGCAATGCAGTATGCACCCCCTGCGCAAGAAAGGATGGCGATTACTTCGAGGCAATTGTCCAACTGAGATCCGCAGGGAGGAAACTGAACGAAGAAGAGCTTTCCAGCCTCAGGTCCACCTTGGACGAGTTGCTACAGTCGATGGAGCCAAACCCCATGTTCTTCGTTTCAAAAGAAGGGCCAGTAACGGGTGGTTGGGATCTCCAAATTGGCTCCAAAAGCCTTGCAAGGACTTGGGGGAGAAAACTAACCAAATCATTCGGGGGTTCGGTCAAGGAGAGCCCAACAGTGATTGGGGTCAGCGAAGGAGCCGAAGTCACAAGACTGACACTCAGTTACAGAAAGCCAGCTTACTCCATCGGAGATGCAGTCAGGTTCAAGAAATTACTCTGGATTGTTGATAGCTGGCAGAAGAACGGCCCAATTCTAAGGAAGGTAGACAGATTCGAGAGGACCGGAGCCACATGGCGAGATATGGAGGCTTCCAGAGTAGTTTGCGCTCGATCAGAACAGAAGATTGTACAAGTCCTCAATCGAGACAGCTCTGCTGCCGAATTCATGGATCCCTATGACTACAAGGTCTCCACCGTTGCCCTCCCATACGATGATGATGGTCTGTCTGAGGAATTACACATCGGCTTCATAGATGGAATATGGCTAGCACTGCCATTATCAGGCAAAGGAGGTAGAAAATGAGCGAGCCCGACTTCAATCAACTTCTTTCGAAGTACGATCGCAGGGACATGTCCGGTTTCACTAGGAAGTTCGTAGACGACCTAGGAGCGGCCATTTCCGCCGAGATGGAAATGGGCGAAGATTGCGATTGGAGTGGGGTGATATGTCTCGGGATGGGTGGCTCAGCCGCAGGCGGCCTGTTCCTGAAGGCACTATCCGATGATTCGGGAGGCCTTCCCTTTGTCGTATGGAGGGACTACGGCTTACCCAGTTGGTGGGGGCCCGAATGGCTAGTATTGGCCACTTCCTACTCGGGTGGGACTGAGGAGACCCTAGATGCCGTCAAAGAGGCAATATCCGGAGGGGGAACAATCGTCGGAATCTGCTCAGGGGGAGAGTTGGAGGAGGTTTTGGCCGATAGCGAAGAATCAGTGTGTCTGAACGTTCCATCGGGGCAAATGCCCCGTTCCGCCTTCGGACACATTTTCGGTACGCAACTCTCTGCCTGCTGGTCCCTTGGCCTCCTCCCTGAACCCAGTGAGGAAGAAATCACAGAAATGCTCCAGCGTCTCTCTACAGTGTCTTCCGATGCTGATTTGTCGGGAAACTCTGGCATGACGGCCACGCTTTCTCGTTCCCTAGTGGGAAAGGAGTTGGGAATCGTCTCACCAACCTGCTTAGGACCTGCAGCTTACCGTTTTTCGTGTCAACTCAATGAGAACTCAGCCAAGTTCGCTAGAGCAACGGAGGTGCCAGAGATGAATCATAATGAGATTGTAGCATGGACTGGCAGCGCCTCTGAGAATAGTGCTCTGCTATTGTTATCATGCGAAGGGCTTCACCCACGGACCGATTCTAGAATCGAGTGGATGCTAGATGAGGTGGAGGCGACACCAACATGGGTCATCGAGTGCGAGGGCGAATCCTTGTTGGAAAGACTCCTGTTTGCAGCTCATGTTTCTGACTGGATATCAATCGGACTAGCTGTCCTTACTAGAGAAGATCCCTCTGACATGCCAGCAATTGAATCCTTGAAGTCTCACTTGGCCTCTGTTCAATAGATCGACCCCAAAACAAGCCTTGGATCAGGGTAGTCCAACAGCGCCTGTGGCCTGTCCTTGGGGGCAACCACTCCAGGGAGGTCGTGAGTCTCGGGTTCGACCAGAGAGAGCTGGAAGTGCAGGTGTGGCTCCCAGCCGCCATTCTCGTGCTTGTCTCCCATCCAACAGATTTCCTCACCCGCGGAGACTGGTTGGCCGACTCGTTTATTGGAAATCGAGGCTGCATCGAGGTGCCCGTATAGGGCCCAGAGCGATACGCCGTCGAGCAAGTGCTTGGTAATCACCACATTACCGTAATCGCCATCGGCCGGATTGTAGCCGAAGTGTGAGATTTCTCCGTCGGCGAAAGCCATGCACGGCGTGCCAACAGGAGCACCGATGTCGATTCCGACGTGGAGGAACCGGCTTCCCGCGAACAGTTCGGTAGAATACATCCCCGGGCGTAGTTCATCGTATCGTCCGATGTCGTATTCGTATTTCGAGGGCGAGTCGTCGCCCGACGTGAAGTCTCGCACTTCGTACTCATCAGGAAGATGTACTACGGGGTGGTACCCATGAGCTGACCAGTCAATCATGGATTCGCGAAGAAGGGGGACTAAATCACTCCTCTTCTGCTTCTTCAGCCAGTTTCCTGACACCACTCTTCTCTCGGAGGTCCTTCTTGACCTTGGCACCGAGTTCGGCCATTTTCTCAGTTTGTTGTATGACATTTCCGCTACCGGCTTTCAGTCGATCCCGAGCCTTATCATAGGCTGCTCGTGCTTGACCAAGTTCAAATCCAACCTCGGTGAACGATTCGAGGAACAAGGTGACTTTGTCATGAATAGAGCCTGCTCTCTGCAGCAACTCCATCTGATTGCGTGACTGGTTCTCGCGCTTCCACAACTCCTGTATGAGTAGTAGGGCGAGCACAATCGTAGAACCGCTGACTACCTTGACTCGCCGATTCCCGACAAGATCTTCGTAGAGACCGGGATCGGCCCTCATGGCATCAATATATGCACTCTCCAATGGGACGAGCATGAGAACGAAGTCGAGGGTATGGATGCTTTCCATATGCTCGTAGTTCTTCGAGGCTAAGTCTCCCGCATGCTTCTTAATCGACCTGCAGTGATTCTTCATTGCAGAAATCTTATCCTCCTCTTCGTCCGCATTCACAGACTCTGTATATGCCGATAGAGATACCTTGGAATCAATGACAACCTGGCGGTTATCGGGGAGGTTCAGGATGAAGTCGGTTCGCTTACGCTTCCCGTCCTCTCCTGTCTCGGATAATTGCTTGACATAATCTCTCCCTTCAATGAAACCCATACTCTGTAGTAGATTCTCGGCCACCACCTCTCCCCAAGCACCCTGAGCCTGAGAATCTCCTCTTAATGCCAGAGACAACTCGCGAGTCTCCTCAGCGAGAGTCATTCCGAGCTCGCTCACGTTGTCGACCCTTTCACCAAGTGTTGCTGCTCTCTCAATGTCCTCCTCCTTTGCCTTCTGAATAGCCTGCATGTATCCATCCATGCTTTCTGAAAGTATTCTAGTGGCCTCAGTGAACGAGTTTTCCTTCTCCTCATCAGCACTCTCCACAGCCGTCTTGAAAGCCTTGGCAGCAGCCACCTCGAACGCATTTTGCATCTGCTTTTGCATTGTGTCCTTCTCATCTGTTAGGGCACCCAAACGAGCTTCAGTAGTTGCAACTTCGACCTTGCTCTCAGACCTAGCCTCTTCCACCATCCTAGCTGCGCGCTCGGACATGATTTTCCATACAACGCCTGCAGTAATCAGCACGGCAATAGTAATGAGTATCGGCTCTGACAGTTCTGCCATGCCAATGAACCAGACTTCAGAGTACTTGAACTCTACAGAACCGATAATGGTACATTGAAAATATAGAATATATTTTCTTAGGTGTCCGGAACCCCAAGGCCATGAGGGTCCGAAGGCTGGCTATGCTTCTGTCCGGACTCGAGCCGCATTTCTCCAACTCAGTCGAACTCGAGCAGTACGCCACCGACGGTGACCTAGCGGCCCGTTGGCTAGCTGACATCGCCGCGTTCGGTGACATCTCAGAGGGTTGTAAGGTCGCGGACCTCGGAGCGGGCAACGGAGTTCTCGGACTGGGTACCCTTGCGATGGGCGCTGGAAGGGCCATACTGGTGGAGGCTGATGAAGCGGCATGTGATGTCGCGAAGTCGAACGCCGAGTCGATGGGGTTCGCTGACTCGGTGGAGGTGATTCAGGCCATGCTCGGCTCGGACCCAATTGATCTCATCTCTGCTGACGTGGTAATCAGCAACCCACCATGGGGCAGGCAGACGCCTAGGGCTGATCGCCCCTTCCTTGAGGCCATAATAAACGCCGAGGTTCCAGCCCATCTGCTACACAGTGCTGAGGCCACTCACATCCAACCTCTGTTTGAGGGCGCAGGTTGGTCGGCCGAGAGGTACGGCGAAGCTGACTTCTCTCTACCAGCCAAATTCACTCACCACTCTCGAGAGCGTGGAAAGACAAGGGCTGCATTCTGGCGGCTTACCCCGACTTAGTGCCAACCGAAGGTGCCGCACCGTTCATAGGGAGTATTCCGGTCGGCGGGCCGATGGCAGCATCAGTTGGGGACCACGTCACTCCGGGTTCTCCTGTGAAAGTCGATTCTGGAATCGATGCCGGTGATGGCATACACATGTCTGAAAACGGTCCAATTGCTATCCTTTCTGGCAATCTTGTGAACAACTCCGGGGTGATTTCCGTAGATTCATCAGCACCCCCTATCAATTCGCCCAAGATGGGGGATGTGATTATTGGAGAGGTGAATCGCCTTAACGAGAAGACTGCCGAACTTAGAGTCCTCCATATAGAGACGAACGAGGATGGACATAGGGCAGTTCCGGCTCTGAAACTCTTCGCCGACGTCTTCGTCTCTGAGATTGTCGACCGATTCATCCCCTCCGCTGGAGATACGATGAGGAAGAGGGACATCGTCCGTGCCAAGGTGATCAACGTTGAGCCGATGTTGAAGGCCACGACCAAGGGCGACTCGGACCTAGGCGTCCTCTACGCTGCTTGCCCCCCTTGTGGAGAGGTTCTGGTACCAAGTGAGACGACTCCAGACTTCAATGTCGAGTGCCCACGTTGCGACTACAGGGGCTTCAGAGCCCTATCAAATGGTTTCGGACACGGATTCGAAATACCTTCGGGTTCGGATATTCAGAAGCTAAATCGACCAGGCCAACGATGGTCTAGCGAAGCTGAGTCTATGCTAGGCCATGACGGGGCACGGCCATACTTGTCACCTGTAGCCGACCATAGGAGAGGGTGGTCTCACGAGATTCCCGAATCGGCGAAGAGATCACCATCCTCCAGAGGGAGGGGCGGTGGAAGACCCCAAAGAGAGATGCACCCAGCAAAGTGCACCCTTTGTGGAACACAGACGAAGGTTCCATTCAAACCCACACCCGGAAAACCGCTCCGGTGTCGTGACTGCATGGATAAGGTGGAGTCTGGAAAGGCCAGCAAGGACGACCTTGCTAAGGAGAGGGAGATTATGAAGAAGTCCAGAGGCAAGGCACAGAAGGAGTACGGAGTCAAGCTGTTCGTCGGGGGTGTGTCTTACGATGTCTCGGA
>Ga0114999_10001849_pt1 | contig 28841 bp, 26 predicted proteins | sample ArcticOcean_MG_C_3_FD_89820 | JGI IMG/M metagenome (GOLD analysis project Ga0114999, IMG submission 89820) | Marine microbial communities from western Arctic Ocean - ArcticOcean_MG_CB8_126 | ecosystem: Environmental > Aquatic > Marine > Oceanic | place: Arctic Ocean: Canada Basin | collected...
AAGGCAATGCGCACACGAAAGGCGGCAGAGGAACGATAATAACTGTATAATTTTAACATGTTTACTGCTCTATTCTTTATGTACTCAGCGAAGATATGGTTTCACCTGTTGCTTGATTTCTCCAAAATGGACTGTCCTTGTGGATCACGCATTTCAATACTAACCCAGTCACCGTATTTCATAAATTCCGTAGTTGATTTCCCAACAGCAATGGTTTCCAGCATTCTGACTTCAGCTAGACAACATGAACCGCTTGAGCGGTCTACATTTGAGATCCCACAAATTAAAAACCATCCAAACCCATCTGGTTTTCAAAAATATCTGTCATTTTACACGCCTTTTTTAATTGCCTTAAAAATATTAATACCTTTGTTGAGACAGCAATGAAAAAGAAAAGGTTTAAAACTTTCAGCAATTGTACGGCATTACATCCTGTGAAGATTACATGCTACGTGAACAATATGAACTAAATGAAGTAAACGAAAAGAACACTCTTTATCACCACAATCTAGACAGCGGCTTTGCGTTAGTTTAGCATTTGTTCATCGTAAATGCATTCTTGTAGATTTACAGTTTAAATCTGCGAAATTCTATCAAAGACCAAAATTGTTGATGGTTCAGTTTCTCACCTCTGCAGCAATGGCAGTGGCATATTCCATTAATATTCATCACAGTTAAATCGATACGGACTCATTGCAATTAACAGTCTTAAGATGTCTTTGATACGAAACGTTCCACTTCGAACCATTTTTAATGTTCGAAGTGGAAAATTCGGAACACTGTTTTTGTGTTTCTCTTAAACTTAGGCCAAGTGCCTATTTTATCAATTCTTAAAATAATCAGGAGTATATCATGAAAAAACTAGCAAAATTGTTTGCAGCAACGCTTGCCTCGGTTACTATTTCCCTGGGGAGTCTGTCTGCGGTTGAAATCAAAAAAATTCATTTTATTATCCCCGGCGGTGCCGGTGGCGGTTGGGACGGTACAGCACGTGGAACCGGAGAAGCCCTGACAAAGGCAGGACTAATCGACTCAGCCACTTTTGAAAACATGTCCGGCGGCGGCGGCGGAAAAGCGATTGGCTACATGATCGAAAATTCCAAGAGCAATCACGGTACGCTGATGGTTAACTCAACACCAATTGTCATACGTTCATTGACAAAGGTTTTCCCGCAGAATTTCCGGGATCTGACCTTAATTGCTGGAACCATAGGTGATTATGCTGCACTCGTAGTGCCTGCCAATAGTCCATACAAAAACTTCAAAGACCTAGTTGCTGCTTACAAAAAGAATCCGGAAAAAGTTGCCATCGGCGGCGGTTCCGTTCCGGGAAGCATGGATCATCTGGTTCCTGCAATGGCTTTCAAAGCCGCAGGTGCTGATCCGACAAAGGTAAAGTACATTCCTTTCGATGCTGGAGGTAAGGCTATGGCTGGTCTTCTTTCCGGAGAGATAGATGCTCTTTCCACAGGATTCTCAGAAGCAGTGAGTATGGCAAATTCCGGCAAAGTCAGAATCATTGCTGTAACTTCAGAGAAACGCGTAGATGCTGCGCCAAACGCTCCAACCTTAATTGAGCAAGGTTACGATGTGACATTTGTCAACTGGAGAGGATTTTTTGCTGCTCCGGATCTGCCGAGTAATATGCGGAAAGCCTATATCGAGGTTCTGGGAAAAATGTACAAAACACCTGAATGGGAAACAGTACGTGCCCGCAATGGTTGGGTTAATATTTATAATCCTGGAGACAAGTTCATGGTTTTTCTTGCTGAACAAGAAAAAGTTATTGGAAACCTGATGCGTGAGCTCGGATTCCTGTAGACCAAAGTAATTTCGTTTTTTCCGGGAAGTTCTGTCTGCTTCCCGGAATTATGAATCTGTAGCCCATCTTCACCATGCTTGATCTGAATCGTGCCGTGGCTTTAGCACTGCTGGCTTTTTCCAGTGGTTATGCCTACCTCGCTTTTACCTACCATCTCCTCCCTTTTGAATATTTCCTGCCGGTACGTCCGAACACTCTGCCGCTTGCGCTTGCGGTTGGGGGAATCATTTGCTCACTAGCCCTGTTGATCAAACAGTCGACTCCGGAGAATGATATTAAAGGTGACGGAACTGTCAATCGTGCGGACGGAGAATATCTCAAAAATCCGCAAAATTATAACTGGATACAGGGGATCGTGCTCTTGGTGCTGGCGACTTTTTATGCGCTTGGTCTGCGTAGTTTAGGCTTCCTGTTTTGCACCTTTGCCTTTCTTACTTTAGGAGGAATATTGCTTGGTGAGCGGCGTTACACTTTACTAATCTCAATTTCATTTACCGCCAGTATTTTGGTTTGGTATCTCGTAGATCACGTTCTTACTATTTTCCTACGGCCTTGGCCGGCATGGTTTTATTAAAAATAATTTTACAATGATTCTGCTCCGTAGTACTTCAAAAAAATACTGTAATTTGCCTCGAGTATATCAACTTGGCAGGGAGAGTTCCAATGTTTGATGGAATGCTCCTGGGGCTTGAAACAGCCTTTACACTGCAAAACATGCTTTTTGCGGCTCTTGGATGTTTTATTGGTACAATCATCGGAATGCTGCCTGGGCTCGGTCCAATGTCAGTGGTGGCCATCATGATTCCTGTGAGCCTGCAGATCGGTGATCCATCTACAACCCTAATTTTGCTGGCCGGAGTTTATTACGGAGCAATTTTCGGTGGTTCTACCTCATCCATTTTGATTAATGCACCGGGGGAGGCCGCAGTCGTCGCAACGGCATTTGACGGTTATCCAATGGCACGCAAAGGACAAGCGGGCAAAGCATTAACAATTGCGGCCATTTCTTCTTTTTCCGGAGGAACAATCGGTGTAGTCCTGCTGATGATTTTTGCACCTGCACTGGCCAATTTCGCGATTTTGTTCTGGTCTGCGGAATACTTTGCTCTGGTGCTGGTTGGCTTATCCGCGATTTCAGCATTTGCCGGCAAAGGTAAAGTTCTTAAGGCCTTGATGATGACCCTTCTCGGACTGATGCTGGCCACTGTCGGAGAATCTTCACTTTTCCATGCACCGCGCTTTACTTTGGGCATCATGGATTTACAAAGTGGAATTAACTTTGTGACATTGGCTATGGGACTTTTTGCTGTTCCGGAAGCATTCTTTCTAGCAATTGACAAAATACGTGGAGAAAAAAGCAGTTCAAAAAAATCTCAAGAAATTTCAAATTTACGCATTAACCGTGAAGAAGCAAAAGCTATTCTGCCTGTAATCGCACGGCAATCCGTGCAGGGATTCCTGATAGGAGTCTTGCCGGGAACAGGTGCGACGATTGCCTCATTTTTAGGTTATGCTGTAGAACGGAACCTCGCCAGTCCAGAAGAACGAGAGGAATTCGGTAAAGGTTCAATAAAAGGATTAGCTGCTCCGGAAACCGCAAACAATGCCGCCAGCACTGGTTCCTTTGTTCCATTGCTAACTTTAGGGATTCCTGGTTCAGGTACAACAGCAGTACTTTTGGGGGCTTTCATTGCGCTCAATCTGCAACCTGGCCCCCAACTGATGCAAGATCGACCTGAGGTTTTTTGGTCAATTATCATGTCCATGTACTTTGGTAACATTGTGTTGTTGGTACTCAATCTTCCTTTGGTACCTTACATTGCAAGATTGCTGGCAATACCACGCAGTTTTCTGATACCATTCGTACTCTTTTTCGCTATGGCCGGAGCATACATCGGCCAAAACAACGCTACAGAACTACTGCTTCTGCTGGGTTTCGGCGTGCTTGCCATCATTTTCAGGTTTGCGGATTATCCATTGCCGCCACTGCTGATCGGTTTTGTACTTGGTCAAATGTTTGAGGACAATCTCGGCAGGGCGATGCGTAACGCGAACGGAATCCAATTTATCTGGGAAAGGCCAATGACGCTGATGCTGATTATTTCGGCGGCCATATTCATTCTTGTTCCACTCATCAGGGATTGGCTGACTATAAAACGCAAGTAGCATTCAAGTCATGAGCGAGCCACGTATTTCATTAATCAGCCCTACTGGAGCGTTGGGCATGGGTTTTCTCGATGAATCACTGGAACGAGGAATTGCACTAAAACCGGATGTTATTGCCTGTGACGCAGGATCAACTGATTCCGGCCCTTTCTATCTAGGTTCCGGAATTCCTAAAATGTCACGCCGCGCTATTTTACATGACTTGCGACGTTTGCTGCAGGCACGTGACAGACTGAAGGTGCCGCTGATAATAGGTTCTTGTGGAACCTCCGGTATCGATTCTGCTGTGGACTGGATGCGGGAAATGACGCTCGACATTGCCAACGAAGAAGGTTTGAGTTTCAAACTTGGCAGAATATACGCTGAACAAAGTCCGAACTTTATTGCAGGTGCATTCAATTCCGGAAAAATCGATCCCCTTCCAGGAGCACCGGAAATAGATGAGCAGACAATCCTGAGTTGCTCGCACATTGTGGCCATGATGGGACATGAGCCAATTGTGCATTTGTTGGAAAAACAATGTGATGTGATTCTCTGCGGCCGTGCTTCAGACACTGCGCTTTTCTCAGCGCTTCCGTTGATGCGAGGACTTCTTCCGGGGCCGGTTTGGCATTGTGCGAAAACAATCGAATGCGGGGCGATTTGTTCAAGTATTACACGTGCAGATGGGGTTTTCGCGGAGATTGATGATAATGGTTTCAGCGTTGAACCGCTGGCGCTTGACGCTTCCTGTACGCCGCTCAGCTTAGCTTCACACACGCTGTATGAAAACGCCGATCCGTTTCTGATTCGGGAACCTTCCGGAACACTTGACACACAAAACGCAAACTATCATAAGGTTTCTGAACGCAAGACACGAGTAGAAGGCTCTGTGTTTAGACCAGAACGTTACACGTTAAAACTGGAAGGTGCGGCTTTATCCGGATTCCAAACAGTCGCGATCGGCGGAGTGCGTGATCCCTACATTCTGGCTCGTATTGATTCGTGGTTGGCGGAAATGAAAGTTTTTTTTAAGGAACGTCTTAAAGATTTGACCGGAAAAACTTTAGGACAAGAGCTGCGCATTGATATTTCGCAATACGGACGAAATGCGGTAATGGGCGGTCTGGAACCGCTTACGCAGGAAATACCTCACGAAATAGGACTCTTGTTCACAATAACCGCGCCCGATCAAGCTTTGGCAAATGATGTGGCCAGATTTGTGACTCATGCCGCTTCGCATTGGCCGATTCCAGAATGGCAAGGTTTCATCAGCGGCATCGCATTTCCTTTTTCACCACCTGAAATTGACCGTGGAGCAAGCTATCGTTTTACGCTGAATCATGTGTTAATTCCGGAAACACCCTTATCTGCATTTCGTTTTGCGGAAGAGCAGGTTAGATGAGGGCTCCCATTCCACTTGGAAAGCTGGCAAAGTTAATCCGCTCAAAAAACGCAGGACCGTTCTGGATTACCTTTGATATTGTCTTTGAGAATGAAGACGATTTTGTGAGAGCAGTTTCTGCAAAAGTATTGACAAAGGAGTGGATTTCCGGAACATATAAGATTCCGCAAGATACCTTAATTTTTGTTAAAATTCCGGCTGCCCGTGCCTTCAAGTTTTCTTTCCCACGACCACGAATTCAGGGTGATCTCGGAGAAACAGACATGTATTCCGGACAGCAGTACGCACCACTGCTGGAGCTTCAAATCAGCTGATCAGGAAGTTGCTTTTCCATAACCACCACCGCCCGGAGTTTCGATGCGGATACGGTCCCCGGCTTCAGCGCGGATTTCATTTTTACCTCCCAGAAAGAGCGTTTTACCGTCTTTACGGAAAAAAATATTCCGTCCGCTTTTTCCGGATTCGCCGCCGTTTAAGCCGTAAGGCTGGTGCACCCTTCGTTCTGAAAGTATTGCAGCATTGAGAGGTTCCAAGAATTCTACTTCGCGCACGAGCCCGTCACCGCCGTTAAACTTTCCGGAACCGCCTGAATTTTTACGGATGGAAAATTCACGCAACATCACCGGATAACGCCGTTCCAGAATTTCAGGATCGGTGATCCGTGTATTGGTCATGTGCGTGTGAACTCCGGACTGTCCGTGCCAATCCGGACCTGCTCCGGCGCCGCCTCCCATGGTTTCGTAGTAGCCAAATTTTTCACTACCGAAAGTAAAATTGTTCATGCAACCCTGCGAAGCTGCGCATGCACGAAAAGCTTTTAAAATTACATCAGTGATGCGCTGTGAAGTTAGCACATTTCCGCCGACAACCGCCGCGTTTTCTGACGGCGCAAGCAAAGAACCGTCCTCGATTATGACTTGAATTGGATTCAGACAACCCTGATTGAGCGGAATTTCCTGATCAATTAAACAACGCAAACTGTACAAAATCGCTGAATGAGTCACCGCTCTAGGCGCATTTAGGTTACCCCAGATTTCAGGGCCTGTACCGGAAAAATCGAAAATTGCGCTGCCATCACGGCGGTCAATCGTAAGCCGTAAAACAATTTCGCTGCCGTCATCCAGAAAATCGTTTGCTTCTACTGTGTCCACTTCTGCCAATCCTTCACGTACGGAAAGAGCTTTAAGCATATTCCTCACCGCTTCTTCTGCGTTGCTTTGAATATGGTGCATGTATGCTTGTACAACTGGTAAGCCCGGAGCAGTTTCAATGGTGAAATGTTCGACCATTTCGAGCAGTAAATCTATCCCGCGCTGATTGGCCGCGACCTGTGCTTTGAGATCAGAGAGATTGTCAGAAAGTAAACGGGTACCGCTGATCGCAAGTTCTCCTGGTTTACGCACTATCTTTCCTGGAGCCTGCAGTAATTCAGTAATTCCGGCTTCATTGAAAATTCCGTTTTCAACAATTTTGAAAGTTTTGATGCACGCACCTTCTTCTTCAAGTGTACGCGAAAAAGGAGGCATTGAACCTGGAGAAATTCCTCCTATATCTGCGTGATGCCCACGATTTGCAATGTAAAAACTTGCTTTCCGGTTTTGCCAGACTGGCGTAACGACAGTCATGTCCGGAAGATGACTTCCCCCGGCAATTGGATGGTTGGTCAGCAACACATCACCCTCCTTCAGCGTTTTTCCCTGAAGTTTAACCTGTTGCCTAACGGCCTCGCTCATAGCTCCAAGATGTACCGGCTGATGCGGTGCATTGGCTACCAATCCACCTGTTTCATCAAAAATTGCACAGGAAAAATCTAGACGTTCCTTGATGTTAGTTGAAATTGCGGTACGCTGCAGAGTACGTCCCATTTGCTCTGCAATTGACATAAAGAGGTTACCGAAAATTGATACCTGAACTGGATCCGCCTGAGTACCGATTTCTCTAAAAGTTTTGGTTTCAACTTTCAAAGCCACATCACCGTATTCAGTAATTTCTGCGGAACAACCTGGTTCAACTAGAATCGTTGAAGTATTTTGCATCACAATCGCCGGCCCCTGTAGGCGTTGTCCGGCACCTAAATTTTCCAGTCGGTAAATCGGTGTTTCCTGCCAACAGCCTTTAGCGGAACTTTCATTCATAAAATAACAATTTGTACTTTCTTTCGCCTGCGGAGTTCCAGCTTTTTTCTCAAGCGGAAATTTTTGTAGTCCGGGTGATTTTGCGACAGCACGTACGCGCAAATCATCCACAATGATCTCACGTCCAGTCAGCTCGAAACCAAATTCACGCCGATAGGTTTCACGAAAAGTAGTGACAAAATCCGGAAAGTTAGCTAAGTTTTTTTGTAGCTCAGGGCTTGAGTCTGAAATACTCAACTCACAATTAACAATACCTGCTTCGTAATTTGAAACAGTATCCGGTGCCAAAATCATCAATGCTGTGTCAGTGCCTTGATAACGCAAATTAAGATAACGTTTTATTTCAATTTGTTCAGTTTTGTAGCCTTGGGCAAGCAATTCTGTTTTTGCGTCTGCAGATAATTTTTCGAGATTATTTAAGAGATTTTTAAAAAGCTCATCTGTTTTATTTTCCGGTAGCACGAGCGCTGAAGGTTCTTGTTTTTCAACAACAATGTCTGCGAGTCCCATACCGTAAGCAGAAAGAATGCCCGCAAAACGGTGGATATATATTTTAGAAAGGCCTAACTCACGTGCAATTGCACAAGCGTGCTGTCCGCCAGCACCTCCGAAACAGGCCAAGGCGTGTTCCTTGATGTCATAACCGCGCATCACCGAAATTTCACGGATGGGACGCACCATGACTTCATTAGCAACTCGTAAAAATCCGAGTGCGACTTCTTCCAGCGACATTTCAGGAAGCAACCGCTCTTTGGAATAAGCATTGATTTCGGCTGTTATTTTTTCAAAAGCGTTTCTAGAGGCTGCTAAATCGAGAGCTTCATTTTCGTTTGGACCAAATATTTTTGGAAAATATTCAGGATGCAAACGACCCAAAACCAAGTTAGCGTCAGTGACAGCCAAATATCCATCCTTTCGGTAACAGACTGGTCCCGGATGCGCACCGGCTGATTCCGGACCAACTTCAAACAATCCGTTGCGAAAAAACAGGCGGGATCCTCCACCGGCCGCAACTGTCTTGATGTGCATTTGCGGAGCCTGAATACGCACACCAGCAGTTTCTGTTTCATGCACCAATTCGTAATCGTCTCCGTAACGTGAAACATCAGTCGAGGTACCTCCCATGTCAAAACCAATGACGGGTTGTCCCGACTCTGTGGTCACGGCATAACCTACAACACCTCCTGCAGGTCCGGATAAAATGGCATTGCTGCCTTTAAAGTTGTCAGAATCAGTCAAACCTCCGTCTGACTGCATGAAAAGTAACTGTGAGTTTTTCAGATTATCGGAAAATCCGGAACGGAAACTTTGCAAATAATTTCGGATATGCGGTGTGAGGTAAGCGTCTACGGTGGTGGTGTCACCGCGTGCCACCATTTTAACCATCGGCATAACTTCATGTGAAAGTGAAATTTGCTCAAAACCTATTTCACGTGCAATCTGACCTATTTGACGTTCATGTTCCGGAAATGCATAAGCATGCAGAAAAACCACCGCTAGAGCGCGAATGCCTTTTTCAAAAACATTTTCTAATTCTTGCCGGACAACCTCCAAATCCGGCTTTGCCAAAACAGCAAATTTTTCACCAGTAGTGCCTTTTACAATTTCTAATCCAATATCAAGTGAGTTTTTACTCTCAGTTCTGACAATGCGTACACGTTCATCAACCTCAATCACTTCTTCATAAAGCAAATCTAGTTTGCTGATTTCCAGATCAAATATTTTAGGACGGCTTTGATTTCCAATCTGCAGCAAATCCCGGAATCCTTTTGTTGTAAGTAACACCGTTTCCGCACCTTTACGTTCCAGAAGGGCATTTGTAGCGACAGTTGTACCCATCCGAATCCACTCTATTTTTTCCGCAGAAAAACTATCTCTTTGAAAAGTCTCGCCAGTGACTGCTTCCAGAATTCTGCGGATACCTTCGCGAGGCGCGTCAGGATAATTTTGCGGATCTTCGGAAAGTAATTTCACCACCCTGAATCCGGATTCGCCAGGAACCTCAGCATAAACGTCAGTGAAGGTACCACCACGGTCAATGGAAAAACGGAAAGAAGAATTAGCCATAATTTAGTTTTAAAAATACCTGTTACGAAAATAAATTTACTTGGTCATCAAACCAGGCAGGTAGAGTGCAATTTGGGGAAAAATGGTCAACAGTGCAGTCGTCAAAATCATTAAAAGAAAAAATGGAAACGCTGCTTTAGCGATGGTACTGATAGTTTCTCCAGTGAGCCCCTGAATGACAAATAAATTGAAACCAACTGGTGGTGTAATTTGACTGAGTTCAACCATCAAAATCAAGAATACTCCAAACCAGATTGGATCGAATCCGGCTTGAGTAGTGAGTGGTAACGCAATAGGCAAAGTCATGACCACGATTGAGAAACCGTCCAGAATGCATCCCAAAAGCAGATAAATCAAACCGAGCATAATGATCAATACATACGGTGATAAATCCAAACTGCCGATGTATTGAGTCAACTCGCGGGGAATTCCTAAAATTCCCATTGCGCGTGACAAAAATGATGCCCCCATCACGATCAAAATTATCATACTCGTTGTTTTGACTGCAGCTAACAAACATTCCTGCAAGGTTCCCCAACTCAATGAACGGTTGGCCAAGGCAAACAAAACCGCTGCAAGCACACCCAGAGCAGCGGCTTCAGTCACAGTGGCAATTCCCATATAAATACTACCCAACACTGCCATGATCAAAACTGCTACCGGCGCAACTGATTTTAACGCGATAATGCGTTCCATCCAGGAGTATGTTTCTTGCCCTCTGGGTGCAATTTCCGGATTTTGTAGACCGCGTATTACCAGATAAGCAATGTAAATTCCGGCCAGAAGAAGTCCTGGAAAAATGCCAGCAATGAACATTTTGCCAATCGAGACTTCCGCGAGGATGGCATAAATTATCATCACCAAACTTGGCGGAATCAAAAAGCCCAACGTCCCCGCTCCCGCCAGCGAACCCATCGAGAGGGCTTTATTGTAAGCAAGCTTATTTTCAGCAAACCTACTTTTAAAAACCTTAATGCTATCAAGAAACATCAATTAGACAAGATTAAATCAAAACTCCAACAAGTCATTTATTCTGCTAAAAGCATAACAAGCAGGTAACAGAAACATAACGCTGTCTATTAAACGATGAAAAATAATATTATTATATGATTGTAATTATTAATATTTTTATAATTTTGCTGAACCAGTAAAAAGTCTAAATGGTACACTTGTATGTCATTCACGCGAAAGCGGGAATGACAATTATGTACGAATACATCAATTTTAATAAACATTACAGATTAGTAACACGAGCACTAAATTGCAAACATGATAAAAAGAGCTTTAGCTAAAATACAGATTGAGGCAATTAACAACATGCGTATTGTTGCTCTGTTTGCTCCAAGTCAAGCAGTCAGGAGCACATTAGCATAAGCGAAGACTATTCATGATCCATGTTTTCCATTGAACCACGGATAAACTCCAATTGCGTCAAGAGAGTCTGCTGCTGTTCTTTGGTGATTTTATACCAATTTTCGGCAATTTCTTGTAGAATTTTTCTGAGTTTAATTTCTGTTATGGAAGAGTCAGGCGAATCGAGAGAAGTAATTGCAGGTAGGAGTTGTCTGTAGTGGGAACTTTTTTCACGGTTCAGTAGTTCATGATAATTCCAACTGAAAAGAGAAGAGATACGTTTCAGCAATGCCGGCTCAGGATTTACTTTTCCGGATTCAATCTGTTCGTACAATTCAGGATTAATTTGCAGTAAGAGTGATATGCCTTCCACATTTTGATCCACATTCAATCTAGCCTGAAGTATTTTTTTGTGCAGCGCAACCGGAGCAGGCACATCCGGAATTTCCAATGCTTCTTGCTTTGGCAAGCGTGCTTGGATTTCTCTAGCATGGAGCAGCGGTTGCAGGTTGCCGAGCAGGACAGAACTCTGGGAGTTGATTTTTTGCAGGATTTGTTTGTAATTCCAGCCAAACAGCGAGCATAATTTTCTCAGCAATTCGTCAGGTGGTATAACTCCATTTTCGAACTCCTGATAGTAATTCACAGAGATACCCAGTAAAGTCGCAATTCCGGGTGCATCCTGTTTAACAGCCTCTCGAGCATCCTTGATTATTTTTGCTAAAGGAGTCGGTGGAGAATCAGCGGAATTATTTTCTACTGAAGAAGGCTGCTGATTTTCCGGAATTGTTTTTTTACCCTTTGAGGACGGAGTATTGTAAGCAAGTCTTTTGATTTCCTGATAATTCCACTCAAACAAAGCACAAAGCCTTTGAAGAGTATCATCCGGAGGAATCCAGTCTTTTTCTAACCGTGCATACTCTTCCGGATCCATCTGCATCAGCAAAGCAAGACCTTCAATACTTTGGCCGATATCTTCGCGGAACTCGAGTATCATTTCATTCAGTTTTGACATTTTTCGCAGCTGAATTAAAATCCCATGAGTTAATTAAAGGTGTGTAATTACCGACCTTTAACATCCAGCATTGTTGTATGTCGCTTCAGGGTTCTCAAAATTAAATATGCAACAAGAGTTATCCAGAAGAGATTGCTCCACACAGGTACAAGATAAACTTTTCCCTCAACCAAAAAGTTCCCTATCAGATCAAGTATTGAAAAACAGAGAACGAGAGCAAAGAGGCTGGAATATTCTCTACGTAAAATATTTTTGAAGGAAAATTCCAGTGAAGGACTGTCCCATTTGGAAAACGCCGGAAAGAAACCTGGAGTAACTTCAGACCATTTTTCAAAGTCTTCGCCAAATTTACCCTTTAGAAAATCTTCTTCGGAAATCATGATTCGTTCGTAATAGAGAGCAAATGACAGAGTATAAATCACCGGCACCCACCAGACAAAAGGAAAGAGCGCTATCCCGAGTCCCATCAGATAATTTCCCAAATACAGAGGATGTCTTACTACAGAATACCAGCCAGTTGTATTCAAAACTTCCGCAATTTGCTCCCTGGTATTTCTTCCAGACGTGTTTTGTGGCGTGTGCCCTACAACCAGGATTCTAGAAAACAAACCCAGTAAACCGACTAACAGACTAAAAAGCCCCCACATTGTGGTCATTTCCCGATCACCTCCTACATATTCGTATTGAACCATTGCAGGAATGAAAATCAAAATTGTGATAATTGGAAAATAACTACGCCAGCGAAACAGCCAGTAACCTGTCGAAACAAGTTTTTTTTCAAGCTTCATGTGATGACTCCTCTATTTTTTTTTAATATTGTTTATGTAAATCAGGACTTCGAACAAAGGACATATCCGGCAACAAATAACTCTAAACGCAATGATTTTTCCCGCAAAAACTTCCGCTACATAACTTCCGGCAGCAACCCGCACAACGCAAATATATATTAAATTCACTGCTATTACTGTGACAAATTTTTTCACAAGGTAAAAGGCATAACTCTTGGATTCACTTTCGCTGGGGATGTTCCCAAATTTTAAAGCAGGCGCTCGTATATTTGTTCTCAGTTCAGGTCTATGAAAATAAAAGGATTATTAGTTTTTTTCGCAGTTCTACAGATTTTTTTCTCAGGAAAAGAATCTGCGTTTGCCAGCGGAGAAAATTTTGGTCTGGGTCCGCTTGAAATTCGTCCTCAATTTCTGCTAAATCAACCTTTCCTGGCAATGTCTCCTGAAAACACTTTGACCTTAAAAGATGGAGAATCAAGATTGTCTTTTGGGATGGAGATCGCAAACACATTTGTCAACACACAGGGACCAACGGAGCAAATCACAAAAACAGAAGTAGCAAGGGGTCTGACATTAACAGATTTTTTAGATAAAGACGGTAATACAGTCAATGGATTCAGTTTGTATTTGGATGCGGAAAGCAAACGCAAAAAAATCAAGTACCGCTATGGCTTATCGGATTCATTAGAATTAAAACTTGAATTACCGTTTATATCTTTTGACGGAGGAACCATGGATGGTACCATCGAAAGTGTACACAGCTTGGTCGGCATTTCAAATTTCAAAAAAGGCGGTGCCTACCGTGCCTTGTCAGAGCGCAACCAATATGATTATTATGTGGTCAAAGATGCACAATTTGTTTTTGCTAGTACAAAGCAGATCCAAAACGTCAGAGGGGAACCTAGTATGGATCTCAAATGGAACTTGTCTGCAGGCGGCAAGGTGATGCCAGCGGCAAGCCTTAAACTAAGTTACAAATTCGCCAACACGGACCGCAGCGGAGAACAAAAATTAATTCGCAGCGGCGGTGCTGACTGGGGACACTATTTTATCCTTTCAAAAGGTTTCGATAACTGGATTGTCTACTTTGGTGACGGACAAACCAGAATCGGCAATAACCTCGGATTTGCTTCTTCTCTTTTCCACCGTTTCATGTCAATGGAATATCGCTTTTCGGAAGAAGATTCCTTTGTTTTTCAAACTGTTTCGCAAAGCAGTATTTTTCCAACTTCCAGTGCAAGCTCACGCTCCACCAGTGGAGAAAACCAAGAACAGCGCAACTCTAACCTGAGCGTTCCAACCAGCGTTTCCGCATTCGGTTACAAGTTACTCTCAGGTTCAATTTTTTGGGAAACGGGATTTGTACAGGATTACAACAATTTTGGCAACGAAACTGATTTTGTCTTCTTTTGGGAAATGGGGGTACATTGGTGAGATTATCTTCAACAATATTCCTGACTGCCTCAGCTCTGTTATTCTTTACATTTACAGGATGGTGTGCAGAGGAAACAGTGGTTTACTATGCTATTCAATACGGAAATCAGGATACCGGAAGTCCTGCTCCAGTAGTGGGGACTTCAGATTCGTACTTATCAACTCTGGAGGCTAAACATGGTGCTTTGAATGAAAATCGAGAGGTTCGCCCGAAAGTTTTATCATTTGATTTTTACAAGACAAGCGGCTCTTTCGCCAGTGGTTTTGGAATTTCAGTGCACAGCTACAGCAAGTCATATAGTTTTGAAAATGACAGTTCGTCTGTAAACATATCCGCAGTGGGACTTTTATACGGTTTAAATTTTTATTATCGTGGCGATTACTGGTTCCCGTTCCTCGGTTTTGGAACAGGAAATTATTCAGCAAAAGTACAAGAACAACTGACTACAGGAAGTTCTACGACTTATGGAACAGTATTCGGGCAGGTTGATAAACCCTTTTTTTACAAGTTTGGTGTGCGGATACCTCTAAATGGAATGGGGATCGTCCTTACTCAGCAATACATCTCTGCTGACTTAAAAGTGGCAACAGAAAATAAATCTCTCTCCCTCGGTGGTACTGCTTCATTTATCGGTCTCTATTATGCTTTCTGAGAGTTGATGTTTGATCATGCTATTATAAGCTGCGACTTTTCCCACTTGTAGAACATCCAAAAGAACTGGTTGATGCTGTAGCTTCAAATCACGACTCTTCTACATTGTCATTCATTGCGAAGCGAAACATAGACCCGGAATTCATCGCATCAAATCACTGAATTATCCAAGCATTGTCTTATTTGTACGGTGTGTTGACATTCCTTTTGAGGAAATGTAAAATCCTGTTTAAAAAGGAAATTCGTTTTTTATTCCCTATTTTCCGCTAATTATCAATCAAAGGCAGCATACCTGATAAGCAGGATAATCACGGGTTAATCTGGCATATCACCTGATAATAATAAGTTAGCTCCCTATGAACATAAAATTATGACGATTTTCACTACATTAGTTGAAGAAGTTCGTTCCTGTACAATTTGCGCTCCACATCTACCGCATGGAGTACGACCTGTATTCCAAATAGATGCTAAAGCAACAATTCTAATTGCGGGCCAAGCTCCTGGAAAAAAAGTTCATGAGACAGGAATACCTTTTGATGATGCAAGCGGAGATCGTCTACGAGAGTGGATGAGTGTTTCGAAAGATACTTTTTATGATAATGGCAGTATTGCAATTTTACCGATGGGGTTTTGTTATCCTGGGACAGGTAAAACAGGAGATCTTCCGCCTCGCGCTGAATGTGCCATAGCATGGAGAGATAAACTGTTAAAACAATTTACTCAATTGCAACTCACTCTTGTGATTGGGCAATATGCGCAGTCTTATCATCTACCTGAAAATAAATTATCACTGACAGAAACAGTTAAATCATGGCAAGATTACTGGCCAAATGCTCTACCTTTACCCCATCCAAGTCCAAGAAATAATATATGGTTAAAACGAAACCCTTGGTTCGGATCCGAAATTATTCCTATCCTTCGTAAACGAATCAATGAACTATTATGAAACAACAAGAGCTAACAAAGCGTTACACCGGATAAGCTGGTGAACGCGGTGTTATCTGCAAAATGCAACCAACTCTGCGCCAGAGTGTAGTGTTATGAAAAAGAGGCAAAAACTAAATCAAAAGGACAATAGATGAGTAAAGAACAAGAACGCGCAGAACTACACCATACCATCTGGCAGATTGCCAATGATTTGCGTGGTATGTCGATGGCTGGGATTTTAAGCAGTATGTGCTTGAAATGCTTTTCTATCGCTTTATTAGCGAAAACCTTACCAATTATATCAATGCCAATGAACCTGAAGAAGGTTTTGATTATGCAAAACTCTCCGATAAGGATGCTGAGTTTGGTCACGCGGATACGGTAAAAGAGAAAGGGTTTTATATTCTACCCAGTGAGCTTTTTTTTAATTTGGCTAAAAATGCTGCAAATGATTCCAATCTCAATGAAACCCTTGCCGCTATCTTTCGCGATATTGAAAGTTCTGCCAAAGGCACAGAGAGTGAAGATGACCTCAAAGGGCTGTTTGATGATCTGGATGTCAATTCCAATAAAATAGGCGATACCGTAGAGAAGAGAAACAAACAACTGGCCAAACTGCTCACTGCTATTGCTGGCTTGAAACTCGGCTCTTCCAACAACACCATCGACGCTTTTGGTGATGCTTATGAATACCTGATGCAGATGTACGCCTCAAATGCGGGCAAGTCAGGTGGAGAATACTACACCCCGCAGGAGGTGAGTGAACTTTAAGCAGAGATAACTACCGTGGGTAAAACACAGGTCAACAAAGTGTATGATCCTGCTTATGGCTCCGGCTCTCTGCTGCTTAAATTTGCCAAGGTTCTGGGCTAAGAGAATGTGTGGGGCGGTTTTTATAGGCAGGAGATCAAACTGACAACCTACAACCTCTGCCGCATCAATATGTTTTTGCACGACATCAACTACAACCTTTTTGATATTGCGTACGGAGATACCCTGGTCGATCCCTATCACTGGGACGATGAGCCCTTTGATGCGATTGTCTCCAATCCCCCTTATTCGATTCATTGGGAGGGCAAAAACAACCCACTCCTTATCAACGATCCCCGTTTCTCCCCAGCAGGTTTGCTTGCCCCGCCCAGCAAGGCAGACCTTGCCTTTACCATACACATGCTCTCCTGACTCTCAACATCAGGCACAGCGGCGATTGTTGAGTTCCCCGGTGTGCTTTATCGTGGCAGTGCCAAGCAAAAGATTCGAAAATATCTGATAGACAACAACTATATTGATGCGGTAATCCAACTGCCACCTGATCTGTTTTTTGGCACCACCATTGCTACCTGCATCATCGTTTTAAAGAAGCGCAAAAAGGACAACAAAACCCTGTTTATTGATGCCTCTGCCGAGTTTGTCCGCGGCGGCAATAAAAACAAGTTAACCAATGAAAACCACCAAAAGATTTTAGCTGCCTTTAAAAACCGTCAAGACAGTGAATATTTTGCCAAGCTGGTAGATAACCAGAAAATTGGCGCAAATGACTACAACATCGCCGTCTCAAGCTACGTGGTGCAGGAAGATACCAGAGAGGTGATCGACATCACCCAACTCAATGCAGAAATCAGCCGGATAGTCGCCAGGCAGAGTGAACTGCGCACTGCCATTGATGTGATTGTTACAGATATTGAGGGGAGTTCTTAATGAAAAATAAAAATGAAATAATATTATACCATAACCAAAACGGCGAGATAAAACTTTAAGTCAGTGTACTTGAAGAAACGGTTTGGTTAAACCGTAACCAAATGGCATTACTGTTTGATAGAGATGTGAAAACTATTGGTAAGCATATCAATAATATTTTTAATGAAGGGGAATTGGTCGAAAATGCAGTTGTCGCAAATTTTGCGACAACTGCAAATGATGGGAAGATATACCAAGTTGACCACTACAATCTCGATGTCATTATCTCTCTGGGTTACCGTGTGAAATCACAACAAGGCACTCAATTTAGAATCTGGGCAACCACACGACTAAAAGAGTACATCATCAAAGGCTTTACTATGGATGATGAGCGCCTTAAAAAATCTGGGGGTGGCAACTACTGGAAAGAGTTGCTTGATCGTATCCGTGACATTCGCAGCAGTGAAAAAGTGCTTTATCGGCAAGTGCTGGATCTCTACGCTACGAGTATTGATTACAATCCAAAAAGCAACAAATCAATTGCAATTTTCAAAACCGTGCAAAATAAACTGCACTACGCTGCACATGGGCAAACTGCTGCCGAAATTATTGCCAAGCGTGCCGAATGCTGGTAAGACCTTTATGGGACTGCTCTCTTTTGCAGGGAAAGCAGTGCAAAAAAAAGATATTACCATCGAAAAAAACTTATCTATCAGAAAAAGAGTTGAAAGTGCGTAACAAAAAAAAGATTATCAACCAGTATATTACCTCTCTTGACGTGGGGTCAAATATTGATGAAGATTGGCAGAAATTTGTCAACAAGCAGAAAATTGAGGAGCTTGAGCAGATTATTAAAGATGAAAACCTTAACCGTGATGCCGCTTACACCTTTGTGAACAATGCTTTTAGTGATGGTCATATTTCAACTGGCGGCCCAGCTATTAAAACGGTTTTACCACCTGTATCCAGGTTCAGTAAAACGGGTGAACGAACCCAAAATCGAGAGAGCGTTCTAAGAAGGCTTACTCAATTTTTTGAGCGATTTTTTGATATCTCCAATGGGGCATTATCGTGAATACAAATAACGAAGGTGTCGCACCGGACGGCAAGAGAAGTATTACTGCAGACACAGCATTGTGTCTCTCCACATATTTTGGGAATTCTGCATATTTTTGGCTTGGGCTTCAGATGGATTATGTTCTTTATATTGCAGAAGATACTATATAAAAAAAAATACACAGAGAAGTACATCAATTGGCTGTTGCATAAAAAATAGCTTACAAAAACATGCGGTCGGATAAAGTGGAGTTGGGGTGCTTTGGGCTACAATCCCACAAAGGCGCTGATACTAAGCGTTATTCAAAATTGGTGAATTTCATACATTTTAGGACAGGATCAAGTCTTGTACAAATGGAACTATCAGGTACGTAACAAGAAGCAGAGAATAAAAAGGGGTAAAGAACAGGAAGATAGTAAAAGGAAAGAAAGAGGGCCGAAAGCGGCCCTCATAACATTATTGAATTACCGCTTCATGTTGATCAGATCCTGAATCATTTCATCAGAAGTAGTCACTGTTTTCGCACTTGCCTGAAAGGCACGCTGCGTTTCAACCATTTTGACAAATTCCTGAGACAAATCAACGTTTGATTGTTCCAGACTTTTACTACGTATTTCACCTAAGCCCGCAGTACCAGCCTCACCTGTCACTTTCTTTCCGGAACCTAAAGTTTCTACCAGCATGTTCTCACCAACCTGAGCAAGTTTTCCAGGGTTGTCGAATTTGGTCAAAACGATTCTGCCAATCGAGCGAGTATATCCTGCGTCAAACACACCGTTCACAGTACCGTTGTCTTCGAGGAAAATACTCTCCAAGGTACCTGCGGGATTTCCGTCAGCACTTGTTCGAAGTACGTTATAATGTCCTGCAAACTGAGTGATCCCATCTAAACCTGATCTTGGATCTGTTGGATCATCAGGGTTAAATCCATCTCCGAGATGAAGTCCGATAACTAAAGGCGCTCCACCACCAAATGGAATTGCAAATTGTGGGACACCTGTGTCTGGGTCAACTGGTTGAGGAATTAACCTGGGAGGCCCTGAAGGCAAAGGATTTCCCTCCGGATCTACTCCACCAGGCTGTGCTTCAAATGAACCACCGGTAGCAGCAATTAATTTTCCGTCATTCGTAAACTGCATAAATCCACCACCCACTGCGACCATGGTCCCCGGAACTTGACCTAAAGAAGCGCCGTCAAACATAACGTAGTATTCCCACTGATTGCTAACACCGGTTCCTGCGATAGGCTGACCGGTACCAGGATCAATTTGCTCAGGGAGATCTGGACGTTTTCTCATCGCAACAGTTGCTGCATGAGTATTTCCCAAAGCATCATATACTGTGGTTGATGTTGCAAAATTGTACATGTTATCAGTAACATTGGTTGGGTCAACTGGAACATCTTTGACGGATGCATTTGCATCAAGGTTCGCAGCGAGCTTAATTCCTGTACCTTTAAGACCTGTTCCGGTTGGCTGAGGTGCGTCCACAAGACCCAAGACCTGCAGGGCACCTGGGATGCCTTTACTTTCACCTGTAACCCTGTCAACTTTCAGGGCTTGTATACGTCCTCCACGTAGGGTAGACAGAAAGCCCTCCTTGTCATATGAAAATTGACCATTGCGGGTATAGGATTCGTTATTTGTACTGGGATTAACGACTGTAAAAAATCCACCACCTGCAATTGCCAGATCCGTGCTGAGAGCGGTAGTTTCAAAAGCACCCTGAGAATAGTCCATCTCAACACCACCAATTTTCACTCCATTACTGGCTTTGGTGAAGGCAGCACCTTGCGGCCAGGCATTTCCCATTAAGTCTTCAAAAGCAACACTGTTGCGTTTAAACCCAAAGGTATTGACGTTGGCAATGTTATTACCAACTACCTGCATGGTTTTGCCCTGTGTTTTTACCCCACTGGCTCCAGTATTTAATGATCCAAGTAACGCCATATTATTTCTCCTTAAAAAATATTAGAAAATATATCAGGCGATACACTCCATCGTTTCGCATAGATATGATGAAAATAGTTAAGAGTTAGAAACTATTCATTTAAAGCTGAACTCTCAGGTTCAACCATTCTTATTCTGAATTTTTTGAACTCCATACTGGAGTTTTACGTGTCATAAGTTCTATTCTGGCAGGCAGAGGCACAGCGCTTTGATAACGTAATTTAGATTTATTGCCCATACCGACTATTTCCTTCGCCTGCACCCACTCGCCATTGATTTTCAGCAGCGGATCACTACCTTCAAAACGTATCATTGAAACTTGTCCGGACTTGGTAAGCGTAACACCAACCTCTTCTCCCCCTTCTGTTCTGGCGAACACATTGTAATTGTAGTTTCCATTCGGCATCATGTCACCATCATTATCACGTCCGTCCCAGGCAAATTCATGTGCACCCTGTGCCCTACTTTCTAGATTTATTTCACGGATCATCTCACCTGTTGAATCATGCACAAGCAGCATCACACGTTCGGCACTGCCATCAAGCTTGTAAGTTACAGGAATAGTATCGCCGTTGTTCAAAGGTATTTCCTTTGCGCCAACTTCCACATCTTTACCCAACAAGCTTCCTGCAGTGGAGCGTGCGATGTGTTGCTGAATTTCCATCATCTTTGCAGTCTGGCTATTGAGGTTCTGTAACTGTTCTACTGTTCCCAGGGAGGCCAACTGTTGCATCATACCTTCTGAATCCATCGGATTCATCGGATCCTGATTCGCCATTTGGGTCATCAGTAAATTCAGGAAATCCTGTTTTCCCAGTTCTTTACCGTCATTGCTGCTTTTAGCCGCGCGGTTACGGAGGCTGGTCGCATTGACCTGCAGGGCTTGTTCAACATTGTTTCCGGTTTGCATAATTTCCTTTGCTCAGACGTATAGATTGAGTCCGGAGTCATTCCGGTTTATCACACGCGGTGTTTCTTCAACAGCCGCAACTTCTTCCTTTTTTCCTCTCTCCTTTGAATTCATGTCCTCTTCAAACGCAGAATTTTTCCGATCTCTGCTAAATTGCGAATCACGTTCATTAATGTCAACGTTTAGAGCTAAATCCTGAAAAGAAAATTCCTGATCCAAAAATTTGCTGCGTAGAGAATCAAATCCGGATTCCACCAATAGTTTGGCTTGAGGATTATCAACACGCATATCAATCGAGAGATCAGCTCCGGATAGCCGGATTTTCAAAGTAATTTGTCCCAGATCTTCCGGATGCAAACGCAGTGTCATTACTTCTACACCATTGCCGCGCAGAATCCTGACTCGACTCACTACCTGCTCCATGTTAAAAGGAAGGTCCGCACCACGTAAAGGCTCTGCTGAAGTATTTGTTGTAGCTCCTTTGGCCATCGACGTTCCAGAAACTTCCGCTAATGAGTTAATTCCTGTAGGCGAGACCAGCTCTGCTGAAGATTTAGAACTAGCGGAAAACTGAGTGTCTTTTGCGGTCAATGTTCTAAACTGATTCAAAGACTGTTCAGATCCTTTTTCTGAAACATCTGGCTTATTCTCTACTCCGGACATTTGGAGGTTTTCTGTATTTTGTGTTTTTGCACCGCTTTGAAGTTCTTCTGCTAATTTAAATTTTTCTGTAGCGTGAAAACCTGCTTCCAATTTGCTTTTTGTACCGCTTTTAAATTCATCGGCAACCTGAAATTTTTCAGACGTCAGTAAGCCTTCTTCTATAGGCTTTTCCCTTGCTCCGCCCTGCAACTCTTTAGCACCTTGTAATTTCTCTGCTGCTTGCAATGCTTCGTTCGTTTTAAATTTTTCTACAACCTGAAGACTTTCTGCCGCTTTTATTTTTTCTGGAGTTAAAGGTACATCTCCTCTTTTAAGTTTCAGCAGAGTATCTGCACCAAGTTTTTCTGCACCAAGTTTTTCTGTATCAAGACTTTCCTCTTGTGAACCTTTACGAAAAGCAGGCAGATTATCTGCACCAAGTTTTTCTGTATCAAGACTTTCCTCTTGTGAACCTTTACGAAAAGCAGTTTGTAAATTTTCTTGCAGGCTCTCTTCCTGATTTTGAAGAATTGAACTCAACTCCTGCACAACTGCGTTTTCAGCTTGAACCACTTTATTAGGGTTTGACTGAAACTCACTGTTTGAAATTTCCTGTTCAACTTGCGGAATAACTGACTGGGTGGCTGTTTTTTGCAGGATAGCTTTCAGGTCACTCGTCGATAACTCAGCATCTGCTGTAAACGGAGTTGACTTACTCTGTTTCTGCTGCTCTTCCGCAGAAACCACAGTACCATTACCGAGTGAATTTACTTGATGAAAAACAGTTTGCAACAACGGTTCACTGGACTCAGCAGTTGATTCTTGTACTAAAGACTGAAGTCCTGTTTCGGCAATTCCTGTTTCAGGAAGATCAGAAATATTGCTTCCATTAACTGCAAACCTTGGATCAAGAACCTCAATCATTTCTGCTGAAATCGGAGTTGTTTTTTTCAAAACCTGAGCCTGCAAAGAAGACACATCCTCGTTCCAGAGATCAGCTTCGAGCATTTCCAAAGGCATATTCGAATTATTTACAATGCCAAAATCAGTATCATCAATTTCTGGATCAAGTTGATTTTGAGTCAAAAGTACTGAATTGAGTGATGCAGACAAGCTATCCTCAGAAAGAAGTTCTTCGAGCAGTGTTTCATTAAGTGGTAGTTCTGCTAGCATTTGTTCGAGAGTAGCATCAAAAACTTTATTTTCACCATTCTCACCAGATTCCATAGCATACTCAGTTGCTGCTACTGCTTCGTCAATTACTGGTATAACTGCTTTTTGTCCAATTGCGTCCATCATAGCTATCTCATTTTTTTCTTGTTATCTCTTCGATGATGCTGGCTGATTCAGCTGCACCCATACTGGAAAGTATTAATGATGCCTGTTTTTCTTTCATTTGTTTCAGAATGTTGACAGCAATTTTTCTCTCCAATTTTGCCAGCGATTGTGCTGCAACTACTGCATCCATTTTTGAGTATAAGGCAACTGCTTTTATTAACTGTGCGTCATCCTGAGCTTTCTTTTTGTCAATATCCTTTTCAATTTCCTGTTGGAGTTTTTCCAACTGGCTAACTTGACGTTGAATATCCTCCTGCAGAGTTTTAAGTTGGCCTTCTCTGCGATCTAGTTCCAAACCTCTTAAACGTAAACTGTCCTGTTGTCCAGCAAGTCTGGTTAGAATTTTTTTCTCTGTCTCAGTAAACTTTCGAGGTTTCTTTGAGTTTTTTTGCTCATCCGATTCAACCGCACAAAAATCAAGTCCGTAATCCGTGCAGAGATTACCGAAGGATTGTTTCAATTCCTCGATGCTTGTTGGTATGCTATAAGCGGGCCTTGCCAACAAGACAATTCCAATAAATAAATATAACACTTTGTAATTATTAATAATATTTAATATTTTATTCATGATATTCCAGTTGTTAAACAATATTGATATGTTCGATAATTTTTTATGATTGGGCAATATTTTTATTAATTTTGAATATCGCGTCGATAATTCTGGGCAATTTCATCCGCCTCCAAACTTTCAAGACGTTCCGTTTCGGCTTTGAATTTTTCAATTTCTTTTTCCTTTAAAATTTCCAGCACACGTTTCTTTTGAGTTGCTTGAGTCAACTCATGCCGTTTCAATTCAACTACTTCCAACTGCTCATTCAGTTGAGCTTGAGTGAGTTCAAGATGCTGTTTTATTCGCTGCTGAAAATTTCCTCCCATTAAAAGCTGATTTATTGTCACACCGTCTGCTTTAGCTTTGTCTAAATCATCGTTATGAACATCTAGAGCTTCCTGCATCAGTTTTTTTCTATCTCGATGCTGTTGCTCCAACTGTACCTGCTCCGCAAGTGCTTTCTGGTAGAGTTTTTCCAAACGTCCCCTAACTTTTAAAGCAGTTTCCAGACTAAAACGTGGCATATTTTGATGTATGTATGATGAACCCGTATAAAGTCTAACTGGTACACTTGAATGTCATTCCCGCTTTCGCGGAAATGACATTTATTTACGAATGCATCAAGTATTAGTTAGATTTTTTACGATTCAATTATTAAATAGACTACAGTAGCTAAACTACATGAATAATTGAAACAGTTAGCCAAACTATCAGCAAGACTCTATTGGCGTGAGGTTTTTCGTAGTGCAATATCCCTGCAAAATATCTAGGGGTGAAATTAGAGAGGGGATTTTATTTAGGAGATTTGAGGCTTGTTCTGTAAATGAAAGAGCACAACTGCTGCGGCATTACTGACATTTAGTGAGGATACTTCAGGATTTCCAGGAATACTCACGAGCCAGTCACAATGTTTGCGACTGAGGCGGCGCAAGCCTTTTCCTTCATTGCCAAGCACCAGAATCAGCGGCCTGTCCTGAGTGAGTTCAGCCACACTTTCGGCTGCATCTCCAGCAAGTCCTATCACCCAAAAACCTTGAGATTTTTGTTGCTGAAGAAATCTTGCAAGGTTTGGAACAGAGATCACTGGGAACCATTCCGAAACTCCTGCTGAGGCCTTTGCCACCGCTGCGGTCAAACCGGAAGTATGATCCTGAGGCACTACCACGGCACTCACTTTAAAAAAACCGCATGTTCTCAAAATAGCACCAAGATTATGGGGATCTTCTATTTGGTCCAGTACTACAATCAAAGGGTACTGACCTTCGGCAGTTTGAGCTAAATCGGAGAATGAGGAGAATGGCAAAGCCCCGCAACGCAGCACCACACCTTGGTGAACTGCATCAGGACACATTTCCTCCAGTTTTTTGACAGCAACTTCACTCACTTGAACTCCATGCAGTTCCGCAAGCATCCGGATTTCTCTCAGACGCTCCGAAGAATCTGCGTCTTTTTTCAAATAGAGATGATCCAGTTTCCTGCGTCTATGTCTCAAAGCACCCTGCACCGGAAGAATTCCATAAAGAAAATCACTTCCGGAAGAGTCTGTCTTCAGCCTTTTCCCATCTTTTTTTGCTTCCAGGAATGGCCGTCCTCTTTCATTTTCGTGTCTTTTAAACCGATTGTGCTCGAAGTTGCTTCCTTTTTTGGTAGACAGGAATTTTTTTTCTCCAGTAAACTTTTGCTTCTTGACTGCTCCCTTTTGAGCTCTGTCATCGTTTTTACGCATTATTTTTATATCTTTTCCAGTTCGTTTTTTAATGCATCAAATTCATGAGCCACGGGGAAATCCGGATATTCACCTATGATTTTTTTTGTTGGTCTAAAGAAAATACCATGATCTGCTTCCTTCAGCATACTGATATCGTTGTACGAGTCCCCAACTGCAACTATATAATAATTCAGTTTTTTTAATGCTTTTACAGCATGTCTTTTTTGATCTTTTTGTCTAAGGCAATAATCTACTATTCTCAAATCATCATCTAGTTTCAGAGAATGACAAAATACTGTCGGGTATTGCAGTTTATGTAACAACGGTTCAACAAATTCTCTGAACGTATCAGAAAGTATTATCACTTCATTACGTTTTCTTAACCATGTCAAAAATTCAAATGCACCATCCAGCGGATCCATTTGTTCTACTACTTGATGAATGTCATGCAGGGTCAACTTGTGCTGATCACAAATTTTCAAACGGTAGCGCATCAATTTATCATAGTCAGCAATATCACGTGTGGTGACTTTTAAATCATCAATCCCGCTGAGACGTGCTAATCCTTTCCATATTTCAGGTATCAAAACACCTTCAAAATCGAGACAGGCGACAGTCATTTTTTTAGCGTCAGGCATAAAATATTTTACAGTAAAGTTAACAGCAATATGAAAATTGGCAGATTCAATTTACATTGATAATCAACAGTGATTCAGGCAAAAAAAGTATCTCTGCAGAAATATCTCAAATACAGCGGCCACCGTCAACTTCCATGCAGGTTCCCGTCACCATATCAGCTTCATCAGAACACAAAAAGAGTGCTGCATTTGCCATGTCTTCAGGTTGACTTAAACGACCCCAGGGAATACTGGAAACGAATTGAGCACGTTTTTCAGGAGTATCTTCTCCCATAAAAAGAGGCAACATTCCCGTTTCTCCTGCAACAGGATTGATCGCATTTACGCGAATTTTAAATGTTGCCAACTCAATCGCCATGGCTTTAGTCGCCGTGATCATCGCACCTTTTGAAGTGTTGTACCATACCAGTCCCGGCCGTGGTCGCAGACCCGCGGTTGAAGCGACATTCATTATTACACCGTGTCCCTGTTTTTTCATCAGTGGAACTCCGTGTTTGGCAGTCAGAAAAACTGATTTAACATTGACCGCAAAAATCTGCTCAAACTCCTCCTCAGTGACTTCAGTCATTGGTTTATTGCGGTGGGTGGTTCCTGCGTTATTAACCAGAATATCCACGCGTCCAAAATGCTTGAGTGTGCGTTCAAACATAGAGGCAACGTCTCCATCCTGACTGACGTCACCCGCAACCGCGAGGGCATTTTCACCTATTTCCGCAGCAACTTTTTCTGCAGAATCGGGGTTAATATCCGCGATGACTACCTTTGCGCCTTCTTCGGCAAAACGAATCGCAATACCTTTACCGAATCCTGAACCTGCACCGGTGATGACGGCGATTTTATTTTTTAAGCGCATTTTATACTCCATGTTGTATAGCAATTGTTTTGGTAACAGAAAAACCGTAAAGCGCTTCAAACCCTTTTTCACGGCCGTGACCGCTGAGTTTCACTCCGCCAAAAGGCAATTCAACTCCGCCTCCTGCACCGTAATTGTTGATAAATACTTGGCCGGATTTAATTCTTTTTGCCATCCGGAACTGACGCGCACCGTCACTCGTCCAGATTCCGGAAACCAAACCAAAAGGAGTTCCATTGGCCAACTTCACTGCTTCTTCCTCAGTCGAAAACGGCATTGCCGCAAGAACAGGCCCGAACAATTCTTCCTGCGCCACCGCATGTTCCGGAGGCACATCACGGATCAGCATCGGTTTTACATAATTCCCTTCAACAGGTGCATCGTCTATTATTTCCCCTTCTGCAGAAATATTTAAGCCGTCTGCTTTCGCCTGATTTAAATACTTTTCTACACGTTTTTTTTGTTCCGGACTGATCAATGGTCCGCAATTTAAATCCCGTAATGCAGGACCTACACGTAGCTCTTTGAAACTTTCTGCTAAACGCTTCATCAATTTTTCGTAAATCGAAATTTCTATTATCACCCGACTTGCGGCAGAACAGGTTTGTCCGCAATTTTGTATACTGGAGTTTACCAGAAAAGGCAGGGCTTTTTCCAAATCAGCGTCTGCAAAAACGACTTGTGGTGATTTTCCTCCAAGTTCAAGTGTAACCGGAACTGCGTTTTTTGCTGCAGCCTGTTGAACCAAAGCTCCGACTTCAGTGGAACCTGTGAAAGAAAGGTGGTGAACTCCGGAATGATGTATTAGAGCATTTCCTGCTTCTTCGCCAAGTCCCGGAACTATGTTGAAAACTCCCGGAGGGAAACCTGCTTGTCTGGACAATTCACCGACCATCAACGCAGTTTGTGAAGCTTCTTCACCTGGTTTAAGTACACATGCGTTACCCATTGTCAAAGCCCCGCCGATTGTGCGGCCAATAATTTGGAGTGGATAATTCCATGGAATTATATGTCCTGTCACACCGTGTGGTTCCCTGAGGGTCAGCACAGTATAGCCTTCAAGATAAGGAATTGTTTCACCATGCACCTTGTCCGCGGCTCCGCCGTAAAACTCAAAATATCGTGCGCAGGCCCTTACATCTACACGAGCTTGCGTTAATGGTTTTCCTACATCACGAGCCTCCATTTCTGTCAGCTCATCTTCGTGTTCCAAAATCAGCACACTCAACTTTTGCAGCAGTCGACCACGCTCCACAGGAATAGTTTTTCCCCATTCTCCGTCCAGCGCATTTTGTGCTGCTTGGACTGCACGGTCAATATCAACGGCAGAACCGCTAGCAATTCGTCCAAATTCTCGGCCGTCACTTGGGTCCATTATCGGTAGTGTTTCACCGGACTCAGGATCTCGCCAGTTACCGTCTATGAGGACTTTCCCTGTAAATATTTTCAAGTTGTTCTCCAGTATTTAATTATTTTTTCTGCTTATTCATTGACTCCAACCTGGCAATCAAACTTGAAGTATCCCAGCGGCTTCCGCCGAGTGCCTGAACTTCTGAATAAAATTGATCCACCAGTGCCGTAACAGGCAAATGTGCCTTGTTGGAGCGGCCTTCCTCAAGTGCCATTCCCAAATCTTTTCGCATCCAATCAACCGCAAACCCATAATCGAAAAAATTTTCATTCATAGTTTTGTAACGGTTTTCCATTTGCCATGATTGAGCCGCACCTTTGGATATTGTTTCGATCACCTGTTCCACGTCAAGTCCGACTGCCTTC
>Ga0114999_10001851_pt1 | contig 28821 bp, 16 predicted proteins | sample ArcticOcean_MG_C_3_FD_89820 | JGI IMG/M metagenome (GOLD analysis project Ga0114999, IMG submission 89820) | Marine microbial communities from western Arctic Ocean - ArcticOcean_MG_CB8_126 | ecosystem: Environmental > Aquatic > Marine > Oceanic | place: Arctic Ocean: Canada Basin | collected...
ATGATCAAACTCCAGAAGGAAAGACTCGTTTTTTCAACGCGGTAGAGGAGGGGTATCATCCATGGCTAGATACCATCATACCGTTTAATTTACATGAAGCTGAGCACAGTGACAATCTTGGACAAATGCCTCCCGCTCCAGCGAGAGCAGAAGGGGGAGAAAAGTATCCTCCTCATACAGGGGGTCGTCTTGGGAAAAAGGTTCTTCAGGAAGTAGACCACCCATCGCAAGGTTCGTGTAGTGATGATAGCATAACAAATGAGGCTGGCTGTCTATCACCAGAGACTTGGACTAAAGCTAAAGTTTTAGCCTACGTGAACGGTGATAAATTTTACTTTGTGGGTAAAGGCAGGGATGCAAACGGTAACGACACAAGCAAGACAATGCTCGGTGGCCCCGTTTGGTTTAATTGGTATCGCTATGATAAAGTTGATGCGGAAGACCCTACCGTACCAGACGGTGGAAAAGAAGATGATATTATACGACAAAACTTCAGCCATAAGCATCCGTGGTATTTTAACGGTTTGCTGACCAGCGTAGAAGAAAACCATAGTACCGGAAGCGGGAGAATCATAAGCGCGACTATAGAAGACCCCAGAGCGATTCTAGCCGGGACTCATGTTATCCTTGGTAAATTCCAAGGCAAGACGATGAACGCAGATGGGTCAACAGGAAGAATTACCAGCCCCTATCCTCAACGATTCTATAAAGACGGCTACATTGGATATTACAACGTGTTAAACGTCTACGGCTTCCTAGAAGAGGCTTACGGGTTTGGCGCTGTTGATAAAAATGAGAGCGGCATAATATGGTGGGATAAAAAAGGTGATAATTCCGCCGAGAAAGTAAAAGTGGGCGAACCCCCTAAAGACTCCGGGGGAAACGAAATTGGGACACTTGAAGATTACGCTGTGGCTCCCGGCTCCAATGTTATAGATGTATTACAATGGATGTTGATGGGTTCGGCTGACGCAGAACATGGCAAAAAAACACACGGGCCACCCCCGGAACCTGCTCAGGCCGGATCTACCGTGGTAGAAAATGCGTCCAATAATATAGGCTGGCCCAGAACAAGAGAGCCGGGGGCAAGTTGGCACACAGGGGAAAGATATCATGGTCCCCACACAGAAGAGGAAAGCGATCCTGATAAGCAAAGAACCACTTCCAAACCAGACGGTGAGCATAGAATAGGTCAGGAAAGATACGGAGGGCTTCTCTATTACATAACAAACCCGTTAGTAAATGATATTGCGAATATTGACCCCGAAAAAGACTACATGTATGGTCCAAGAAATAAAGATATTGTTGTTAAAGATGGTACTCTTCCAACAAATGCTAACAGATTCAAGGTAGATTTAAGTGAACTAAAACGTCTACATATAGATGCACACGCATCCGGTATTTTGGATTCTAATTTTAGGATTCAATCAGATGATATGACCTTGTTGGATCTAATTCAATATCTTTGCGATTATGCCAGTGCGGATTTCTTTGTGGAATTACTTCCAGATATTGCCCCATGGCCAAGAGGCCAAAAGGCGGGGGTATGCAGGGATAATGCTACTGATGAAAAGATTGATGTTAATGATCTTGCGGACCTTGGAACAGCCGCACAGAAGACTGCTTGTGAGTCAGGTCTTCTGCAAGACGAGAACGGCCAGCCGCGAACCGGTACATGGTCCGATGAAACTATGGAGCCTGAGTTTGGAGAGGGTGTAACTGGCGTTATCAAAATTAAAATATTACACAGGGTTAAGCCGCCAACTGCTGGCCTCTTAAATAAGATGATTGAAGATTCTAAATTTGACCCATCGCATGTTGATATTGGTGAAGCTCCTCCCTTTGATCCTAAAGACAGTAAGCACTTCAAAAAATGGAGAGGACGATTACAATCAAGTAAGATTGGATATGAGTTTGCAGGGACTGCCGTTGGAAGGGTATTATTTGGCGGCCCTAGAACAAGATTGGTTGGTGTTGATAAATTGGGGCCAGATTTTGTCAGGAATGAGTTTGGGGATTGTAAGGATAAAGATGGAAACAAGGTTGAAATGACTGAGGAGAGAGAGGGCAGTGGGGTAAAAGTACCTATAGACCATAAAGATCAAAAGGGTGCATGCGAAGCAAAAGGAGTCTGTTATGATCCAAGTAAGACCGGTTATGTTACTGACGGATCATGTGAAGACCAAAATGCGGTTACTCCCGATCCGCCTACGGCCCTATGTCCTACTGGTGGATGCGCGAATGACGGTGATGAAGACGACCCAATTTCCAATCAAATAGATTGTGAAGATACAGCTATGGTTGCGTCTGATGGACAATGGTGTGCTCAAAATTGGCGCCCAGCCAGACAACGTACCGATTTTGATGGTGCGGGTCCACCAACAAGTAGAACAGGCGCTGTAGGTGGTAGTACAGATGGGTTCTTTGGCGATAAAGATACGCCGGGTACTAACCAAATGCAGGAAGATCTTTATGGTAGAGATATCTATGGAGACTCGGTCAGTGAAGGAAATAAGCTATACGAAAAAAGAGACTACAGAAATGATTTTTGGACTAATGCCGTAGACGATTCGCCACACTTGTCACGAATTTCTGGTCCTGACATGCCGACAGACCCAATTCTTGATGACTATTGGGGTGCGGGTGGAACCGCTGCTGATCAGGGTGTCAGTGTTTCTTTAGGTGGAGATGATGCTAACCCTAGCTCTGAAGAAAAACTATCAGATCAACCCTTCTTTGGCGACGGATCTAAAAACGCTAAGACTAGTCCCGGTGATCATTTTGGTGGCGATGGCTATATAGACCTATTTCCAGTTTTCGGGCTTCATGATAGACCAGATTATTGCAAGATGATAAACTCAGATCCTTCTGGTCCGGGTGCGCCGGGTACAGCGGCTCATGAAGACGGCGCGCGTGTTTGTGGTGGGATTATGGGGTGTTCATGGAAATGGAACGAGAAATCCGACCACAGTAAGGGTGGTACGTGTGGTCAAACTATAGCCGTACAAATTAAAGGTGTCCCCCATAAGGGGTTCTTTAATGCTGATGAACCACAAAAAGATTTTAACCCACCCGATCCGCAACATGGCTACCCAGAAATATCGCAAGGTCTTGACGAAGATTGGACCAGATACCATCCGCCAGCCGGTCTGATGTCAATATACGAATGGGTAGTGCCAAACTGTAACCCGGATATATATGATGCAGCATGTAAAGGGACTAACACATGGAAGGGTTCGGGGTACGATGTTATAGGTGGCAGGGCGATCAATCCAAATTATAAGCAACACTCTCGGTCAAGGGTTAGAAGAAGCGCAAAGTGTGAGAAGTGTGTGGAAAAGTATCATCCTTGTGAAGATGAAAATGGAGATGAAGCAACTTCTAACGGTGCTTGTGGAAGCTCTGGAGACCCTCTTTTGACGAAGGCGAATTGTGAAGATCAGAGTTGTTGGGCAGGTAACGCAAATAGTACGACTTGGAATGGGGGAGGCTGTAAAAAATGGGAAGCGGTTGAAGACGAAGAAATTAATGACATGCATGATTGTTTTTGCGATAACGAGTCTGAGTTTACAGACTCTGAGGGAAGCACCCTCGCCTCTTGTGGAGGTAGCGGCGACGAAAAGTTCACCGAAATACCCAACTTCGACGAAGGGGGTGTTGCTATTACACCTCTTATAATAGACCGAAAACAAAGCGCGGAAGGTGCAGCTTTGCCCGATAGTGCTATTATCGAAATAGACATGAGCGAAGTCTATAAAACAGGCGAAGGTACACAAGGTTTGGAACAGCCTCTATATATTCACGGTGAAGATTTTGGCGGAGCCATGCCCGAAAGAAAACATATCTACATGGCTACTGTTACCGAACTAAGGGCGGCGGCTGCTAGTAAGACATGCTGGGAAGATTATTTGGCTCAGTTTGGAGTTAGGTTAAACGAAGACATGGGATGGAAAAGTAACGCTGTTGATGCAATATACCAAACCACTCACAATACCGGTAGATCTGAAAACGGTAGTGGGGCAGATGAACGCAACCCAAGTGAAGTTGGCAAGGATGGAATGAAGGTAACTGCTGCTGAACTAATGCAAATAAAACCAAGGGGAGAAATAAAACGTACTGGCGAGGTGGTTGGTAAAAGCAAAATGAACACTTCGAGTAGATCCATAACGCATGCTAGATCGGCACAAACACAGACCGACAGCAACAATAAAGAAGATATAGTTTCTAAACAGATAGACACCATCTTTAAGAAAATAAATGAAGTAGCTCAAGAATTTTACGGTAAAGCTTATGTCATGCCTTTACCTTATGATCCAGAAGATATTGAGGCTCACGTTAGATCAGTGACGGTTAGCGATAAAGAATTAGAATCCCCTAAGCTAGAACTAGACTGGGATATAGCAGACGCTTCTTTTGTGGAATTAGAATGGGATAAGTTTCACGAAGACCACAGTCTTAATTATCCTCTTTCTGTCAAGTTCTCTACCGCTGACGGGAAGATGGATGGATTTTTTGTATTTCCCAAGGAGTATAAAGGGATACAAAGTGTCAAAAAAGGAGCGAATTCTTGTAAAGACGCTAACGGTAATGCGGTAAACGGTCACACGACAAAGGGGTCGTGCAAAGGCGCCACAGCACCGGGTCAGCCGGATAATACATGGACAGCGGGGCAGGGTGTGCCGCCTAGTAATTTGAAGATAAACATAAACGAAATTGCCAAGGATGATAGATATGTGACTTCAACTGATAGTACTGTTACTTTAGGCTCAAACAAGAGAGGGAAAGTATATATTAAGGCTGACATAGACCCTAAAATTTACTGGCTGTGGGATGACGATTTTCAAATTGTTGACTATGCTAAAAAGAACCACAAGAAAACCGATTTTCGAATTACGGATGCTTTTGACCCCAAGAAGAACGGGGCATGCGGAGGCGAAGTCGCGGCTAACGACGATGATGTTGATGACAGTTCCAACCAAGATGATTGTGAAGATAGCGATGTTAACGGCACCTGCTCTGACGACTCCGGTGACAGTGAGGCAACTTGCGGCGGGACTTGGGTCACCGGCGAAGGCCAGTGGACACCAAACGATTTACCCAAATTAAAACCGTATGCCTTCTTAAGAATGGGTAATCCAGTGATCTACGCTGATGGGATGACCGACAGGGAGAAGGCGCTCGCGGGACGTGCATCGCTAGCGCATGTATACCAGATACAGTACGATTGGAACTTTAATATAGGGGAAAATCTTGCATTTAATAGCCTCGGGTTAGATGTATTAAAATCTGATTTGGCTCCCGCTAGATTCAAACCGTTTGGCGCGGCTGTTCCTCAAGTAAGCAATAGACATGTTTGGGGACCGTGGGCGTTAGGTATAGATTACGGGAAGGTGCTAGTAGAAAAAGATAATACTTTTGAACCTGCTAACTTTGGTAGTATAAAGGCGATGAATGAAGCGGCTCTTTCTAAAATCAAGGCTGATATGGTGGCTCAACAAATTACTGAAAGTGGATATGTCGAATTAACAGGCGGACCTGAGTATTTTGCGGGTAGACCTATTGGGGCAGACGCAGACTTCATTCAGTACCTAACCAATATCGGTATTGATATTACACATGGCGGCATGTCTCCATACATCACTGATATAGGTGTAGATACCAACCCATCAGCAGGGGTTACTACTAAATATACCATGAGAAGTTGGACACCTAGATTAGGGAAATTGGAGGATTGGAAGCTTCGAGAAGGAATCAAGATGCATAAGGAAATACAGAGAAACAACATGGAAAAGAATACCGACAAACACAAAGTATTGCTTAGGTCGCAGGCGTTAACTGAGGCGCAGACAAGAAGTATTAGTCGAAGTACATATGATCCTAAGCCAAAAAACTGAGACAAAAGGTGGAATAAAATGGGTTTAGACAACAGAGTGCCATTTCCAGAAGGTCAATCAGTTCAGTTCCTGTCTGGTTTTATATATCCTGCTGACAATCAAGCTATTAAGCTTCCTGATGGCACGTCGGTTACGGGCAGGTGTGAAGTTCCAGCCCAATGTAAAGATCATAAAGGGGTAAAAAGAGACGACATTACGGAAAAAAAGAATTGTACCGGACAATGTTATGAAAAGAACACCAATGCAAATGAATGCTCAGACGCTGGCTATTCTTCAGTCCCCTGTCCGGGTAATAAGCTTGCTGCTGGCGATAAAAGTAGTTGCACCAACGCTGACGGTATCTGGGTAGACCACCAATGGAGTGAAGCAACAGCCGTAGTTGACTTTGATGATAGACATAAATGTGAAAACGACAACGAACAACATGAATGGATATCTTACACGGCTAGTAAATATGTAGAATCTGCCTTTTTACCCGGCGAGGAATGGCGTAGACAGGCCGGTTTTCGTTGGGAGGAATTAGGAACCACTAGTGCTGACGGATGGTTTCTTCCTTCTTCTGCGCAATTTCGCAAACCTGTAGCCGTTTGCGTCATACAGTCTTGCGTAGGAGGAAGCAGTACTGGTGACGAAAAAACAAGATCAACATGCGAGACCGCTGGTGGAACATTTGAAACGAAGAAAACCTACGGATTAACACCTGCGGCTTGCGAGGCTCTGGGCGGCTGCTCACTGCGAGACGCTGGAGATGACTTTGATGAAGAAATACCCAAAGGCTCCCTTCCTAGCTTCTATTCACCTACCATAGACAGTCTTGTTGGGTCTGGTATACCAACAGCTTTAACTTTAAACCCATACGCTTCCGGTCACCATATAACCGTAGTTGCCAGAAACGCAAACCTTGACGAAAAACTTGGCGATGCTGCAATCAGAAAAGCTGATTACGGGGAAAAATTTGCGCAGTTGGGGAAAGAGGGCTTTTTTGGTATGGGCGGCGAAGACGCTGCTGGTCAAAGACCGGTAGCTCTACGCGGGCCGGTTATTATGGCTGGCTGGGGATATGATGATGAAAATCAGCCAGTTCCAAATGAATATTATGATGCGGATGAATTCACTCTCGGTGATGATGGCGAAGTAAAAGTTGTATATGCTGGACATTGTTCATCAGCGGGAACGTGTGATAATGATTCACATGGTTCGGCAGCAGATTGTGATAAAGCAGGAGCAGCATGGACAGCGTACTCTTCAAGAGAAAATTGTGCAGGGGCTGGGGCGTGCAGTAGTAAGGGAAGCTGTTCAGGGGCTACGGCGGGCACAACAAGTACAAATCAAGACGAATGTGGAACAAACGGTGGGACATGGGGGAAGTATAACACCGAGAAAAGCTGCACCGATGCGGGTAAGGCTTGGACAACTGGAAAATGGAAAGGCGTGCCACAAAATAAGGCTCCTGAGCGACATTTCTATTTTAATCATTTAAAACGTCCTGATAAATGGAAGGTTGGGCCAATTGATCTTAGATGGGATAGAGAAAGAAAGGTGTGGATGGCAGCATCTCCGAACAGGATTTGTTTGTCTAAGGCTACTAGATGTATTTTACCCCAAGCAGGACCAGATGGAAAAAACTCTTTTAATTTCGGCATCTTAGATAACATTAACGCTCCGGGTAGATTATATAGAAACCCTTGTTCATATGCGAATTGTGAATACGGAACTTATTTCCCGCAGAGTGTTTCATATCCAGATATTGAAATATATGATCCAGAAGATCGTGAATGGTGTGGTAATTGCGAAGTCAAAAAAGACAATAAGGGAAACTATTTTGTAACATGCCAAGATTTTCATACAACATGTGTGCCATTTTATGACGCGGTTATAATAAGAGATATGAAACACTACCCACTTGGTAGGGGCGTAAGTACTGACTGTGGAGACAAATTTAATAAAAACCATAGAGGTGATCCGTATAGTAGACGCATGGGTAACCCTTGTCATGAGTTTGGATCTAGTATTACCGGCCCTCCCAGCGAAAAACATCCGCTTTCAGACAATAATTTATATCCACAACAAGCTAAAACCATTTTATACGAGAGAGTATTGATTGAAAACCCTCTTGGTCAAGCTTTAATGCTTGGGGATTCCTTTTTAAGTATGGATACTGGCAAACGAATCACCATTGAGTATGTCCGTAAGAAAAAGGGTACAGGCAGTAGTAACTGTACCGGGAGCGGTGCAACGGCAGAAACTGTGAAAGAAAGCCTGCCAATTCATATAATCATACAAGGGGAGTTTTACGGACAAGAAATATTGACATCAATGGGGTGTGAACAAGGCGAGTCTAGTGCTTGTAGTAAAAAGATAATGGTTCAGGGCATGTCAACGATGGAAGATTGTGGTCCTAATGACGACTATCCATTGTCAGCAGCGTCATATTAGGAAAGGTTAGATATGGCTATAGGGGACAATTTTGATACCACCAAGAAAGGACAAAAGAACGATTTTCTTACAGACAGAGTGTCAGGACATGGTCCTACCCATCAGGATTATATGTCGGGTAATTTATATGCTCCTCAAGATGACAAGTCGGATGACAATCTAGGTCACCCTTGTAATGTTGGATGCGGATGTGCAGAAATCGGGACACCTAACGATAGAACCCTAGGTGAGTCTGGCTGTCTTCTTCCGCCGGAACTCACAATCAAGCTAGCTGCTTCATCCTCTCGGGATTATGCTCGTTTAGCGATGGGAGACCCAAAAAATGAAGGGGCCACCTTCAAAACCTTCCATCTAAAACATCACAATGGTGCTTGGAGGGGAAGAAGATGTTGTCAGACAAAAAACGAAAAAGGAGATGTTCAGCACGATGGCAGTGGCCCGCTGGAATTGTGCGATCCGTGCGAAGTTACTACTCATCTTGATGGCGCTAAATCTCAATGTAACTTTTTTGGCAAAGAGGGTACTGGAAGAGAATTTCCTATAGGACTACCTGAAAAAGCGCACCCAGCCAACCCGCAAACGGGGTTGAAACCCGGCCTCACTCTCGGTGTTACATCCCGATACGAGACTACCAACCGTAACCCTATAGGGTGGTGCGGCGGTGTCGCAGGTAAAGGGTACGAACACCCGAGCGGCAAAGTTGGTTGGATGACTGAGGATCAGTGTAAAAGCCAGCTTTCGCCGGGTAGCTGGACGGGACAAATGACTGGGCAGCTAGGGTGTCATGACAACGGCGAACCGGTTCCAAAAAAAGATCCACATTGTTATGTTTTAGATCCCGATGTAGGCAGTAGCCAATTCTCCACGCCCCTTCCTACTGGATGGTTTCAGGCTGAGAATGTGATATTTGTTGACAACGAGGGTGACTGTGAAACCGGAGAGGCTATACAGAGACTTGACCTGAATACTGGCAAGATCGAAAGAATAGGTAGATGTGTCTGCGTAGAAGGCTGCGAAAAATCTCTTGCTGACATACCAGCCCAATCTGGGGATGAAGTATGGGATCAAGACTGTGGGGGCGATGTTGTCTTTGACAACAAGCTTGACTGCGAGGATCATAAGTCAGAATGTATTGACATCGACAATAAAGTTATCCTAACACAGTATACAAAGCCTGACTCTTGCCTCGATGCTCCCGGTGCAGGAGTGTGTTCCGATCCGTCATTAACCGCCGCCGGGAAAGACGTATGCACCGCAATACCCGGTAACACATGGGAACAAAAATATGTCTGGGCAAGTAATTCAGTTATATATGGTTCTAGAAAGTGGTATCCGGCGCAATGTGTACAATTTGATACAGGAAAGGCTCAATGTGCATCGCCTGATGGATGGAAACTGGCAAAAGACTGTAAAAGAGACAGAGGGCCAAGATATATTCCAACTGATGAAAAAGAGTTGCCATTTCAAGACATCATTACCGAAAGGTATGAATGTTTGTCTGTCGGGATCTGTTCGAATCAAACGTCTGGTGAAGATTTATCATCTAAAGAAGCACATTGTACCGAATCATCAATATCTGATCCAACCGCATGTAGAGCAAATGGTTATAAGTGGATAGAGGTTCTTAACAACAAAAAAGAATGTGAAAGAGAGGGAGACTGTAGCGACACCGATTACGACAATGATAAATGCGAGTGTCTCAAAAACAAGGAGACCTTCACAGAAACAAACGTATGGAATGAAGGCGTATGGACCACAAGATGGCATCATAGTGTTCCAGACGGGAGTGGTTGTTGTAGTGGATTTTTCATAAGCGAGGGTACATCAGGTAATAACCAACCCGCTGTTGAAGCAGCGGTTGTAGGACAAGACACCTGTGTGAATTGTTATGAAGAAGTTATCTTGATGGATGTTTCGGAGATAAATTTGAGCCATTTTCCCGCTCTTGCCTCTGAGGGGGTTGGGGGGACTCACTATTCGCAGGATGGCGATGGACGAGGAAGTGGGGAATTTGCATTGATCTGGAGAGGTTGTGACTTTTGTAAGACCTGTGAGGAGCAAGGCACATGTTATAATGACCAAGGTAGTGACTTAGGGTTAACAAAGTCTCAATGCAGTTCAGGTACAATGACTTGGGTTTCTTCCCAAGGGGGCGAGTCTAAGATTTTCTTCCTGCCCCTAAATCAAATTCTTAATTGCACCGATATTGATTTACAACATTATGAAGACACCGCTTATGAATGGGCTAACCCTCTAGGTCACAGACCGGCAGATATAATGGCTTGTGATGACGTAAGCATGGGCGGTCAACAGATTACCAACCTTGGTGGTGATTGTGAGGTATACATTTACGAAGAAGGGGCGGCTCTGGCAGGAGCATTGCCAGATTCTGCAACAAGGTCCGTTCTGGCCAAGGGTGAATATGAAACTAGATTATTGAATATGCAAAAGCAGCCTTTCAAGCTTAGCGAAAAAAAACAATGTAACTATAAAACGGCTGAAGAGGCAGACGGTGACAGTTGGACAATAGCCGCTGCTTTGGGCTTCCAATTCCAATGTAAAATTAACAATACAAAATTTTGGTTCGATCATGATATAGCTCCGATGGCTGGGTGGTGGCAAACATTTAGAGCGCAATGGAAGAATATTATAGAGCGTCAACATACTGAAGACGGCATCAATGTCGGAGACTGTTTAGGAAACAGGGTTAGTGGCAAAGATTGTTGTGGAGGAAGGCATGAGTATTGTAATTACTGTGGGCCATGTGCCGCAGAACTAGAGGCGCTTGTTAATAGAATACTTAACGATCCTAATATAGTATATCCAACCACGAGACCCGGAAGTTTCGATTACTGGAAAAGGACGGGTTTAGTTCCAGAATGCCCCGGAACTGGCAAAGGAACTGGGTATTCTAGTTTTGTATCTGAAACCTGTTATGGCGTGGATAAAACGGGTACTATTCAATTTGCTAGCAATACTAAGCCAATTATAATTAAATCTATAGGGCACGGTCTTAAATCGGGTGACGCCATAAGGGTAGATGGGGTACTTGGAAACTTTGCCGCAAATATAATGACTACAGGTATGTATCAGGAGCTTCAATGGGGCGCCTCGAAGAAGGCTGAAAAATGTGAAGCAGAATGCGGGAAAATAATAAACCCGGCAGATGCTTGTACTACTTGTCCTCACGCTACGCCACCCGGAAAAGAAACGCCTCTTCCTATGTGGGTAGTAGATGTTATCAGTCCAGACAATTTTGCTATAAGGGATTGTAACGGAAAAGATTCTGACGGTAGGGTTACAGTTCATATGGGAAAAGAGGGGGCGTGTGGGATAGTTGATGATATACCGGGTTATGGAACTACTACCGAATCATCACAAAGCGACCCTCTTACTGGAGAAAGTGGAAGCAAGCACGCCTTCGATGTTTGGGAGTGTTGTCCTAATACAGGAACGTGGGAGCTAGGTACCGACATCGCCGGGGTTCTTGGTGGTGGTACTGATACAATGAGTGGCCCAGAGGGGTGGCACTTAAGAGGGAGTGGTTTCTTAAAACAGGATGACAGCCGACCCGAATTAGAAGATTGGTATGTGGATATTATTCCAAGCGAAGCTTGTCCAAGCTGTTGTGACCACTGGATGCCTCCCGCGTTAATCGCAACTGTTGGTGATCCCGGTACTTCTATTTTAGATAAGAAATGCGGGGTTGATTGCAACGGGGATGAACTGCCAGCACTAAAAGCCGGTTATATAGGTTCTGCACACTGTAGTCCTATAGGCTATTGTGTCGAAGATGGTGTCGTTGGAGATCAGAAAAACCCAGAGGAGTGTGATACTGCACAGGGTGATTGGACCCCGTTTAATACTCAGTCCATATGTGAAGAAAAGAGATGCTGGAGTAACGGTTCCAAAACGGACATGGGCGATCCATTACCGGCACTCGGTGATGAAGACGCCTGTCTCAACAGGGATGACTGGCCGGGGTATTGTAGTGAACCCCTCTATGGGACTATTGATGTATGTCAGGAGAATGGCGAAACATGGTACGGGACGCATGGCACACTCTGGAGAGGTGCTCCATGGACCGAAGCCGGGTTTGTGCAATTTACTGGTCCAGATGGAAGGCCCGGCCAATGGTTTGGTGATGGTCACTGTTGTGACTGTGATTATAGTTGTAGTAATCCAGAGACCGGTGAGGGGGGTTTGGTTTGTGGGTGTAGAAAATGTGAAGACAGAAGAAGGTTTTTAGATGAACCTGTTTGTAGATCTGGCGCTGACGATGCTTTTGCAGGAGCGGCGAATGGTTATTGCAAAGATGACCATTGCTGTTCTTGCGAATGTTGCCCCGGAGATAGTAAAAAAGCCGTCTACACCGACAACGTTGACTACCCAACTCTCGAACAATTTCGCAAGAGACATGGCAAGAAGTGTCAGAGCGAGGCTGAGTGTTCCGATTCGACGCTGACCAGCCTAGGGAAAACCATATGCGAAGCAATACCCGGTAACACATGGGTATATCCACAGGATCTCTGCCTAGGAAATCTTTGTTGTACTCCTCAACCCGCTGGAGGGGGTGGGACGTGTGAACATGATCCAAATAGTGAGTCTGTCGATGAGGGTCAATGTTATGCCCGTTCTGCGTCGAAGATTTTTTGTGAATTATCCACTGACTGCATGTGGAAACCTCAAGCCGGTGACGACTCTGGCACAAAGAAATTCTACGATAAAAATGAACCGCCCCCCAGCACTGCCTGCGCAGGATTTTTCAATAATAGGCCAATGAGTTGCGAAGCACAGTTTCTTTGTTCCGGTTCATTCCCACGCGAGCACGAGTGCATAAGAGAGTTGAAATTCGACAAAGAGGCGGGCTGTACTGGGTTTGAGAACCCGAAGGGGAGGGGGAAGGGCAACGTTTCCTCGTGTCTAACATGTGGAGATGCCATAACTACAGGATGTGATAGGTTTCAAGCCAAACCTAAAAAGGAAGCCTGTCCCGGTTTAGGCACGATGGATGTGTTGTTAGAATGGACTGGTTTCAAGTGGATTTCGGATTGGACTCCGATGAAACCGGATTCGTCGGGGCAATTTTCTCGTCATGAACCGGGTGCGCCGGGTTGTTATGTTCCACCATTTGTTGGAGGAAGGCAATGCCTTCATCATAAACTACCATCTTGGATGGGTGCAGGCAATCCGTGGCGTCCTCCATACTGCCCCGGCAACGACTGTAATTTCTGCGGAAATTGTGAAACAGCAAAGTTTAACCATAATGTCCCTCCCGGTGATACTCCTTGTCCTACGGCAGGGTCGAGTGCTTTTTATCTACAATTAGAATTGGGGTGCGGTAGCGCACTTGATATGGGTGGTCACGGCTATCCTACCTTTGATAGTTATTTTGAGCATGGATTGAACCTAAAAGCAAATATAACTACCTGTGAATATAACGCCGCCATAAATTCCCCGTGTCCAGACCCGTTAACCTGCGGAAGAGATTGGAACGAATGGGTAGGGTATGGATATGATCGTAAACTCAAGCCGCCTATACCCCATAGAAGTATTCCGGGGGTTAATTGCGGCCCATCGCCCCCTTGTACAGAATGTTGTGATTTTGAAAGACCCGGAGCATGTTATGATACCCAAGGAGCACTAACAAACATAACCACAGAGGCGGTGTGCAGAGACCCCTTCGGGGATGGTTCGGTGTCAACGTATAGTTGGGCGCCACCGGCAACTGACGGTTGTGGTCGTAGCGGTAAAGTCTACGGGTCTGATCCGGCTGCTTGTATGAACTTACAAGGCTCACCCCCAAACGACGGAGGGCACAGATCGTTCAGAAAACAGCCTGATGTCTTTGAGGTATATGATGTTCAGTATGCCGCTGGACCTAAATACAAAGGTGAATACTCGGATATTATCACAGCAAGATCTGTGGGTGTTAGACCCTGTGTTTGGTATGAGGGAGATAAGGTTAGTATTGGACTAGCTGACAGAACAGCCGCAGAAACGGGTGGTAAGTATTTTCATAGCAACAACGTGGGTGGTCTCGGCGCAGGGGATATGACACCTTCTAGCACAGACATATTGTCTGCCAATAGCGAATATCCTAGCAGTACTTTCCTAGTAGTGGATAAGAACGCCCCTAAGCAGGTAGGAGGGGCGAATCACGACAAAAGAATAGCTCTCAAAATGCCGATACGAGAACAAGTCGATGGTTTACTGCACGGTAAGTCGGATGAATACGATATCCATCAATTTATGCAATTTAATGTTGCAGACGCCAACGCCCTCACAGGCCATAATCGACACATAAATAGGAACCTGTATAGAGGTGGACTAGACACAATCCCACCAGAAGACTGGGCTGCGGGTAATAAATCTAGACATCGCGGCGGAATGAATTATCCGGGCCAGCCGAGTTCCTCCACGTTTGGAGCGAGGTCTTTGACACATGAGCCTTGGCCGTATGGTGATGGTTCTTATCCAGTAGCCCCACAGTCGGAATCACAGACTCCAATGGGGTTTGTCTACCAGCCTAATACACCAATGGTAGGACCGCTTACAAATTTATTCAGAATAGGTAAGAAGCTTATACTTGGAAATATTGGCCATAAGGATCATATATTAAATCCCGCTCCCATTATTGATCCCGCAACGGGGGAACCCATAGCTCAGTCTATAGGAATACAACCCGTACTAGACGGTGAAGGTGGGGGACACTTGAACGAGATTAAATCTATCAAAGAAAAGTGGGATAAGACCGTTCCGTCGAAACCACGCTTCTTGTACTATACAATAACGACTGCGTTTCCACACGATTTGATTACTGGCGAAAAGATTTGGTTAGATGCAGCATGGTCTAATTCAGGCCAATGCACCTTTAATGAAGGGGTAATGACCGGAGAGGGTGCATATTCTGCGTGTTATGACCAAACTGGGACAAATGTTATTAGATCTGAACTCACCGATGGCTTGATGAAAGAGGCAAACAACAACCCACTCACCGATTTACCTTATGACGACCTTGATTGTGCCGATGCGTTACGTTGGCCTCCCGATGTAACAAGTACAACATGGGAAAAGGAAAAGGAATACATAACGTGCTTAGGGGCGAAACATTGCGAGAAGCCATCGTTAAAGCTTAATAGCTATACAGACATTAAGGTTGATCAGGATTATTGTACACAACCCACATTTGGATTGTGTAGGGATAACGAAAAGAACGGTTTATTGGTTAAAAGCGACGAAGGATACTGTACCATCGAGGGTCGCAGCAAGGAAGACTGTGGTAAAACATCAGGAGGCGATAGCCCAACTGAAGGAGGAACATGGGTTGAACCCAGCTTTGATGTATTGGATGAAGAGACCTGTGTGGTTCTAGCAGATAAAAGAGGAAATTGCACCCTTGATCATGAGAGAACGCGCGAGAAGAATTCTTGTATTGGCGGTATCTGTGAAAAGGGAGAAAGAACGCAATCAGAGTGTGCAAGGGATGGTTTGAAATGGTTACACGGTCAATGGATCAAAAAGGAATACGAGTGGATGAAGGGTCCGGGTAAATGGGAGAATTCTGGATTTTTCAATGAGGGGTGTGCAAGCTCGTTGGCGGTGGATGAAGAGGCGTCTGATGAAAATCCATGTAACGGATGTTACCTGAGATGTATCAAGCAAAATTGGTTCTATAAACCCCCCGGCGACGAAGGGAATGAATGCAACGCGAAGGATTGTTGTGACAGAGATGATTTTTGTCCAACTTCTAAGCTAAACGGAGAATGGGTGGTGAAAGTGATTGATAATACCCATTTTATCCCAGTACACCCCCTATACGCAGACCCGGAACAGCCCATGAAATCAGGGTTCCTTAAATCTCCATTTACGGGTGATTTGGTTGGAAAAGAATATGATCCTTCAAACGGTGAATGTGTTACTGGCGCTACAGCGAATCCGCCTTACGCATCTACGACTGGATACGACAGTCAAGCAGACTGCGAAGCTGGCGGCCATCTATGGCTTTTGGAGAATCCTCCGGTAAACACCAGATGGACATATATGAACAGAGGAGTACCCGGAGGCCGCGACTGGGATAGTTTTGCTCCCGGTTATCCACAAGGCTCGGATGTTGGAGTAGGGGCTGGTGTCGGCCCATTTGGAGAATTTTACGAGAAGAAAGGTACATGCATAAGAGAGACAACCGCAAGCGGCACCTCCCAGAAGAGAAATGTTACTGAAGATTTTCCCTCGCAAGTACAGTGTGAAGCTCGTGGTGCCGCTACTGGTTCGGCTAACATAACATTTAAATGGGTAAGTCCCCATGGTGGAATACAAGGGGAATACAACGGAGTCTGGACTAGGCATGGTGGAGTGTTTAAAATAGTAGTAGGGAGTCATGATGGTACTCCGTGGCCGGGTAAGAATTGCAGACAGGCTGGAAGTCATGGGCCGGTTGATTTAGATTTTTGGTTTTTAGAAATGCCAGAAGCGTGTTGTAATATTCACTTTCCTTTGGAGGACAATGTATGTGGAGAGCAGGGCTATCCCGGTTATGGTCCCACGTCGGAAATATCTGACCGTCTAGACGGAGCGGCGTTGCTGGTTAATATACATGAACTGTCGGGTTCTGCGTGGCGAGGAATCATAGAAGTTCCTCCCCATGGTGGAAGAACGGGTAGTATAAAACGCTACTCAGCAAATATGCCCGAAGAAGTAGTTTCTGACCCTCCTGACCCTTCTAACCCTCCTAAAGATCATGTGGCCATGTTGTTTATGGACGAATCCACTGCTTATCAGAATAGTTATTTCTCACGGGGATCGACCTTGTTTAAAAAACATATAGCCGCTTGGAGACGGTTTGTTGAAGAGGCAGACATAAGTGCAAAGATATGTCTAATACAACCCATTGGTACTGCCAATAATGACGACGAAATAAAAGGCCCGTATCGATTATTGCCGCCTGAGTGGTGTGCAGGCCGTGGCGTTGGAGATTGTAAATTTCCTGATTTTGTAGATTACCGGCCCATTGGACGTGCTGGTGGGGATGGGGCGCTTGCGGAAATGAAAGCAGCGTTTCTTAAGTCAGCAGACGGGGCTGTACCTAAAGTGTTAGGGTTATTTGTTGATATATCAGGATCTATGGATAGAAGGACGATAGCGCCAGCCGTAGACGACTTTATAGAATGGTATAAAGCGTATTCTTTGGAAGAAACTGACGTAGAGGGATGTGTTATTGAGATAGGTACGCAGAGTGAAGAATGGATAGCCGAGGCAGTGGTGGCGGCTAGAGCCGCTATAAAAGAGTGCAGGTAAGACCATGCAGGTTATTAGAACAAGGTCTTTATTTGAATTACGTAAGCAAAGAAAGGATTAATACATGTCTTGTGGTAGTTGTAATAAACAAAGAGAAATGTTAAATCAAGTAAGAGGCCAACAAACAAGCCAACAACAAAATGATCAGGCTCGTTTTCAAGACCTAAGAAATAAAACTGGTCCAACTGGATGTCAGTGCGAATTTAAAGATGGACAATCTCAAATTTTTTGCGAAAGACACCAAGTTGTAAAAACTAGATCTTTATATGAGTTGTGTGATCAAAGACATGACTATTTTCAGTTGTGGGAAGACGGGATAGGGCCGTTCCAAGGGACACAGGGAATCCCAAAACCGGAAGAAAGTCCGAGTCCTGAAAAAGAGGAAACCAGTAAGGGATCTACGGGGCTAGGCGACACTATAGAAAAAATATCAAAAGCGACAGGCATTAGAGCCATAGTAGATACGGTTAGCAAGATGATAGGTAAGGATTGTGGATGTGAGGGCAGGAAAGAATGGCTTAACAGCAAGGTTCCGTATAAGCCTAAGAAAACAAAAGGGTTTTTCCAATAATGGTGTATAATACAATAGATCCTCTATAGGAGAAAACTATGGCATCAATAGATTTTTATGCTGGAACTACCGCAATTAATAACCTATCCGGGTCAGGATTAGGTTTTTTTGGCGGTTCTTTTGGGCAGTCAGTCGAATTAAATCAGTGGCAAGGGACCACATTTATTACCAACGGTAACGGCACTACGCAGGGCGGCGCTGCAAACAACGTTAAATATTCTACCGACATATTAGCGTTTGCCCCCGGAGTGGTTCCGGCAACCGGATTAAAGTATGTTCCCAACGAAAAAGCTACTTTAAACGTTAGGTTTACTAACGCAGCCGCTGTCAAAACTCAAAATGTAAAACTGAGAGTTTTTGACAGAGTAAATAAAGCACACCCTGCTAGCGGCGTAACAACAAGAGCGTTTGAAATTCTTCACCCCCAAACTTCCTATGGCATTGAGGGTTCTGGAGATTCTATTTGGTGGGGGAGTGCTTCTCACACCGGTGCAGACGCTCAGGGAGCACAGCAAGGCTCTCCAAACCCAAGCGCTAGACTTCCCGCTGGCACAAACACTGTGGGCGGCAGTGGTATTATAATTCCTCTCGCTAAGTCTCCCGGTCCTAGCGGTTTTTACGCAGGTGACGGTTCTGCCAATATAGGCCAATACAAGCAGCATGATTGGTATCTTGGTATCTCCGCATCTCCTGATAGCATTGGGAGCAAGACGCAGTATGGTCTTTACATCTCTCTAGAATATCTGTAGAAGCCAAAAAAGTAATCATATCTGCTTAGGTAGCAGTCAAATAGAAAAGGCCCGAATTTTCATTCGGGCCTTTTCCTTTAGCTTGGATGTGAAACTAAGTTACTCTTCCTGTTGGGTCTCCTTGTTCCATTTGACCCAACCGTTATCGGACAACCAAGTGCCCTCCTTGTCCTTCCTTCGGGGGAAGAGCCTTCCGCCTTGCTTCATAACCCCAAAGGCAAGCTTAGCATTACAATCCAAGCACCTCAGTTCATAGTAGTGGTTTTCTTCTACGGTTCTAACCTGAAATCTTAGGTTTTCGCTTCCGCACTTTCCACAACCGGTTTCTCCAAAGACCTCTTGGAAAAAAGCTAGCTGCTGAAAAAGATCTACCTGTGTGTCTACCTGAAACTCAACCGACATTCTTCCGTTAGCAGTATTGTATGTAACGTTCATTTCAATTTCTCCAATCTTCTTGGTAACTTAAAACATTCTCTGGAATAGGCGTAGTTTGATTTTGGTATTCGTTCAGAACCCTGATCATCTTTTTACCGCTTTCTCTCTTTACATCGTTGATGCTCCTGTAATTTTCAGAACCAATATTTATAAATTCTAAGACGTTAATATCAAGCTGTTTACACTTGTTATCTATGAAAGTAACCTGTTGAGGACTAATCCTGTCGTCTGGATTATATTCCCCACTAGTGGCGATTGATTGCTGGACAACATTTACGATATCCTTCTTAGCTAACTCCTCTGCGGCCAGCACTCGCACCTTCAAAGCCTTTCGCAAAGCTCTACCTTCAGCCCTAGTAGACGCTGTAGCCACAGGGTGTGCGCAGAACAAATCGTCTGTATTGCCATGCCAGACATCAGCAACCTCGGCAAAAGATTTGTTTATTCCAGAATTCATCCAATTGAATTCAACTGTAAACACTACAGTAGCTCTACCCGGCCCATTGGGATCTGTGGCGGGAAATATTTGAGTAGGACCGCTAAACATAATCTCCCCGAGGAGAATCTCTGCCACTCTTCGTAAGCCAGCACAGGTGGGATTTCCATCAATTAGTTCATTGCTTTTAAAATGGGACATAACATAATCATGCCACTCATCTGAGCCAATTGTGGGAGAGTTGTCTTCAATTTGAATCGCGTCATCTCCTGTAGCTCCGACCAAGCCATCTTGTCCTGTCGATGTCTCTTCTTGAAAGAAGTCATCGTTAAATACATCCACGCCTTCTGGTACTTCAACGTTGTTCATATAAACCTCCAGAGTACTGATTAAATCCTTCTTCTTTATTCCCGATTCTATGCTAATGTCATTAGCTTTAGCTATTTGTCTCAACTCAGCAATTGTTTTATCTTTCAATAATTGGGCCACCGGTTTGAATTTCATGCTTCTATCTCTATTAACCTTTTATCTACCGAAGGAAAACTATTTTCTATCTTGGCTAATGTTTTAACAACTAACTCCAACACATCGCGCATATTTTTAGAGGATAGGTTCTTGATTAGATTTTTAACCCGGATAATGACCATTCCTCTGTTTATGATTAAACCAGCCTTTATTGCATCTGCTCTAATGTGCTTTTGTAAATTCGTTTCTCCCCAGATCGGAAGAAAATGCGCGGGTCCATCGATCTCGATGGCGGTCTTTAGAGAGGGGACAAAAATATCTATTTCCATCTTATCGTTAGGAATCAGTCCCTTCTTATGAAATATAGCGTCATACCCGCTTTCAGTCAAGCCTTCGTAGAGAAATTTTTCAATTTTTGAACCCTCTTTGCTGGCTCGCCTTACCGCCTCTGCGGCCATCTTACGGAGGTTGAATTTATCCTCATCCGACATAGAAGCCCATTGCTGTTTTGACAATTCAGACCGTCTGTTTCTTTCATCCTCTTCCATGTTTTGCCAATATGAATGCATTCCGTCACTAATAGCTATCTTTTCTGCTTCTGTGCGAATTTTTCCTTTCGTGGGATGCTCATGCCTGCCACTAGCTATCGCTTGTGCCTGCGCCTCGCTTTTATCTCTTAGGTTAACCCCCAGAGTCTTCAAAGCTCTCCGTACCTTATTAGGGTACGTGTTTAGATCCTGCGCTATTTCGTAGGTGCTCCTCTTCTTATTTACGTACTGGTCTACAAGAAACTCCTTGTGCTTTTGTGAAAATCTATTCATGATTGATGATATCCATTAACTGTTTAAGGTTGAAATTCGCCGCGCTTCCGCATACTTTTTTGTTACAGTAATTCTCTATCGCTTTTGAGTGATCCAAACCTCTAGCAATAAGAGAAATCTCTGGACTGGTATATGCTTCAATAGAACTTTCAAAATTCTTACCGTGATTTCTGTTCCACTCTAAGTCCCAAACATAGAAGTATTTTCTTTTTGGGGTTATTGCTTTTAGTGATGACAACGTATTTGATACTGTTGTGGATATAAGCACCCCGTCAAAGTTCCATATTTCGCTACTATTCATAGTCGCGCATAATGGTTGGATCACACAGGGGGTGGCATTCTCAAAAAATATCACAAAGTCGTCTTTGCTGTTTTTCTTGACGGTCTCGTTTATTTGAGAGATGGCGAAATAGGCCAGTTGGTTTGCCGTCGTGTCCTCTAGAAGGATTCCCAATCTCATTTTACCTCCTCGCGTCTGCTGTTTTCTTGTTATTGATGTACCACTCAGCCGTCTTCTGTAGCCCCTCTTCTATACCCGTGGGATCGATTTGGATAAATTGTTGCATTTTAGACACGTTCAATAGCTTTTTTAATTGCCCATCTGGCTTGTCTGTGTTCCAAAAGATCTCACCTTCATATCCCACTGTGTCTACTATGTAAGCTACCAATTCTTTAATTGTGATGTCTTCACCCGTCCCAATGTTTAAAGGGCTAGAACCGTCGTCATATTTTTGTAGGGCTTGAACGATACCCTCCGCCGCGTCATCGACGTACATAAACTCCCTGCGAGGCTCTCCAGTCCCCCAGCACTCGACTGAGGGCTTTTCAGATTCAGACAGGTCCAAATCTGACCGTATTAAACGATCCTTTTCTAGCTCGTATTCTATTTGAGCTTCTACAAATTTTCTGATAAGCGCGCCTACTACCTTAGTTCTAATTAAATTGAAGGTGTCATGAGGTCCGTACAGGTTGGTTACACAAACCGATACTGAATTGAAATCGTATTGGCTCTTGTACGCTTCAGTAGCGGCCTGAAGGGTTCTCTTTGCTATTCCATGCGCTCTAATTGTTTTGTTGGGTTGACCATTCCAAAAGGTATCTTCTTTAAGATCTTCCATTCCGGTGTCAGGATATGCGCAGGAAGTCATGATTGAAACCATCTTCTTAATCTGAGCATACTCACAGGCGTGATATAAATTCAACCCCATTATAGTGTTCGTATATAATATGTCAGCAGGGTACATTTGGTTGAACTCTATTCCGCCATTATATCCCGCACAGTGAATACAATAATCCGCACTGGTGTTCAAAAAGAATCTAATTGTTTCACCAAGATCTAACAGGTTAACCTGTTTATGACTTAAGGTTATAGGAATAGCTTCTTTGCGAGCAAGAGCATCGCATACAGCCCTGCCTAAAAATCCCTCTCCTCCCGTGACTACAACTATTTTTTTTGTCAAGTCTATCATAGATATTGATGCCTTATCTGGAGCAAAGGTACGACATTGATGAGTTCAAGAATACCTTCTTCCATAGAAGTTTGACAGTAAAATCCAGCCTCTTCTATTTTGGAGTAATCAACCGTATAATCTCGTTGGTCTAAATCTTCTCCTATTTCGGCGTAGCTAACGAAAGCTCCGGTTTTTTCAGAAATAAATTCTGCTAGTTCTCGTTTGGTCCAATTGAGATCGTCTGCCCCTACGTTATAAACTTTCTGATCTTGCATTTGATCATAGTTACGCAAGGCAAAAAGAAAAGCCTCCGCCATATCTCTTACGTGAATAAAAGTTCGTCTAAAATCCGCTTGAAAAATATTCAGACATCTATTTGTGACCGCCTGATGAGTAAAATCGTTAACTAGAAGGTTAACCCTCATGCATGGGCTGACACCAAAGCCGGTGGCAAACCTATAGCACACCGTGTTTGGTTCTGATCTGACAGCAGTCTCTGCCGCTTTTTTTGTGTCTCCATATAAAGACACTGAATTCAGTGGAGATTCTTCTGTGCATACGCCCTCCACTTTTCCATACACACTTCCTGTTGAAGCAAAAATAAAAGGTATATCTGAAGCCCTATGCTCCAGAAGGTTGTATGTACCATCAACGTTTACGGCAGCGGCTAATGATGGCTGTTTAATACATGCTGGAAACCCAACGATTGCCGCCAAGTGTACGACACCATCTATATCCTGTATGGCTTTCTTAACATCGGAAATGTTGGTAACGTCGCCGTTCATAAATTCAAAGTTGGGACTAGCAGCAAGGGCGATTAAGGCGTCACATTGACCCTTATGGAAGTTGTCCATGCATCTTACTTCGTAACCTTCATATAACAGTAGGCGACAGAGTACATTTCCAACATATCCGCCTCCACCGGTCACTAATATTTTTTTCATAACTGCTCCATACTCTCTATAGAATCTCTACCATAGACACTTGACAAAAATGATTCATAATTAGTCACGCTCTGTCCTTTAATTTTACATAGAAAATTACCCATTTCACGTAGGGATAAGAACTGTACGTTGTCTTTCATAATTTTTTTACTTTTAGAACAGTCTATGTCTATTCCTTTATTGATCAGAAAACAGATACATAAAAATGCCTCTGGCGAGACCAGTCCGTTATCGTATACGTTCTTGTAGCCCTTAATACCTAATTGAGAACAGTGTACCGGATCTGTTCCAGCAGGAAGCTTTTCGCAAAAATCAAGGGCCGTTTGATACATTCCAAGAATATTGCGCGTGTATCCCCCAGCTATGTGGTCTGATGGATGAAATTGTTCTAGGTTATTTGGCGTGAATAGAAAATTATGAGTAGTTAGTTTTTCGGGATCAGATTTTACCAACTCTACGAGTTTTGACAAGTCTGTATAGTATTCATCACACCTAAGTTTGATTGCATATTTTGTATTTACTTTTTTCATACCATTTAAGGAACTAGCTGCTTGATAACATATGTTTGCGTTGCTGTAATAGTTTTCGTATTTTTTTATGTCATCTGTTACTAAAGTTGCGTTTTTTATTTCTACAAAATTCCGAGCACCCCATGTCGATACGATAACTCGCCCAACTAAATTTAGATAGTTATCCAGATATTTCAGTCCCTCACCTATTGGACCCTGCATAACTATAGTTACGTCCTCGTGTTTCATTCAAACATCTCTACCCAATCAGAGCATACGGCATAAGCAGTCCCGTACAAATTGCTGTAGGATTGTAACTCTGGTTTCATGCATATGGTTCGTGAGGTAACAGCATACCCCGGATAGCTTACGATGTACCCTTTATTTGTTAAAGTATAATGATCTTCTTGATGCCAAAAACAATGAATATCATCTACCTTTAACATATAATCAAGCGCTTCTAGATTCTTAGCGTGGCACAACAGTTTTTTATTCTTTAGAAAGCTGTATTCTACCGGATGTTCGGGATAATCATGACCAAGCAAAAATTTAGACCCAATTTTCCAAACGTCTATCTCTACATCATACCCTTTTCCTAGAACTTCCTCTATGCGAGAGGGGTCATTCTCCCACTCACAATTTGGACCGTTTGTATTTCCTCTATGCGATATGAATTTCATAATATTGTCTCATCTTGACCACCCTGCTTATATTATAAGTCCGATTGATTTTTTTTACACAGTATTAAGAAAGATTTCTAGATCTTCTGGAGTTCCCAGCCCCCACATTCTATCTATGGGAAAGATCTTAATCTTTTTGTCGTCTTCTATTGCCTCGTTGAATACCGGGCAAACGTAAAACTCATTATTGACCCGTCTATCTTTCGAAATCATTTGTTCTGCATAGTTAACATAATCACTTCCCTTGCCCCAATAATAGATTCCAACGGTTGCATTGTTGCTAATGGGTTTCTTTTCTGCAACCTCTGTAACGAACCCCTCTGTTCCGATTTTTGCAAAGCTCCATTTTGGATGAACTGATTCAAAAGTAAGGATGCCAGCATCTACTTCGTCTGCTTGCATAGCATATAAAAATTCGTTACTATCCCATTCAACATATTGGTCTGAGTTTGCTATTAACAAGGGCTGGTTATTGTTTATATGCTCCTTGGCGAGAAGGGTAGTACAAGCGGCTCCTTCGGTTATGCCCTCCACTTGAACAATCTTGCATTCGGGGGAAACGAGGTTAAGAAGATAGGACAGGTTGTATTTTTCGTAATGCGATTTTTGCACTATAAAAATATGTTCGGCGTCAACATTGATATTTTCCACTACGAGTTGAATCATAGGCTTCCCATTAACCTCAATGAGAGGCTTGGGAAAAGTGTATCCGGCTTTTTCAAAACGTGATCCCGCACCAGCCATTGGAATGAGAACTTTCATGTCACCTCCCTGCCATTTGGGTTTGTAGAGTTTTTTAGCGTTATATCGATCCGCTTTATTTATAGCGGAGATTACATTTTCGAATGTTACATCGGATAACCCCCTCACCCCTAAAACGTGACCTCCCGATTCGTGGGCGGCTTTTCTTCCAACGTGTGAATCTTCTACAACTAGGCATTCTTTTGGGTTGACTTTTGCTTCTAGCATACATCTCAGATAAATTTCTGAGTGGGGTTTTGGGTTGTTTACATCTTCGTTGGAGAGGAAATGATCTATGTATTCCATATATCCAGCAGATTCTAGCATTAGTTTCATACTAGACCTGATAGAATTAGAAGCGCAATATATCCTATATCCTTTAGCGTGCAGCTTAGAAAGTGTCTCTATTATGCCTATGTGATCTTCAGGCTTAACGGTTTCTAGTATTACTTCCGAAGTAAAATGCTGTTTTCTTTTCCAGACTTCGTCGTAATGCTTTTCTGGAAGACCCTTTTCCTTGGTCAACTTAGCCAGTTTCTTTCTGGTTGGTAGACCGTCATAAGAAGATAGGTGTTCCTCCCTACTAATGACATAATTTGAATCTACAGATAACAGTGCCCTGTTAAGAGCTTCATAGTGAATGTCCCTAGCCTCTACTAGAACACCGTCTAGGTCGAAAATGATTAACTTTACCATTTTTTTTCCCTATCCAGCAGGTGGAACCATGTATCATCTAAAGGCTTAAAATTCAGAAGTTTAACCACGGAGTTTTCATTCATGGCATACTTGTACTTATCTCTAACCCGGAGAGACCATTCAACATCTTCCGCATCACTGTGACACAGGTCTTCGTTCAAAGGTTCGGCTTCCATGACATGTTTTTTGGCAACCCAATATGTCCCTGATATATACATGTGGTTGCCAGCATAATCATACGGCATTAGTGTGCCACCGCCCTCCCAGACTCGACCATCAGGGCACCAAGGCTCTGTTTGTGTCCATTGCACCTTATCTTTTATAACCTGTCTTGTTTTGGGGTCAATGTTTGGATGGTCCCATGTAACCCAGTCTCTGTATCTTTTATCGTTTGTGTTCACTATGGCGTTCATGCAAAGATCCCAATCAGTACCGAAGTCTACAAAATTCTTATACCAATCATCATAAAAATACAGATAGTCGTGCATATAGACTATATTTTCATACTTGGCATGTTGAGTGATAAGATTTTTTTTCTTTGTTATCCACGCTCTTTTAATCGTTTCATCAAAAGGTATATACTCAACAGAAAAATTCGGATCGGTATTTATGTTGGCTAAAGCCTGTTCGCTATACAGACCGGTTCCTCCGACTATGACAATCTGGTTCTTGGGCATTTTTTGCCTGTCGATAGAGTTGATAATTTCTCCAACCCGATGCATGGCATATTCGTCTGCGTTGGTTATTATACCAAACGTAAAATTTATATCTGCATTTTCGCCATGTAAAAAACTCATGCTAACTCCCTCATCTTAAAAGGAACCTCGTCGTGCGCACTTTTAACGTCAGAAAAATCCATCGATTCTAAATCTATAACCATGTCCTTCAGATAAAGATCGTTTAGCGATTTCTCGCTTGCTCTGAACTTGTGGCCACCTTTGTTTGCTACGTTTATAACCTTGTTATAGTCCATTCCGATAACGCAGCTTTCTTTAGGAGCGGCCATACATGGGCGGTGGGAGAATTTGTCTGCATTTTTCCACATGTATTCCTCTAGCCTATGAGGAAGGGGCGCCCATGCGTGATCTGTGGAGGAAAAATCTGTATTTTCAAGCGCGTCTAAAACATCTCCGTTTCTGTAAACTACTCCATCCCAACTAAACGGAAGAGCATAGTCTTCAAACTTTCCCGCCCTATCTGTGTATTTCCAGCGAACATAGTCCTCTTTTATGTCGTCATGTCCTAGTGGATTTTGTTCTTCCCGGTTGAGATAATTTTGTATCGTAGTATTGACCCCAAGGCGAAACTGGAAGCAGAATGTATCCTCGTCAAGGATACTTTTTATTCTGTCTTCTGTCAAACTGGTTTTTCGGTAAAAAATATTATCGTCTACCATTAAAGCAAAATAATCAGAACCATGACCGAGAAAATCATAAAATTGCCTAATGAATAATCCATTCGTGCCTTCGTCTTCTTTTTGCCATTCTATAGCGCCGATAATATCTTCGTTTTGTAATTTTTTATATCCGTCATGATAACCATCATCATCAAAACTATACAAGATGTTAATCTCAAAAAGGCCAGAGCAATTTTTGTCTAAACTCTCTAGCAAAAGTCTCAATTGGCTAGCTCTGTTTTTGGAAGAAATAAACAAAGGTATCATATCTTCATCCTAGGGCATGGGTTCTGGTCGCATTCACTAAAGATCCCCTTGTCGTGTATAACTTTTGGAATCACGACATAAGATTGAAACGCTACGGGACCATGGTGATATAAAAGGTTTAATTGCATGTCTATAGGGCCAACAGGATTCAAAGAAAGCAGGGCGTCATACACGGTATTTCTAATAATCACCCCGTGCATGCCTCCAGTGCTTGTAAACAATCTAGCCATTGCAGTAAATTGATGTCCAGAATATGCATTCTCTGCCTCGGTATTCCACTCATCATCTTCATGACCTATCCACCATCCCAAGTACAACATATCCCATTTTATAGCATCCGGGCCTTCAAAATGGTGATCAATAGTATTCATGACGAAATCATATCGGTCTGTAAAATAAGCATCGTCTTCCAAGAGAAGAAAGTTCTCTAGTTTTTGATCTTTCGCTCTTTGTATGATTCTTTGGTGAGAGACAAATGCATTGTAGTGATTAACTACCGTTCCGTTGTCTGGGTGACCGTAAGCCCATGCGACCATATTAGGATCTGGATCGTCAATGTAATCGTATTGATCTTTTGGAAAAATTTCACCCTTGCCAACCATGAATTTTTCAAACGGAATGTCCTTAAGGGCGCACTGATTTTCCAAATCTTCCCAGTGCTCCTTTCTTTTGTCAAGGCATAGACAGATAGCCTTTTCTATTTTTAGTCCCATTCTTTTAACCTATTCAAAAAGTTTTTGGCGGTTCCGACAGTTGTAAGATGTTTTCTAGTGTACGCCATAAGGTTGGCGTTTATGTCATTGTACAGTTCCTGATCAAATTTGTCAAAATCAATACGGCCTCTTTTGTCACCTTTTAATATCTGCTCTGCGGTTCCTATGTAGGTAGTAACTTCCGGGTTGTAGGGGGATTTGGTTCCGGGGAACACCCCTTTCATTTTCTTTACCTCCTCGCAAAGATCTACGGGAAACCGCCTGAGAGTGTGTTCGGGGCATTTTTCGACATCCGTAAAAAACGGTACGCAGCCGCAGGC
>Ga0114999_10001852_pt1 | contig 28770 bp, 29 predicted proteins | sample ArcticOcean_MG_C_3_FD_89820 | JGI IMG/M metagenome (GOLD analysis project Ga0114999, IMG submission 89820) | Marine microbial communities from western Arctic Ocean - ArcticOcean_MG_CB8_126 | ecosystem: Environmental > Aquatic > Marine > Oceanic | place: Arctic Ocean: Canada Basin | collected...
AAGTTAATATTTAACAAAAAAAGAGAGAATACTATTTAAAAAAAAAAAACCTTGGGGAGTTATTTTATTTTCAAGGAATATTAAAACTATAAATCAAGCCAAACAATTAGTAAATCAAATCAAAAATATTTTAAAAGATAAAAATTTTCCAATTTTAATTGATCAAGAAGGAGGAAGAGTTTGTAGATTAAATAATATAATAGATCTCAGTCTCTTTTCTCAAAATTTTTTTACAGATCTTTATAAAAAAAATAGATTTTTATTTCCTTCAATCTATAAAATTTATGTAGATAAAGTATCTGAAATTCTAAGAACTATTGGAGTAAATATTAATACCGTACCAGTATTAGATATAAGAAGAAAAAGAGGCCATAATATTATTGGTACCCGTTCCTTTTCTGAAAACAGAAAAGAAGTATCTATATTAGGAAATATATGTATTAATTTGTTTAAAAAAAACAAAATAGGCACAGTTGTTAAGCATATCCCAGGTCATGGTTTGTCTAAAAGTGATAGTCATCTAGCAACACCAACAATTTTTTCTAATAAAAAACAACTTATTAAAAATGATTTTAAACCTTTTCGCATTTGTAAATCTTTTTTTGCTATGACTGCACATATAATCTATCGTGATTATGATTCTGTTAATACTGCGACTCATTCTAAAATTATTATTAAAAAAGTCATACGGAGTCACATAAAATTTAATGGAATTTTAATTTCAGATGACATTTCAATGAAATCTTTAAAAGGAACATTAGAATTAAATGCAATAAAAGCAATAAAAGCAGGTTGTAATTTAGTACTTCACTGTAATGGAAATATTAAAGAAATGATTAAATTGGCGGATGTTATTCCAAATATTGACAATTTTACTAAAAAAAAAACATCAGATTTCTATAAATTTCTAAGGTAAAGTTAGATACATGTCTTTTGATATAACTAATAAACTTAAAATTAATATAGATAACTATTCCGGGCCACTTGATCTCTTGCTAGATCTTGCTAAAGCTCAGAAAGTTGATTTAGCAAATATTTCTATAACTCAATTAGCTGATCAATTCATCGAATTTATTAATAGTACTAAAGAAATTAATTTAGAATTAGCTTCAGAATATTTACTTATGGCTACTTGGTTAGCTTATTTAAAATCAAAATTATTATTACCAGATGATGAAGAGGAAGATTTTAAAGCGACTGAAGTTGCAGAAAAATTAAAACTTCAATTAAAAAAATTAGAATTAATTAGATTATTTTCTGACCAGTTATTGAAAAAAAATAGACTTGGTGTAGATGTGTATTTAAGAGGAATGAAGGGTGGAATTAGAGTTTCAAAAAACTCTAAGTATGTTGTTACACTATATGAATTATTAAAATCATATTCTGGGCATGTAATGAGAAAAAACTTTTTATCAATGAATATTAAAAAATTACCTATATATACCACTGAACAAGGCATTGATTTAATAAAATCAAATATGAATAAACTTGATGAATGGAAAAATATTTTTGAATTACTTCCATTAAAAATTAGAAAAAGTGATAAACTAAGAAAATCTGGTATTTGTGGTATTTTTTCTGCTGCTTTAGAACTTTCCAGAGAAGGATTTGTAAATATAATGCAAAAAAGAAATTTTGACATTCTGATGGTTAAAGAAAAAAAATGATAAAAAAAAACAATTTCAAAATATTAAAATTTACTAATAAAGCGTCTAATTTAGAAAAACAAATTGAAGCAATTTTATTTGCTGCTGAGGAACCGTTAGATGTTGAAAGTATCCAAGAAAAATTAAAAACAAAGACTAATATTTTAAAAATTTTAAATACATTAGAAGTCCAGTATAGAAGTAGGGGAATAAATTTAATCTGTATATCTAATAAATGGTCTTTCCGCACAAATATAAGTCTATCAAAATTTATGAATTTACAAAAAAATGAGAAGAAAAAATTATCAAAAGCTGCAATTGAAACACTTTCTATAATTGTTTACCACCAACCAGTCACAAGATCTGAAATTGAAGAAATTCGTGGTGTAGCTTTTGCATCAGGAACACTAGAAGTTTTAATGGCACAAAATTGGGTACGACCCGCTGGAAGAAAAGATGTACCAGGGAAACCAATTCAGTATGTTACTACAGATGATTTTCTAAGTCATTTTAATTTACAAAAGCTTTCAGACCTACCTAATATTGAAGAGCTAACATCTGCTGGTCTCATTGATAATGCTAATGCTGACCCTTCTATTTTTGGAACAGGAAAATTTTACAAAGAACAAATGAATGAAAAAAAAGAGGATATTTATTCAAATATAGACGATTTATTAAATCGTTCACTTAAATCTGACGATGATTAAAAGATACCTTTGATAAACCAATGAAATTGTATATAAGTTAGATATGAGTATAGGTTTCTGGCAAATTGCAATTGTTGTTGTTTTGGTTGTTCTTCTATTTGGAAGAGGGAAAATTTCTGATTTAATGGGTGATATAGCCAAAGGTATAAAAAGCTTTAAAAAAGGAATGAAAGATACAACACAAGATATTACAGAAAACAAATCTGAAGAAGATCAAAATTCAGACAAAAACTAAAATAAAATGCCACAAATTGGATGGTTTGAAATAGTAATTATTATAATTTTAGCAATATTAATTATTGGACCAAAAGATTTTCCAATTGTTTTAAAAAAAATTGGTAAGTGGACTGCTTCATTTAAAAATTATATTTATGATGTTCAAAAAGATATAGTTGACGTAGAAAGTTCTTTTGATTTTGAAAATCCTTATAAGAATGAATCATCTAAAATAAATAAAAATAATAAAAAAAATGAATGATGAAAAAAACAAAAAATCAAGTTTTGTTAGTCATTTTACTGAGTTAAGATCTCGACTTATAAAATCATTTTTATATTTATTTTTTTTTTTTGTAGTTTCCTATTACTTTGCCGAGAATATTTATAGTTTTCTCCTAGACCCATATGCCAATGCTGTACAAAGTGATGAAAAAAATAGACGAATGATTTTCACAGCGTTACATGAAACTTTTATTACATATTTAAAAGTTTCTTTTTTTGCTGCTATGTTTATTTCTAGCCCTATAATATTAACTCAGATTTGGAAATTTGTTGCACCAGGATTATATAAAAACGAAAAAAAAGCATTATTACCATATTTAATTGCAACACCAATTTTATTTTTGTTGGGAGGTATGTTGGTTTACTATTTAATCATGCCCCTTGCTATTAAATTTTTTTTAAGTTTTGAAAGTTCCACTAGCAGTTTGCCAATCCAATTAGAAGCAAAAGTTAATGAATATTTATCATTAGTCATGAGACTTATTTTTGCTTTTGGTATCAGCTTTCAACTTCCTGTTTTATTAAGTCTTTTAGCTAAAGTTGGTTTTATTGATTCTGATTATTTAAAAAAAAGAAGAAAATATGTAATTGTAATAATTTTTGCGGTAGCTGCCTTATTAACTCCGCCTGACCCGATAACACAAATTGGTTTAGGAATACCTTTGTTAATTCTTTATGAATTATCTATATTATGTGTAAAACTGATAGAAAAGAATAAAAACAATGCATGACATTAAAGAAATTAGAAAAAAAACAGATTTTTTTAAAAAGAAAATTTCTGAAAGAAATGTTAAAAATGATTTAAAAAAATTACTTGATCTAGATGAAAAAAATAGAAAATTAATTCAAGAAAAAGAAAAGCATGAGCAAGAAAAAAAAATAATTTCCCAAAAGAAAGATAAAAATCAGTTTGAGAGATCAAAAATAATATCTACTAAAATTGATCAAATAAATATTGTACAATTAAAAATTAAAAATGAAATAGATTCTGAACTTTCTTTATTACCAAACCTTGCTCTAGATGAAGTCCCAATTGGTATTGATGATAAAAAAAATATTGTAATAAAAAAAGTAGGAGAGATAACAAAATTTGACTTCAATATATTATCACATGATGAATTGGGATTAAAACTTAACCAAATGGATTTTGATACAGCCACAAAAACTACAGGATCAAGATTTGTATTTTTAAAGAATCAATTAGCATTGCTTGAGAGAGCAATCTCTAATTTTATGTTAGACGTCCACACTAGAGAATTTGGTTATACTGAAATATCTCCACCTTTGATAGTTAATGATAAAAGCATGTTTGGAACTGGGCAGTTACCTAAATTTGATAATGACCAATTTGAAATTAAACTAGATGGTGAAAAATATAGAAAATTTTTAATTCCTACAGCAGAGGTTATTTTAACAAATATGTTTAGAGATATGTTTGTAAAGAAAGAAGATTTACCATTTAGATTTGTTGCCTCAACTGCCTGTTTTAGAAAAGAAGCGGGTAGTTATGGAAAAGATACTAAAGGGATGATTAGACAACACCAATTTTACAAGGTTGAACTTGTAAGTGTAGTTGGTCCAAATAACCATCTGGAAGAATTAGAAAGAATGATAAAATGTGCGCAAGAAATTTTAAATAAATTAAAACTACCCTACAGAACAATGCTATTATCATCTGGAGACATGGGTTTTAGTGCAGAAAAAACTTTTGATATTGAGGTTTGGATACCCTCAGAAAAAAAATATAGGGAAATTTCTAGTTGCTCTTCTTGTGGTCAATTTCAAGCAAGAAGAATGAAAGCTAAATTCAAAGATAAGCAAAATAATTCAGATTTTTTAGCTACTTTGAATGGATCTGGTCTAGCTATAGGAAGAACATTAATTGCAATTATGGAAAATTATCAACAAAAAGATGGGAGTATTATTATTCCAGAAATATTAAGACCTTATATGAATAATCAAAAGCAAATTGAATAATAATTATTGTTTATTTTTTTTAATTAGTATAATCATAATACAAAAAATTAGGAGAATATTATGTCAAGTTCAGGTTTTGCACAGTTTGTACCATTAATATTAATTTTTGTAATTTTTTATTTTTTTCTAATAAGACCTCAACAAAAGAAAATAAAAGATCACAAGTTAATGGTTTCAGCCTTAAAAAGAGGTGATGACGTAATTACATCTGGAGGTATAGTGGCAACAGTCGATAAAGTATACGACGATGATAAAATCGATTTATTAATTTCTGATAATGTTACTGTTAAAGTTGTAAAATCCACGATACAAAATGTATTAACTAATTCTACAGCAAAAAAGTAATTACATTTTGTGCTATATTTCTCAAAACTAAAATTAATAACTATATATTCAACAATTATTTTTTTATCATTTTTTTCAATTATTAATTTTATCAATACAAAAGAAAGCTCATTTTTATCAAAAAGTATTAATCTTGGTTTAGATTTACAAGGTGGTTCATACTTATTATTAGAAGTAGATTCGATTCCAATAATAAACCAAAATTTACAACAAAAAATACTTAACTTAAGAAAATTTTTAAAAAAAAATAAAATAAAGTATGAAAATCTTAATTTAAATAATCAAACAATAAATTTCCAATTAAAAGATTCTAGTCAAGAAGAATTTGAAGAATTATTTTTAAATAAAAAAAACAATGTTAATCCTTACTTTGTTAAATATAAATCGTATGAATTTATTCATTCAATTAAAAATAAAAATGTAAAAATTGAATATTCAAAATATGGATTAATTGAACTTAAAATTTTATCTTTAGACCAATCTTTGGAAATTGTTAGAAGAAGAATAGATGAAGTTGGGACTAACGAACCAACAATAATTAAAAGAGGTAATGATAGAATATTAATTGAATTACCAGGTTTAGAAGATCCCAATAGAATTAAAAAACTTTTAGGAAGAACAGCAAATTTAACTTTTAGACTAGTTTCTGAAACTGAGGGTGTTTTTGGATCTGAATTATTATCTTTTGAAAAAAATGATGATAAATTAAATATAAGTAAAAGAATAATATTAAGTGGAGAAAATTTAATTAATGCGCAACCAAAACTTGATAATCAAAGTAACCAAGCAGTTGTTAGTTTTACTTTTGATAGAGTAGGATCTAAAAAATTTGCAAAAGCTACATCTAAAAATGTTGGAAGAAGAGTTGCAATTATTTTGGATAATAAAATAATTAGTGCGCCAGTTGTTAGAGAAGCTATATTAAGTGGACAAGGACAAATTTCGGGAGATTTTACTTTTCAATCAGCTACTGACTTAGCTTTGATGTTAAGATCTGGAGCTTTACCGGCTCCTTTAAAAATAATTGAAGAAAGAACTGTTGGCCCTGATTTGGGAGAAGATTCAATTAAAGCTGGCACAATCTCATTAGCAATAGGGTTTTTATTAGTTATTATTTATATGTTGTATAAATATAGAAAACTAGGAATTATTGCTGATCTTTCCTTGATAATTAACCTTACACTTTTAATAGGTCTTTTAACAATTTTTGAAGCAACATTGACATTACCAGGCATTGCAGGAATTATTCTTACTGTTGGTATGGCTGTAGATGCAAATGTATTAATATTTGAAAGAATTAAAGAGGAGATGTTAACGGAAAATTCTAATATTCACGCTTTTGATAATGGTTACAAAAGAGCTCAGTCTGCAGTTTTAGATGCAAATATAACTACTTTAATTTCAGCCATAATACTTTTTTTTCTTGGTTCAGGACCAGTTAAAGGATTTGCTGTTACTTTAGGGTTAGGAATTTTAACTACACTTTTTTCAGCTTATTTTTTTGGACGTCACCTTTCCTCGTTATATATTATGAAGAACAAGGATAGAAAAATAAAGATATGACATTGCCATCTTTAAAAAATATAAAATTTACTAATTTTTATATAAAATTAAATACATTTTCATTATTTATGATTTTTTTATCTATTATGATAATTTTTTTTAAAGGGTTAAATCTTGGTGTTGATTTTAAAGGTGGAACATTGATCGAGATAAGAGCCGAGAACTCATCTATAAGTATAGCTGAAATAAGACAATCTCTAATTAAAATGGAACTTGGTAACGTTAATGTAAAAAAATTTGGAAAAGAAAATGATTATTTAGTAAAAATTGATTTAAGTAATACTAATGATCCAAATTTTATTCAATCTATTAATAATAAATTATCTTCCGACTTGGGCTCAGCTGTTAATTTTAGACGTGTAGAAAACGTTGGACCCAAAGTTAGTAATGAATTGTTAAAAGATGGTTTGCTTGCAATCGTATTAGCTTTAGCTGCAATGTTATTTTATATTTGGATTAGATTTGAATGGCAGTTTAGTTTAGCAGCTATTGCTGCAATAATTCATGATGTGATAATTACCGTTGGAATGTTCTCCTTTTTATCTTATGAGGTAAATTTATCTATTGTTGCTGCTGTATTAACTATCGTTGGTTATTCAATGAACGATACAGTTGTAATATTTGATCGTATTCGTGAAAACTTAAAAAAATATACCAAAATAGATATATCTGAAATTTCTAATATTTCAACAAACCAAACTTTATCAAGAACTTTAATTACTTCTGTAACTACATTGTTAGCTTTATTTTCAATTTATCTATTTGGTGGAGCTATATTAAAAGGTTTTTCGTTTGCGATGATTATTGGTGTTATTGTTGGAACTTATTCATCTATATTTGTTGCAACTCCAATACTAAATTATACAAAAGTGAATTCAAAAACTGTTCTAAAAGAAGAAAATAATAAAACTGCTTAATATAAATTTTGAGCCATTACCATTGAAAGTAACATTGGTAATGAAAGTAAAGTATTAATTCTAGAAGTTAACATGGCGGTTTTTGCTGACTTAGCTTTTTCTTCAGGGGTTACCTCTATCATTCCTAAAGCTTTTTTCTGATTAGGCCAAATTATAAACCACACATTATAAGCCATAATTAAACCTAGCCACATTCCAATTCCAATGGCCATATTTTTTCCACCACCACTTCCAATACCTAAAGTCATAGCTTGATGAACGTATCCATTCAAGGTAGCAACTATTAAACCAGTAATTATTGTTACTAAAGCAGCCCACCTAAACCAAAACAAAACAGCTGGGGCAATAATTTTCCCAATTGCTGGTTTTTGTTCATCAGGAATTTTAGGCATACTTGGTATTTGTACAAAATTTAAGTACCAAAGAAGACCAATCCACATAACGCCTGCAAGAACATGAAAATATCTAAACAACCAACTCCAAAAAAGCTGATCAAACGCCCAATCTCCTCCAGAAAAAAAAAGTCCAATAAAAAGTAATACTGTTAATGCTATTGAAAGATGAATTGTTTTAGATAGAGATTGCAATATTGTTACCATGATTCTTTATATCACTATTTTAACAATAACTAAGCAGTTTTTTTAAGATTTGTGTTGATAATTTCTTTCAAAAAATTTCCCGTATAACTAGATGTTATTTGACTAAGCTTTTCTGGGTTTCCTTCACCTATGATTTTGCCTCCATTTATACCACCATCTGGACCCATATCTATTATCCAATCTGCAGTTTTTATTACATCTAAATTATGTTCTATAACAACAACCGTATTTCCTAACGCCACAAACGTTTGGAGTATTTCTAGTAATTTTTTAATATCATGTGCATGCAAACCAGTAGTTGGTTCATCCAATATATATAATGTTCTACCTGTAGATCTTTTTGACAATTCTTTAGCTAATTTAATTCTTTGTGCTTCTCCTCCAGATAACGTTGTCGCTTGCTGGCCAATTTTTATATAGCCAAGGCCAACTTTTTTTAAAGTAAGGAGTTTAGTTCTTACTGTAGGAATATTAACAAAATAATCACAGCCCTCATCAACGGTCATATTTAAAACATCAGCTATGTTTTTATCCTTAAATCTAACTTCTAATGTTTCTCTATTATAGCGACTTCCTTTGCAAACATCACAAGGTATGTATACATCAGGAAGAAAATGCATTTCGTATGTTATCACTCCATCACCTTCACAAGATTCACATCTTCCACCTTTTACATTAAAAGAAAATCTTCCAACTTTATAACCTCTAGTCTTAGACTCTGGTAAATTGGCAAACCAATCTCTTATAGGTCCAAATGCACCTGTATAAGTTGCTGGATTAGATCTTGGAGTTCTTCCTATAGGTGATTGATCTATATCAATAATTTTATCTATTTGTTCAACACCTTTGTAATTTCTAAAAGCTTTAGGCAATTTTCTAGATTTATTGTTATTAAGCATTAAATTTAAAGCATTGTATAAAGTGTGAAGTATTAAAGTTGATTTACCACTTCCAGAAACACCAGTAACACAAGTGAATGTTCCTAGTGGAATTTTTAAATTTACATTTTTAAGATTATTTCCTGTAGCCCCTAAAATTTCTAAAAATCTACCATTTTTAGCAGTTCTTCTTTTGTTAGGAATAAATATATTCATTTTTTTAGATAAATAATTTCCAGTAATACTATCTTCATTTTTTAATATGTCTTTAAGATCTCCTTGAGCAACTACTTTTCCACCGTTAACACCAGCTTCGGGTCCTAAATCAATAATATGATCTGCATTTTCGATTGTCTCTGTGTCATGCTCTACAACAATTACAGTATTTCCAAGATCTCTTAATCTTTTTAAAGCTTTAATTAATTTTACATTATCCTTTTGATGCAACCCTATAGACGGTTCATCCAAAACATACAAAACTCCTGTTAAACCAGATCCTATTTGAGAAGCTAATCTAATTCGTTGAGATTCTCCACCAGATAAAGTTCCTGATTCTCTTGATAAAGTTAAATAGTCTAAACCAACATTTAATAAAAAATCTAATCTTTCATTAATTTCTTTCAAAATATGCTGAGCTATTTTCTTTTCTTTATCTTCTAATTTTTTATCAAGACTTTTAAACCATTTTTTTGTTTCGGAAATTGATTTAATAGTGACTTCACTTATGTTTAAATTATCAATTTTAACACATAAAGCTTCGTCTTTGAGTCTCATCCCTTTACATTTTTCGCAATCAGATTCGCTTTGATATTGTGATATTTCCTCTCTTTTCCATTCACTCTCAGTTTCTAAAAAGCGTCTTTCAAGATTATTAATAATACCCTCAAAAGTTTTTTTTGTAGAGTATTTTTCATGACCATCATCATAATTAAATTTAATTTCATCATCATCTGAACCGAAAAGAAGCACGTCTTTTATATCTTTATTTAATTTTTTCCACGGAGTATCTAATGAAAATTTATAATGCTTTGCTAAGGAAGATAATGTTTGTGCATAGTAGAAAAATTTTGATTTTGCCCATGGCTCAATAGCCCCTTCTGCTAAAGTTTTTTTTGAATCTGGAACTACCAAATTTGGGTCAATATTTAAATTTACACCTATACCTTCGCATTCTTCACATGCACCATAAGGACTATTAAATGAAAATAATCTAGGTTCAATTTCTTCAATAATAAAACCACTTTCTGGACAAGCAAATTTTGAAGAAAATATGATTTTCTCAATTTTTCTGTATTTTTTAGGCAATGTTTCATTTTCATATTCAACGAACAATAAACCATCAGATAAGTTTAAAGCTGTTTCAACACCTTCAGCTAATCTGTTACCTAATTCATTATTAATAACTATACGATCTACTACTATTGATATTTCATGTTTAGTTTTTTTATTTAAATCAGGAAATTCATCAATATTATAATAAGATCCGTCAACTTTAATTCTTTGAAAACCTCTTCTTTTATAGCCAGCAATTTCTTTTTTATATTCACCCTTTCTACCTCTGACAATAGGTGCCAATAAATAAATAGTATTTTTTTTTGGTAATTGTTTAATTTTATCAACAATTTCAGCAACACTTTGTGATTTAATGGGTTTACCAGTAAATGGAGAATAGGGTGTGCCTGCGCGCGCGAACAAGACTCTCATATAGTCATAAATTTCAGTTACTGTTGCAACTGTTGATCTTGGATTTTTGGAAGTATTTTTTTGTTCAATAGCAATTGCCGGGCTTAACCCTTCAATTAAGTCTACATTTGGTTTTTTCATTTTATCTAAGAATTGTCTTGCATATGCTGATAGACTTTCAACATATCGCCTTTGACCTTCTGCGTAGATAGTATCAAAAGCTAAAGATGATTTTCCTGATCCAGACAGACCAGTAATCACAATAAATTTGTCTTTTGGTATTTCAAGGGAAATATTCTTTAAGTTGTGTTCTTTTGCCCCTTTTATAACGATTTCTTTAAGCATTTTTTTTGAGATATATATCTAACCTATTAATAAAAAGATGGAAATATGTTATATTTGTAGATATTAACAGATAATCTTTTAACAAATCTATAAAAAAAAATGGCTGGAAGTCTAAATAAAGTTCTTTTAATTGGCAGATTGGGTGCAGACCCTGAAATAAAGCAAATGGTTAATGGCAAAAGTGTTGCTAGACTTAGCCTAGCTACAAGCAACACATGGAAAGACAAAAATACCGGCGAAAAAAAAGAAAAAACAGAATGGCATAGGATTGTCATTTTTAATGAAGGACTTGTTAACGTGGTTCAGCAATATGTAAAAAAAGGAGCTCAAGTATATATTGAAGGGCAACTTACAACTAGAAAATGGAAGGATGAAAAAGCAGGTATAGATAAATATTCTACCGAAGTTGTTCTTCAAGGATTCAACTCTTCTTTTAAAATACTTAGTAGCAAAAATAGTCAAATAGAAAGCATACAAGAAAACGACACTTCAAAAAGTAAACTTCCGGATAGTGAAACTCCATCATCAAGCGATTTAGATGATGAAATTCCTTTTTAAATTCAAATGGAAAAAATTGAGTCTAATTTAGTAAAAGAAAATTATAAACCAATATTTATTTATGATGAGATGAGCTCATCTTATTTGTCATACGCAATGAGCGTAATAGTAAGTAGAGCATTACCTGATGTAAGAGATGGATTAAAACCAGTCCATAGAAGAATAATTTATGCCATGTATAAAGGTGGATTTGATTGGTCTAAGCAATTTAGAAAATCTGCAAGAATTGTCGGTGATGTAATTGGTAAATATCATCCACATGGAGATCAATCTGTATACGATGCACTTGTGAGATTAACGCAAAGCTTTTCTATGAGCTTACCATTAGTAGATGGACAGGGAAATTTTGGTTCTATTGATGGAGATCCTCCCGCTGCAATGAGATATACTGAAACAAAATTAGCAAAAGTTTCGCAATATTTAATTGATGATATAGAAAAAGATACAATTGATTATAGAAACAATTATGACGAAACTGAAAAAGAGCCTGTGGTTTTGCCATCACAATATCCAAATTTACTTGTAAATGGAGCTGGAGGTATTGCTGTAGGAATGGCCACTAGCATACCACCACACAACCTTGGTGAAATTATTGATGGCACAATAGCTTTTATTGAGAATAGAGATATTACAATTTCACAATTAATGAAAAAAATTCCTGGACCAGATTTTCCAACTGGAGGTATTATTATTGGTCAAGACAATTTAAAACAAGGTTACAATAAAGGAAGAGGTTCAATCAAAATTAGAGGTGAAATAGAAACTGAACCATCAAAGAATGGAAAAGAACGTTTAGTAATTAAATCTATACCTTATCAAGTTAATAAAGCAGTCTTAAATGAAAGAATAGCTGAACTTGCAAGAGATAAAAAAATTGAAGGCATAAGTGACATAAGAGATGAGTCAAATCACAAAGGAGTGAGAGTAGTTATTGATCTAAGGAGAAATGTTGAACCAGAGACAATTAAAAGACAACTATATAAACTTACAACAATTGAATCGTCTTTTGGTTTTAATACACTTGCTATTGTTGATGGTAAGCCAAAAATTTTAAATTTAAAACAGTTTATATCAGAATTTGTAAACTTTAGAGAAAAAACATTAACTAAAAAAATAAAGTTTGATTTAAACAAAGCGTTAGAAAAAGTTCATATCTTATTAGGTATTTCTGTATCAGTTGAGAATATTGATTCAATTATTAAAATCATAAAAAATTCTAATACTGTTGAAATAGCTAGAAAAGCTTTGTTAGCTAAAAAGTGGAAAATTAACAAAACAAGTAAATTGCTTAAGCTTATAAAAAATGAAAAATCTGTAAGTAGCTATCAATTTTCTGAAGAACAGGTAGTTGCTATACTAGAATTAAGATTACAAAAATTAACAGCTTTTGGAATAAATGAAATAGAATCTGAAATAAAAAAACTCGCACTCTTAATTAAAGAATACGAAAAAGTGTTAAAATCAAAAAAAGAATTGTTTAACGCAATAATTAAAGAACTAAACTTAATTAAAGAAAAATTTTCGGTTGAAAGAAGATCTAAAATTATTGATGCAGTTTTAAATTACAATATTGAGGAAACCATCCAAAAGGAAGCTGTCGTTATTACTATTACAAATAAAGGTTATATTAAAAGAGGTTCATTATCATCTCTTAAGATCCAAAAAAGAGGGGGCAAAGGTAAAGCTGGTATAAAAACTAGAGATGAAGATTATGTAGTTAAAATTTTTACAGCAAACTCACATACATCTGTTTTATTTTTTTCCACACAAGGTTTAGTTTATAAACTTAAAGCTTGGAAAATACCTCAAGGCACACCAACATCTAAAGGAAAAACCTTATTTAATCTTCTTCCATTAAAAAGCCATCAATCTGTTACTTCAATTATGCCTCTCCCAGAAAACGAAAATGAACTAAAAAAACTTTATGTAGTATTTGCAACCCTTAAAGGAAAAATAAGAAAAAATAGTTTAGAAGATTTTTCAAATATTCAATCTACAGGCAAGATTGCAATGAAACTTGACGAAAATGATAAAATAATTGGTGTGATGATTTGTAGTGAGGACCAAGACCTTATGTTAAACACTAAATTTGGTAAATGTATAAGATTTAAGTCAAAAAAATTAAGAATTTTTAAAGGCAGATCTTCAAAAGGTATTAAAGGAATTGAATTAGCACCAAACGATATAATTATTTCTTTATCTGTAATTAATTCTACAGATATTAATTTAAAAAATGCTAAAAATGGCTCTATATCAAAAAAAAATAAAGCAGAAATAATTGCTCGTCAAAAATATATATTATCTATTACTGAAAATGGATATGGAAAAAGAACTTCTTATTATGATTATAGAGTAACTAATAGAGGTGGAAAAGGTATTATTGGCATTGTAGCTTCAAGTAGAAATGGTAATGTTGCGTCTTCTTTTCCAGTGGATGAAGGAGATGAAATTATTTTATCAACTGATAAGGGAAAAGTTATAAGATGTGCTGTAAAAGAAATTAGAGTTGCAGGCAGAAACACACAAGGAGTTAGAATTTTTAAAGTTTCTAATGATGAAAAAGTCGTATCTGCTATTAAAGTTGAAAATAATTTTGATTAATTTTATCTATGAATAAAATTGGCATATATCCTGGAACCTTTGATCCGATAACTTATGGACATATTGATGTAATTAAAAGATCATTGAAGATTGTTGATAAATTAATTATTGCAGTATCAAATGAAAATTCTAAAACTTGTTTATTTTCTGCTGAAGAAAGAGTTTTGTTAATTAAAAATTCACTTTTTAAAGATTTAAATTTCAAAACAAAATATATAAAAGTTTTGTCTTTTAACATATTAACCACGTCACTGTGTATAAAACACAAAGCCACAATATTATTTAGAGGTCTGAGAGCTGTTTCAGATTTTGAATATGAATTTCAATTAGCAGGAATGAATAGAAAACTAAATAACAAAATTGAAACTGCTTTTTTAATGTCAGATCCTGACAATCAAGTAATATCATCAAAATTTGTTAAAGAAATTGCTCAACTTAACGGTAAAATTAATAATTTTGTTACCAGAAGTGCTGTAAAAGCAATAAGAGGTAAATATGATTTATAAATTACTTTTTATTATTATATTTACTTTTTTTATTAATCACTCTAATGCAAAGGAAAATATTATGATTCTTAAATTAAAAGATGGAAACGTTGAAATTAAACTTTTTGAAGAAATAGCCCCCAAACATGTTGAAAGATTTAAAAATCTTGCAATAGAAAAAAAATATGATGGTGTTGTTTTTCATAGAGTTATAGATGGTTTCATGGCCCAAACTGGAGACGTACAGTTTGGTAACTCTAATTCAGAAAATTATGATTTAAAACGTGCAGGAACTGGCGGATCTGCTTTGCCTGATTTAAAAGCTGAATTTAGCGAACTTCCCCATGAGCGTGGAACTTTGTCAATGGCTCGATCAGCAAGTCCTGATAGTGCCAATAGCCAATTTTTTATTTGTTTTAAAACATCTCCTTTTTTAGATCGTCAGTATACAGTTTTTGGTAAAGTTATAAAAGGTATGGAATTTGTCGATTTGATTAAAAAAGGAGAAGGATCTAATGGAGAAGTTAAATCACCTGATAAAATTGTAAGCCTCTCATCTAAATAAAATATAGTTAATTAAAATGTATAATGAAAAATTTTCTTTCAAGATATTGAACGAAGATGGAAAATCTCGTGTTGGTGTAATAAATACACATAGAGGTCTTATTGATACTCCTGCCTTTATGCCAGTGGGAACACTAGGTACTGTTAAATCTGTTTTTATGGAAGATGTTATATCTACCGGATCTCAAATTATTTTATCTAATACCTATCATTTAATGATTAGACCAGGCACACAAAGAATTAAGAGAGTTGGTGGACTCCATAACTTTATGAATTGCAAACTTCCTATACTAACTGATTCAGGAGGTTTTCAAATTATGTCTCTATCAAAATTTGTTAAAATAGATAAATTGAAAGGTGCTATTTTTAATTCGCATATAGATGGTAAAAAATTTACTTTAAGTCCAGAAGAAAGCATTAGAATTCAAAAAGATTTAAATTCTGATATTGTAATGGTTTTAGATGAATGCCCAAAATTATCTGTAGATAAAAAAAAGATTCACGAATCTTTAAAACTTTCTTTGAATTGGGCTGAAAGATCGAAACAAGAATTTGGTAATAATCCTAAAAAAGCTTTATTTGGAATTGTCCAAGGAGGCACTTATCAAGATTTAAGATTAGAAAGCTTAGAAGGATTAACAAATATAGGTTTTGATGGATATGCTTTAGGAGGTCTAGCGGTTGGTGAAACTCAAAATCAAATGTTTAAAGTTTTAGATGATATAACAAAATTTATGCCCAAAAATAAACCTAGATATCTAATGGGCGTTGGTACCCCATCAGATTTGTTAGGCTCAGTCAAAAGAGGTGTAGATATGTTTGATTGCGTGTTACCTACAAGATCTGGACGAACTGGGCTAGCTTTCACTTGGGAAGGTAGAATAAATTTAAGAAATTCAAAATTTAAAAATGATGATTCACCTTTAAATGCTGAATCCAATATTAGAAATTTAAATATGTATTCTAAAAGTTATATTAATCATTTAATAAACACTAATGAGATATTAGCATCAATGATCTTAACACTTAATAATATAATTTTTTTCCAGCAATTAATGAAAAAAATTAGAGAAGCAATTAAATCTAATAGTTTTGATAAGTTTTATGACAAATATATCAGTATAATTTAGATTTATTCACTCCAAGTCATATTTTGTGATTGAAAAATATCTAAAAGAATATACAAATACTTTTTTTGGGCCGTTAGCTCAGTTGGTAGAGCAATTCCCTTTTAAGGAATGGGTCGCTGGTTCGAATCCAGCACGGCTCACCAAAAAATATATAAAGAAAGTTATCAAACTATTAACTTTTTTTTAAAGGTGGGTAATTTAAAATTATTTCTGGTATCCAGCTTTTTAAAGTCTCGATTCTATTTGTACTTGAGGGATGAGTACTCATCCATTCAGGTGGTTCGTTACCTTTATTTATCTCTCTCATTCTTTCCCAAATTTTTACAGATTCTCTAATGTCATATCCCGCAAGTGAGGCAAATATTAACCCTAAATAATCAGCCTCTCTCTCTTGTTTTCTTCCAAAAGGATTATCAATACCAAATGTTCTTAACATACCAGGAACATCTAGCCCTGTAGTTCTTCTTGTATTTGAAATAGCACCACCTGTAAAAATGTCCAAAGCTGCTGTGCTTACATTTAAAATTAAAGCTCTACTTGCTCTCTCAATAGAATGTTTAGCTACAGCGTGAGCAATTTCATGACCCATTACGACTGCTAAGCCATCTTTATTTTTTGTTACTTCAAGTAATCCAGTATACACAGCAATTTTGCCACCAGGCATACACCAAGCATTTTTAATTTTATCGTTATCAACTAAAATATATTCCCAACGAAAAAATTCTGTAGGATCTTTTTCATTTTTTGATTTAAAAAATGTGCTTACAGCATTCTCTATGCCAGCACCTATTTCTTTTATTTCATCAATTTGTTTTTTATCTTCACTTAATTTTGTTTTATTTTTTACATTTTCATAAATATCAGCTGCCTGACGGTTTAATGTATGTTCTGGAATTAATTTTAATTGTTTACGGTCTGTTATAGGTGCAGTAGAGCAAGAACTCATCATTAAACCACAACTACAATAACTAAAAATTTCGAGAAATTTTCTTCTATTTATGATATTAATTTTACTCATACAGAGCATTATATATAGATGTCTAAAGGTATAAAAAAAAGAACTATTTTAATTAAATTTAGAAACTATTTTATAGCAGGAATAGTGGTTTTGATACCTATAGGTATAACAGTTTATTTAACCTTTTTTCTAATTTCTATTACTTCTCAAATATTACCAAAAGAGATTAACCCCAATCATTATCTCCCTTATAATATACCAGGTGTTGAAATCATAACTTCAGTTATATTGATCACTTTAATAGGTTGGTTATCTTTATCATTTCTTGGAAGAAAACTACTAAATTTAATAAATAAAATATTAAATAAATACCCATTCTAAGAACTATTTATTCAGCAATCGGGCAAATGACAGATTCATTTACAAATACTAAAAAAAGTAAAAAAAATGTAGTTTTAGTTGAATATCCCAGAAAAGGTACTTGGGCCGTTGGATTTGCAACAAAAGAAAATGAAGGAGAAATTTCTATAAAAACTAAACAAGAACTAATTAATGTGTTTGTTCCAACCACACCAAATCCAACAAGTGGTTTTTTACTTATGTTTCCTAAAGACGAAGTTATTTATTTAGATTTAACATTTGAACAAGCGTCTAAATTTATTGTTTCAGCGGGAACCGCAAAAATATAATATTTTTAGTTTAGTTTATTAATTATATCCGCTTTATCAAAAAGTTTTAGTAAAAGTTCATACTTTAAAAAATTACTACCATCATTTTCAATTTCCTTAATATTTTTCTCAGCAATTTTAAATAAATCTTCATGATGTATAGGGTCAGCAAGTTTGAAATTTTTTATACCACTTTGTTGGTAACCAAGAACGTCGCCAAAACCTCTTAGTTTCATATCTTCTTCAGCAATAAAAAAACCATCATTTGAGGATTTTAATATTCTAATTCTTTTCCTCGCATTTTCACTTAAATTTTTTTTATAAAGTAAAATGCAAGTACCTTGAATTTTTCCTCTTCCTACTCTACCTCTTAGTTGATGAAGTTGTGATAAACCAAACTTATTAGAATTTTCTATAATAATTGTATTAGCATTTGGAAAATCAATACCTACCTCAATTACTGTAGTTGATACAAGTATATCAATTTTTTTTTTTAAAAAATCATTTAAAACTTTCTCCTTTTCATTTTTATGTAACATTCCGTGTATTAAACCCACTTTGTTTTTAAAATCTTTTGACAATTGATTGTGTTTTTTAATAGCAGCAGAATAATCTAACTTTTTTGATTCATCTATCAATGGGCATACCCAAAAAATTTGATTACCTTTATTAATTTCTTTTTTAATAAATAGTAAAATTTCATCAATTTTTTCTTCAGGCTTACTTAGCGTAATCACGTCCTTTCTATTTTTTGGTTTTTCTTTAAGTCTTGAAACGTCCATATCCCCATAAGAAGCTAGAACTAATGTACGAGGGATAGGTGTTGCAGACATTAAAAGTATGTCACAATTCTTGCCACCTTTATTAGATAGCTCAATTCTTTGTTTAACACCAAATTTATGCTGCTCGTCAATTATAACAAAACCTAACTTTTTGAATATAATATTATTTTGAAACAATGAATGGGTTCCAATTAAAAAATCTATTTGTCCAGTTTCTAAATCTTTTATAATTATTTTTTTTTCTTTAATATCAGACTTCCCAGTGAGAAATTTAATTTTTACACCAGTAGATTTAAAAAAGTTAAGTGCTAAATTATAATGTTGTCTTGCTAGTATTTCTGTTGGCGCCATAAAAGCAACTTGGTAATTCGATCTAATTGCATTTGCTGCTGCAATCAATGCTATTATAGTTTTTCCACTACCAACATCTCCTTGTAAAAGTCTAAACATCTTATAGCCAGATTTTAGATTAACATTAATTTCATTGACAATTTCAGTTTGACTTTTAGTTAATGTAAAATTTAAATTATTAGTTATTATAGATGATAAAGTATTGTCAAAAATTTTTTTTTGTTTTTTATGTTTCCTTATTCTTTTTCTTACTTCAGATAAAACAATGAGATTAGCAAGAATTTCATCATAAGCTAATCTTCTATAATATTTTGACTTGAGACTATTACCTTTACTATCATGAATGTTTAATACGGATTTATCCCAACTAACATTGCCAATTTTACTAAGTGTTTCGTTGCTATGCCATTCTTTTAAATTTGAAACTTTATTTAACACTTGTTCAATTAATCTTCTGTATATTTTTTCGCTCAATCCTTCAGTCAAAGAGTATTTGGGTATTATTTTATTTACAAAATCTTTTTTAAATTCAGGCACTACATAAGCTGGATTTGTAATTTGATATTTTTTTTTAAAATAGTTAATTTTTCCACTTATTATAACAGTTGTATTTAAGGGAAGTATTTTTCTTATATAACCTTCTCTACTATTGAAAAAAATTATATTTATTTTTCCAGTTATATCTTCACAAGAAACTGTATTTGGTAAACTCCCAATTCTTGGAAAATTATATTTAACAACATTAACTTTTACTGTAGTAACTTTTCCTATTTCAAGCTTATCTAATGTCTGCGTGAATGTTCTATCAGTAAAACCTTGAGGCAAATTCCATAATAAATCTGATATTTTTTCTATTTTCTTTTTTTTAAGTATTTTTTTTGTTTTAATTCCAACACCATCAAGAATTGATATGCTTTGTGTCAAAAAATCTTGTATTTTTAATTGATTCATTTATTCATAATATATAATAATTTTACTCCATTATGATAAATAAAATAAATTTTAAAAAAAAAATTATTTATAGATCTACACATAGAGGTACAAAAGAAATGGATTTATTACTTGGTAATTTTGTTAAAAAAAATTTAAATAAACTTAATGATTTTGAGTTAATTGATTTAGAAAATTTTTTACTATTAGACGATGATACCATTTCTAAATGGTATTTTGAAAATATATCTGATAAATCAATCCCAAATACAAAAATTTCCAAAATGCTTAAAGTTTTTAAAATTTAGCTTAATGGCGGAGAGGGTGGGATTCGAACCCACGAAAGAGTTGCCCCTTCGCTGGTTTTCAAGACCAGTGCTTTCAACCGCTCAGCCACCTCTCCATAATATTAACGTATTACTTGAACTTTAATATATTTTTTAAGAATTTTACACAACCACAATTTTATTTATATTCTTATTAAACAGTTGTGATATTAAAATATAATGAATTTAAATTATAAAAATATAGCTTTATTTATATTATTACAGTCATTACTTGTTAATAGTGCTTTTTCGACTGTTTCAAATAATGAATTTAGCATATGGTTATCTGATTATAAAAAACTGGCTTCTGAAGAAGGAATTTCCCAAAAAACTATTGATATTGCTTTTGATAATGTAAAATTTTTAGAAAATGTGATTAGATACGACAGGAAACAACCTGAATTTTTTGAAGATACAATAACTTATGTAAGAAAAAGAGCCACAAATAGTAGAGCCAAAACTGCAAAAAAATTATTTAAAAAAAATGAAAATTTATTTTTAAAAGTTGAAAAAGAATTTTTTGTCGAAAAGGAAATTTTATTAGCACTGTGGGCAATAGAAACAAACTTTGGAAAGCATGTTGGTAAAATGGATATAATATCTTCATTAGCCACTCTAAGTTTTGATAAAAGAAGAAGTGAATTTTTTTCATCTGAACTTTTATCATTGCTTAAATTAATTGACAAAGATCTTATTGATCCTAAAACACTATATGGATCATGGGCTGGTGCTTTTGGAAATTTCCAATTTATGCCATCTACTATAAGTCGTTATGCAATTGATTATGACGAAAACAACAGAATTGAATTAAAGCTTTCTCTTAATGATGCATTAGCTTCAGCAGCCAATTACATAAATCAAATTGGTTGGAAAAAATCTGAACCTTGTTTTTATCGTGTCAAATTAACTAAAGAAATTAATAAAAATTATATTAATTCATCCGCACGAAACATTTCAAACAAATTAACAGTTACCAACTGGATGAAGAAAGGTATTGTTAGCTTTGATAAAAAAAATATTAACTCAAGTCTTAAAGCTGCTCTAATCCTTCCTGATGGAAAAAAAGATTCTCCAGCTTTTTTAGTTTTTGAAAATTATGAGAAAATTCTAAAATGGAATCGATCTTTAAGATTTGGTATTAGTGTCTGTACATTAGCTAATATGATTAAATCATGACTATAATTAAAAAAGTTATAACTATTATTTGTATTTTTTCTTTCTATTCATGCGCTGAATATAAAAGAAATTCTAATGTAAAACAAAAATATTATTCGTCCAGTGGCTTTGCTTTAATTTATAATGATGAATTATATGATCAAAAAGTTATTAATAAAAAAGTGAAAAATGATGACATATATGTTTTACATAATTTTTTAAAATTAAATACACCGATAAGAATAATAAATCCTGATAACTCTAATTTTGTTGAAGCTAAAATTAATAAAAAAGGTGATTATCCTAAAATTTTCAACATAGTTATAAGTAATAAAATTGCATCTGAACTCAAACTTGATTTTGACAACCCATATGTTGAAATTGTTGAAGTTAAGAAAAACAAAAAATTTATAGCAAAAAAAGGAAATACTTTTGAAGAAGAGAGAAATGTTGCTCTTAAGGTTACAATAGATGAAATTAAAGTAGATGATTTAAATACATTTACTAAAAAAAATGTTAAAAAAAAGTTAAAACATAAAACCTTTACAATAAAAATAAATGATTTTTACTTTGAAAAATCAGTTATTGAACGTAAAAATGAATTATTGAAAAAAACTAAATTCAAAAACATGTACATTAAAAAAATTAATAATAAGCAGTTTAGACTTCTTGTTGGACCTTTTAACAATTTTAATGCTTTAAAAATTGCCTATATTAGTTTAAATAATTTAGGATTTGAAAATCTAAATATATACAATAATTAATATGAAAAATTTTAAATTTATTATTATAGTTTTCTTCTTTTTTTTATCTAAACAAAATGTTTATTCTTCAATTAATATTGATGTCAACGCAAGATATTTTATTTTATTTGATCATAATTCTGAAACAGTTCTTTATGAAAAAAATGCTGATGACAAAATCTATCCCGCTTCAATGACCAAAATAATGACTGCTATTATTGCTTTTGATTTAATTAAAAAAGGAGAAACAAGTTTAGATGAAATGATTACCATTTCAGAGAAAGCTTGGAGAATGTCACAAAGCGGATATTCATCAATGTTTATAATGTTAAATGATAAAATATCTGTAGAAAATTTGTTAAAAGGAATAATTATAGTTTCTGGAAATGATGCATGTTTAGCTTTAGCAGAAGGTCTTTCTGGTTCTGAGGAAGATTTTGTAATATTAATGAATGAAAAGGCTGAAGAAATTGGTTTAGAAAATACTAAATTTAATAACTCATCTGGAATCAATGACCCTGATAACTATTCAACTGTAAGAGATATTTTAAAAATGTCTACACACATGATTAATAATTATCCTGAATTTTACACTTATTTTAAAGAAACTTCATTTACGTGGGATAGAACTGGTGGAGATCCAATAAAGCAAGGTAATAGAAATCCACTACTTTATAAAAATATAGGAGCTGATGGTATTAAGACAGGTTTTTTAACAGTTGAACAATATTCTTTGGCTTCATCAATCAAGAATCGTGAAAGAAGAATCACATCAGTTGGAAGTGGTTTCCCGTCAAAAAATGCCAGATCAAGAGAGTCTCAAAAGATTTTAAACTGGGGTTTAAAAAAATTTGACACCATTCAAGTTGCAAAAAAAGGTGAAGCCATGACTTTTTTAAATGTTTGGTTGGGTAAAAAAACTAAAGTTGAAGTAATGGCTGCTGAAGACTTTTATTTTACAGTTCCTAAAAGAAAAAAGAAAAAAATTAATGCCATAATAGAATATAATGGCCCAATAAAATCACCAATTAAAAAAGGACAAAAAGTTGGAATTTTGAAAGTTTATAATTCTGGTGATTTAATTAAAACAATTGATATTTTGTCAATGGAAGATATAAAAAAATCAAATATTTTTTCTAGAATATTCCAATCTTTGAATTATCTGGTTTGGGGAGATGTATAAAAAAAAATCTTTTTTTGTAACATTTGAAGGAATAGAAGGTTCGGGTAAATCTTATCAATGTAAAAAACTATGTAATAGTCTTAAAAAAAAAGGAATAGATGTTACGCTTACTAGAGAACCAGGTGGATCACATGGCGCAGAAAAAATTAGAAGACTCATACTTACTGGTCTAAAAGATAAATTTTCAAAAACAACTGACACACTATTATATTTAGCAGCAAGAAATGAACATTTAGAAAAAAAACTCATCCCATCTATAAATAAAAAAAAGATAGTTATATGTGATCGCTATATAGATTCAACAATGGCATATCAAGTATATGGAAGAGGTGTTAAGAAAATACTTGTAGACAGTATTCACAAAAATATTTTAGGAAATTATAAACCACAATTAACTTTTGTTCTAAAAGTAAATTTAAAAAAAGCATTCCAAAGAATTAAAAAAAGAAAGCACATTAATAGATATGATAAATTTCCTAAAAAATTTTACGAAAAAGTTCAAAATGCTTTTATTAAAATAGCAAAAAAAAATAAAAAAGTATATTTTGTTATAGAAAATTCTAAAGATACAAACAAAACAGAAAAAATTATATTGAATAAATTTTTAGAAATTTTTAAAAAATGAATAAAATTAATGAAGAAATTAATATTATAAATCCACAAAATCGTCTTAAATTGTTTGGTTATAAAAATATTTTTACTACTTTTTCTAAACTTTATAAAAAAGGAAAACTCCCTAATACTATACTGCTAACTGGACCTAAAGGTATTGGAAAAACAACTTTTGCATATCATTTTATCAACTATATATTATCTCAAAATGAAGAAAATAAATATTCTACTGATAATTTTGCAATTAATTTTAATAATAAAAGTTATAATAGAATATGTAATGTAACAAACCCGAATTTTTCTCTTATTAAAAAAAATAATTTTGATTCTAATATAAAAATTGATGTTGTAAGAAATACACTCAAATTTATAAACAAATCTACTTATGGAAAAAATATAAAAATTGTTTTAATTGAAGATACCGAATATCTTAACGACTATTCCGCCAATTCACTGCTAAAATCTTTAGAGGATAACAACGAAAAAGTATTTTTTTTTATAATTCATAATAGTAACATAAAAATTTTAGATACAATAAAATCTAGATGCATAGAATTTAAGTTATTTTTTAATTTTAAAGAGAAAGTAGAAATTTTAAAAAGAATAGCTATTGAAGATAATTATGATTTTGATATTGAAAAGATTGTGAACTTGTTTCATTTTGATACACCAGGTAATATTCTTAGATATCTTTTAATTTTAAGCACAAATAAATTAGATCTTTTTAAGGATAAATATTTATGCATTTTAAACGCTCTCGATATTTATAAAAAAAAGAATGAACCTGAATTGTTGTCATTTATAACTTTGTTAATTGAGCTTTTTTATAATGAACTCGCGGTTAAAAATGGAAAAAATGTGAGCTATTACTTTATGAATAAATATAAGTTATTGAAGCAGATTGATCTTACAAAAAAGTTTAATTTAGATAAAAAAAATTTATTAATTTTTTTACAAAATGAACTTCAAAATGAAACAAAATAATTTTTATATATCAACACCAATTTATTACCCTTCTGGTAGACCTCATATGGGCCATGCATACTCAAGTATAGTTGCAGATGTTTTTGCTAGATTTAAAAGAATAGATGGTTACTCAGTTTATTTTCTAACTGGAACGGACGAACACGGACTTAAAATTCAAAGAGCAGCTGAGAAAAGTAAAATGGAACCATTATTATTTTGTGATAAAATTAGCAAAACATTTGAAGATTTAACCAAAGTTTTAAATTTATCTAATACAGATTTTATTAGAACTACTGAAGAAAGACATATTAAATCCGTTCAACATTTGTGGAATATTTTGGAAAAAAATGGAGATATTTATCTCTCAAAATACTCTGGATGGTATTCAGTATCTGACGAAGCTTTTTATACTGAAAATGAAATTACAAAGAAAGATAATATAACAATATCTACTTACTCAGGTTCGTCAGTTGAGTGGGTTGAAGAAGAATCATATTTTTTTAAACTTTCGAAATGGCAAGATAAATTATTAGATTATTATGAAAAAAATCCAAATTTTATACTTCCAAAATCAAGAAAAAATGAGGTTATAAATTTTGTTAAAAGTGGGTTAAAAGATCTTTCCGTAAGTAGAAAATCATTTTCATGGGGTATAAAAGTTCCAAACAATCCCGAACATATAATTTATGTATGGTTAGATGCCTTAACTAATTATCTAAGTGCGTTAAATTATCCTGATGAAAATAATGAACTGTTTAAGAAATATTGGCCCGCAACAGTACATTTGATTGGAAAAGATATATTAAGATTTCACGCAATATATTGGCCTGCTTTTTTATTGTCTGCAAATATACCATTACCATTAAAGGTTTATGGACATGGTTGGATACTTTCTGGTGAAGAAAAAATGTCAAAATCAAAAGGAAATATTTTAGATCCACTTGAAATAATTAATACGTATGGTTTAGATCCTTTAAGATATTATTTAATAAAAGAAGTTTCTTTTGGAAATGATGGAAATATTTCTAAAGACAAACTGGAAGACATTATTAATAGTGATTTAGCTAATAATTTTGGTAACCTGTGTCAAAGAGTTACTGCATTTAATGAGAAAAATTGCAATTCTTTAGTTCCAGATAAAGATAAATTTACAATTACAGATTTAAAGATTTTAGATAAATTTCCAAAAAATATTGATAATTTAAGAGATGCTATAGATAATCAAAATTTGAATTTCTATATGGATTTTATAATTAATTCTTTATTTGATGCTAATAAATATTTTAACGACGAAGAACCTTGGAAAAAAAAAGATGATCAAAAAAGATTAAATACTATAGTTTATACAGCACTTGAGATAATTAGAAAAATATGTATTTTGCTTTATCCAATTATTCCACAAAGCACAATTAATGCACTAAATATATTTAACCTTAAAGAAAAAGATATTATTTTCTCATCTATAAATAAACATGATTATTTAAAAGCTGGTAGTAAAATTAATAAAATTGAAATTTTATTTAAAAAAATAGAAAAAAAACATGATTGATTCACATTGTCATTTAGATCATGAACCATTATTCAATCAATTAGATGATGTTTTATCTAGGTCAAAAAAAAATGGTATAACAAAACTATTAACTATTTGTACTACTTTAGATAGCTTCAAAAAAATTCTTAGTATTGTAGAAGTAGACGCCATGATATATGGAACTTTTGGTATTCACCCTCATGAAAGTGCCACAGATATTATAACCAAAAACATGATAATTAAAGAAATTAACAAAAATAAGAAAATAATTGGAATTGGTGAAACTGGATTAGATTTTTTTTATAATCATAGTAAAAAAAATGAACAAATCATTAGTTTTAAATTACATATTGAAGCCTCAATCGATCTTGGTTTACCATTAATTGTTCATTCTCGTAATGCGGAAATTGAAACATTTGAAATATTAAACTCATATAAAAATTATAATCCTAAAATCTTAATGCACTGTTTTACTGGTTCAGCTAATTTTATGAAAAAATTGTCCACACTTAATGCTTATTTTTCCGCTAGTGGAATTATCACATTTAATAACAGTATTCAGCTTCAAGAAACTTTTAAGCAAATAAGTTTAGATAAACTTCTTGTAGAAACTGATAGTCCATTTTTAGCGCCCACACCAATGAGAGGAAAAAAAAATGAACCAAGTTTTATTAAATATACAACTGAAAAATTAGCAAATTTAAAAAATTTAACATTTAATGAAGTAAGCAATGTTACCACTAATAATTTCAACAATTTATTTTTAACAAATTTATGAAAACTTATTTTACTATATTGGGATGCGGAAGTTCTGTTGGAGTCCCTAGAATTGATGGTTTTTGGGGTAATTGTGATAAAAACGAAAAAAAAAACTTCAGAAGTAGATGTTCTGCAGTAATTGTTAGGGGTGATAATGTAATTTTAATAGATACTTCACCAGATTTAAAACACCAGTTAATATCTAATAAAATAAAAAAAATTTCATCAGTAATCTATTCACATGAACACGCTGATCAAACAAATGGATTGTTTGAATTAAGACCTTTTTATTGGAGAAATAAAAAAAAGATAAATATTTATGGAAACAATTTTACTATTAGAGATTTAAAGAAAAGATATAATTATTTATTTAAAACCTACAATTCATATCCAGCAATAGTAAAATCAAATATTATAAAAAAAAAATTTTCTTTAGGAAAAAATGAAAAAAAAATATTTTTTAACACAATTGACTCTATGCATGGAAAAACACGTTCTATAATTTATATTTTTGAAAAAACAGCTTATGCTAGTGATTGTAATGATTTATCAATTGTCAATCACAAATGTCTAGCTAATTTAAATTATTTAATCATAGATTGTTTAAAATTTAGTAAACATCCTAGTCATTTTAACCTAAAAGAGTCAATCTTTCTTCATTTTAAATTAAAACCTAAAACTACAATACTCACTAATTTACATTACGATTTAGATTATAAAAAATTACTTAATAAATTACCAAAAGGTATGGTTCCCGCATATGATGGTTTAAAAATAATGTTGTAAAATGTTAATTTGTGATTAATTCATTTAAAACATTAGTAAATTTGCTTGAAGATGGATTTGTGATAGATGCAAATGTGTCAGCAACTTTACCTTCTCTATTTATAATTATTTTATGAAAATTCCATTTAGGAATTGCTGATCTTCCATAATTTTTTTTTGCCCATAAGTAGAATGGGTGAGCCTCACTACCTTTTACTTTAACTTTTTCTGTCATAGGAAAAGTAATTCCAAACTTCGCTTCACAAAAATTTTTAATTTCTTTACTAGTTCCTGGTTCTTGATTCCCAAAATCATTAGATGGAACTCCAATAATTATTACACCTTTATTCTGATATTCGTCCCATATTTTTTGCATATCTTCATATTGTGATGTAAACCCACATTGACTTGCAACATTCACAACAACAATAACTTTATTTTTATAAGATGATAAATTTAATTCGCTACCATCTAAATCATTAAAATGAAAATCGTATGCAATTTTTTCGTACTTTGCTGAAGCTTTATTTCCAAAAAAAGACATT
>Ga0114999_10001854_pt1 | contig 28763 bp, 31 predicted proteins | sample ArcticOcean_MG_C_3_FD_89820 | JGI IMG/M metagenome (GOLD analysis project Ga0114999, IMG submission 89820) | Marine microbial communities from western Arctic Ocean - ArcticOcean_MG_CB8_126 | ecosystem: Environmental > Aquatic > Marine > Oceanic | place: Arctic Ocean: Canada Basin | collected...
AGGGTGGTGGCGATGCACTCTGATTTTTGCATCCGCATAGAGTGGTGATGCACCGTGATTCTTGCATCCATATAGAAAGGGAGGCTAGATAGACAAATGGAAGATTCTCAAGCGCAAGAGGCCGCCCGGCTGTTGTACGGTGCGTGGCGCGATAAAGCCCTCATTCACGAATTACCCGAATCCTGCCGTCCGCAGAACATGGCCGATGGCTATCAAATTCAGGAAGTTCTGGTCGGCCTCTATGGCGGATCGCATGCCGGTTATAAGATCGGCGCCACCAATGTAGCCGCGCAGAAAAAATTCAATGTGGATGGGCCCTTTATCGGTCACGTGATGAAAGCGGCGCTGCGTATCAGCCCGGCCTCAATTTCTGCCGGCGAAGTCATTCTCCATATCATCGAGGCGGAATTTGATTTTACCATGAAAGAGGATTTGCCGCCGCGCGAGGGTAGCTATACGCAGGATGAGGTCATGGCGCGGGTCGATAGTTTGATCCCGGCGATCGAAGTTCCCGATTCAAGATATAAGAATTGGAGCGCTGTCGGCATGGCGCAGCTCATCGCCGATAATGCTATCGCATCGATTTTGGTTTTGGGCGAGCCGGCCAAGAATTGGCGTGACCTCGATTTGGCAAAGCAATCCGTTGCTGTTCGGGTCAACGGTGAAGCGGTGGATGAAGGCTCCGGCGCCAACGTTCTGGGCGATCCACGCAATGTACTGACTTGGCTCGCCAATACCCTCTCGGCGCGTGGCATCGGGCTGAAGGCCGGGCAGGTCGTCACTACGGGGAGCGCCGCAAATGTCATCAAGGTGAAGCCCGGTGATACGGTTGTGGCCGATTTCGGCGACCTGGGTTCCGCCGAGGTAACATTCGACTGAGATCGGTTATGACCACAAGCAAAACCATGAGTGCGACCGCGATGTTTGAAATCGGCCAGATCGTGCACCATCGGATGTTCGACTATCGCGGTGTGGTGTTGGATGTTGATCCCAATTTTCAGGGCGGCGAGGAATGGTACGAAAAAATGGCCCGCTCTTGTCCACCCAAGGATCAGCCGTGGTATCATTTGCTGGTCGATAATTCCAGCAATACTACCTATGTGGCAGAGCGTAATCTGGAGCCATCAGGGGATGTTGAGCCGATCAATCATTACCTGCTGGATCAGGGTTTGATGCGCTATGAAGACGGTCGCTATCTGGTAGAGCGCCGGCTGATCTGATTTCGCGCCCGCAATATTTTAATGCTGCGATGCAATAACATCGTGGACATTTGAGCGAATCGGGCCAAGAATAAAGCGTCTTACTGTTTTTGCAGCGCAATATTTAGCACCAATTCGAATTGGAAGGAAATGACATGTCAGGATATACCCAAGACCGTCGAATAAATATTCGCGATCTGGCCGGCATGAAAGGCGGCCAGCCGATTGTCAGCCTGACAGCCTATAGCGCACCCATGGCGCGCACCCTGGATGCCCATACCGATATGATTTTGGTCGGCGATTCTTTGGGTATGGTGGTTTACGGCATGGACACCACGGTTGGTGTCACCCTGGATATGATGATTGCGCATGGCGCGGCGGTGGTACGCGCTACGCAGCATGCCTGTGTGATTGTTGATTTGCCGTTTGGCTCCTATCAGGAATCACCGCAAGCAGCCTTTCGCTCGGCGGCGCGCGTGATGGCTGAAACCGGCTGTAGTGGGGTGAAGCTCGAGGGCGGGGTTGAGATGGCGGAGACGGTACATTTTCTCAGCAAGCGTGGCATTCCGGTATTGGGCCATATCGGGTTGATGCCGCAATCGGTCAATGCCGCCGGCGGCTTTGGCGTCCAGGGCAAGACGGATGACGGCGCCCGGGCGATCCGCGCCGATGCCAGCGCAATTGCCGATGCCGGCGCCTTTGCTATCGTGATCGAAAACACGGTGGAGAGCCTGGCCAGCTCGCTGACCGGAGAACTAAAAGTACCGACAATCGGCATTGGCGCCTCGCCGGCGTGTGATGGCCAGATTTTGGTAACCGAAGATATCGTCGGCCTGGGCGGTGATTTTATGCCGCGTTTTGCCAAGCGCTTTGCCGAGCTCGGCGAGTCTTTGGATGATGCGGTGGGGCAATATGCTGCGGCGGTACGGGATCGGACATTCCCGGCGGCTGAGCATTGCTTCAATCCGCCGATCAAGACGAGCGGCGTCAAGCCACGCTTGGCGGCGGTTTCGCCTGAAGCAAAAGGACGCCGCGGCGCCTGATAGATGCCGCTGACGGACAGCACTTCCATGGGCAGTAACAATAGTAACGCCGCCCCCACAATTGTCCGAACCGTCGCCGCGTTGCGTGCGGCGGTCGGCGAGTATCGCCGTACTGGTCAGCGTATTGCCCTGGTGCCGACTATGGGGGCGCTGCATGGCGGCCATATGGCGCTGGTCGATGCGGCCCGCGCTGCTGGCGAGCGCATCGTTGTCAGCATTTTTATCAACCCGGCACAATTCGCGCCGTCCGAGGATTTGGCCAGCTACCCCCGCCATGAAGCGGAGGACCTGGCAAAGTTGGCGGTGGCCGGCGTCGATCTCGTATTCATGCCGGAGGCTGGCGAGGTTTACGGCGAGGGCTTTACCACGTCGATCATCGTCGCCGGCCCTGGCAAGGGGCTGGAGAGCGCCCAGCGGCCACATTTTTTCGCTGGTGTCGCCACCGTGGTGAGCAAGCTACTGTTGCAATGTTTACCGGATGTGGCGATTTTCGGCGAGAAGGATTATCAGCAGCTGCAAGTGGTGCGCCGTATGGTTCGCGATTTGGATATTCCTTGCGATATTCAGGCTATTGCCACGGTGCGCGAAGCGGATGGCCTGGCTTGTTCGTCGCGTAACGCTTATCTCAGCCCGGCTGAGCGCCAAATTGCCACTAGCATCTACAAGAATCTACAGGCAACCGCGATGCGCCTTCAGACCGGCGGCGATATCATTACGGAGATTGAATATTGCATGGCGCGCCTTCGCCAGGCTGGGTTTGATCAGATTGATTATCTGGCGCTTTGCGATGGCGCTAGCCTGGAGCCCTTGTCCGCACTATGTGATGGTGCGCGCCTACTGGTGGCGGTTCAGCTCGGCAAAACCCGCTTGATCGACAATATAGCGGTCTAGCTTAAGAGCGATTTAGCTTTAACGCGGTTTAGCTTTCCTGTAGGTCGCCGCGAATAGCGTCGATAAAGAGCTGGGCAAGGTCCTGCTTGCTCAGGGGGCGTGGATTGCAGGCACGGGCCTGATCGATTTCGGCGAGTGCCACCAATTGATCGACCCCATCTTCCGTGATGCCGAGCTCGGCCAAGCTATGCGGAATGCCGATTTCCTGACGCAATTGCAGGACCCATTTCAGAACGCCATCCGCATCGCCTTGCGGCAGCTCTAGATGGCGCGCCAGGCGCTCCAAGGGGACTTCGATTTCGCTACGGTTGAAGGCTAAAACATAAGGCATGAAAACGGCATTGGTCAGGCCGTGATGGGAATTATAGAGCGCGCCGACCGGATGGCTGAGCGCGTGGATTGCGCCAAGGCCCTTTTGAAAGGCGGTGGCGCCCATGGTCGAGGCCACCAACATATGCGCCCGGGCGGAGATGTCTGAGCCATCTTTCACGGCGGTCGGCAGCCAATCCTTGACCAAGCGCATGCCCTCCAGGGCGATGCCATCGGCCATGGGATGAAAGCCACGCGCACAATAGGCTTCTAGATTGTGCGCCAGCGCGTCCATGCCAGTTGCCGCGGTCAGTTCCGGCGGCAGGCTGAGGGTCAGGCCGGGATCAAGAATGACGATTTTCGGCATCAGCATGGGATGGAAAATGAGCTTCTTGCAGCGCGCCGCTTCGTCGGTAATGACCGCCACCCGGCCGACTTCGGAGCCCGTGCCCGCAGTTGTAGGCACTGCGACAATTGGCGCGATGGCATCCGCATCGGCGCGCAAGTACCAATCTTCGCGATCCTCAAAATCCCAGATTGGGCGGCGTTGTCCGACCATCAGCGCGGTAGCCCTGGCCACGTCCATGGCGCTGCCGCCACCAAAGGCGATGACGCCTTCATGGCCTCCGGCACGATAGGTGGCAACGGCATCTACCACATTGCCATTAACAGGATTGGACGCCACTTCCGAAAAGCAGGCAGTCGGCAAGCCGGCATCGGTGCAGAGCTTGAGTGTGTTTTGCACCATGTCGCTCGCCGCCAAGCCAGGGTCAGTGATGAGAAGTGGGCGCGCGATTCCAGCCTTGGCGCAGGCATCGGGCAGCTCTCCTACACGCCCGTTGCCGAAACGAATGGCCGTCGGATAATTCCAATCGCCGAGCAATGCCCAGCCAACACCTATATTCATAATCCCTCCATGTGTCTCCGTAGGAGGGAGATTAGCAAATCAGGACAAAAATGTCCTAATTGCGTTCTTCAATAGTGCGTTGATCGGTGATCAATTTTTTGGCTGTGTAATAGATGCCGCCAAAGAGTATTACGGTGGCTAAACATACGAGCAGCGGCAGCGCTAAATCCCAAGGCATATTCAAAATCCTTCCCTCGTCGGGCGTGAAATCCAACGGATAATGATAATTAAAGTCACTCCATCCAGCGCCTGGATAACGAAGCAGCGCCCACCAGTCAAGCAGTGAAACGAGTGGCGCTGGAATCCGCTATGCGCGGGCTAAAATTAACAAAATGACGTTAATTATTTATCTAGAGAGAAGCGACGAAATCGGCGATGGCTTCCGCGCCTTCGGCCCAATTCTGTTCATTATCTTCATCCGAATCGTCCGCCATGACGAGATGATGATCGCCACCCTCTAACCAGGTCACTTTGACATTTTCCGGCAGGCCATATTCGGCGACCTCATCCGGGGCGCCGAACGGATCTTCGACGCCCTGCAAAATGAGCGTCGGTGCGGTGATATTTTTTAAATATTCGATGCGGATTTTTTCCGGCTTTTCCGGTGGGTGAAAGGGGTAGCCAAGGCAGACGACGCCTTTGGCGCCAACCTGATTTGCGATCATGGTGGCAATGCGCCCGCCGAGCGATTTGCCGCCGATAACCAATTGCGAGCCGCCGCCCAAGGCGCCTACAACCGCCAGATAGCGCTCTATCAGGACCGGTGCCGGGCTCGGTGGGAAGCGTTTTCCCTCGGCGCGCTGGCGTTGCATATAGGGGAATTCAAAGCGGGCCACGCGGAATCCATGCTTGGCGATACCTTCGGCGAAAGTATTCATGAAGGGCGCGTCCATTGGAACGCCTGCACCATGCGCGAGAATGACGGTTATTTCCGAATCTTCCGGCCCGTCGAATAGAAGTTTGATATTTCCCGTCGTCATGTTCCAACCCCTTGCGATTCAATTATGACTAGAGATTTAGGGGTATGGCTGGCCCTTCGTCAAGTGGAAGGGCTAGAATCAGGCAGTTGAGATGACGGCGGCGATGTTCTTACGGAATGCGTCGATATGTGCGCGCATGGCTGCGCGCGCGCCATCGCCATCGTGCCGAGCGATAGCTTCGAACAAGCTTCTGTGCTCATCTTGCACGCGCTCGAGATGTTGGTGTCTGGCCAGCGACATGAACTAGAACCGCAGCAATCTTTTGTGCAGAGTACGGAGAATCTCCGCCAGAACTCTGTTTTTGGCAGCTTCGGCCATGGCGTCGTGAAATTCTCGGTCCAAATCCATGGAACTCTCATAGTCGCATGGCGCAATCGCAAATTCCGCGCGCTGCAGGATCATACTCATTTGCGCGATTTCGGCTTCGGTTGCACGTTCGGCAGCGAGGCCGGCGCAATGAACCTCGTTGATCAGTCTCACCTCGATGATCTCGAGCACATCGTTCAACGAAATAGGTTTGATGATGATGCCCTTACGCGGCGCGATCGCTACGATGCCCTCATGCTGAAGTTGGAAAAGCGCTTCTCGTACCGGTGTGCGACCAAGCTCCAGGGATTTGGCGATTTGCGTTTCGTTGAGGAAGTCGCCAGGGCGAAACAGCAGAATATTGATGCGCCGAAGAATCTCCGCATAGGCCTTCGCCTTTAAGGACGGTTGGCCTTTTAGCGCCACCAGCTTCAGCTGGGCGCCTCTATTGTTGCTGATATCGTCGGCGTTGAGCATAGGATCGTTTCGCCAGTGAACAGGGGCAGCATCCGGCCCGGATGCGAGGGTTTGACTATGTGATATGCAAGTGATATTTCACAAAATATGTTCTGGCACATTAATAAATTTTGGCTGTGGCCTGATAATATTTTATTGTTGCCGCAATATCTGATGAAGCACTAGCTGTTGGAACGCGGGCCGGTGATCTGGTTCGCAATAAATTTAAGAGGGCACCCATGGCGCTGTTAGATCGCTCGGACTGGTACGATATTGCACGTGATACCAATTGGACGGCGGGCTATGTCCCGCGCGAGGAGATATTTCCGCCCCAGTTGAGCGATCCGTTTGGCATTCCGGTGGAGGAATGGGAGACCTTCGATGAGCCTTACAAGGTCTCGTACCGGGAATATGTCAAAGTCCAGCGAGAGAAAGATTCCTCGGCCTATTCGGTAAAGGCGGCGCTGTCTCGCTCCAAGTTTCATGACGGGTTGGATGAGGGCTGGGCCAGCGTCCTCAAACTGCACTATGGCGCCGTTGCTTTGACCGAATATCAGGCCAGCCAGTTCCAAGCCCGCATGGTGCGTTTTGGTCCGTCGCCGTCGATGCGCAACATGGCCACTTACGGTATGCTCGACGAGTTGCGCCATTCCCAACTGCAACTCTATTTTCCGCACGAATTATTATCACGTGATCGCCAATATGATTGGGCACATGAAGCGGCGCATACTAAGAATTGGGCGATTATAGGCGGCCGTCACGCCATGGACGATGTCATGATGTGCCGCGACGCGATAACCGGCGCAATCATGGTGTCTTTCGCGTTCGAGACCGGCCTGACCAATTTGCAGATGGTCGGCCTCTCGACCGATGCGGCGAATATGGGTGATTTCACTTTCTCCAATATGATCACCAGCATCCAGTCGGATGAAGCGCGTCACGCACAGCTTGGTTCGCCGGCAATCGAGATCATGATAAAAAACGGTCGTAAGGCAGAAGCGCAGCAGGCCGTGGATATCGCCTTTTGGCGTATGTGGCGGTTATTCGGCATCACCGTCCGTATCCCTATGGACTATTACATCCCCCTCGACCAGCGCCGTCTGTCATTCAAGGAATTCATGCATGAATGGATTATCCGCCAATATGACCGCCAGGTGCGCGATCTTGGACTAGAGACGCCGTGGTATTGGGATCTGCTGAAGGACGACATCGAAAATCACCACCATTGCCAGCAGGGCGGCATTTGGTCGTGGCGCCCAACTGTTTGGTGGAATCCACCGGGCGCAGTCGGTCCGCGTGAACGTGACTGGCTGGAGGAAAAATACCCCGGCTGGAATGACAGCTACGGCACCTATTGGGATGTCATCACCGACAATCTACTGAACGGGCGGGAAGAGAAAACCCATCCTGAATGCATTCCGGTCATATGCAATATGTGCCAGATTCCCATATCCAATCGGCCTGGCCCGACGTGGAAGGCGCGAGTCGTGCAATTGGAGCATGAGGGTCGGCGTTATAATTTCTGCACCGAGCCGTGCCGCTGGATCTTTACCACCGATCCGGAGCGTTACAAGCATCACGAGAGCATCGTCGATCGTATGTATTCCGGCGAGATCAATCCTCCTACCTTGGATAATGTCCTCACCTATATGGGTATAGGCGTGGTGAGCGAGGGCGGCCGCGACGGCCATAATTATAGCTGGATTGACGGCTTCCGCGCTCAGGCGGCGGAATAGGGAGGGCGTGCAGTTGTTGGCTTTTCCAATTCTTTCTCGTTTCCAATATGATTGCCACGTTAAGGTGGTCGAGGCTGAGCCAGCGCAAACCATAGATGCGCTGGCGGCGGAATGCGCGCGCCATTCCGTCGGTCTCCATGTGGCCGAACAGCCTGGAAAAATTCTCCGCATCCGCCCGACTACGGATTCCGACGATGCAGAGCCTTGGCCACGCGACATGACTGTCGCAGAAGCTGGATTAAAGCAATTTGAGTGTATCGATATCTATTTCACCGATTCGGACGCAGCGTGACATGGCATTTACCAAGGTTTGCGCGCTGGCTGATGTGTGGCAGGGTGAGAAGGAGGCTTTCGAGGTCAATGGCACTGAAATTCTCCTGATTCACACGATGGGCGGGGAAGTTCATGCAGTGCAGGCGATCTGCCCGCATCAGGAAGTAGATTTGGTTGAAGGCGAGCTAGAAGGAAATGAGCTGACTTGCTGCATGCATCTTTGGCAATTTGATGTAGTGAGCGGCAAGGGCATCAACCCTGATCACGCGGAATTGGCCAAATATCCTGTTAAAATCGAAGGCGAAGATATCCTAGTTGATGTCGCCGGAATCGAAGCAAAATTTGCTCATGCCTGAGCGCAGCGAAAGCAGGAAGCGGATATGACCAATTCAGAAGAAGGACGGCAAAATTCAGTCGGTCCAGTATTGCGCGCCGGAGAAGTTGCCGACGCTGTGGTGGAAGCGGTACAAATCGACAATCCTGACAAGGAATTCGTTATTGAGAACCGCGTCGCCTATGTGCGTGTCGAGACGGAAGGTGAATGCTTCATTCGCCAGGAAACTTTATCGGAAATGCTCGGCCGTTCGATTACCATGCCCGAGGTCGAGATAAATCTCACTTCTTTTGCCGGCCGTATTGAAACCACTGACACTTACATGCGGTTCTATCTCGAAAAAGATCTATGACGCGCAGGAAAAATGAAAGCAACAAACCATGACTGATATTTCCGATCTCAAGCCGCTCAAGACCTGGAGCCATCTCGCTGGCAATCGTCGTAAACCGAGCGAATATGAGATCGTTTCGACCAATCTGTTATGGAGTACCGACGACGAAATACCGTGGTCACTGGCACCCGGCGTGCATATGAACCAGTGGTATCTGAAATATCGCGAGGCTTCGCCTCTTAAACATGCCGACTGGAATGCCTTTCGCGATCCTGACGAAATGGTCTATCGGACCTACAACATCATGCAGGATGGTCAGGAAGCTTATGTTGACGGGTTGTTGGACGAACACAACGCTAATGGCCATGATTGTGGTTTGAACGCCGCTTGGATCGCGCAGCTTGCAGCGCTGTACACACCGGGTCGCTATCTACTCCATACTGCGCAGATGGCCTCGGCCTATCTCGTGCAATTGGCACCGGCGAGCACGATCATCAATTGCGCCATGCTCCAGTCCGCCGATCAGTTGCGCTGGGTTTCACGCATCGCTTACCGCACCAAGGAGCTTTCTATAGCTGCGCCCGATGCTGGTTTCATCAATGGAGAACGCGGTCACTGGGAAGGTGATGCTGCCTGGCAGGGCTTCCGCGAATTGATGGAACGTACATTGGTCGCCTATGACTGGGCTGAGCATTTCACTGCGCTCAATCTGGTTGCCAAGCCGGCGATTGATGAAGCCTTTGTTCGCCAGCTCGGCGAAGCTGCGCGGCGCGAGGGCGACGGCCTGCTGCATCAATTGATGGACGCTCATAAGACCGACAATGAACGATCGCGCCGTTGGACCAAGGCGCTGGTTGATTTCGTATTAGAAGCCGGTGGCAACAAGGAGGTTCTAGCCGAATGGGTATCAAAATGGGCGCCGCTCGGCGACGCCGCTATAGATGGCTTTTGCGCGGCACTCCCCGGTGCTGATAGCGCGGCGGCGGATGCGAAAGGAGCGGCGGAAGCATTCCGCGCTGATCTCGGCCTCGGCCGCTAAGCGCGACCAAAATTTTACGAAGGAAATGATGATATATGGGGCGAAATAAAGCGCTGGTAATTGGCGGTCTTGGCGTTATCGGGCGCAATCTTATTAATCATATGGCGGAAACGCGCGAGTGGGATATTGTTGCAGTCTCCCGCCGTTCTCCGGATACGGAAATGGCCGCAAAGGCAGACTTTATCTCCTGCGACCTCCTGGATATAGCGGAAACTGAAGCCAAACTTGCCCATCTCAATGATATCACACATGTGTTCTGCTGTGCTCTTTATGGCGGCGTTGATGCCACCAACACTGCGGAGAATCGCGCTCTGGTAGCTAATCCAGTTACCGTAATGTCCTCGGTCTCCAAGCAGTTGCGGCGGGTCGTGCTGCAAGAGGGCAGCAAGGCCTATGGTCGTCAATTGGGGCCGTTCAAGACGCCGGCCAGGGAATCCGATTCGCGCCATATGCCGCCAAATTTTTATTACGAGCAGGAAGATTTCCTGATTGAATTTCAACAGGGTAAAAATTGGAGTTGGGCAGTACTCAGACCCGAAGCGGTATGCGGTTTCGCCGTCGGAAATCCGATGAATTTGATTATGTGCTTTGGTACCTATGCGGCGATTTCGAAAGAGCTCGGTATGCCGCTCAAATATCCCGGAGATTTGCGTGGTTTCGACGCCATCAACCAGGTCACGGATTCGGGTCTGCTCGCGCGTATGACACTGTGGGGCGCAACCTCGCCCAAGGCTGCCAATGAAATTTTTAATATTACCAATGGCGACGGCTTTCGCTACGTCAATGTCTGGTCTGATTGGGCAGCCGCGTTGGGCATGGAAATAGGCATGGCACAGCGCATTATTTCGGCCGACGTCATGCGCGACAAAGGGCCAATTTGGGATCGTATCGTCAAAAAGCATGGTCTGGTGAAGTTGCCTTACGAGAAAACTGCAGGCTGGCCCTATTTTGACTTCAATATGGATACGTCGTGGGATGTATTGATGTCAGACGCTAAGCGCATCGATCGGGGATTTACTGAAATGGTTGATACGGAAAAAATGTTTCTCGACTTATTTGCGGAGTTCCGAAGTAGGAAAGTTCTGCCTTAGATAGGATTGGTACATGGAAACGGTATCGTTGGATACGCCATTTCAGCTTCGAGAGGGGCTGCATAAACGTGAGATCCGCCGCTTGGCGCCGAACGAAGTACCAATAATTGATTTTGGACGAATTTACGGCAGCAACAAATCGGATCAACACGAATTGGCGCAGGAATTGCGCGCTGCTTGCACTGGGCCGGGCTACTTCTATCTTAGTAACCATCAATTTCCTCAAACTGTGATAGATCGCGCTTACGCCGCTATGCAGAATTTTTTTTTACTGCCGCTTGAAGAGAAGATGAAAAATTATTATCTCAACTGGCCCAATCACCGCGGCTATGTGCCGTTAAACGGCATTCAGGCCGACCATAGCCTGAAAGGCAGTGATATCTCTGAGGCGATTGAAATGGCCGAGGATCTACCCGAAGACGATCCCTATTATCTGCGCGGTTTACGCTTTTATGGTCCCAATAACTGGCCGCAAAACCCGCCGGATTTTCGCTGGGCGCTCGGCACCTATTATGATTGCCAGATCGAGCTTGGCCGTTCGATCTTCCGCGCCTTAGAGTTGGCACTTGATGTGGAACCCGGATATTTCACCGGAAAATTCACTAAACCGCTTTCGCGCACGCGGGTCTGTTATTATCCGCCGCAAGGAAAGAATTTTGATATCTCCCATATTGGTCTTGGCGCGCATACCGATTATGAATGTTTCTCAACTGTCTGGCAGAATGACGTACCTGGTTTGCAAATGCTTACCCTGGACGGAGATTGGCTGGAACTACCGGCTATCCCGGGTACATTCGCTATCAATCTCGGCGACCTCATGCAGCAATGGACGAATGACTATTTCGTCTCGACTGCGCACCGCGTGATCAACACCACCCCTAAGCCGCGCTACTCTCTGGTGCAGTTTGTAGGTGTCGATCACGATGTTATGGTCGAAGTCTTGCCGGGCTGCGTGAGCGCCGAAAATCCTTGGAAATACCAAGCCATCAAGGCGGGCGACCATTCGGAACTAATGGTAGCGCGCACCTATGGCTATGATGGCGGCGCTTGAATCATAGTGCCGATTTGAACTCTTTGTATTTCCCCCCGGCCTTGCGCGCGATCTGATCCACATAGCGGAAATTGATCTCAAACGGATGGCCAAGGCGGGTCAGCATGCGCTCGCGTAGCGCCTCTTCTTCCTGCACGGTGAGCGCTCTCTCCACCACCAGGCGGGCTTCTATTTTCTCTGGCGTCTTCTGGACAAATTGATATTGCCGCACGGGCGCGATTTCAGCGAAGCGGCTGCCGCCCATCAGTGGCCAACTGCGTCCGCCGTTTGGCAAAGTAAGCATGGCCCGCGCCCGGCCCATGATGCGCGTCAGCACCGGCAGACCGCGGCCGCACGGGCAAGGCGCACCCACTTCCGGATAGTCGCCGATATCATAACGGAGAAGGGGTGTGGCGAAATGATGCAGCGGCGTTACCACCACGCGGCCGATCTCTCCCGCCTGGCAGGGCACACCTTCCGCGTCGAGGATTTCAACCAACGCGCATTCGCTTTGAATATGATAATTTTTGCTGTCCGGGCATTGCAGGGCGATGTAGCCGGTCTCCTGGGTGCTGTACATATCGGCGATTTCAATGTTCCAGAGACGCCGGCATTCCTCGCGTAGTTACGCATCAGGCACTTCTAAAAGGGTCTGCACCTCACGCAGGCTCGGGAAGCGCGTCCCGGTTTCTGCGCAATGACGCAGCAATTCACCAAGGTTCGACGGATTGGTGCTGAGATAGGTCGCGTTCTGGCGCGCCAACCATTCTACCTGATCGGTAATTGGCGTGGTGATGGTGAGCTTGGCCGCCGGTCCGGTGCGGAAAAGCGCTGCCGGCGAGTCCCAATTGTCGCTTTGAATAGCATTTGGATAGGCCGCGCGGGCCGAGCGGTCATAGCGGATGGTGGCGAAGGTGGCAGCCAAATAGCGCTTGCGCCACATGTAATCGCCCAAGGTAAAGGCGTCCAGTAGAAATTACTCAATTCGGTGCGGCGCACGGTAACTGGTTTGCCGGTGGAGCCGGCTGTTGTCGACTGGTTGGTTCTGCCGTGGCTCTTGGGTGTTTCCTTGCACTGAAGCTTGGTTCCCGCTTTTTGCAATGCATCGCGGCTGAGGACGGGCAGCCGGCGCCACGCTTCATCGCTGAGAGAGTCGTTTGCGCTGATGCCGACGGCATCCAGGCGGGCAGCGGTGAAAGAGCAATTTCGCCGCGCGAATTTGCACAGCTCCTCGACTTAGCAGATTTGATGGGCGCGCAATTTCTCTTCCGGCCACCATTGAGATTGCTCAAGCTGAAACAACACCGCCAGCAATGATGCGCCCTCGTGCCCCGGCACCGCTGGCCAGCCGACCTCTTCGATTGCTGAGACTGTGTTTTAGCTGATATCCGCCTGTCGGTCACTCATTGCTTTTTTGCTCGCGCGCCCAGGGTAAGCAGCAGCACGCTTAGCGCCATCAGCGCCGTGCCGCCCCAAACATAAAGGCTATAATGTTCAGCAAATAAAAGCATGCCCCAGCCGAAACCGGCGGCGACCGAGAGATAGTTCATTTGTGAGAAAAACACCGGGCCGGAGAGGCGAACAACCTCCAGGAACAGAATATAGAAAATGGAGTTCAACAGGGTGGCATAGAGAAAATTCCAGTTTACCCCGGGCGCCGCGCCCTCGAACAAATAGAATTGGCCGCTGGCAACCATCAATATCAACAGCATGGCGGTGGCGGCCAACATCATGCCGGCGGCCAGCACCGTCGGTGGCATTGAGGGTGGGCGAACGAGAGCCGTGAGCACGTTGCCGAGCCCAAGCATAACTGGCGCTACCAAGGCCAGGAGCAGCCACCACACCATGCCGGGTTCTGGCAGGCTCACATCCGGCAGCACAATCAACAAAATGCCGCCGAGACCAAGTGCCAGACCGGCAACGCTGAACGCTTTCAGGCGGTCTATGCGCAGCATTATGGCGAATAAATAGGTCAGGGTCGGCGCCAGGATGACCACCATGCTGATCAACCCTTGCGGCAATTTATCGGCCAAATTGGTCAAAACAGCGGCTGGGGCGCCGATAATGAGCCCGCCAACGATCAGATAGGTGCGCAAATGGGCAAACCTCAGATGCGGTATTTCTCCCCTGGCGAAGGCGATCATCAGCAACAAGGTCCCGGCGAACAACATCGGCCAAAAGGCGAAGGCAAAGGGAGGCACGCCGCCGTCCACCGCCAGTTTGTTCAGCACAAAACGAAGTGGTGCGATGAAGCCGCCGATCAGCATCAACGACAGTGACAAGGCGCTGACGCGGGTTTCAAAGCGCGGGGAAGATTGCTGCTTGGCCGTCAAATTCAATATCCTTCCGCCGTTGCCCGGCAATCTCTGCCAAGCATGTCTTTTCGTGTGACGGCGGTGCGTCAGCCTATCCGCACCGACCGCCTGTCACAACGCGGGCTCGACGTGTGGCTGCTTGTTACGTTATCTTTCGCGCTATAAAAAATATAAACGGGAAGGGCTGAATCATGTCAGCAGGGGGCGAATGGCCGAAGCTGTTTAGCGGCGGCGAGGGTGAAGTAATGGACTGGCTGCGCGAGCATAACGTGGAGCTCATCCGGGCTGAATATTCGGACTTTAATGGCATCGCGCGCGGCAAGGCCGTGGCCATAGCGCAATTCGAGCACGTCATGCAGCACGGCCTCGCTTTTGCCGCCACGATCTTCTCCTTGGATATTGAAGCAAATGTCGTGCCCGGCACCGATTATGCGGAATCCATCGGCTATGGTGATTTTATTCTTAAGCCCGACCTTTCCACGCTCCGCCTGTTGCGCCATGAAGGCGGCACGGCGCAAGTGGTTGGCACGCTGGTGTGGCCGGATGGCTCACACGTTGATAGCTGCCCGCGAAATATACTCGCCCATGTGGCTGGCCGAGCTGCCGATATGGGCTTTACTGCTTTTGCCGCTCCGGAGTTTGAGTTTTACTTGCTCAGTGAGGATAACGAGCTCCTCGACGAAGGCACACAATGCTATTCGATGCAGAAGCGCACAAAATTTTTGACCGAGGAACTGGCTCTGCTAGAGGCGGCATCGGCGCATGCCCAATTGGAGAACAGCCACTATGAATATGGCCCGGGGCAGTATGAAATGACCATGCGCTATCAGGAAATACGCAGCATGGCCGATTGCGGGCAGTTGTTCCGCGCCACCCTGAAGGAGGCGGCCATGGGTATTGGCCGGCGCATTTCCTTCATGGCCAAGCCGTTTGATGGCGAGACCGGAAACTCCTGCCATATCCATCTTTCTTTAATTGATGCTGAGGGTAACAACGTCTTTGCCGAGCCTGCGGCAGAGGCGCATATCAGCGACACCTGCCGCCATTTCATCGGCGGCATACTCGCCCATATGCCCGAGCTGACAGCAATCTTCTTTCCCAATTCCAATTCCTACCGCCGCTTGGTACCGGGCAATTTTGCGCCTATTTCTCTCGTTTGGGGCGTTGATAATCGTACCGCAGCGGTGCGGGTGCTGAATGAGACGCCGGAGGGAACGCGCGCTGAATTGCGCGTCTGTGGCGGCGATATTCACGTTCATTTGGCGATGGCGGCCTATCTCGCCGCTGGGCTGGACGGTATTCAGAAGGGTACCGAGCCTGGCGCACAGTCGGTTGGTGATTTGGACGAGCAGGATGTTACCCGCATACCGGATGATTGGGGCGCCGCGCTCGATGCGTTTGACGCATCGGACTGGGTTAAGGAAGCCTTCGGCGAGGAATTCTGCGGCAACTACAGCGTGGTCAAACGCTACGAATATGATGCTTATCGCCGCACTGTGCCTGAGACCGAACGCAAAACCTATATCGAGTTTCTGTAGCGCGGTTGTGCGGCGCGTTGCAGGTGTATTTTGCTGAGGGTATTGGTCGCGAGGCCGATCAATAAAAGCCCTGCTGCGGCCCAGATGTAGCTACTCACTGAGCCACCAAAAAACAGCGCCTGCCAACCGAAGCCGCCAAGAACAATAATATAAGCGGTTTGCGAGACGAATACGGCGCCGGCCATTGAGATGATGATGAACATCAGCCACCAGCGCGCAACATTGATCAGCGTGGCGTAAAGCACCGCGAGATCGCCTTCGACGCTCGGCCCGGGAAACAAATGAAAATCGCCGGTGATGGCCGTTACCGGCAGCATGACCAGCCCGGCGGCAACAAGCACGCCGGTGCCGAGTTGCATGCCGTCGCCTTCAGCCGGGGCGTAGAGGTCAATGAAAATATTGAAGAGTGCAAACAGCACCGGCACCAACAGGGTCAGCAACACCCAGCCCACCATGTCGGGATCGGGCAGGCTGGCATCGGGAATCAAAATCAATAATATGCCACTCAGGCCGCAGAGCAGCCCGGCGATGCTCAGCCAACGGAAGCGCTCAAGCTTTACCGGCAGCGCAAACAGATAACTGAGTAGTGGCGCCAGAACGACGATCATGGTGATCACACTCGACGGCAGGTTGGGTGCGGCCAGGGTGAGCAGGGTCATGGGCGCAGCCAGGCCGATGGCGCCGCCAACAAAATAAACCACTAGATGGCGTCGTCCCGTGAAGGGCAGTTTGCGGCGCAGAACACAGGCCAGCAGCATTATCGCGCCGCCGCCGAGCGTCACCCACACCACATAGCCGAGCGCCGGTACGCCGTTCTCGGTGGCGATGCGATTGACCGGAAAGAGCAGGCTGTAAATCACCCCGGCGAGGAGCATTAAGAGGATTGAAAGCGGTCCGATATTGCGCTTCGGCGCTTCTTGGGCATCACTCACTGTTGGGCTGTATCAGCGAGCGAAAGGCTTACGGCATTGTCATGAAAGGCGGCGCCGCCGATTGGCTTGACTGCATCCGCGCCGGTCAGTGCGTTGATGCCGATGCCGCCCTCGAACGCATCATTGGGCCAAATGCTCTCGACCACCAGGACGCCTGGCTGCAATCCTTCGAACAATTCAGCATGCAGCGTCACCTCGCCGCGATCATTGGCGAGGCGCACCCGCGCGCCATCCGCTATGCCAAGCTTGCTAGCATCTTTGGGATGCAGGAGCACGCTCGGGCGCTCTTCGCGCTGGCGCGACGTGGGCGTCTCGGTGAAGGTGGAATTGAGGTAATTGCGCGCCGGTGCGGTGATCAGGCGGAACGGATGAGCCTCCGTCGCCTCTTCAATGACAGCCCAATGATCCGGAAATTCCGGCATGCCGGAGCCATCGGCGTTGCCATGGGCGCAGCCCGCCGTTGTTCCGGCAATGGGCGAAAATTCCTGCCATTTGGGGCGGAAGTGGAATTTTCCGTCCGCGTGAGCGAAGCCGTTTACATAGTGGGCCTCTTCATATGATGGTCGGTAGTCGAGCCAGCGCATGTTGGTGAGGCTTTCTGGGTCGGGCAGGCCGGAGGCGCTGAGTGTCTCGGCGATTATCTCATCTCCGGTCATATGGAAGCCGCGATGTTCCGCGCCCACCCGTTTGGCGATTTCGCAAATAACAAAATGATTATCGCGCGCCTCACCCGGCGGCTCGACGATCTTGCCGCCGAGCTGAATATGCGGATGGCCGCCACCCTGATAAATATCGCTATGTTCCAAAAAGGCCGTCGCCGGCAATACGATATCAGCCATCTTGGCGCTGTCTGTCAGAAGTTGTTCATGCACGCAGGTAAATAGATCATCGCGGCGAAAGCCGGCATGAACTTTGTTGAGGTCGGGCGCGACCATCATCGGATTGGTGTTTTGGATCAGCAATGCCGTCACCGGCGGCCCGCTGGCTAAATCCTCTTTCTCGCCCGTCAGGATGGCGCCGATTCTTGATTGATCGAGCATCCGTACGCCGGAGTCTTTGGCATCCAATCCTTCAATCAAAGTTTTATCCCATGGATAGATGCCTTCATTGTTTTTGAATGCACCGCCGCCCTCATATTGCCAGGAGCCCCGTACCGTTGCGATGGAGAGCGCCGCATGCATATTGACGGGCCCGTTGCGGCTGCGGGTAAAGCCGAAGCCGAGCCGAAAATAGCTGCGATCTGTCTCGCCGATAAGTTTGGCGAAAGCTTCAATCTCCGCTACCGAGAGGCCGGTGATCGCCGCCGCCCATTCCGGGGTGCGGCTTTTGAGATGTGCCTCCAGCTCGCGCGGCGCATCGGCGTAGCGTTCCATATAGTCCCAGTCCGCAGTGCCGTCGCGGAACAATACATGCATCACCGCGCAGGCGAGCGCACCATCCGTGCCGGGGCGCAAACAAAGATGTGTATCCGCTTGGCGGGCGGTGGCGTTGAGATAGGGGTCGATAACGACAATTTTGGCGCCGCGTTTTTTGCGCGCCTGAACGGCGTGGCGCATGACATTGATCTGCGTTGCCGCCGCGTTCGTTCCCCAAATGATAACCAGGTCGGATTGCGCCATTTCACGCGGATCGACGCCCTGTAATTTTCCGGCACCGGCCTCGAAGCCAAGCCACGCCATGTTGACGCAGATGGTGGTGTGAAACAGCGAATAGCCCTTGGCATAGCGCAAGCGGTTGATCCCGTCGCGCATGAGGAGACCCATGGTGCCGGCAAAATAATATGGCCAGACCGTCTCTGCTCCAAAGCGTTGCTCAGCTGCAAGAAAGGCCTCACCCACTTCATCGAGCGCCGCCTCCCACGATATGGCGCGAAATTCACCGTCGCCCTTGGCTCCGAAGCGCTGCAGCGGCGTTGTTAGGCGGCCGGGATGGTGCAGGCGTTCGGCGTAGCGCGCGACCTTGGCGCAGATGGTGCCATCGGTATAGCTGTTATCGCGGGCGCCACGAATGCGGCCGATGGTGAAATCATCGAGCTTCTCCACTTCGAGTGCGCAGGTGGAGGGGCAGTCATGCGGGCAGGCGCTGTGGCGGATTTCCATGGGCATCAAAGTTTCCAAATATACTGGGCGAACGGGCGGGAATGAGTGTTTCGGGCCGGCGCATCTCTGTCAACAAAAGCTGCCGCCTCCGCCCGGCGGTTTCTTCGTTTAAAGCATGATCTGTGTCAAGACAGAGCCTGCCTTGTGGCATAGCATAAGAGTGTAAAGTTTCACACAGAAGGTTGTGGAGATTGCCATGTATAACAACATTCTCGTCGCTTATGACGGTTCAAGTCACGCCGACAAGGCAATGGATATCGCCATGGAGATGGCCGCGAAGTTTGATGCGGACTTACTCGATCAGGTCGTCAACCATGCCCATGCATCGAGTGGCACGGCTGAGTATGCGCGTTAGGAAAATATTGATGATCCGGATCTGCTTGAAACCGAAATGGCAAAAACTAGTTTGCTCAAGCGCTTCGAGCCCATAGCGCATGAAGCCGGAGTTGATAATTTACATGCCGAAGTGACACGCGGTGATCCGGCGGAGCGCTTATTGGATTATGTCGATGCTTGCGATGTCGGTATGGTGGTGATGGGGCGTCGCGGTGTTGGTCGCATTGAGGGGCTATTAGTCGGCAGTGTCTTCTCCAAGGTGAGCGCGCTGGCAGAAAGTACCGTTCTCACGGTCAAGTGAAGCGACCTAAGCATTGAAAGAACAGACGCGCTGCTCCAACATGTGAGCAGCGCGCAGCAAGGCGCGCGGTGAAATGAGGGAGCGCGTCACGTGAGCGATTATGAGATTTTTGAGGCAGGCGAAGTACGTTTGCAAGGCGGCGCCACGATACGTGACGCCAAGCTGGCCTATAAAACCTACGGCACGCTGAACGCGGCCAAGGATAACGTTATCATTCAGCCGACTTGGTATTCCGGCAATCACAATGATGTCGAATGGTCGATCCGGCCGGATATGGCGCTCAATCCGGAGAAATATTTCATCATTGTTCCCAATCTGCTGGGCAATGGCGTGTCTTCCTCGCCGAGCAATACGCCGCCGCCTTACGATAGGGCGCGTTTTCCCAACTGCACCATTTATGACAATGTTCGCCTGCAGCATCGTCTGGTGACGGAGAAATTAGGCATCGAAAAAATCAAGTTGGTAACCGGTTGGTCGATGGGCGCGGCGCAAACCTTTCAATGGGGTTGCCTCTATCCTGACATGGTCGAGCGCATTGTCCCGACCTGTGGCTCAGCCAAATGCTCACGCCATAATTTTGTGTTCCTTGAAGGGGTCAAGGCGGCGTTGACGGCGGATAGCGCCTGGAAGCATGGCTGGTATGACAGCCCGCCGACCACGGGCCTTCGCGCCATGGCGCGGGTTTATGCCGGTTGGGGTTTCTCGCAGGATTTCTACCGCGCTGAAGAAGACCTCAAGCTTGGCTTTTCTTCATTGGAAGATTTTCTCGTTGCCTTCTGGGAAGGCTTCTTCGTTCATAAGGATGCCAACAATCTCTTGGCCCTGCTGTGGACCTGGCAATATGCCGATATCAGCGATAATGAAGTGTTCAATGGTGATTTCGATATGGCACTTGCTGCTATCACCTGCAAGGCTTACGTCATGCCAGGGCGGACCGATCTCTATTTTCCGGTGGCTGATAATGAATACGAAGTAAGCAAAATGCCGAACGCCGATTTGCGCGTGTTCGAATCCATTTACGGTCATTTTGCCTCGAGCGCGCTAAATCCCGATGACGTTAAGTTCCAGAACGATGCTCTCAAAGAAATTCTCGCCAGCGAGTAGTTTTGGGCGCTTAAGAATCAACAACCCTGCCTGCATGAAGAAGGCGGGGTTGTGTTTGGGTGGCTTAGAAGCTCACCGCCCAGCGTAATGCCGAGCCTAAGGTCTGTTTGTCGATCCTATGTCAGGTGCTTCTTGGGTGGCGCCATAATCATAACCTCCTGTCCTGAATTTCTAGGAAGATTATAGCACAAATCGCTGCGCTTTGTGAGCCCGCCAAACGGGCTAGGACGATTTGTCGCGCATCTATACCATTACCAACGGGAGTGGTGAATACCGCATTCACTTTTGGCGCGGCCTTGCCAGCGTCCATCGCGCGCGTCCGCATCGCCTGAAATCGGTGCAGTACAGGGCGCGCAGCCGATTGATGCATAACCCTCTTCGCTGAGAGGATGGCGCAGCAGATTACGGTCTTTAAATGTTTGGGCGATTTTATCTTCGCTCCAAGAAGCCAACGGGTTGAAGCGGATTCGACCATCGGCAGCCTCAATGGTTTCGAGGCCGCTACGCTCGCCGCCATGATCGCGTTTGCGCCCGGTGATCCAGGCGTTAAAGCCGCCGAGCGCGCGCTCAAGCGGTAACACTTTGCGTAAATAGCAGCAGAGGTTTGGATTGCGGCGCCAGAGAGTGCCATCCGGGTCATGGCCGCTGAGATCAAACGGCACCGGCTCAATTGTGCGCACATCCGTCAGGCCGAGGCGACGCACCAGGATATCGCGATAGGTCAGGGTGTGGTGAAAGAGCTTGCCCGAATCAATAAAGATGATCGGCGTCGCGGGATCAATCTTGGCCACCATGTCTAAGAGGATTACAGCCTCCGCGCCGAATGAAGAGACCAGTGCAATGCCGCCCTGATATTCCCATTCCAGCATGACGCGCAGCAGCGCTTCGCCCTCAAGCGCGCCATAGCGATCACGCAGTGCCGCTGCGCGCGCCGCCACAGCGGAAAGTTCGGCGCTCTCAGGTCGCCGAGCGTGGGCAAGTCCATTCATGGTATTACCCTATTCTGCCGCTTGCAGCTGATCGCGCAGTATGCTCAGCGTGCCGCCCGCATTACCAGTCGGCTGGTACCAAATGGTAATTTCCGAAACAGCGCGCAACCATGCTTCCAGGCCCGTGCCGTCTTCTACCTGGAAGGCGTCAAAACCGCAGCGATGCATGAACAGAAATTGATCGCGCGCGACATCGCCGACAGCGCGCAACTCACCGCTGAAACCATAGCGCTCGCGCAACAGGCGCGCAGTGCTATAGGGCCGGCCATCGCGAAATGTCGGGAAGTCGAGAGCGATGAGCTCAAAGGCCGACAGGTCTGTCTCGATATCCGCTATCTGTTCGTGGCTCTCCACTAACAAGCCGAGCGGCGCCGTGCGCGCACGTAGCAGGTCTGTTTCACTTTGCCAGCGTGAGAGCGAAACAATCACCGGCCCGTCTGCGGGCAGCGCGGCATCATCATCGACAGAAAGCCATTCGTCATTAACGACGGTGCCGTTTTTAATTATTGGCATAGAGGCGCTCCTTAAAGGGCTCGCGGCCCATGCGGGCATAGGCGTCAATAAAAGCTTCGCCGGATTGGCGCTGATCAAGATAAGTGAGCATCACCGTTTCCACGGCATCAACAATTTTGTCGGCGGAAAAAGCGGGCCCGACAATTTCACCGATGGCGGCGTTCTTGTCGGAGCGCCCGCCGAGCGTGATCTGGTAACTTTCCTCACCCCTCTTATCGAGGCCGAGAATGCCAATATGGCCAACATGATGATGGCCGCAGGCATTGATGCAGCCTGAAATATTAAGTCGGAGATCGCCGATATCTTGTTGATAGGCAATATCGGCAAAACGCGTGCTGATCTCCTTCGCCACTGGCAGAGAGCGTGCGGTGGCCAGGCTGCAAAAATCCATGCCCGGGCAGGCGATAATATCGTTGATCAGGCCGCGATTAGCGCTCGCCAAGCCATGCGCTTTTAAGGTTTGCCAAACCTCAAACAGGTCGCTTTTGCGCACATGCGGCAGGACGAGGTTTTGCTGGTGGGTCGCGCGCAGTTCATCGTAGCTGAAGCGTTCCGCCAGGTCAGCCACGACTTCCATCTGCTCGGCAGTGATATCCCCCGGCGGCTTGCCAGCCGGCTTGAGCGAGATGGTGGCGATAGCGTAGCCCAGTTGTTTGTGAGCGTTAACATTGCGCTCGAGCCACATGTCGAATTCGCTATCGCCGCACCGTGCCGCATCGAGGTCGGCATCGGCACTTACCTCAAACGGCGGCGGTGCAAAATAGCGCTCGATACGCGCTACTTCGGCTTCAGGCAGGTCGATGGCGCTCTCACGCACCTGTTGCCACTCGGCTTCAACGAGTTCCGCCAGATTCTCTGCGCCGAGCTCATGCACTAGAATTTTGATCCGCGCTTTATACATATTGTCGCGCCGGCCCTGCTGATTATAGATACGCAAAATACTTTCCAAATAGGACAGCAGCTCGGCTTTGGGCAAAAATTCGCGAATTGTCTTGGCGATCATCGGCGTGCGCCCCTGGCCACCGCCGACCATCACTTCAAAGCCGGTTTCGCCGGCCTCGTTGTGGCGCAATTGCAGGCCGATATCATGTACCCGTAGCGCCGCTCGATCTTCCGTAGCACCGCTGACTGCAATTTTAAATTTGCGCGGCAGGAATGAGAATTCGGGGTGGAGCGTCGACCATTGGCGGATGATTTCGCACCAGACGCGCGGATCCTCAATCTCGTCCGCCGCGGCACCGGCAAAGTGATCGGCGGTGGTATTTCGGATGCAATTGCCGCTGGTTTGGATGGCGTGCATTTCCACATCAGCTAATATTTCCAGCAGATCCGCCATATCGGATAATTTGATCCAGTTAAATTGGATATTCTGGCGCGTCGTGATGTGGCCGTAGCCCTTATCGTAACGTCGGGAAATATCGGCCAGGCAGCGCAATTGGCGGGCCGAGAGGACACCATAAGGGATGGCGACCCGCAGCATGTAGGCATGCAGTTGCAGATAGAGGCCGTTCATCAGTCTGAGCGGCTTGAACTCATCTTCGCTAAGCTCGCCGGACATGCGCCGCGCCACTTGATCGCGGAATTGTGCAACGCGCTGGCGCACGAAGGCATGGTCAAATTCATCGTAGCGATACATGGCTTTGCCTATCGCCCGGTCTGGGGGCTGAGCTTGCTGGTTGCTGATCTGTGCGTGCCGGGACCGAACAGACGAATACGCTCGCGAAAACGAAGGGGCGTAAAGGCGCCGCCGTCATCGGCCATTGAGACCAGATAGGGCGAGACGACAATGCCGTCATCAACCGCGCGTTCTGCCTCGGCCAGGAGCGCCGCACTTTCCTCCGTGCTGCGCGCGCTGCGCGCGTCAATAATGCTTTCTGACCAATCGCCGTCTCGGGTGAGATAGACCACACGCCCGTCGCTAAGGCGATTGGCGCTAATGATTTCGAGTTTCATGCCTGTCTCCAATTCAGATGGCGCTGAGGGCGGTATGTTTAATCTGCCCTCGCGCTTGCAGGTGAACGATACGTTTGCCGGCGCGTAGATGCGCCGCGGTCAGTAATTTGATGTCGGTTTCGGCGTCGGTTATTTCGATGCGGTCTGCGTCACGCCGGGCATGGTCGAGAACACCCGGGGTGATGGCGCCGTCATGCAACAACAGATCGGCGCGGGCGATACGGCGCACGTCGCGCAGCGTCAGAAGGTCGGCCTCCAGGGGGTCGATCTCAAGCACCGTAAAGTCGCCAACCGGCGGTATTTGCGCGCGGTTGACCAAGGCGAGCATGCCAGTACGCGCCTGTTGTTCTTCGCCCGCCATAACTGTTTCCGCCAAGGGGCTATCGAAGAAATTTTCCCAAAAACGCAGGCGAGTCTCAAAATCGGCATAGGTTGCGCGCACGGCAGAGCGGAAATGCTGCGCGAAATGGGCCAGTTTCGCCAAGCCATGCGGCAGAAGCTTCTCTATCTCCGCTCGTACCCGGCGCGCGAGGATGGGCGAAGCACCGCCTGAGGAAATGCCAATCACCAGCGCGCCGCGATCGACAATCGCCGGCATGATGAAGCTCGAGAGTTTTGCGCCATCAACCACATTCACCGGCACATTGACTGCTCTGGCGGCACGCGACACCGCGTCATCGGTCTCTAGGTTGCCGCTCGCGGCATGAACAAGGGCGTGGCCGGCAATGTCTCCTGAGCGAAAGTCACGCGCCACCAGCGTCACCTCGCCATGCTCGCCGAGCGCGCGGATGTCGGCATCGAAATCGGGCGCGATGATGGTCACCAAAGCACCGGCACGACGCAGCAGGCGCAGCTTCGCCAGAGCCGCCGCCCCGCCGCCAATCACTAGGCAAGGCCGTCTCTCAATGTCCATAAATGCCGGATAATGCCGCATATTCCGCCTTTTCCGCCGCCAGTGAGTTGGGGCGGAATGTCATTCTCTACAAAATCGTTGGGATCAAGAATAATCCGCATAGTTTATTGTATATAATATTTAATGACAATTTGTAATGTGAAAAATTAATAAAACAATATTATATGTGAAATAAACTTGGGCAAGACAAAAAAAGGGCAGAAAACAGCGCTCCCAAACGCTTTCCCGGCTGCTTGCGTTAGCTCGGCAGTAGTTCTGAATTTCTAGCTGCCGACGTCAGGGTATTTTACGCGCGCATGTGATTATCCGCGGCAACACATTTACCCAAACCAGATGATCGACCTGATCCCCCTTCAGACCGGCTTTATCGAGGCAGGTCTTGGTCGCGCGGATGTCTAAATGGGGCCAGGGGCACATCCTTCAGGGATTTACTAAAATCACCAAACGGCGTCCGCATGCCGCGCGCGCGGCTTTGTTAGCAAAATTCTATTGACGCCCTCACGCGGGTCAACCAATTGGACGCACTATTTTGTATGACAAGGCTGATTCTCCACCATAAACTTCAAAATACGGCGAACAGGAACAGTTCCAGGAATTTGAAACCCTGACTGAGATTGTCCTAGGTGAAAATATCAGCAAGGCGGAAACAATTATACGCCGCACTTACGCCACACCCGCCCCGTTATCGAGCGCCGCCCTGACGACGCCTTCGCCGGGGAGTAGCCGGATATTACAGGGGTGCTACGCCGGGCGCTAAACCACCCAGCGCGGCGGGCCTAAGGGATCGACACCGTCTTCATCGAGGAGAGGCACATGGGCGTTGGCGCCGTGCTCGCTCTGATTATTGTCATACTGGCGTAATTCCATGCGCGCCAACTGGTTACGATGCACTTCATCCGGGCCGTCGGCGATGCGCAACAGGCGCGCCGTGGCGTAGGCGCGGGCGAGGCCGTAATCCGAAGTTATGCCGGCGGCGCCGAAGGCCTGAATGGCCCAATCGATCACCTGGCAGGCCATATTCGGCGCGGCCACCTTGATCATGGCAATTTCCTTGCGCGATATCTTATTGCCGACCGTATCCATCAACCACGCGGTTTTCAGGGTGAGCAGGCGCGCTTGGTCGATCTTGATACGCGATTCGGCGATGCGCTCCTGGGTCACGGTTTGATCCGAGATCGCTTTGCCGAAGGTGGAGCGGGCTTTTGTCCGCCGGCACATGCGCTCAAGCGCGCGCTCGGCCAAGCCGATTAAGCGCATGCAGTGATGAATGCGGCCCGGGCCGAGGCGGCCTTGAGCGATTTCGAAGCCGCGCCCTTCACCCAACAGCATGTTATCCACCGGCACCCGGGCATTATCGAAATACACTTCCGCATGGCCGTGTGGCGCTTCGTCATAACCGAACACCGGTAGCATGCGTTTGATGGTGACGCCCGGATGGGGCAGGGGCACCAGGATCATTGATTGCTGCTTATGGCGGTTCTCATTGTCCGGGTCCGTTTTGCCCATGACGATGAGTATATTACAGCGCGGGTCAAGCGCGCCCGAGGTCCACCATTTGCGCCCCTGGATAACATATTCATCCCCCTCGCGGCAGATTTGGGTCTCGATATTGGTCGCATCCGAGGACGCCACTTCGACTTCCGTCATGGCGAAGGCCGAGCGGATCTTTCCCGCCAACAACGGCTCCAGCCATTGCTTCTTTTGCGCCTCGGTGCCGTAGCGCACCAACACTTCCATATTGCCAGTATCGGGCGCAGAGCAATTAAAGGCTTCCGGGCCGAAATGCGAGCGCCCCATCTCTTCGCAAGCCGGGGAATATTCCAAATTGGTGAGCCCGGCACCGTCTTTACTATCCGGCAGGAACAGATTCCATAGGCCCGCCGCCTTGGCTTTGTCTTTCAATTCCTCCATCAGCGGCATGGGCTGCCAGCGATCGCCGGTGGCGATCTGAGCCAGCAATTTTTCCTCATTGGGATAGATATGCGCCGCCATGAACGCTGCTACCCGCTCGCGATATTCTTCCGTCTTCGCGCTATAGCCAAAATCCAATGTCTTTCTCCATGTTTAGCGCCATGTCAGGCACCACGTTAGATATCGTTTGCGCGCTTTTTCACTTCACTCCGTCCGGCATTCTAGCGCGTCAGGCGGCAAAATTTTAGGACAAAATTCCTTTATTGAGGAAAAATATAATGACCATATTGGTTGCCGACGACAGCAAAGGCGTTGGCCTACAGTTATAAGCGGGCAAGACACTGGATTGCCTCGTGCAATCAAAGCGGAACGCCAACGCTTTCTGAACATCCGATCCGCCGTATACAATAGCTTCTACGTGCAGCGTCATTACTTCAGCAGACCCACGTTCAAGCGATTTAGAATCGGCGCGTCCAAGCTTTGGGAAAGCGCCAGTGTGGTAACCTGAAAGTGCACCTGTTTGATTCTTGGACGCAAAATACGGCTATACGTCGCACATGGAAAAATTTGATCTCATTATCGTTGGTGCGGGCGCCGCCGGCTTGATGTGCGCCGCTGAAGCAAACAAGCGCGGCCGCCGGGTGCTTCTGCTCGATCACGCAGAAAAGGTTGGCCAAAAAATTCGCATATCGGGAGGTGGGCGGGCGAACTTCACCAACTTGCACACCACGCCCGATAATTTTCTGTCGAACAACCCACGTTTCTGCGTTTCGGCTCTGAAGCGTTATACACCTGATGATTTTATCGCCCTTGTGAGCAAGCACGGCATCGCCTGGCATGAGCGCGACCATGGCCAGCTTTTCTGCGACGGGCCGGCCCAGCAGATCACCGACATGCTGCTTTCGGAAGCGGCAGGCGCAACCGTTCTGACATCAACGCACGTCACGAATATAGCCAAAGGTGAAGATGGGTTTCGACTGCAAACAGGGCGAGGAGAATTTGTCGGGCAAGCGCTGGTCATTGCGACGGGCGGGCCCTCGATTCCGAAAATGGCGGCGAGTGGTTTTGGCTATGACGTGGCCAGGCAATTTGGCCTCAAGGTCATCGAACCACGCCCCGGTCTCGTGCCGTTGACCTTCGCGCCTGAACTATTGCAAAGGCTGGCGCCGTTGGCGGGCGTGTCGCTGGATGCGTCGGTCACCTTGGGCAAGGTGCGATTCTCCGAGGCGTTGCTGTTTACCCACCGCGGTCTCAGCGGGCCGGTAATTCTTCAAATATCTTCATACTGGCGTAAAGGCGATGCCATCATCATTGATCTGGCACCCAGTCAAGATGTGTACGCGTTTCTTAAAGCGGCCCGGGCCAACGCGCCCAACAAAGAGGCGCGCACGGCGCTCTCGCAATTGTTGCCGAAGAGGGTTGCGCAAATGCTCGTCGAGCGAACAGCGTGCGAAGGCAAGTTGGTTGAGATTGGCGATAAGTCGCTACGCCATCTTGCCGATGACGTTAATGCGTGGTCAGTCACGCCCAACGGCTCGGAAGGTATGCGGACAGCCGAGGTAACCGTTGGCGGCGTCGACACGCGCGAACTTTCTTCGAAAACCATGGAGGCCCGAGCCGTTCCCGGCCTGTTTTTCATCGGTGAAACCGTCGACGTCACGGGCCATCTTGGTGGCTTTAATTTTCAGTGGGCCTGGGCATCCGGCCATGCGTGCGGAGAGGTCGTATAACGGTCGGGCTTTGTCACGTTAACAGGCAGGACACGCAAGGATCCGTGTCAGCTGTTTTTCAAGCCGCCACGCTCGCATTTCCCCAGACGCCGAATGCGTCGGTCCGCAACCGCTTGAATGTGGGTCTATTGAGTAAATGACGCTGGACATAAAAGCTGTTGTAGACGGCAGATTGGATGTTCAAAAATCGTTGGGCAGAACCTG
>Ga0114999_10001855_pt1 | contig 28750 bp, 28 predicted proteins | sample ArcticOcean_MG_C_3_FD_89820 | JGI IMG/M metagenome (GOLD analysis project Ga0114999, IMG submission 89820) | Marine microbial communities from western Arctic Ocean - ArcticOcean_MG_CB8_126 | ecosystem: Environmental > Aquatic > Marine > Oceanic | place: Arctic Ocean: Canada Basin | collected...
AAATTATCAAGCAGGATACGTTGAAAAGAAGGAAAATATTGAACCAGAAAACTGGTTCAATAACTATGCAAACTACACCTTAGAAAATGGGCAAAGGTGTCCCGAAGATTCTGACGACATACAGTTTATGGTCTAAAAATAGTCTATAAATGTACAACAGTGTCCAAAATTGGGTCTAATAACAATGACTTAGATAATTATGTCAGGTCGTCAAAATGTTGTACTTCTTTCGTTAAGTGTTTATTATCATAAACATATAACTTGTACGCCCAGTAGGAATCGAACCTACAACCTAGTGATTAAGAGTCACTTGCTCTGCCAATTGAGCTATGGGCGCATACATATCAGATCACAAAATATAAATTAACCATCTATGAATGTCAATCAAATTTACCTATGTATAGGCAGTTTAAAAAGTCTGATCCAATAATTAAATACTAACCATTTTTTACTATTTCTAACAACTCCGCAATATCCTCTATATCAAAGTCTGCCCCAGAAACTGTAACACCACGTGTATTACCATAACGCGCGAATACAGACCGGATGCCAAAATTTTTCGCTCCCACCAAATCCCTTTCAGGCCAATCTCCTACCATAATAACTTCGTCCTTCTTGACATTCAAGGTATCAATCGCTGCTCTGAATGCAAGCGGTGATGGCTTATGTACACCCGTCTCCTCGGGAGTAATCACGACGTCAAATAAGTGTTGAAGGCTTAAGGAGCACAGTCGCAACCATGCCTGTTTTGGAGGAGCATCTGTTAGTATTGCAAGCTTTATCCCTCGTTTGGCAAGCGTTGCAATTGTTGATATTACATGTGGATACAACGACAGAGTTGCTTCCCGAGCGTGGCGGTAAGCCACAATTGCAGATGCCAGAATCTTATGGTTAATCTTACCGTAATGCTGTTTCAAAAAGTGATCGAACACCTCTTGATACTCAATGCCCTCTTCACGGTAGATTTCATTGATAGCTGTATGTACATCTTCGCTTCTCATCTCCAACCCTGCATCAAGCATTGCGGACACAGCAGCCTTTACGGACTCCTTTTTCATCAACATGAAATCCGTTAAAGTATTGTCTAAATCAAATATTACAGCTTTTATCATATTACATCTGGTCTTTTAAGGTTTAACCCTTCAATTCCACCCTTTCACTTTCTTGTGTTGAGGACACATACCTTGGGGTTGAGCGTCCTTACGAAATACTTCTTCTAACTTAGTTGGACAATATGGAGTAGCAATTTCTTTAGTTATGCCACAAACGGTAAGTTCAACAATTCCTGATGGAATCTCAAAATCCATGTCCTCTATATCTAATGAGTCGTATGCCATTTTCATAAAGTTAGCCCAGATTGGCAGTGCTGCGGTCGCTCCAGATTGACCCCTTCCAAGAGATTCAGAGGGGTCATCCAACCCCACCCAAACGCCACAAGCAAGATTGGGCGTAAAGCCAACGAACCATGCATCTGTATAGTCATTGGTAGTTCCAGTTTTTCCGGCAGCAGTTTTATAAAAGTGCCATTTCCAACGTGATGATCCACCCGTGCCTCGATTAATTACCGTGGATAGCATATCTGTCATAATGTAAGCAGTTTCTTGGGAAAGAGCAACTTTGCGCTTTGCTGGATAGCTTGAAATTTCATCGCCAAATCTATCCTCAACCGAGAGCAAACCCCGAGGTGTACAGAGTATTCCGCCATTTCCAAAAGCTGAAAAGGCAGCCGTCATTTCTATGGGGTAAACCCCAGATGCTCCGAGTGCGATTGCATCAACAGCAGCAATCCGAGTGGATATACCCATTTGTTGAGCATAGCGTCTAACAAGTTTGGATGGGACTACTTCCTGTACTAATCTGACTGCGATCAGATTTAACGAGCGGCGTAACGCCTCGCGCAATGTCGTAAGTCCACCATGTGAATGGTCATAATTTTGAGGCACCCAACGTGTTCCGTCATCGTTTATGATAACTACATCCTGATTTAACAATTCGAAGGTAGTTGGATAGCCGTTGTCTATCGCTGTCACATAGGTGAAAGGCTTAAAAATTGATCCCGGCTGTCGAATAGCCTGTACAGCTCGATTGAATTTAGACTTAGCAAAATCGCGACCGCCAATCATCGCCAGAATATCACCGTTATGCGGGTCCAAGACTACCATTGCAATCTGCACGATAGATCGACGTGAGTACATGGAATCTATTCGTAAGCTGTCGAGCATAAGAGTGTCCAACGGAATTAAGACCTCACCATCTTCATCGATTACGGTTGAATCGTATAATGCCAGTGCAATTTCCTTCATTGATCGGGCAATAAAGCGGTGCCGATATGCGCTTTGAAATGGTGTAAAATGGTCTTTAACAGCCCTTTCCGCAAACTCCTGCATCCGTGCATCTAAAGTAGTGTGAATCTGCAATCCATCTTCGAGATAATCAAATCCAAGGAGTGTGCCTTCTACGGAAAGCTCTTGCCGGATCATTTCTGTAAAATATGGAGCGATTCCATAATTGTATAGACTCGAGTCTCGTGGAATCAGCTCTATTGGTGATTCAAGTGCGTTACGGTATTCTTGTCGAGTTATCTGCTCTTGTGCGAGCATTCCACTAAGCACAAGATTACGGCGACGAAGTGCGCGCTTTGGGTGAAACCGTGGTGAGTATCGCGATGGGGCTTTAGGTAGTGCTGCAAGTAATGCTGACTCAGCGATGTTTAGTGAATCAACGGGCTTTCCAAAATATTTCTGTGCAGCCGACCCAATTCCATAAGCTCCATGTCCAAAATAAATCTGCGTAAGATACATTTCTAAAATTTCGCGCTTTGAATAATTGCGTTCAATTTGTAAAGCAGTCAGGATTTCGCGTATTTTTCGTGAGAATGTCCGCCGTTTATGGAGGTATAGGTCACGCGCAAGTTGCTGCGTAATCGTCGATGCGCCCTGTTTCACACTGAGAGTCATTATGTCGATTAATGCAGCACTTGCTACTCGCCAAGTATCCATCCCCCAATGGTTGTAAAACCGGCGATCTTCGGTTGACAATATTGCTTGAATTGTATGCTCGGGCACTCTGTTCAATGGTACTATGCTTCTTTGTTGAGTATAAAATTCTGTCAGCAAGACACCATTGCGATCCAGTGCCTGCGTTGTCAGACGAGGCTCATAGTCTCTTAGTTGATCGAGATCCGGTAAATCTGCTGACAGTTTCAACAGGATGAATCCAACAAGAGATATCAACGAAAAACCAGAAACTACACCGAGCCATATTACTCGCATAAAATTATTGTTTCCCAGTCCTTGCCAGCTAGACTGCAATAATTTTAGAACTGTCCTAAGAAATTTTTTCAAATTCCCTTTCGTATTATTTATTACATGAAACCTAATTAAAGTCATTGCGAACGAATTGAAACGATCTAGTTTAAATGTGATTGCTTCGTCACACTGACAACAGTGTCTGGGTTTCCCCCTAACGATCTATGCACCAAATTAACAAACCATATTCCGGTTTACAACCCGAATCTTTATCGCCAAGCACATGATCCTTATAAATCCATTGATTTAAGAAAAATTTCACCCTATAATAGAAAACAATATTAGGTAGAATTAATGAACGATATTCAGCAAGAGGTGAGCATGCAGCATCAATCACCTCAACCGACAATTGGAGGCGCATTTCGCGAGGGATGGCAGACACTTTGGATGGATCTACCGAGGCTGCTAATAATTTGGCTGATTTATATTGCGGTCGGATTGACGGGAGTTTTGGGTGTTCACTATCTGTTTGGTGACGGTATTGGAAACGATATTTCTTCTGGTTTAGTTTCGATGCTGTTTTCAATCTTGGTGAGCTGGCCTCTTTTTTTCGGGCTTTGTAAACTGTTCCTAAATATTGTCCGTCGTCGAGAAGTTCAGGTCGGTCAGATATTTGACGGATTTTTACGTCTTCCCAGCATTGTATTCGCAGCAATAATTATCACCGTTTCAACTACAGTTGGTCTGATTTTCTTTGTGGTTCCAGGCGTGATAATATTTTGCAAATTGATACTTACTCCATTTCTGATGATGGATAAAGATCTAAATGGTTGGGATGCCGTTGCCCTGAGCTGGCAAATAACCTCTGGACATACCGGTCAGATAATTCTAATTGTCATGCTTGCCGGATGCATTATGTTCATGGGAATGCTGCTGTTTGGAATTGGGATAATTCCTGCTTGGATTTGGGTTGTGTTGACTATTGCGTCATTTTATAATACTTTGACAGCCGAGCGGGATTAGCTTACGTCACAGGGTAGGGCGGGCATCCCTGACCACCAGCCTAGATTCACAGCAGATTTTGCGGATTTCGACCATAAATAATCCGCGCAATCTGCGAAATCCGTTGTGAATTTCTCCGAGCAAGCAAGCTTTGCCTGCGCTACCTAGATTATGATGATTCATCGAACACAAATGTGGAATTAATAGGCATACCGACCGCTGTAATTTCTAATATTGGATCGGGTCCCATTTAAATCCGATCTGTTTGGATCGCAGTCATCAATAGCCGGAGAATCTTCTATGAATCTTTAGGATTCTATGATTATCGAATACATCATCTTCACTCGGTACAGTATTATCATAATCTAATTCATTGTTATAAAACTGTTTTCAATTTATAATTATAAAAGTATGAATTCTAACAACTTTTCAGTGCCAATTTCATTGTCCATTAGGATACGGTTTGCGATAATTTCTGTCGCATGATCTTCCTTTCAATAGCTCTTGAGGATAAAACACTGCCACCACCGCACCTTCCTTAACGAGCTTAATTGAGTCCACGTTTCTACATCGAAGAAGAGTAGCCTAAGTCTTACTGTGTCAACGAGTGTCGCACCGGCTTCTGGTGCTGTCAACCAATCGTCCGGTGGAGTTTGGTCGTTCGGGGGCTCGCTAATGTTTAGTCACCTTGACCATGAGAGAGGGTGAAGTCCCCACGTTTCCAGCCTCATCGGTATCTCATACTTCGAGGATGTAAACTACGTCCTCTACTTCAGTCGTGTTCCACTCAGGTGTGTAAACGGCATAGGTTTAGCCTTCAAACTACCAACAGTTGGGGGAAAAGCTGTTGCGATAGACGCTGATGCTTTGGATGCTGCTGTCCCTCTGTATTTTGAAAGTCAAAGATGCAGTTCCTTGCATGTCGGTAGATCTGTAGTTTTCTGAACACCCCACAGTCGGAGCGAGATTGTCGGGAGTAACTGCGAACGGACTATCTGAGTCGTTACAACCGGTGGTTGAGAAGAAAATTTCGGTAAGTACGATTAATAATTTGCGAATTAATTTCATTAGAAAGCCTTTCAAATTATCAGTAATTGCACGTATATTGTAAATCAGTATTTAATAGCAAAGTGAGCAAGCACTAATTTCAGCACGCATTTCTGAAAGGACACGACATCAAGAATGTATGAATCTAATAAATAAGGCAATATGAATTTAAGCGAAATACTCTCCGCCGTAAGCGGCATCGTCTGGGGACCGGTAATGATAAGTTTACTGGTTGGAACCGGACTATATATAACCTACAGACTACGGTTTCTACAAGCACGCTATCTCATTCACTCAGTAAAATGTGTTTCTGGAAAATACGATGACCCCAATGAAGAAGGAGATATCTCCCACTTCAAAGCCCTCGCTGCGGCTCTATCTGCAACAATTGGCACAGGAAACATCGCAGGGGTCGCCGGAGCTATAGCCCTCGGTGGACCTGGGGCAATATTCTGGATGTGGATGACAGCGCTGGTTGGGATGGCTACCAAATACGCCTCCTGTTCGCTGGCAATCAAATACCGCGAAATTGGCAGTGACGGCGAAGCGCGTGGCGGTCCTATGTATTATCTTCAAAAAGGTTTTATGCCCGAATGGCTGGTTCGTATTGGTGGTGTGGATCGCGCCAAACGCTGGGGGATTTCGCTCGCCGTGAGTTTCGCTTTAATGGCAGTGGTCGCCTCTTTTGGAATCGGTAACATGGTGCAGGCAAATTCGGTGGTGGATGGTTTGAAATATATCGTACCGGCGAGTGTTCAACAGGGTGGATTCAGTCTATTTGGCTTTGAAATAAATACATTCAGCCTGATAATCGGAGTGATTCTGGCAATCTCTGTTGGCATAGTCATTCTCGGAGGCATCAAGCGTATTGCAAATGTGGCATCGAAATTGGTACCGGGAATGTCTGTTATTTACATTGTGGCGGCACTCGCGATACTTGTGTTGAATGCGAATCAAATAATTGGAGCTTTAGTTCTGATTGTCAAACATGCATTTACTCCTTATGCTGCGGGTGGAGGTGCGGTTGGTGCTACGGTTGCGATGGCTTTGCGATTTGGAGTAGCGCGTGGAGTATTTTCCAATGAATCCGGGCTGGGTTCGGCACCGATGGCACATGCTGCCGCCAAGACCAAAGAGATGGCACGCGAGGGCATGGTAGCGATGCTGGGACCGTTTATCGACACGATCATCATCTGTACCATGACTGCCTTGGTAATCATCATCACCGGAGCGGCAGACAGTGGTATGACTTCCGCCTCCTTGACAGCACACGCCTTCGACATCGGCTTAGCTGGGTATGGACATTATATAGTCGGAATTGGGTTGATATTGTTCGCATATTCGACAATTATCAGCTGGTCATACTACGGAGATCGTTGTACACAATATTTGTTTGGCACCGGAGCAGTGATCTGGTATCGTTGGATTTATGTCTTCATGGTAGTAATCGGAGCAATCGGCGGCTTAAAGATTATTTGGGATCTGGCGGATGTTCTCACTGCTCTGATGGCAATTCCAAACTTGATTGGGTTGATAGCACTGTCGGGTGTGGTGGTAAAATATACTAATGATTACGTCAAGCGGTTGAAGGCTGGGGAGTTCGATTGATTTTGGGGAAGGTTGGACATACACTATTTTCTACCCAACATCGTCATTCCAGCGAAAGCTGGAATCCAGTATAGGTACGAAGTACCTGTGGAAGATTAGGGCTGGATTCTAGACCAAGTCCAGAATGACAAAGTTGTAACTCAGACAATTTTAGTGTGATGGTGACTAAATTATTATAAAGGATATGAAAACTAACATACAAAGAACCTTATTCTATCAATCAAAATTAGGAGTAAACAATGGCTAAACACACAAAAATAAATGCTAAAGATCATTATTTTCTCGAAGTGAGTGACAGGCACCCTGCCAATACCTATTTCCATTTTTCATTTGCAGATTATTACGATCCTGAAAATATGAATTTTGGTGTTCTTAGGGTGTTAAATGATGATAATGTGAAACCCCATGATGGTTTTAATACGCATCCGCACCAAAATATGGAAATCATCAGCTATATAGTTTCCGGCAAACTAACTCATCGCGACAACTTTGGTAACCATGAGGTTCTCAGTCGTGGTCACGTACAGAATATGTCAGCTGGAACAGGACTGATGCATTCCGAGCTAAATGAACAGACTGAATGGTGCCGCCTGCTGCAACTATGGGTATTACCGGAGAGGCCTAATCTACCGGTTAGGTTTGGATTTCAAAAGTACACTTTGGAAGATCGAATCAATAAATTGTTGCAAATTCTATCTGGTTCGACCAACAAAGACGATGCCGCACACTACGCTTCACAGGATGTAAATATCTACGTTTCTGAGTTAACGTCTAAGGAAAAGAGCGTCAATTTCACGCTAAACGAAGGTCGGCAGGCTTATATGTATTGCTTTGAAGGGAGCATCAATATCAAGGATTATCCTTCTTTGGAAGAGCAGGATGTATTGAAAATATACGATGTAGCTGAATTAGAGATTGCACTTTCAGCGGACAATGCTCACTTTATGATTATCGAGATGCAGTTGGACAAGGCACATTAACAGGTTGATAAAATGTCAACCATTTAAATTGAAGGAGCCGTCATGGCAAACAGAGAGATTGTAAAGAAATATTCCAATGACGAGATGACTATCGTCTGGCAGCCGGCGAAATGTATCCACTCGTCGGTCTGCGTAAAAACATTGCCCAAGGTGTACCGTCGGGATTCCAGGCCTTGGATTGTGATGGATAATGCGACAACTGAAGAGCTGAAATCTCAAGTGGGTCAATGTCCATCCGGTGCGCTGACTTACTACTTGAATGATGAAGTGGAGACTACTCACGAGACTACGCTTACTCCCTTGCCCAATGGTCCACTGTTGATAAAGGGTGAGATAAGGGTCACGGATAAAAACGGCAATGTGGAGATAAAAACAGGCGCGAACGCATTTTGTCGCTGCGGTGGGTCGAGTAGTAAGCCCTATTGCGATGGTACGCATAAGAAGATTGGGTTTGAGGGGTAGGTGGGGGTAAGGTACTGGTTTTGTGTGTTAAGTTTTTTATTTATTTGATGAGATAGCTATAATTGATTATCTTATTAATGTTCGAAACGCTGGTTAATAGTCAGGGAAAGCTGGACTAATTGCAACCCCTGACTGTTAATGTCAGGGCAACAAGCACAAGGAAACGAGGTATGGAAAACATTATTAAACTCGGGAAAAAGGTCTTCATTAGGAATGTTGGTAGGGATGAGTTCTGGCTACAGGATATAATTTACAAAAATCCTAATGTGCTTGGATTTGGAGAATTAATTCCTATTAATAAAGAAAAAAAACAAATAAGTGGGGGTCGGTTAGATATTCTGTTAAAAGATCCAGAAGACGATTCTATGTATGAAATAGAGGTAATGCTTGGCGAATCAGATCCCTCACACATTATACGCTCAATTGAATACTGGGATAATGAAAAAAGAAGATATCCACAGCGTCAACACTTTTGTGTACTTATCGCGGAATCCTTTGAAAGACGGTATTTTAATGTAATACAACTGTTGAGTTTAAGTATCCCAATGATTGCGATTCAGGCAAATCTATTGGAAGTTGATGGTGATCATATATTAAACTTTTCTAAGATTATGGACATCTACATCGAACCTGAAGACGAAGAAGAGGGAACGCCTGAAACTGAAAAAACATGGCCTAAAAAGGCCAATTGGACACTTGCAACTGCGAATGCATTAAAAGTAATTCTTTCAAAACGAGCTAACAATGTGAGCATGGGCTATACACAAAGTTATATTAGTATCAAAATAAGTGGGAGGATTTCTTATACATTGTCAAAATTGGCTCACCCAAGTACAAGAATAGCGGTTAAAGTTAAAGGAGCTGAACAAATTGAAGCAATGGAGCAATTATTGAGCAGCAAGGCAATAGATAGTAATTATATTAAAAAGTATCAAGAAATCACGTTTACGATTGATCAGAAATATCTGAAAGAGAACCAGGATATTCTATTGGAAAGTAATGATTTAAAACACAAAGAAAACAAACGTGAAGAATGATGTAAAACCCCCTGACCATAAAGGTCAGGGCTACGTGCAAATCACCTAGTCATGATGCACAATAACCAATTGGGCTAAATGTAGCCCCGACCTTTACGGTCGGGGAATGTCAATTTAATCGCTATGGTAAAATATAGACACATTCAAACGGACAATCCCAATGCAGTATATTTCCTAACTTATGTAACCAAAGATCGTCACCCATATTTCGACTCCAACCATCATATGAAGTTACAATTGCAGACATGGACACAAACTCTAAAAGATTGTGCTGGAAACTTGATTGCTTATGTTTTTCTCCCAGATCATAGTAACGTACTTGTTAAACAAGGGAATTATTCATATTCAATAAAGTTGGTTAAGCAGCATTTAATCAATGAAATATCTAATGATAAACGCACAATCTGGCAACCAAGATTTTGGGAGCATACCATCAGGGGTGATGAAGATTTGTCAAATCATACAGATTATATTCACTATAATCCTGTTAAAAATGGCATTGTGAGTAATCCAATCGATTACCCGTACTCCAGTTTTAAAGAATTCGTATCTGACGGGGTTTATTCTAAGGATTGGGGTAAAAAAGTTGAGATTCAGATAGCAGGAGAGCCAAATTAGCCACGACCATAATGGTCGGGAACTTTTACAGAATTTGGATGAATGTATAAATTAGGTATTAATATCAATTATTCAAGCGGATTCCCTGACCGTAAAGGTCAGGGCTACATGTGCAAAAATAACTGCAAATCCCTACCCCACATATTCCCAAACTTCAAGCACAGTAGTCCCGTAAGCTTTCCGCCGTTCCAAAACAAACTTTTCCGCAGTCGCCGGGTCGCTGTATTTGGGATATTCCATGCACAGTATCCCGCCTTTCCGCAGGAGCTTGGCTTCGTGGAGCTTTTTGAGTATTTCATCAGGCTCGGCAATCTTGTAGGGAGGTGCTGCAAAGACTATGTCAAATGGTTTGCTCCAGATGACTTCGTATTTGTCAAGAAATTGGAACACGTCAGCTTTTATATATTTAGACTGCCTCTCAAAGCCGAGTTTTATCGCATTTTTCTGTGTAACCTTCAGCACTTGACCCGAGTTGTCCACGAAATCCGCCGCTCTTGATCCGCGCGAGAGAGCCTCAAACCCCAAACTGCCCGAACCACAATACAGGTCGATTACGCGCGCACCATCCACAAAATCAGCGAGGTAGTCAAACAACGATATCCGCGCCCGTGCCATCGCCGGTCGGACATCTCCCGGAGGAAGCTTTATCGATCTACCCTTGGCTGATCCGCCTGTTATTTTAAGCATGGGAATTTGTCAATTTGGTGGTGTTCTTAATTGTGAGTGAAGATCGCAGGATAAATCCTATATTATTGAATTGTTATGACCCAATTATTACCAACATGAGCGAGATAAATTTTGGAAAAACCATGCATGTCCTTCCAGAGTGACTCAATGAAGGCAAATGCCTCTGACGAACTGCCAGTGGCGTTTCTTCCTTTGACGCTCATGCCCGCTGAGATAGCTTTGGTGCGCCAATCGAGTATGTTTCTTGAACCCCTTCCAGCGATTAATTCTGGCTTTTTAAGCTCTACCACAGTCAGCTTTCTTCCCGATTCGGTGTAATTACCAACTGATTTGATCTGATTTAATGCCGAAGATTTTTTAAGGGTGTTAATCCAGCTGTTGGTATTGATCTGACCGGAAACCTCAATCCGCATATCCATAGGCGAAATTACTGCGAGTTCTATCGTGGCTCCTTTGGGTAAAGATCGCTGTAAAGCTACTAATGGTGAACTCGCTGATTTTGACACCGGTTTAGCCTTTGCGGTTGTTACCTTTGCGAGCGGAGCAACCTCACCCTTTACCATCTCGGAGCTTGCCTTTTTTACAGCAGACTCTTTATTAGCTGAGGAATCAGGATGGGATGAGAGCATAGGGGATGTAGTATCAATCGACGCAGTTAAAGACTTTTCTTCATGCATAGCAGACGTTGCCAAATTAGTCTTAACTTCGCTCTCATCATTTGAGCCTTTTGACCAAAACCAACCCACCGCAGCAATCACAGCGACTATCAGCACTGCTGCTATCGGATTGATTGTTGATCTGTGAGGTGCTATAACTTCTGCGTCATCCGATTCAAATGGGCGAGATTCTCTGAGGTCGTAAGGTGTTTCAAATGAATACGATTCGCCCACAGCGGGTTCAGTGCTAATTCCTGATATCGGTAAATCAATAGAACGCATTATTGCATTGATAGCTTCTAACAAGTCTGATCTGATAATCCTGATTTCAACAGTTTCTGAATAGTCTTGCTCAATGATATGGATATTGTAATTCTCAATATCTCCTGAAAGACGTTGGGATGCCTCCCACTCAAGATGGTCATGTCTAAGTTCTTCAGATGGAAATTCCGGTGAATCGACTTCTATTCTTGTTGTCCAATTTTCTGGGATTAAGAACCACAGTGGTTGGTTGATGTCTGTGTTTTCAAGTAAATCTAAAATTGCCGCTGAGGTATATTGCTGTTTATCCTGTTGGATGATTCTTGATAATCGGGATGGTCTTGGAATTTCTATATTTTTTAATTCAGGCAAATTTTCCAACCATATTCCACTGCTCTCAATGAGCTTAAGGCTGATCTTATTTTTTTCCCAAACAATGATTAAAGATTCAGCCAAAACTTATATCCATTTTAACCAAGAAGGAGAATAATTGGGCGAAGTGAGAGTTGCTCCGATTTTAGCATTTAATAAAGATAATAGTTTCACAGAGTATAATTCATAAAATGATTTTGATCGCATGGTAATCAATTATCGTTTATCGCTCCATGACAAATCACCGTCATCAACTCGCCCATGAATCGTTTCACCCTCAACAGAAAAAACAATTTCCAACATGCTCCTTTCAGATGAAATAAACTCACCGTCAATTGGACACAGAATTGTTATTCCAGTCGAGTCAACGCGTGACACATCGTATGTTTCGGTGAAGTTGAATTGGCTCAATAGTTCGGAAATGTCAGTACGATTAAGATAAGATTTAGTCACAGAATCATTGTGCGTCACAAATAATTGGTTTTTTATTAAGTCTGAATCAGAATAAAACTGGATCGAATCATTAGATGTATTAATAACTCCAGTTTCTGTGATTGACAATTTACCATCGTTGCGAGCGGTTTCTAAAAATTCGCTCAAATTAAGATTAGCAATTTCAGATTTTATATCATTGACAATGTTATCACGAATTGTCATAAATTTTGGTATTTCTTTTAGGCTGTTCATATATGTATATGAATTATCACGAATAGACTCCCACGATGAAACAAAATCGTCGCTTAACTGCTCATTCTCATCTAACAAAGAATCGTGAATAGCAATTGCCAAGTCATCTTTTCCTTTGCTCCGAAGCTCATTCCCAATCTTGTCAAGAAAATCTTTGTTCCATGCGATTATCATTGAATCCTCGACAACCTCAAATGTTTTTTCCTGCACGAGAGTTGCGTTTGCCATTCCATCCGACTGTTTCAACCAACGATATACGAGCATACTGGAAAGCAAGGATGAGGAAGATAATGGAGTTTCAGGTATCGAGTCACTGATCGTTCCTGTCATTTCGCCCATTATAGCGATTTTTACATTGACCCATGTCTTATAAGCGGTATGAGTCGAAGGGCAAAATTCGACATTTTCACTGGTAATGTTGTAAATATATTTATTTGCAGGAATTACAATTATTTCTGCCAACAATTGCTGGCGATTTATTAATCCATGTGAGCCAACAAGCAAAAATTTGCCTTGATCTCCTCTGTCATCGGTGAATACACTAATTGGATTTTGTGCTGCAAAAGTATATTGTGTTGTCGGAAGAAATGAATAGTCTGGAAGAGGCGAGATCTCGAGAACTAAGGAATCTTTACCTGCCGGGTATCTGATTGAAGGTACTTCCGTAAAATGACTGAACATCGGATAAGGGTCAAAATAGTCAACCGTGAATGAATCAATTCCCGAGTCCGTGCGTGTTAGTCGGTCGAGTTTAAATCCCGGTGGATAGACCTTTAATGATCCGCTCTCTGCATAGCTAAGCAGAGCAGCAATATCCTGATTAAAAGATTTATTTTTCTGGGAATAAAAATGTGATGCAAAATATAGGTTTTCTATTCTTTGACGACATAGTTCTTCCTTGGATATGTGGTCTTCCCATTGCTTTTTCGGAATGTGTATAGATAATAGTAGCAAAACAACTAAAATCCCTATAACAATCTCCAAAGCCAACCAACCCATAGAGCGTGTGCCAGTTTTTTTAGTCATTTACAACCCCCAGTAGATAATTTTCAGGCATTCGAACTAACCTTGCCTCATAATAAACATTAATAATTGCCCCACAGAAATTACACTAATATAAAAAATAATTTGCTATTGTCCACATTTAACCCTACTTATTATCTGGCTAATGTGAGAAGAATGTTTCAATATATCTTGAAATACATTATTTACCGTCTTGATTGAGATATAAATTGACCAACTAAGGTTCAGTAACAATAAAATTTTCAATTTTTTTTAACGTACTCGGACCAATTCCCTTAACCTTTAAAATGTCTTTAATATCTTGAAACCGACCGTTTGCCCTAATATGATCAATAATTGCCAATGCCTTTACAGGACCGATTCCTGGTAGTAATTCAAGGTCGGTTTGGATAGCCTTGTTAATATTTAGTGGAAACACAGTTTCCTTTGGCTCCGATAATTGCATCTCATCACCCGTCTGTGTATTCAATTTAGAGATCGGAATCAGCTCGAGAGTGTTATTGATCTGATGATTTTGATACATTCGAAACGAAGTGCCTGATATTAATAAAAAGCTCAGAATCCAAAGTGCTTTGCGTTCAAATGGTGTAAATGCCAGCTGACTCCTCATCTTACTAAGTTTTGATTTTTCACCATTATCAGCATTCGGTATGTTTGTCATTTTGGGTTAACCCACCAGGGCATTGAATTAACCAAAGGCATCTTTTAGTGTGTTAAAAAAAGTTTTAGAATCTGATCGCCTCAGATCCATCTCTTCTTGTAATTCCTCTAATAGCTTCTTCTCTTTAGCACCAACCTTTTTCGGTACATCTATCACAATCTTAACAATTTGATCACCCTTACCACGCTCATTGACATCTGATATGCCTTTTCCTCTTAATTTGAACAATTTACCTGAAACAGTACCGGTAGGTATGTTCATCTTAGTAATATTGCTTATAGTTGGAACTTCGATTGAAGTGCCAAGTACCGCTGCGGGATAACTGATGGTAAGCTCATAGACAATATCGTTGCCATGGCGACTGAAATATTTGTGTGGAATTTCTTCAAAACCTACTAATATGTCACCGGGAGGACCGCCTCGCACACCATGATTTCCCTTGCCACGCATACGCATATAGTTGCCTTCAGAAACACCGGGAGGTACTTTTATCGAAACGACCTTTTCATCCCGAATTAGCCCACTTCCATTACAAGTTCGGCAGGGGTCAGCAACAACAGTGCCTTCACCTCCGCAATTTGGACAGGTAGTAACGTTGACGACCCTACCGATCATGGTATCGACAACTCTTTTTACTTCACCCGCACCCTGACAGGTAGAACAAGTAGTTTTGTGACCGTCTTTGGAGCCAGATCCGCTGCAATTGCTACAGGGAGCCTGGTACTTTATTTTTAGTTTTTTGGTTGTTCCTTCAGCAATTTCTTCTAAGGTCAAATTTACATTTAGCGAGAGATCGTTACCACGATTTGGTCCTCTGCGTCTTCCAGATGATTTACCGAAAATATCGTCGCCCATGCCACCGCCAAATCCGCCAAAAACAGATTTGAATAGATCAAACGGATCAAACCCCTCACCACCCTGTGAGAATCCGCCAAATCCACTGTTGCCGCCTTGAACGCCTTGATGTCCAAAGCGGTCATAGCGAGCACGTTTTTGTTCATCTGACAGAACTGAGTATGCCTCACCGATTTCCTTAAACTTATCTTCGGCATTTTTATCACCAGTATTCCTGTCGGGGTGATATTTCATGGCTAATTTGCGATAGGTTTTTTTTATTTCATCAGTCTGGGCATCCTGTGAGACGCCGAGAACTTCATAATAATCTTTTTTACTCATTATTGCTCTCAACCTCTTCTTCGGAATATGAATTTACCACAACCTTTGAATGCCTGATAACTCTTGCGCCCATCATGTATCCTCGCTCGACTTCAGTCAATATTATTCCGGGAGGTTTTGACTCGTCCTCAAATTGTGCTATTGCTTCGTGAATATCTGCATCAAATATTTTCCCGAGAGATTCGATTGGTTTCACATTTTCCGATGCCATATTATCCAATAGTTTCTTATAGATCAGTTCGATTCCTTCTTTTAATCCCTTCGGTTCGACTTTAGTGATTTCCTGGTCGAGAAAACGTTGAAAGTCATCCATGATGGGTAGAAGCTTAGTAATAACCCTCTCGCCAGCTCTCTCATAAACTCTCTGATTATCGTTTTGTGTTCGCTTACGAAAATTATCGAACTCTGCCATTACTCTAAGACGACGGTCAACTTCTATTTGAAGTTCGGATTTTAATTTTGAATTTTCTTTCATCAACTCAGAGTTACTGTCAGTAGAATCTGTTTCATTTTCAGGCACTTCTGTGGTGTGGTTTACATCACCATTATTGTCCTGCTCAGATGAATTATCCTGTATTGGTATCTCATTTTCTAAGATATCAGTAGCATCTTTTGATTTATTACGATCTATTATTTTTATTTTATTCTTTTTTTTCATATATAATTAAATCTGTTATTTACAACTATAAATTTTTATTAGATTCTTCTTCAGCCCTTTGGGTGACCAATTTAGAAGTATATTCAACTAACGATACGAGGCGCGAATAATTCATTCTTGTAGGACCAATTATTCCGAGTGTACCTGAGTGTCCACCGACTTTGTATGTGGATGTTATGATACTGAGATTTTTAAGTTTATCCATTTCGTTTTCATTGCCGATAGTCACGGTTACACCGGATTCACGATCTTTCAATAAATGTACAATTACCTCCTTGTCCTCAATAAGCTCAATAATCCCCTTTAACCTTTCGGGAGTTTGGTATTCAGGTTGATCTAATACTTTTCTTGCTCCTCCAATTTGCATGTTATCGTTGGTCTTATCCGTAAAAATTTGCTCTGGAAAATCAAGGAATAACCTGATCAAAGTATTTTTACTGGACTCGACACCCGAAAGTCGATGATGTATTTCTCGCGGTATCGCTGCCAGCCTGACTCCAGCAAGTCGTTGATTAATAATCCGCGATGCCTCGGCAATCTCATTTTTAGTAATAGAACTTTGAAGCTCAAGATTAATTGTTCTGACGTTACCTGACTTAATGATTACGATGGCGATAATGCGGTCGTTAGAAGCATGGATCAGCTCCACCTTTTCTAAAATACCATCCGTCATATCTGGTAACATAATCACTGAAAGTAACTTTGAAACTTCAGATAAAAGACCACTGATTTTATCTAAAACTCCATGGCTCTCAAGAGATATGGTAGAAATTTGCTTTTCAATGTTTTCCCGCACATCAGATCTCAAGTTATCGACCAGCATCAGGTCATCTACATAAATCCTATACCCAAGATCAGTCGGTAACCGACCAGCGGAAGTATGCTGATGCGTCAACAGTCCCATCTGCTCTAAATCTGACATAGTATTGCGAATGGTAGCAGGCGACAGCTTTAGGCGGTAACGCTTTGCTAACATGCGAGATCCAACTGGAGTTGCGTTCAATATATAATTATGCACTATTGCCTGCAAAATTACGCGTTCTCGTCTAGCCAGTGTCATACCAAGAGTATCGCTCCGAGCATGGTCAGTATTATTAATGAGTTCTTGCATTCACCTTAAATTTTGTGATGATAATGATCCATTGCATAATGGTAAATCTATTTGTAACAACCTCAAAACCCATAACTTTATAAGATCGAAAAAGATTTAACACTTGTCAAGCATTACCGGTACTAAATAATAATATTAGTTGGTCTAACTCCCAAATTATCCTGATTAATGTTATTAATATGCTTACTTAATTAACCTGTATTATAATAAACAGGAAAAAAATGTTATAAATGTGATAATATTAAATGATAAGTGAGAAAAATATAAAAACTATTGGTTAAATTAGAACGAATATTGGATTGACCGTGAAACTATCTTAGAAAGAATAGCTGATATGCTATCGAACTACATCCAGATAATTGGTGCTTCACCCACCTTGCGTATAAATGCCAAAGTAAGGCAAATGAAGCGTGAGGGCATAGATATAATTGACCTTTCATTAGGTGAACCAGATTTTCCTACGCCTCCAAATGTCATGGAAGCTGCCAAAAGAGCTATTGATGACGGGCACACAAAATACACATCAAATGTGGGTGTTTTGGAATTGCGCCAAGCAATAGTAGATAAATATCTGCGTGAATGCAGCGCAGTTTATAGCCCTGAAAATGTAATCGTATCAACCGGGGCTAAGCAAGCTCTTTTTAATGCATGTACAGCATTGCTAAACAAAGGCGACGAAGTTATTATTCCTGCGCCATACTGGGTGTCATATCCCCAAATGGTAACACTCGCTCGTGGAAATCCGGTCATAGTGCCGACCAAAGAGGAAAATGGATTTAGGTTAACTTCTGATGAGCTGGGACGGGCTATCACCGCAAGGACCAAAGCGATAATCATCAACAACCCATCCAATCCCACAGGCTCTGGTTATTCGCCTGAAGATTTGTTGAAGGTCATCGATGTCTGCATGGATGAGGGATTGCTGATAATTTCTGATGAGATTTATGAAAAGATGGTATATGGTGGATTTCAATTTAAATCTGTGGCTGCATTTGGTGAAAAAGTTCAACAGAACTCTCTCATTATCAGCGGATTTTCCAAAGCCTATGCCATGACAGGCTGGCGAATTGGTTACACTGTTGGACCTGCACCGATAATTATGGGGATGGAAAAGATTCAATCTCATACAACATCCAATGCGAATTCGATTGCTCAGTGGGCTGCTGTTGAAGCTTTGAATGGTCCTCAGACACAAATAAAGGTCATGTGTGAACGATTTGAGGAACGTAGAAATGCGGCACTGGAGATGATAAATGATATTCCTCATTGCTCATGCTATGAGCCGGAGGGTGCATTCTATTTATTCCCAAATTTTTCATGGTACTATGACAAGCAATATAAAGATATGCCAATTCGAAATTCAGCGGGACTGGCTTATTATTTGTTGAAGTATGCGAAAATTGCTCTGATTCCGGGCGAGGCATTTGGTGCGGATAATTTTATACGCATATCCTATTCTACCTCTACTGAAAACGTCAAGGAAGGAATGCGGCGAATAAAGGAGGCATTAGCACAATTAAAACCGACTCTGTTGTCAATAAAAACACCCCTCATTAACAGCCAAACCAGAGTACGCGAATATACTAAGGTAGATTTAATTTCGGTAAAAGAGAGTGCTGAGTTAGTGAAAGAAGCTGAAGCGGTCATGCCGTTTGATAATTTCCATGAATGGAATGTGGTAATTAGTGGTGTGGTGCTAAAGCTGATAACAAATTCACCACATCTGATAGATTTTTGGATGAATAATTTGTTCCCAGCTCCAGCAGATTCTGATGAGGCACCGGATGGAATAATTTATGCGGTTATGGATGTTCCAAATAGAAAACCGAGCACTTTTTACTGTTCGGATAATCACAACGCAATCATGTTTAATACTGCGTATTACCCACAGCTTCGTTCGCTGATGTTCGGTATGATCGATGAAATTACCACATCCACATTGGAGACGTTTTTTGTTGCCGGCTCCTCGGTAACTGTTGAGGATAAGGGAATATGTTTAATTGGCCCTCCAGCGTCAGGCGTAACAACTCACCTTGCCGGACTTTTGAGCCGTCCGGAGGTCAAACTGAATAGTATCAACGGATTTACAGTTACCCAGCAAAACGGCTCGCCTGTGGCTGAGTCATTAGAGAGAAAATTCCTTATTCGAACAAATATTGTTAAGGGTATGCCGGAGTTGGCTTCATTGTTTGACCGATCAAAGTTAGAAAATGTAATTACAAACAAAGAAGATTGTCCTACGGAAAGTTGCTCCATTCGCAACGACTGTATGCTCGATGAGGGCAAGCTCGGTTGTTATATTGCTTCACGATATTCATTTGGGCTGTTAGATCCTTTGTGGATAGGTGGGAGAGAAAAATACAGGAAGCGAGTCTCGATCTCAAAATTGATTCTTTTCCTGCGAGATCCAGCTGCCCCAAAGATTATCCGACTTGAAAAAGATGATGCCCTCAGAAGGCTTGAGGATGGAGTCCATTACTCTGATCGTGGTGGATTATTATCTACGCCATTTTTTAATTTTCATCGCTTGGTAAATGATCGTATTCATGTACAGCATCTGGTGAGTCAATGGAAAAAGTTGTTACTTAATGTACCGGCATATTTAATAAATACCGGGAGGCTATCCAAAGCAGAAGCTCAGGTAGCAATTTGGGAGATCGTCAGGCAAAATTGACCAAAAACATAGAAAAGTTTAATTTAGAGTTTTCCTCTGGGTCTGATATTGGGAAGATGCGATCTGAAAATCAAGATAGATGTGACTGGTTTGAAACTGCTAATCCTGGTAGTTATATAATCATAGTAGCGGATGGCATGGGAGGACCCGCCGGAGGGGGGATAGCAGCGGATATTGCCTTACAAAGCATCCGTACTATGTTTGGAATACCATTCAGCGATCCAAGAAAGCAAATACTAAAATCTTTTGATTTGGCGTCGAAGAAACTTATAAAGCGCGCTGATGCTGATGTTACGCTCTGTAATATGGGCTGTACTATAAGTATGATTTTGTTTCATGATAATAAAATCCACGCAGCTCATATTGGTGATTCCAGAGTTTATAAGTTTACAGTTGGTAATGTGAATCAGTTAAGCGAGGATCATTCGCTGGTTCAAGAAATGGTTAAACAGGGTACCATAAAGCCCGAAGATGCCAGATTACATCCCAAAAACAATATACTGCTCAGAGCACTTACAACTAACAAAGACTGTGAGATTGATGTCTATGAGCCAGTAAAGGTTAGCAGAAATGATGTCTATCTCGTCTGTTCGGATGGTCTTTGGAATATGCTTGAGGATAAAGAAATACATCAAATAGCCATAAATAACAATGCAGAAACGGCTGTTAAACTGTTAATTGAACGGGCTAATGAACTCGGTGGCAAGGATAACATTGCTGTCAGCATTATGAAAGTAATTAATTGACCTCTCTCAAGTATCTCGTTCCCATGCTCCATCGTGGGAACGTCAAGCAAGCTGACTTGGCAGGCAGGGATGCAAACAAACGAGTAAATTTGGCAGGCAGGGACGCCTGCACTACCCGTAGCTAATCTTATGTCAATCGTTCAATTAAATAATCTCAAGATGGCTTTTGGTGGTCAGGAAATTTTTGATTCGCTGAGTGCCAGCGTTAATCGGGGAGATCATATCGGGTTCGTGGGTCCCAATGGAGTGGGGAAGACGACCTTGCTCCGGTTAATAATTGGCGAATTTGAAGCTTTAGCTGGAAATGTCACCAAAGAGCCGGACACCAACATAGGCTATCTTCAACAGCATCCAACCTATCCTGCCGGAACAACTGCGTTCGATGAAGTATATTCAGGACTCGGCGAGATTAAAGACGTTGAGCAAGGCATGAAGAAGCTCGAAAAACGGCTAAATGACCCTGCTTTAGCAGGAACATCAGAGATCGAGCGAGATGCAATAAAATACAGCGAACTGGTTGATCGTTTTCAGGTCTTGGGTGGAAGCAGCATGACTTCGAGAATTGCCAGCATCCTCAACGGATTAGGAGTGCCCGAAAGAATATGGCATAGCACCATGGATTCGCTATCCGGTGGCGAGCGAAATATGATTGGGCTGGCAAAAATACTGATCGGGAAGCACAACCTTATGCTGATGGATGAGCCCGGCAATCACCTTGACTTCTCTGGCTTGGAATGGCTAGAAAATTTTTTAAACGCTTCGGATGCTGCCTTCATCATAGTCTCGCATAATCGATATATGCTGGACAAAGTATGTAGCAAAGTTTGGGAGTTAGAGCGGGGAGTGCTCACAGAATACACAGGCAACTACAGTGAATACCGGCATGAAAAATTAGTTAAACAAGTAGCGCAGGAGGGTGATTTTCGTCGGGCACAAGTTGACATAAAAAGATTGCAGTTCAACATTGCCCGCCTGAAATCATGGAGCGAGGTTTACGGCAATGCAAAGCTGGCGAGAACTGCGAAAGTCTTTGAGAGAAGGGTGGTAAACCTTCAAAAAATCGAGAAACCAACTGGAGACGGGAAAAAGATGAGGTTTCGCTTTCTTGCTGTGCCGCCACGCGGGAAGATTGCCCTTGAGATAAATGACTATGAGATCAAATTCGATGAATTTCCCCCATTGCTCGAAGAGGTAAACATGCTGATTTCTCAAGGTGAGCGCGCTGCATTTGTGGGGGATAATGGCACCGGCAAGAGTTCCATGTTAAAGCGAATAATTAAGTATGGAAATTGGGATTCGCAGGACCTGAGAATAGGCAAATCAGTTCGCATTGGCTATTATTCTCAATTGGGCGAAAACCTCGATCCGAAGTTGATAATCGTGGAACAAGTGATGATGCTCACCGGTCTTTTACGCGGGGGTGCATCGGATCTTTTGCATCGGTTCTTGTTCAAGCGCGATGACTTAGAAAAACGCGTCAGCGTCCTCTCGGGTGGTGAGATGGCACGATTGCAATTGGCCTGCCTTGTTGCCTCAGATGTGAATATGTTATTGCTTGACGAACCTACCAACCATCTCGATATTGCCTCGCGCGAAGCAGTAGAGGATGCACTCGAGGAGTTTCCGGGGACGCTTGTCGTTGTGTCGCATGACAGATATTTTCTGGACAAGATTGCGGACAGAGTAATGTATTTTGCGCCGCCTGAGGTAATCAGTTATGATGGAAATTTCTCTGAATTCTGGACTAAACTAAAAAGCAATCGTACAGGAAAAGTCGGTCGGAAATTGCGTGTCAATCGAAGCACCGGATTTGATACCGCCTCAATTTCGGATTTACCTTCATTATCAAAAAAGAAACGACAGAAATTCAGCCCCCAAAAATTTAAAGAGATTGAAAAAGATATTGAGGACTTGGAACGCCTGATTCCAGAGGTGCTGGCTGAGTACGAGGGCTTCATGAAAAAAGGGAAAATGAATCCTGCATCGAGGCGTAAGCAACGATTGGGTACTCTTGAGAGAAAGCTGGAAGCTTTATACAATGAGTGGATGGTTTTGGGTGAAAAAAAGAAAAATTGGAAGGCATGATAAAATGAATCGAAATTACTTTTTAATATCGCTTGTTATCTATTATTGTTGCAACGGATTGGTATTGGCAAACCCCGTTCCTGGTACCCCAGGATGGGATTCAGGCTTTGATGGTGAACGTGCAAAATCGCATGTGTTCGTATTGGCTTCAGATTCGTTGGGGGGAAGGTATTCAGGCTTCATAGGCACTGATAAGGCGGATAAGTACATTACAGATCATTTTCGCAATTTAGGGCTCGCTGAGCCTTTCGGTAATGACGGTTATTTTCACAATTTCACTTACGGCGCCGGTGAATATAAAATGCCGAGTTCGCTCGTGGTTGAATATCAGGACGGTACTGTTGATTCAGCGTTCATGTGGGAGGATTTCAATATTTATAAATACTCTGGATTTGGTAACGTAATCGGTAAAGTGGTATTCGCAGGCTATGGTGTATCTGCTCCTGAAAAAGGCTGGGATGAGTATGCCGACATTGACGTAATGGGCAAAATTGTTTTGGTTACACGTGGTTTGCCAGCGATTGACACCATCGATTGGAATAAGGAAGGTTCGAGCGGGTTCAAATCCAATATAGCCTATGATAAGGGTGCGATTGGCTTCCTGATGACACTCGGTGATCCACCTAAATATGCAACTATTCAGGATGAATACTTCCTCGAGGAATTACCAGCGATGTGGATTTCGGAAACTCTTGCTGATAACATTCTTGGTGAATCGGGCAAAACTATCCAAGACTTACGAAAAGAGACCAACAACAACCATCATTCGGTCTCGTTGGAATTGAATGCAATCGTGACCATGCAGGTCAGTGGAGAGTACTATCCAGAGCGTCAAACCCGCAACATCTGTGGAATCCTACCCGGCAGTGACCCCGAACTACGCAAGGAAGTCGTGATTATCGGCGCCCACATGGATCACCACGGGATAGATGCAGCCGGAAATATTTATCCTGGTGCAGATGACAATGCCTCAGGAGCAGCGGCGATGATGGAGCTTGCGACCGTGTTCAGCAGCAATGAGAATCGCGCAAAGCGATCCATCATGTTCATGGGGTTTGCTGCCGAGGAAGAGGGCTTGGTTGGGTCAAGAAAATTTGTTGAGTCGCTGCCGATGGATGGTTACGATGTTGTCGCAATGCTAAACATGGATATGGTGGGTGTTGGAAGTGGCGAAATCGGGATTGGTGGCTTAGATCAATTTCCACCACTTGAAGGAATGTTTACAGGTGAAGGCAATGGCGCTTGGCAAGATTCTTCTCTGGATGAAATCGCGTTTTGGAGTTTGCACGGCAGCAGCGATCACGCTGCCTTCATGGATGTTGGTATTCCCTCGTATGTAATAGGGGCACGTGGTTCACATCCCAACTATCATACACCAAATGACACTGTTGGAGCTATTCAGCCTGAAGTGCTGAAAGCAGTAGGGGATATGATGTATCATTGTGCTCTGTGTTTGGCGGATAATGTTCCTAATCTGAGGGATTATTCACACATAACTGAGCAGTTAAGCCGAAAATATCCTATTGCAATAGCCTACACACAAGGAAGTTTGTTTAAAAATAAATTTAGACAATAATAAGTATCATAATCTTGTAGGCGTTCCATATGCAAAACCGACAATCTTTTACTACCTAAATGGTCTTAGTGAAATAGTATTTATCAACAAAAAGCCTAATGGTGGTTTGAAACAAATACATCAAGAAATTATGGAATCCAATACAATAAGTGGATTTTCTTCTGAGGATGAGATCAATTATATTATAAGTTCTCCTTTTGACGTTCCATCCATATCAAGTTCACTTGAAAATTCAAATAATATAGGTGTGAAGTTCATCCAAATTCACTCAAATCAAATTATCAATGGTGGTGGCATTACTGTGCTCGAAATTAAGGAGTTTGCAAATGTCTGCCGATTATCAGGTATAAGACCTTGGTTAAAGTCTTTTGATAATAATGATACAGCTCTCGTAAAACGCTTCGCCAATTTATGGATAAACCAATTAGTGTTGATGGTGAACCCAGAACTATTTGACTGGAATTTATTCGAAGAAATTGCTAAAAATGGTGTTTTTGTGTTCCTAAGTGATAGTTATATGATTTCTGATGAGAAATATAAAGGGCTTCTGGTCGCGCTTACTGGAAAATATGCAAATTCTATTGCCATCATAGGTTCTCCTGGTTCGATTGAGAGGTTGGACGTACTTGGATTATCCGAACACGACATCAAAAACCTCATGGTCGGAAACTTCGAACGAAGAATGAAGGCCTGGGAAGCCGATTCGAGCTTTTACGACCCCGAGCCGTGGACGAACGAGGAGCGCAAGATCGTCAAGGCGATCAGCCATCGTAAATGGTGGTTAAGATAGGATGAAATGATGCGATATTTACCTAATCTAATGATTATATTCATCTGGTCAACTCTTAGTTTGATTGGGTGTGATAGTGAAAATGAGATCACTCAACCTATGTCTTATAACTTTGAGCATGAGATTATTTTTCCCAAAAATGTTATCGCTGGAATGAACATCCCAATAGTACTAAGACAACCAGATGTCAACCCAAGACAGAATGTTAAAGAGTTTTATCTCGTAAGCGTCGATGGAAGAACAGAGACTTTTTTAGAAATGAAACGCGGTAGAGGAAGCACAATCATATCTATCCGGGAACCAGGAGATCATTTGATTGAGCTGACCAATGAGATTGGTAAAGTGGTTACTGGGTTTAATATCCATACTTTTACTGATGGCGAAATAGGAATAAAGGAATTGTCTGGAATATTGGGTGACAGCAATTTGAGTTGGGACTCGACAGAAGTCGTCCATGTGACTGATGATATTTATATTTCAGAGGGAGACATTTTGACAATTGGTACGGGAACAATAGTTTTAGTTTCAGAAAAAGTGAATATTTTTGCTGAGGGGGAAGTACATAGCTATGGCACATTTGAATCCCCAATAATATTTTGCGCAAAAGATCTACCTTGGGGGATGATTTGACACAACAGACCCACCAATAGTTATGAATACACATTTTTTACTGATGGGGGTGCAGATGAAACCTACGCTTGGGGTCATTCTTAAAGCCAGCCAGTATTGTTATGTTCCTATACTCATATTGATCTTGAAAACGTTTTTATTTGTGATAATATTGGTAAATCATTCGGAATAAGCAGATCAACCATAAATCTGAAAAGCAGTTTGATAATCCGTTGTGATACCGGAGGTGAGATTGCTAAATCATTAGCGAACATTGAAGATTGCTGGTTTATGGATACGCCAGACAACTCTCTAACGAAGCAATTTGACGGAAATGATGCTCTTTATCTTTACGATCCCTGGACAGGAGGTCCAGACATAACAAGAATTTATAATTCAGTATTTGTGGGTGGCAAGAATGATGGCATCGACCACAGCGGTGCAAATGTACTCATTGAGAGCTGCGTATTCGCAGACTTTGACAATGAGGGCATAGCATGTTCTATGTAGAAGGAAATTGAAGTTTTTAATTCACTAATTTATAACTGCAAGCAAGGCATAGAATCCGGGAAAGGAGAGCCAATCGTAACTGTAGATCATTGCTTGATTATCAACAGCGAAGTCGGCTTGCGATTTGGGGATGAAACTCATTGGGGAAGTACTGGATCTCTTAATGTGACGAACTCAATTTCAGTTGTAAACAACTTATACAACGTTTGGAATTTTGTGGAATCCGTAGGTGAGTCATTCCCCGGAGCAATTCGCATTTCGTACTCAATGGTTGATATAGCGGAGTATGATACATTACTGGGATGTCAAGAAGGAGTGCGCAAAGTTCGATAATGAATGGATAGTAAGACCGAATCAGTACGGTCCTGGTGACGGTTCAGATGGGTTGGACATGGGGTTGCTGGAGTGGGGAGAACGCAAATGAGATCGTTTACGATAAAAAAATTAGATCAACCCACACTCAAATTTTCTCAAGATCATCCAAGCTACGCTCTGTCCTGAGATTACCAGTATTGAGCGTTGAAACCGGCTCAAACAGCAGAACATGAACTTCTTCATCGGCTACTGGTCGATGCTCGACACCTCTGGGCACTATAATAAACTCACCCTCATTCACTTGAATTGATTCATCTCGCAGGTCTAATTTGAATGAGCCTTTTATCACGAGAAACATTTCATCTTCATTGGCATGATGATGCCAGTCATAGGCTCCCTTAAATTTTGCAACTTTCACATATTGATTATTCAACTCACCAACGACTCTCGGCACCCAATAGTCACTATTTAAAGCGAGTTTTTTAACAATACTGACTTTTTCGATCATTTACTTTTAATAATAATTATTGATCATTAATGTAATCAATTTTACGAAACAGCCCCTTAAAATTAAGGGGCTGTAAAAATTGGATAAGTATTGCGAACTACCTATAGTGATTGTGTTATTGGAGTTCCATGAAGCAACGCTACTTTGCACTTGCCTGCCCATTCGCCCATCGCCGGAAAATCTTTCCAGCCTCCCGCTAGATTCCAATGGTTGTCAACACCGGCCTGTGATTCGTAAATTTCTGAGATAACAAACATGGTATTTCCAGTTGGTGCTGAAGATGGATCGAAGGGGTTTGAAAGCTCTGGTCCCTTTGCAACAGTGTTAATGAAGCAATTCCTTAGCACCATCACTCAGCATGTGATGCGAAAATACGGTCGCCTTCGGCAACTAAATCTGCGGGAACTGTGAAAAGAATGTTAAGCTGAATTTTACCTACTGACATAATTTGATCCTTTAACTAAAATGTTTTAATATTACGACTTTTTGGGCTCAGTAATTAGTAGAAATGCTTGTACCTAATGCATCTCGCCTCCTTATTTGAGACCCAAATGACAAGATTGTAAAAATTCTTTCACAAATCTATAAAATCTTATGCTGTTAGCAAAATATAATACGAGGAATTAATTTAATTATTCAGGAGGATATTGTAACCCTGCTAATAAAAAACAAAATAATCTCTTCAAGCTGCATAGGGAAATTAATCTTTTTATTGCGCTTAAAATTTCATGCCCAGCGTCACGCCTGAGACACCGTTTTCAGGGGTTATCAGTGGGTTCATGCTAAAGTTTAATTGTTTTCCATATTTAAATCGTACACGGTCTCGCTTTAATTCAATGGTGTTTATCCCATGAATCCAGTCGTAAAAATGACTGTATATTATTACACCACCACCGAGCAGCACAAGAGCAATGCCAATTCCGGACTCATTGTGTTTCTTATCTAATTTTCGTAAGGTGTAACCAGTATTGTCAAAATCATCTTCTTCATATATGAAGACTGGAATTTTCTCGTATTTCTTACCGCCAATATCGACAGTTTCAAAGTCACTGCTCTCCCAATCGTCACCCTCATCAGAGAGAGCCGCAATACCTGCTAACATACTCAGCAGTCCAACTCCTGTGGCACCAAATAATCTGTAGGCAGTTTTTTTCTCGCCTGCATAAAGATGCATCATTCCAGGCACGGGCATAAGTGATGACACAATAACGCCGCTAATCAGCCTGCGATTTGCGTCGCGATATTCCTCAAAGGTCATTTCATCAGGCAATGGTTGAATTTCGACTTCATTTAACAAGTCACCCTGCGCAAGAGAGACCGACAGGATGGAAAAAGTGACGAAGGTGATTATGAACATTTGGTTTAATTTTGTCATATTAATTCCGTTTCATTAAGATTTCAAAGGTTTATTGTATTAAGCTCAAATATTATAGATGATCTTAACATAGCAGAATTTATCAAGAATGTCCTTTACTTAAGATTAATATAGCTTTGTTATATGATTCATGCAACCTCAATAAATTATTATTTGTGATATTTTGGACTATGGTTTACAGTTTTAATTAGTTTTCAGCTTCAATCTAAGCATTTCATAAGGTGTTTTCCCATCATGTGCCGTATGTGGTCTGAACATATTGTAAAAG
>Ga0114999_10001862_pt1 | contig 28688 bp, 29 predicted proteins | sample ArcticOcean_MG_C_3_FD_89820 | JGI IMG/M metagenome (GOLD analysis project Ga0114999, IMG submission 89820) | Marine microbial communities from western Arctic Ocean - ArcticOcean_MG_CB8_126 | ecosystem: Environmental > Aquatic > Marine > Oceanic | place: Arctic Ocean: Canada Basin | collected...
AGGAGCAAATTACATGGGCAAGATCATTGGGATAGACTTGGGCACAACGAACTCATGCGTGGCAGTGGTAGAAGGGGGCGAGCCGGCGGTGATCCCGAATGCAGAAGGGGGTCGTACGACGCCATCAGTAGTCGGTTTTTCGAAAGATGGGGAGCGTCTGGTGGGCACGGTAGCCAAACGCCAGGCGGTCACCAACCCTGAAGCGACGGTGTCCTCGATCAAACGATTCATGGGCCGCCGGTTAGACGAGGTACCTGAAGAGCGTGCGCGCATGCCCTACAAGGTGCTGGCAGGGGCCAGTGGTATGGTTTCCGTCGAGGTGGCCGACAAGCAGTACACGCCGCCGGAGATCTCGGCAGCCATACTTCAGAAGATGAAACAGACGGCCGAAGATTATCTGGGCGAGGAAGTGACCGAGGCGGTGATCACGGTCCCGGCGTATTTCAACGACAGCCAGCGGCAGGCGACCAAGGATGCCGGTCGTATCGCGGGCCTTGAAGTAAAACGGATCATTAATGAGCCCACCGCGGCGTCTCTGGCCTACGGCCTGGATAAGAAGAGCAATGAGAAGATTGCGGTATTTGATCTGGGTGGCGGTACCTTCGACGTCTCGATCTTAGAGATCGGTGATGGGGTTTTCGAGGTGCTGGCGACCAACGGAGACACGCATCTGGGTGGTGATGATTTCGATGAGACGATTGTGGACTGGCTGGCCGAAGAGTTCAAGAAAGAGGCGGGCATAGATCTACGTTCTGATGCGATGGCGCTTCAACGCCTGAAGGAGACGGCCGAGAAGGCCAAGTGCGAGTTATCGTCCGCAGGTCAGACGGAGATATCCCTGCCATTTATCACGGCAGATGCCAGTGGTCCGAAACATCTGAACCGGAGCATGACCCGTGCACAGCTTGAGCAGTTGGTGGATCCGCTCATCCAACGCTTGATCGGGCCCTGTCGTCAGGCGATGGCTGATGCCGGGTTGTCCGCCAGCGAGATCAACGAGGTCGTTCTGGTGGGTGGGTCGACGCGTATGCCGCAGGTACAGGCCTCTGCCAAAGATCTGTTCAACCAAGAGCCCAATCGGGGGGTGAACCCGGATGAGGTGGTGGCCATTGGTGCAGCGATCCAGGGGGCCGTCCTGTCAGGCGATGTGAAGGATGTGCTTCTGCTGGATGTGACGCCGCTGTCTCTCGGTATTGAGACGCTGGGCGGGGTGTTCACCAAGCTCATCGATAAGAACACCACGATCCCTTCCAAGAAGAGCCAGGTGTTTTCTACGGCGGCAGACAACCAGCCGTCTGTGGAAGTGCATGTGCTTCAGGGTGAGCGTGAGATCGCCCTTCACAACCGGAGTCTGGGCAAGTTCCATCTGGACGGTATCCCGCCGGCCCCGCGTGGTGTACCTCAGGTGGAGGTGACCTTTGACATTGATGCCAATGGGATCCTCCATGTATCGGCCAAGGACATGGGTACGGGTAAGGAGCAGCAGATCCGTATCGAGGCCTCGAGCGGGTTATCGGATGCAGAGATCGAGAAGATGGTCCGTGATGCCGAGGCCCATGCCGATGAGGATACACGCAAGAAGGAAGAGGTGGAGGTCCGCAATCAGGCCGACCAGCTGGTGTACTCGACGGAGAAGTCCCTTGCTGAGCATGGCGATAAACTCTCTGAGGAGGACAAGGGTGCCATCGAGAGTGAGATGGAGAAGCTCAAGGAGTTGCTCAAGGGTAGTGATACCGAAGCGATCAAGGCCAGTACCGAGGCTTTGAGCCAGGCGTCTCACAAGCTGGCCGAGGTTCTATATCAGCAGGCGCAGGCTGAGCAGCAACCACCACCGGATGGACCTGAGGATGGACCCGCCCCGGAGCAGGAACAGGCGCAGGGACAGCCCCAGGGAGAAAACCAGGACAAAAAGAAAAAAGATGATGGTGCCATCGACGCAGATTATGAGGTCGTCAATTAATTGATGAATTTTGAATGTTGATTGATGATTGAAAAGCGAAAGCCTATTCATCATTCATCAATCAACTAATCAGGCAATAAGATAAACTATGGCTAAACGAGATTACTACGATGTATTAGGGGTGGATCAGTCCGCTGCCGATGATGAAATCAAACGCTCATATCGTAAGCTGGCGATGAAATATCATCCGGATCGGAACCCGGACAATAAAGAGGCCGAAGAGAATTTCAAGGAAGCTGCTGAGGCCTATGAGATCCTCAGTGATAAGGACAAACGTCAGCGATATAATCAGTTCGGCCATCAGGGCGTCGCAAGCGATTTCGGTGATGGTGGGTTCCAGTGGTCAAACTTTTCGCATGCAGGGGACTTCGAAGATGTCTTAGGCAATCTCTTCGGTGGCGGGATCTTCGGAGATCTGTTCGGCGGAGGCGGCCGTGGCCGTCGGCGGGGTGGCCCGCAGCGCGGGGCGGACCTGCAGTTACCTTTGAAGCTGACGTTGGAAGAGTTGGCTGGAGGGGTTAACAAGACCATCCGTATAAAACGTCTGGCTTCGTGTGAATCATGTAACGGATCCGGGGCCGCCGCTGGTAGCCGTCCGGTCACCTGTCCGATGTGTAAAGGTGCCGGGGAAGTACGTCAAATGTCCCAGTCTTTCTTCGGATCAGTCATGAATGTCTCTGCATGCCCTACCTGTAGAGGTGAAGGTAAGACCGTCGATAAACCATGCCTTACATGCAGAGGTGAGGGGCGCCAAGAAGTAACCGTCACTGTGAAGGTAGATATTCCAGCAGGTGCGGCGGACGGAAACTACATGACGCTTCAGAGCCAGGGCCATGTAGGTCCTCGTGGTGGCCCTTCAGGCGACGTCCTGGTTATTATTCAGGAAGAAGCCCATCCTCATTTTGAACGGCAGGATGATGATGTCTTGTATGAGTTTCCGATCAGTTTCAGCCAGGCGGCCCTCGGCGACCAGGTGGAGATCCCGACGCTGACAGGCAAAGTCCGATTATCGGTCCCTGAGGGAACCCAATCAGGCAAGGTGTTCCGGCTGCGCGGCAAGGGCATGCCCCATCTCAACGGCCATGGCCAGGGTGATCAATTGGTCAAGGTCACAGTCTGGACGCCAACCAAATTAACAGATAAGGAAAAAGGCCTTCTCGAGGAGTTAGCCCAATTAGAAGGCGGCAAAGCCCCGAAGCACGATAAGGGATTCTTTGACCGGTTGAAGGAAGAATTGGGGTTTGGAGAGTAGGGCGACGGTGTGTGGACGTGTGACCATTGCAGGGTACACGGCACGCCGTTTACGTACGAGAGGTTCAGGCGAAAAGCAGTAGGTAGAAAGCAACATACGATAAGTGGTGGCGATCCGCAGGGTCGCCTTTGGTGTTTTAGGGCGATGGTCTTACTATCAAGCCAGGTATACTATGCAGGATTGGGTTGAGATTAATATTGGCGTGACACCCGATACGGAAGAGGCGATATCCAATGCGCTCTGGGAGTTGGATAGTAATGGCGTGATCCAAAAAGAAGGAAAGGTACTGGGCTTTACGGAGACGGTCGTCGGTTTTCTGCCAAAAGACGTAGACCTTGACGATAAGGTGCATCGTATTCGTACATTGTGGACCGATTTATGTCGACTTGGTCTTGCTTCCGGTGACTGCTCTATCGAGATGCACTCTGTTCCTCTCAGCGATTGGACGACAAGCTGGCAACAGCGCTTTGCACCTGTTCATGTGTCGGATCGGTTAATTATCGCGCCGCCATGGGTTGAGTTGGCTCCCTCCGAGGCACAGGTTGTGGTCATTGAACCGGGTATGGCGTTCGGGACAGGCGAGCATGAAACGACACAACTCAGTCTACGTATGTTGGAAAAAGAAATCCAGCCCGGCGATCGGCTTCTCGATATAGGCACTGGTTCCGGCATCTTATCTATTACATCCGTACATTTAGGTGCACAGACAGCAACAGCCATTGATATCGATGAAGAAACCATTGATAATGCAAGAGACAATATCCGCCGAAACGGCGTATCCGAGCAAGTGCAAGTCTATACAGGTCAGATAGACCATCCGGCTGTAAGCGGTCCTTACCGGATTATTGTTTCGAACATCGACATCCAAACGCTGATCTCGTTGTTGCCCTCCTTTTCTGCCTTACTAACATCGGCCGGTGTCCTTTTACTATCCGGGATACTTATTAATGAAGAAGATACCCTGGTCTCTCGTCTCGATGCCCATGGTTTTCTGCTTAGAGAACGATATACGCAGGGAGAGTGGTGGGGCGGGATCGCTCAGGAAATGGGAAAGTAAGCGGTAGACGGGGACGATATGGATAATTGTTACTATATACCGCCAGAATATATTGAGGGAGATCAGGCCTATATTTCAGATCCGAAGGAACGACGGCATCTGATTCGAGTTTTACGTAAGAAGCCGGGGGATGCCATCGCCTTTGTCGATGGGGCCGGTTGGAAATATGAGGGCCTGATAACCCGTTCTGACCCGGATGTGGTTGAGATACGTGTCACGACCAGGTGTCGAGACGAAACGGAAGGGGAAGTCGAGATCACCCTGGCGCCCGCAATTTTAAAAGGGTCAAGGATGGATACCGTGGTGGAGAAGGCCACGGAACTGGGCGTTTCCTTTGTGATTCCGATGCGTTCGAAGCATACGATAGCCGGCCGGGGTTCCGTTAGCGATCATCGTCTTGACCGCTGGCAGCGGATTGCGCAGAGTGCCATGAAGCAGTCACACCGGACTCGATTACCCCAGATTCTGCCGGTATTGACCTTCGACAGCCTTATAGAGAAAATACCGGAATATGATGTGGCCTTCCTTGCATGGGAAGGCGAATCCCAGGCAGACCTGGTCTCAACTGCTGCCCGGTATTCGAACGCCAAACGCATTTTACTCCTCATCGGTCCGGAAGGTGGATTTGACCATCAGGAAATTGACCAGGGTCGTCGAGCCAATATCCATACGGTTTCACTCGGCCCACGGCGACTCCGGGCTGATACGGCGTCCATCGTTGCATTAGCGTTGTTGATGGGGGTTGGCATCGGCGCGTCGGCACATCGATGACACTACAAAACGGCGAATTTTTATATGATGCCATTCATTCGCTATTGGATGACTTATATCAGAAGGAGAAGAGGTATGTCGGATTGTTTGTTCTGCAAAATTGCTACCGGAGTGCTTCCCACCTCCTTTGTCTATGAAGATGAGCATGTTGTCGCCTTTAACGACATTGATCCTAAAGCCCCGGTCCATGTCGTCATTATTCCCCGGCAACACGTGACCACGGTTACAGATCTGGCATCAGATCCGGAAGGGATAATGAGCAAATTGACTCATGCAGCGAATCAAGCGGCTAAAGATAAAGGTATTGACGTCAGCGGTTATCGGTTGGTGGTAAATAGCGGAGGAGACGGCGGTCAAAGTGTTTTTCACCTACACATGCATCTTCTGGGCGGACGCCGGATGTCATGGCCGCCGGGTTAATTATGAGTTATGAGATAAATGTCAGGACTTTACCTGATCTTTGTCTACGAATCCGCTTGCATCTTACGTATTAGATGACTATATTGGAAAGTCTGAATATAAAGTTCTATCTATTATGCTATTTTAACGGGTTTAACGGCACGAGAGGGGGTGGGAGGATGCCAGGCATTCGCGTAAAAGAAGGCGAGCCGTTCGAAAGAGCGCTACGCCGATTTACAAAGACTTGTGAAAAAGCCGGGATCATGTCTGAAATCCGCAAACATCAGCATTTTGAAAAGCCGAGCGCCAAGCGTAAACGTAAAATAAACGCAGCCAAACGCAAAAACATGAAACGTATGCAAGCGAATGGATAATTAACTGATACCAATGTATCAGGGCGTGGGCAAGTAGCAGGTACGTACACACACGGCTTACTGTGTGTGTACGATAATCGGAAAATGGAGTTATGTCTCTTAAAGAGCGCTTAGTAGAGGACGCTAAAACAGCCCTTAAAGGTAAGGACCGGGTCAGACTTGGTCTTATCCGAGTGGTGCGTTCTCAGATTAAGAATGCGGAAATATCAAAGAGGCATGAGCTTTCGGATGAAGAAACGATTGAGGCCGTAGTCTCTGTAGTCAAAGCACGGCGGGAATCATTAGACTATGCCGTTAAAGGGAACCGGGCAGATCTGGTCCAGGAAGCGGAGCAGGAGCTGAAAATCCTTGAGGAATATCTACCGAAGCAACTATCGGAAGAAGAGCTTCTGGATATCGTCCAGCATGCAGTTCGCGAAACGGGCGCCGAAAGTCCAAAAGACATGGGGCGTGTTATGGGTGTAATCATGCCTCAGGTGAAAGGACGTGCCGACGGTAAGCTGATCAATACGCTTGTCCGTCAGTCTTTATCCGGTTAGCTGATTCTGCTATTCAGGGTAGGCAAAGGGTCTATCCTTACGAAGCCAAGGCGGCCAGTATATGAAGGACGTCATGATTTGAAGCCTCTCTATAGTATTTTATGGAGAGGCTTCGTCTGTGAATAGACCATATGAATTGGATCGACATCGGCATTATCGCGCTTTTGCTCTATCAAATGGCTATGGGCTATCGGAAGAGGCTATCCCGAAGCGTACTGGATCTTATCGGAATTGTGGCTGTGGTGATTATCACCCTGACCCAATTCCGCCTCGTATCTGATCTATTGGGCGAGATCCTCTCTTCCTCTTCTGCGCTGATCCGTTGGTTAAGTTTTTTTATATGTCTTGGCCTGTCTATGGCCCTGATCAACGGCATGATGCTTCTGGTCAGCCGGTTTATCAAGACCTCTTCTCCAACCTGGCTGGGTCGAGTGATCGGCCTGCTTCTCGGCGGCACACGCGGGACCATTATTGCCAGTGTCTTTTTAATTCTGTACGTATCTCTTCCGATCTCTACGCCTTTTACGTCTCAGATTGCCCAATCCTCACTGGCCCCTTCCGCCTTATCTATTATTCCCCTGGTCTATGATACGGTCGTCCCCCGGATTAAACCTGACTCACGTCCTTTCGTAGAACAGCTTGAATTTTATTTTCGCTCCAATAAGACTGTAGATACAGCCTTTATGACGGCCTCTACGGATAAATTTGGTCAACTTCTTAATAGATTGTTCAAGCCTCCCCTCGAAGGTAGAGCCTTCGGTCCCCCTTAAAGAGGAACGGGGAAGCAGTTAGCACAATCCACGAGGTTGATTAGATGGGATGGTAGGCTATGGATACTAAATATATTGGGCATACGTTGGATGTGCTGGAGTTTGATACGATCCGGGAGATGCTGGCAGAGCGGACGGTGTCTGCTATCGGACATGCTCGGGCGCAAGCGTTGATGCCCGGTGCCGATCTCACAGTGATTCAGGCGCGTCTTCAGACGGTGACTGAGATGCGGGCGCTTCTTGATCGGGATGAAGTGGTTCCGCTTCGGGGTATTAAGGACATCCGATCGGCACTTGAACAGGCCGGCATCACGGGATCCGCCCTGGATCCCGAGGTGTTGCTGGATGTCGCCTCCACGCTTCAGGTCAGCCGTACGATGCATGCCTTTGGAAAGCGTATTCAGCAGCAGCGTCCCTCACCGCATATCGCCGCACTGGCTTCCGGCCTGGGTGATTTTCAATCTATCGAGAAGGCCATCCATCAAGCCCTTGACCCAGACGGGTCGATCCGTGATCATGCCAGCCCCGCCTTACGTCGCATTCGTCAGGCGCAGCAGACCATGCGGGACCGGACGCGGGAACAGTTAAACCGATTTATTCAATCCGATACAGGCAGCAAGGCATTACAAGAGCCCGTTATGACCATGCGGGAAGGCCGGTATGTGGTTCCGGTACGCACAGACCACCGTGCGCGTGTACGCGGGGTGGTGCACGATCAGTCGGCCAGCGGGGCCACAATTTTTATTGAACCGATGGCCGTGGTGGACCTGAACAACCAGCTTCGGGAACTGACCGTGGAAGAACGTCGGGAGATCGACCGTATTCTTCGGGCGTTGACCGATCAGATCCGGGATCAGGCCGAGGCCATAGGAGGGGCTGTCGATTTACTCGGGCGGCTTGACTATTACCACGCGGCCGGCCTGCTCTCCAGAGACCTTCATGCCGCGCATCCCCGGTTAAATACACAGGGGCATATCGTACTACGCCATGCCCGGCACCCACTGCTGACCCCCTTATCTGATACGGAGGAGGTCGTACCTCTGACGCTGGAAGTCGGGGGTGAAGCATCTACGCTGCTCATCACCGGACCGAATATGGGGGGTAAAACGGTGGCCTTGAAAACGGTTGGTCTTCTGACCATCATGGCACAGGCCGGGCTGCATATTCCGGCGGATGACGATGCAGAACTATCGGTGTTCGAACAGATTTTTGCGGATATCGGCGATGAACAATCGATCCAGGCTAACCTGAGCACCTTTTCCTCCCACCTACGCCATATCGTCACCATCCTTGAGGAGGCGAATGATCGTACGCTGGTATTGCTTGATGAACTGGGGTCAGGCACCGATCCAACGGCGGGTGCGGCCATCGGCATGGCTATATTGGAGCATCTGACGGATCGGCAGGTCATCACGGTGGCCACCACCCATTATGGGACCCTCAAAGAGTTTGCCACCCGGACCGACGGCGTTGAGAACGGGTCTATGGTATTCAATGTGGATGCCCTGACACCGACCTATCGTTTTCGTCAGGGTATACCGGGTGCCAGCTATGCGGTCGAGATCGGGCAGCGTCTGGGTATGCCGGAAGAGGTCCTGCATCGTGCGACGGCCCTGATCGGTGAAGACGAGCGCCGTTTAGATGAGGTCATTATCGAGCTCGATAAAGAGCGTGAGCGGCAGCATATTGCCCGTAAAGAAGCAGACGTCCTTCGGTCACAGCTCGATCAGTTAAAGCAGGACTACCATGAAAAAATCACCGCCTATCGCGGGAAAGAACAGACGCTGATGGACAAAGCCCGCGGGGATGCGGACCGACTGCTGCGGGAGGCACAGGCTACGATGGAGCGGACGGTGGCGGAAATCAGAGAAGAACAGGCGTCTCGGGCATCGATCAAAGAAGCGCAGGAGACGATCAAAGATCAGCGGGCGCTGCTCAAGGACCTTCTGGATACGGCGCCTACCCCGACGCCCACGGCGGCTAAGCCCTCCGCCTCGCCAGTCAAGGCCATTACGGTTGGCGATCAAGTATGGGTGGAGACGCTGCAACAATCCGGCATGGTCCTTCAAGATCAAGGCAACCGACTGCGTGTGCAGGCCGGGCGGCTGGAGATGACGGTACGTCGGGACGATGTCCGGCTTCAGATCCAGGATGCGGACCAACCGAAGAAGATCCCCAAGGCGCATAAAGCGCCGGTACAAATCCATACCACCCAGAAGACGACCCAGGAATTGAATGTGCGCGGCTTTCGCGTCGAGGAGGCCCTCGATGCGGTCGATAGATATATTGATCAGGCGGCGATCGATGATTGCAGCGAGGTACGGATTCTGCACGGCAAGGGCACCGGAGCGCTCAGCAGTGCGATAAAGAAGTTTCTACTGCATCATGACCTGGTTAAGTCTACTCGCTTTGCGCCGCAGCGGGAGGGAGGCACGGGGGTGACGCTGGTGGAGATGAAGGGGTAGGCCAGGGGGATTGGGGTATTTGAATCAGGCGTTGTTGGATGAGGGGTTGGCGGAAAGGTTTTTGTGATTTTTGAATTGTGATTTAAAAGACTGGATTCAAGCTCTATCAACCATAATTCAAAATCATAATTCAAAAATAACAAAGGGTTTTGTCATGTCTACAGATAGGCTTAAAAATTTGCCTGGTTTTTCCATTGACTGGGTGGCGGCGGCGGCAGGGGATGATCCGGACGTATTGCGTCTGGAAAATCTGGATACGGATCTCCGACCTCCGCAGGCAGCCATTGAGGCGACGCACGCGGCCATTGAGGCGGACGATGCCAACAGTTATCTCCCGTTTATTGGGCAGGATGTGTTGCGGGCAGCGGCAGCGGCGCATGTGTCGCGATTGAGCGGTGTGGATTACAATCCACAACAGCAGTGTGTGATTACCGCGGGCGGGACAGAAGGCATGCTCAACGCGTTGCTGGCGACGCTGAATGAGGGCGATGAGGTGGTGCTGACGGACCCGACTTATGCCGGCATGATTAACCGGGTACGACTGGCGGGTGGCATACCACGGCTGGCCCCTTTTGTGCTCAGAGATGGACAGTGGCGCCTTGATCTTAATCGGCTGGTGGATGTCGTCAATAATCGTACCCGCGTCTTCTTCATTATGAATCCATCCATACCTTCCGGTGCGGTGTTGAGCCATCCGGAATGGGATTTTATCGCCAAGCTTTGTGTCAATCATGATTGCCTCATGCTGTACAATGCCGCCATGGAGCGTATTCTGTACGATGACCGGCCGTATCTGCATCCTGCCAGTCTACCCGGCATGGCGGAGCGAACGATTACCGTCGGTTCCGTCTCGAAAGAATACCGGATGATCGGCTGGCGTGTAGGCTGGATCGTAGGGCCAGAAGCGATCATGGCAGATATCGGTCTCGTGGGCATCTACAATGTGGTCACGCCGGTGGGGCTGACGCAAGGCGCGGCAGCGACCGCATTACAGGCGAAAGATGACGGGGTAGCGGCGGCCGTCATCGAGTGGCAACGGCGAAGGGATGTGATCGTTGAAGAACTGGTGGGGCTCCCGCTGGTCCCGGCGGCGGGCGGCTGGTCCATGCTGCTCGATGTCGGGGCGATGGGGCACGACTCCTTTACTGCCTCCGGCCGGCTGCTGAAACGGGGGAAGATCGCGGCGACACCCATGCGGGATTGGGGGGCGATCAACAGCGATCAATTTGTGCGGTTGGTCTTCAGTAATGAACCAGTAGAACGACTACGGGGAATTGGGGCGCGGGTGCAAATAGCTTTAGGGGAAAGATAACCACGGAGGGCGTTATAATCATGGCATTTACGTTACAGTTGGGGGACAAAGCGCCGGATTTTGAATTGTCAGCCACCGATGGCAAGACGTACAGCCTGGCTGATTTTGATGAGGCAGAGACGTTGGTCATCTTCTTTACATGCAATCACTGTCCGTATGTCGTCGGGTCGGATGAAGTGACACGTCAGACGGCGGACAAATATGCATCGCCAGGGGTCCGGTTTGTCGGAATCAATTCAAACAGCGAGGTGACACATCCGGATGATGATCTGGCCAACATGATTACGCGTATGGCTGAGTACCAATTCCCGTGGATCTATCTACGCGATCAATCTCAGCATATGGCCCTGGCTTACGGCGCGCTGCGTACTCCGCACTTCTACATCTTCGACCGGGATCGTACGCTGGTTTATACCGGACGCGGCGTTGACAACCCGAAAGATACTGATCAGATGACGGTCAATGACCTGGATCAGGCGTTGTCAGCTATCGTCGCCGGGCAGCCGGTACGTACTCCGCTTACCAATCCGGTGGGATGCAATGTCAAGTGGGAAGGGCAGGATGCCCACTGGATGCCGGTGGAAGCGTGTGATCTGGTGTGAAGGTAAAATGGTGATTTAGTGATTTAGCGATTGGAAAAGCTAAACCAGGCTTTGCATGTATTCCATCGTTTGTTATATTTTGGAAGAGGTATCGCCGCAATGTATTGCCCCTATACAGGATAGGTTGGGCAGATGCAGAGTGACCTGGCGTTTTGGCTATTAAGGAGTGATTGCAGTGGCACGGATACCGGATGAAATTATCGATACGATTCGTGAGCAGGCAGATATTGTGGATCTGGTATCGGATTATGTGACGTTGAAGAAAAGCGGAAAAAACTATCAGGGGCTCTGTCCGTTCCACAATGAAAAAACGCCGTCATTCAGCGTGAATTCTGAGCGTCAGATCTTTCATTGTTTCGGCTGCGGCAAGGGCGGCAATGTCTTCAAATTCCTGATAGAGCATGAAAAATTAACGTTTGTCGAGGCGGTTCATCATATGGCGAATCGCCTTCATATTACTATTCCGGAGACGGCACGGGATCGGGAGGTCAGCAGTGAGGCAGAAAATCTGGCGCGTGTCACGCAGTTCGCCGCAAAATTCTTCCACGAGGAGTTGCTGAATAGCCACCAATCAGCACCGGTACGGCAATATATCGTTCAACGGGGCCTCTCGGATACGACGGTTCACACCTTTTCATTGGGGTTCGCGCCCGATTCCTGGGACGCGCTTCTGAACGCCGCAAAACAAAAAAACATCAGCCCGGACTGGTTGGAAAAAGCCGGGTTGGCCAAAGCTAAGGACGACCGGTTTTATGACGCCTTCCGAAATCGGTTGATGTTTCCTATTTTCTCGCCAAGCGGTCGTGTGGTGGGTTTCGGTGGACGGGCCCTGTCAGACGAGGATCAACCTAAATATATAAACTCACCGGAATCACCTATTTACCACAAGAGCCAGGTGGCTTACGGGTTATTCCAGACCAAAGATACCATTCGGCGGGATGGGCGTGTGATCGTTGTAGAAGGATATATGGATCTGATCAGCCTGTACCAGAACGGTATTGAAGCCGTCGCAGCGACGTGCGGTACAGCGTTGACGACTGACCATGCCCGGCTCCTGGCGCGCTATGCCCAGCAGGCCTTTCTGGTCTACGATGCGGATGAGGCCGGGTCACGCGCAGCGGTACGCGGTCTGGAACCCCTTGTGGAATCCGGGATGTGGACCCGCATCGTCCAGCTTCCCAAAGGAGATGATCCGGATACGTATGTCAAGACGCACGGTACAGAGGGTTTCATGACCCAAATTGAGCAAGCGAGCTCTATTGCCGATTTCATGGCGTCCCAATACGATATAAGTGATCCCAGGGATAGAGAAGAAGTCTTTCGAATGATGACGGATCTGATTAAAAAGACAGCCAATCTGGTCCATCGAGAACTATACAAAGAGGAGGCGGAACATCGGTTCCCGGCGCTTCAAAACTTGTTGGCATCCGCCTTACGAGTAAAAGGTGTTGCTCAGAGAGATTATAAAAAGCCGCAGCCGGGTGTCACTCAGAAAACGAAGCCGAGAAATAATACGGAACGCGAATTAATACAGCTTATGCTACATCGTACCGACATTGCCGAGTTGGTCGAAGAACAGTTGGCATCCAATAATTTTACCGACGACACCTTTCGGTTCATTGCAGAGCAATGTTTTACGCTTTTGAACGCTGAGGGGCCCACTGATCCAGCGACCTTGATAGATCGGATCGACAATGAGGAAGCCATCCAGACCATTTCCGAGCTGATCAACGCGCCTGATTCCGGGATTAATTTTGAGCAACGGGCCTGGGATCATATCATTCGAATTAAACAAAATTATCTTAAGCGGGAGATGGCGCGGCTCATGGAACAGATCAAGCAAATAGCGCCAGCAGACGAACAAGCGCTGACAACGACACTGATCACTTTACAGCAACTTAAACAACAAGAGAAGACGCTGTTGGCCTCGGCCCCACAAATTGAGACCGAGATGAAGTAGGGCGCACGTCAAGTGGACAGGGGACAAGTAGGCCAGCCATCCGACCACCCACTCGCGACAACTTTCATCTTTTGCTTGACGGAAAGCGTTGTCCATACTATATTGGGATGCGCATTATGAATAGCAGGTGTAGATGCTTGGGCCTGTAGCTCAGTTGGTTAGAGCATCCGACTCATAATCGGACGGTCCCAGGTTCGAGTCCTGGCGGGCCCATTTCGAGAATAAAGGGCGCTTAGCTCAGCCGGTTAGAGTGCCACGCTCACATCGTGGAGGTCAGTGGTTCGAGTCCACTAGTGCCCATTTATATAAGATAGATGTCGAAAGACGGAGGCTTTTCAACGAGCCTCCGTCTTTTTTGGTTCAAATTACGGATCAGGAGACTTTGGTGAACGTGGCATACGATGAAGATATCCGCGCCCTCATACAGAGAGATGATGGTCTTTTTCGGGAGCGGTTGACCGATATTTTCGGTCCTGATACAACCTACCTTAACGGTCGATATATCTTTTATGTGAAACTGCTTAATTTGTTTGAGCAATTCTATGGTCCTCAGCAACAGACCACCCTGGTCAGAGCCCCAGCGCGTATCAACCTGAAGGGCGTTCACATCGATCATCAGGGTGGGTATTTAAACTATATGGCCATTGATCGGGAAGTGGTCATGGCCGTCAGTCCCAGGGACGATGACCTCGTGGTGCTGCATGATGAGGCATCAGACACCTTTGGTGACCGGCAATTCCGCATTCACGAGGCGCTGTCCCCAGTAAAAATGGGCCAGTGGCAAACATATATCGAACAGGTGGACATCATATCAGGCGACTGGTCCAACTACGTTAGGGCCGCGGTCCTACGACTACAGGATCATTTTAAAACGCAACCGTTGCGGGGCATGAATCTTCTTGTGGCCAGCGATATTCCTATTGCGGGTGGATTAAGTTCCTCCTCCGCTCTGGTGGTAGCGGCCTGCGAGGCCTGTCTGTGGGTCAACCGTCTGTCGTTGGCCAATGAAGAGAAAGCCATATTGTGCGGAGAAGCGGAATGGTACGTGGGGACGCGGGGCGGGGCGGGGGACCATGCAGCGATGATTTTCGGTGAAAAAAACCATCTCGCCCGGGTCTGTTTTTTTCCTCTGAAAACAGAAGCGATCCCGTTACCAACCGGATATAAAGTGGTCATTTGTAACTCACTTAAACAGTCTCGAAAAGCGGACAACACCAAAAGTGTATTTAATGAACGAGTCGCCACGTATGAAATCGCTATGCTGTTGCTCAAAGACCGTTTCCCGGTATTAATGGCCTCCGTCACCTATCTCCGCGATCTCGTTACAGCCCAATTAGATATAGAACTCGGCGCGCTTTACCGGATGGTTGCTGCCCTACCGGAACGAGCGACCCGCATAGAACTAAAACTCATGTTACCGGATCAATCGGAATTGCTGCATCAATTATTTCATACGCATCAGGAGCCGATTAACGGTTATCGTGTCCGTGCGGTCTGCTTATTTGGTCTTTCAGAATGTGTACGCAGTCGACTCTACGCCCCCAGTCTCCAACAGGCGGATATGGAGATGGTCGGTGAACTCATGTATACATCGCATGACGGAGACCGAACCTTTTCATATGACACCGCCGGTCATGCCAGACCCTGGGACAACCCGGTTGATGATCTCTACATGCAACGCTTGATCGCCGATGTGGCGTCCGGAGATCCGGAACGTGAAGCCCAGGCTCAACTCTGGAAACAACCCGGAGGATACGCCTGCAGTTGTGAGGAACTGGATCACCTGGTAGATATCGCCCGTACCGTTCAAGGGGTCGTCGGTGCTAATCTGACCGGTGCCGGGTTGGGCGGATGTATATTGGTACTTGTACGAAACGAATCCGTGGATCAGTTAATTGAAACGATGGACAACCAGTATTACAGTCCACGCAAGCTACAGCCGGCGACGATGGTCTGCTCTGCCGTCGGTGGGGCAGGCCGCATCTGGTAAGTGATGTACTCTGTGTCTGGTTAAAAAGGTAGCAGAGCATAAAAACACACATCTATAGTATTCAAAAACACCTCAACCCAAACCACAACTAATATATGTATCGCCTGCTTGCCCTTGATATCGATGGAACGCTGCTTAATGATGACAGACAGGTCACCGAGGTGACCATCGCTGCTATCCAACGTGCGACAGCCGCCGGTGTGTACGTCACCCTCTGTACAGGCCGCAGCATTTCAACGGCTTTGCATGTGGCCCGTCGTCTGCCACTAAATGCCCCATTAATATTGAACGGCGGTGCCTTGATTTATGACAATCATCACCGACGCGCCTTATACATTCGTAATTTACTCAAATCCACCGCCTTACACGCCGTGTATCAACTTCGCAGCCTGGGATGCTACCCGCTTGTGTATGCGCCGCTCCCGGAAAGTCAGTATTTTTATTATGATGCCTATGATCCCCATAATGTGTCCTTTCGACAATACATAGGGAAAAACGTCGGCCGGGCGCACGAAGTTGAGGATGTCACGGCCTTGATCGATCAGGATGCAGCCATGGTGGCCATCACCGACCGGGTGACCACAATCCAGGATCTGGCACCTTCAATACGCCACCAGCTACAGGAAACCACCATCACGCTTGAAGTCAGTCCTATGGATCGGGCATATTGCCATGTTACCGTTACGCCGCAGAATGTCTCTAAGGGCAATGGATTACGGGAACTGTCCATCCTGTTAGGCGTAGATCTTTCGGAAACAATCGCGGTGGGAGATAATCTGAATGATCTCGACATGCTGAGTACGGCTGGACTTGGGGTGGCCATGGGGAATGCCACACCGGAAACAAAGGCACAGGCGGATTATGTCACCGGGTCCAACAATGAAGACGGGGTAGCACAGGTGGTTGAACGATTTATTTTATAGCCGCACGGGGCGCCTACTTTCCAACTTTTTAACTTTTAACTATTAACTTTCCTATTGTCTTACTCATTTATCGCCATTGATATCGACGGGACGTTGTTGACGTCGCAGCGCACTATTTCGACACGGTGCCTGACTGCTATTGATGCGGCTATTGCCGCAGGCAAACAGGTGGCCCTCTGTACAGGACGCAGTCTGAATTCCGCCAAACCTATTGCTGAACAGGTTCATCCTGCTACAATAGCGGTCTTTCACAGCGGGGCTTTGATTCTTGAAGCCATTGATGGCCCGATTCTTCAAGCGGTTAATATGCCCCGGACCCTGGCGTCAGACATTGTGGCTTATTTGAAACAGGCCGATTACGATCCACTGCTGTATGACCCGGTACCGGAAAGTCGTCATTTCTGGTATGAAGCCGGTCGTACGGTGAATGCCTGGCGAACGCGCTATATCGAAGCAAGCGGAGATAAAGCGCAGCTGGTACAAAATCTCGAAGACTGCTTAGATAGAGACCCCGCTCAAATGGCTGTTGCTGGTAGTCGATCGGCTATGGATAATCTCCAGGCGCAGTTACAAGCTCGATGGTCAGAGATCGGCATCATTCTCTCCCGAAGTACGCTTGTCCCGAATTACTGTTTTCTGGAAATTGTCCCCGAAGGGGTATCCAAGGCAAATGCGCTGGCCATTTTAGGTGCTAAATACGGCATCCCCTCTGCAGAGATGATCAGTATCGGCGATAATTTCAATGATCTTGATATGATTCAATATGCCGGTCTGGGCGTGGCCATGGCCAACGCACCGGAAGAGGTCAAAACAGCCGCAGATCTGATTGCGCCATCCAATGATGAAGATGGTGTGGCCTACGTCATCGAAAATTTCCTGCTCATGCAGGGAACCTTCTGATCTATTCTACCGTATACTTAGTGAGTATGGCGAACGAACCTCTTGTTTTTTGAATGGAATCGACCTATATTTGTATCAATGAAGGTTGAAATCAAGCAATAGAAAATTTCTATTATATCATTCGTTGTTTTACCGTACAGAGGAGGCATTAAAATGAAGCGATTGTTTGTATTATTTGCGGCCGGTGCTGCATTGATGCTGGCAGTAATTCCAGCCACCACCTATGCACAACATGACGACCCGGATATGGAATGGGAAGCGGACGGGCCGCTTATTGACCGATTGGGTGGCGAAGAGATACTCAGCGGTATCGTTGATGATTTTGTTTCGATGGCTATGGCAGATGATAAATTAAAAAGCCATTTCGAAGGCTCCGATCAGGCAAAAATGAAAGAAATGCTGATGGCTCAGATTACGTTTGCAGCAGGTGGTGAAATCGAATATGCAGGCAAGACTTTTGTAGAAAGCCTTGGAGAGATGGGTATCACAGGGGAATATCTCGAAAGCATCACGGCGCATATGACGGCCTCTCTTGAGCAAAACGAAGCTTGGCCTGAAGATGTCGAAGAACTGCTGGTTGTCCTCGAGCTGCAAGAAGAGGAAATGGAAGAAGGGGCTGAAGGAGAGCACGAAGAAGGGGCTGAAGGAGAGCACGAAGAAGGGGCTGAAGGAGAGCACGAAGAAGGGGCTGAAGAAGGTCACGAAGAAGGGGCTGAAGAAGGTCACGAAGAAGGGGCTGAAGAAGGTCACGAAGAAGGGGCTGAAGAAGGTCACTCCCGAGAGCAGAACCGATAATATTCGTCCCTTATTCATAGTTTAAATATGACCGGATGGTATCTCTTACCATCCGGTCATATTTATTTTAGATCCAAAGGAGGTTTCCATGCAGAGGCTATATTCTTCACGAAGACTTTGGACATCCATTGTTGTTATTTTTGTCGTCGCATTCGTACAGACCGTATCTGCTCAGTCGGAGGCCACCCGGTCATTTCCTAAAGATAATTCAGTACTCGATCAAGCACCAAAGGTGGTCACCATTTTTCTGACGGAAAAAATTGAAGATGAACTCAGTAAACTGGAAGTCTTCGATACAGATGGAAACGTGGTCCATAAAGGCAAGGCCTCCTGCGCCGAAAACCACAAAATCATATCTATTCTGATGCAGGATGTCGGCCCGGGTGCTTACACTTCAAAATGGGAAGTGGTCTCTGTCGACGGTCACAAAACCAATGGTGAATTTTCCTTTCAAGTTCGGTGATTTTAGCGTATGATCGTTGAATTATCTCGCTGGCTTGATATGCTGATCCTCTCCGGTTTCGGTGCCAGTATCCTGGCTGAATATCTTAAATGCGCTGACTGGTGGCGTGCGCGTTGGTTGCGGACCACCCTGGTCAGCGCTTTTCTTATTAGCGGCAGCCTGTCTTTCCTTGTTCAGGTATATCAGTTTACCGGCGAGGTTAGCCAGGATACCATGGCGCTCGTCGCGTATAAAACCTCTATCGGCTCAATGTGGTTGCTTCGTCAGGGGATAGGTGTCCTGATATTGCTCCTCACGCTACTCCCCCCGTAGTACCTTGTTGTTTTCCTGTTTTGTAGTACTTACTCTGGTGCTAAGCCTTGTCGGGCATCCGATGGCCGCAGAAAACGTGGCCTTTACCGTCACGACTCATGCTTTGCATGTGGGTTGTTTTGCCCTCTGGATCGGCGGACTGGCCGTCCTCATCGCCTCACCTACCATACGCACCGATCCTTTTCGGTTAGCCCGGTTTTCAAGACTTGCCCTACGGCTGGTTACTGGACTGACGGCAACCGGGTTGGTTCTTTCCTGGATATTCATATCAAACTGGCTGGCCCACCTGATTACGACCTACGGACGGATCCTATCGGCCAAGTTAATTTTGTTTCTGATCGTACTGGGGATAGCCTGGAAAAATAAGCGACTGGTCCATCAGATACATAAGGATCTACGCCCAACGTTAACAGATCGTCTTCTTATACGACGCATCTGGTTTGAGATCGTCGGACTATCCCTCATCACCACGCTGGCTGTGTGGCTCGCCCATCAAATGCCACCGACAGATGCCTACTAAAAGCGACGGAGCGACGAACCCCGAAGAGCTCTAAGTCACCGAAGGCGGGTTACAACGATGAGGCCTGAAAGAAGTGATGAACGCTTGTTCGTACCTTTGTCGCCTCGTTGGAGAGATTTGCCTTGTGCAGGATGACGGCCGCATGTTATGTTGAAATACAGAGAAGAACGCTCTTCCATGTCCCATCATACAAACAGCATACACGCTTATTTTCTTCCAGTTAATCCAATATGACCATAGCATATTTTGATTGTTTTTCAGGAATCAGTGGCGACATGATTTTAGGCGCACTGGTAGACGCTGGTCTGGATTTTGAAACGCTCTGCACCGAGTTGAATAAATTGCCTCTTAAAGGATTCCGGCTTGAACAACGAGCGGTTAAAAAACATGAAATTGCAGGGACCAAGATAGATGTGATTATAGAAACGGAGGCAGGTCATGAAGTGGTTGAAGGGCCGGCGCATGATCACACACATGACCATGGCCCCTCCCGTCACCTTGCAGATCTGGTAAAAATCATCGAAGAAAGTGATCTGGATCTATCTATAAAACAGCGAATCATCACCATCTTTGATCGTTTAGCTTCGGCAGAAAGTAAGATGCATGGCATGACCAAGGATGAGGTGCATCTCCATGAAGTCAGTGGGATGGATGCGATTATCGATGTCACTGGAGCATGTATCGGCCTGGATTTGCTTGGAATCGATACGGTTTATGCTTCCGCCTTACCTGTCGGCAATGGCTTTGTCCGTTGCGCTCACGGTCGTATGCCCGTTCCAGCACCCGGTGCCCTGGAGTTGATGAAGGATATTCCTGTCTATCAAACCGCCACTCTTGGTGAACTGGTCACGCCAACGGGTGCCGCTTTCCTGAAAGTGACGGCCGCCGCATTCGGACCTATGCCACCAATGACGTTGAAACAAGTCGGCTATGGCGCAGGGACCAAGGATTTCCATGAACATCCGAATTTGTTACGGGTGTGTATTGGGGAAGGATAAGATTAATGGCGAATGGGGATTGAAAAGACGGTCAAACCTACCATTCACCATTCACCCATGCTTTTACAACTGGCTGTAGACCTGACAGACCAAACGGTGGTCCTTGACCTGCTGGACCAGGTTGCGGATCAGGTAGATATCATTGAGGTGGGTACGCCGCTGCTGATCAAATCCGGCGTGCGTATCATCTCAACCCTTAAAGCGGCGTACCCGGATAAACGCATCCTGGCAGATCTTAAGATTATGGATGCCGGGGGCCAGGAATCGGCCCTGGCATTCGATGCCGGAGCGGACATCGTCACTGTATTGGGTCTGGCCCATGAGGCGACCATGCTTGATGCGATGGCACAGGCACACCGAGCAGATGGCCTGATCATGGCGGATATGATCGCCGCACCGGATGTCACGTCAAGAGCCCGAGCACTTGATGCAATGGGTGTTGACATGATCTGTTTACACACGGCATACGATGTCCAGGCCCAGGGTGTTAATCCGGTCAATGATATCCAAAAGGTAAAATCAGTGACTCAGCAGACCACCCTGGCGATTGCAGGAGGCATAGACCCGGTAACGCTCACGGCGGTTATTCCCTTTGCACCGGATATCATAGTGGTGGGTGGATTCATCACCACCCATGCCGATCCGTGTCGTGCCGTCCAGAACATTCGGGCAGTTATGGATACGGCTTCTAAGCCAGCCAGAGGCAATGAACCGTGAAGAGAAAACAAATATCATCTTGTCGCTCATCAAGAGATTGGTTGTGATGCCTTTATCGGTGCATAATATATTTCATACGGTGCTTGATGAGCTACAGGCCACACTGGATCAGGTCTCGGAGGCATCTGCCTGTACGTTGTTGGATGCGCTTGCGGACGCTGACCGGATTTTTGTTGCTGGCGCTGGGCGTTCCGGCTTGGTGATGAGAAGTTTTGCTATGCGGCTTATGCATCTGGACCTCAAGGTGCATGTCGTGGGCGAAACGACAACGCCAGCCATTACAGACCGGGATATCCTGCTCATCGGATCAGGTTCAGGTGCTACCAACAGTCTGTTGGGGTATGCAGAGCGTGCCAAATCTATGGGGGCGCAGGTGGGGCTTATGACCATTCGGGCTGAATCATCTATTGGGCAGTTGTCGGATATCATCCTTACCATCCCGGCACCCACACCTAAAATTACCGGAGATACCGGACCGCCGTCAATACAACCTATGGGCACATTATTCGAGCAGGGACTCCTGCTCACGCTGGATGCTTTTATTATCTTACTTATGGATCGATGTGACAAGCAAACCGATCGGATGTTTGCACGCCACGCTAATATGGAATGAGCGACACCGGAAACAGCGAACCAACATATCGGTGAATCGGGCTTGATTTTTGAGACGCACCCTATTATGACAGAATCGACCTTTAAATCTACCTCGGCAACCATCTTTACGGACCGACCGTTTGGCCCTGAAATTTCCCGGCGCTTATTCGGCAAGTTTACCGAGCATCTGGGCCGGAATGTGTATGGTGGTGCCTGGGCGGAGACCATTGAGAATCCCTGGTTTGCGAGCCTCGGTCAATGGCCGAACCCGGACGTGGTCCGAAAGCGACTTCAGGATTTAACCCAAGCCTATGAGTTGCCTGATTTGGCGGCATTCACCTCACAGGGTTTAGCGCCTTACTGGATGCCCCGAGGGCAAGTTCAAGCCAGCCTGGACCGAGGCGTACGCGGCTATGCCCAACGCGTAACGACAGCCTCTACGGGTGCAGGTCTCAGGACACAGGTCTTTCTGCCCTTGCATCGACAACGCGGCTATCATCTGACCATTCGGGCGCGTGCTAACAAAACAGCCCGCATCATCGTACGGCTGGTCACGCTGACCGGAGAAGAGCTGACCTGGACGGATGTCACGTTTCACCGAGGCGGCTGGCAGACGATTGAGCGGACGCTACGTCGGGCACCGGGGCGGGACCTTCCAACCAGTACCCCCATCCTGTTGGACATTCAACTGGAGCATCCGGTGACGATCTGGTTGGACCGATGTTCCCTGATGCCCACGGACGACCGTTATGGGTGGGACCCGGATGTGGTGAACCTGATGAAAGAAGCCGCGCTTCCATTACTTCGGTTTCCCGGTGGTAACTTTTCCTCAGGATATCATTGGCGAGATGGCGTGGGACCGATTGATGACCGACCGATCCTGCCCAACCCAGCCTGACCGGAAATTGAGTGGAACGACCCAGGAACCGACGACTGGCAAATCGGCCATACGACGGCCATTGAATATGCGGACCGATATCTGGCGTTTCGTAAAGCCATGCTGGCCGTTGATCCTTCGATTCAAATTATTGCAAACGGACACGATACGGCCTGGAACGAACAACTGGTTACTCACGCGAAAGACAAGGTTCAAATCTTATCCGTTCATACCTTGGAAGGGCATCATATCCCTGCCGACGCCGATCCGGAAGCTGTCTACCTGGAATACATGGGATTTGCCGCCAATTACGGGAATCATCTTAGGAATTTGGCGGCCCCCATGAAAAAAGCAGGGCTGACCCCGCGACTTGCTGTGACTGAACTCAGCATCTTCACCCTCAACCAGAATCTGCCCAATGTGGATAATCTGAGCGAGGCGCTTTACTATGCTGGTATTGTCAACGCCGCAATCCGTAGCAAAGGGCTGGTAGAGATGATTACTCACAGCGCCCTGATTAACCATAGTGCTGGTCTGGCAAAGCAGCGTGGGGTTGTATTCCCACATCCGATGTGGTGGGCGTTGTACTTGTACAGTACGCAGGCCGGGGTACAACCGGTCGATATCGCTATGGATGGGCCGGGGTTCTCCTGCTCGGGAGAGTGGCTCACCAGAGTAGAAAATTGCGCCGATAATGGATATCGTCGCTCTGACCTCATCGGATCGGCATACCGTCGTTATTTTTCTGACGAATCGTGATCCGCATGATCAGATGGAGGTCCAGCTGTCTGTAAATGGATTTGCACGACAGGGCACTGGAACAGCATCTACCTTGACGGGTGACACCTATATGGCCACCAACACCTGGGAGACACCCGACCGGGTCCGCATTCGATCACAACCGGTTGCCCTGGCAGATGGTCAGCTTCAGCATACCCTTCCCCCTCATTCTCTGACGCGCATTGTTTTGGCGGCAAAAGAAGATTAAAACAACCGGTCGAGACGCCACCTAGTTCTGAGGGATCGAGGCCGTCAACTGTTGTAGAACTTCCGGCTGGACAATAGATGAGATGAAGGGCCCCCAGTCTGAGTGCCGATCTGCCTCCATGGCGGCCTGATAAGGATTCGTTCCAATGTAAAGCGCACCGCCTTTACCGTGTGGTTTTAGAATAATGGCTGCGGAACCATCTCCCCAACAGCCCAGTACCTGGATATCTTCATCAAACACCGTGATACGTGTTCGATACCAGGCTGTGCTTAAATCTACCCCTTTTAGTCCTTCAGGCCACCCGCTCGTCAATAAAATCTGGTCGGGATGTGGTAATATGGCTTCCTTCTGAATACCAAATAATCGCTGTCGCATGTCGCTTTCAAGAAGCTGTTCATCCAGCTGGAAATCATCCGCGGCAGCCACAATAAAACCACCCCGCTTCATAAACCCGAGCAACTGATTCGCGACGCTGTCTCGTGTTGATGGACAAGGGGTCGTTAACACCATCTTGCATCGCTGGAGTTTGTCCCCATCGGCAAGTTGTGCATCGGAGACATAACCAGAGGTCAATCCACCAGAGGTATACAAGGCCTGATTCGTGGCGAATACATCCAGCCATGGGCATTGGTTGATATACGAATCATAAGACAGCAGACATCTGTGCGAAAAGACCTTCTCCTTATTCAGTTCCTGGGTGCTTAAAGACTTGCTGAGCTCTGTAACTGTCGCCCAGAGTTCCGGTTTTTTTACAGAAAGAGGCGCACCATGGACTGGTTGGCCATCATGCCAAGCGGTATCGTCCCATCCATGCCATCCGATGGCAGAAACGCCCATGGCACACGCCTGCTGTGTCCATAATCTCAGCTCGTGCGACGTCGTATGATATCGCCCTGACGGCGTATGGGTGCCGACCACCATCCAGAGTTCGCGATCTGTCATGGTAACAGCCAGGTTGGCTATCCAACGCGTCAGATGCTGTATGCTGTATCTATCGTACGCCGTGCTTACCCCTGGATCGACAATGACCATATCGAGAGCACGGGCCGTATCCTGGTATTGCACAAGTGTGTTACCTGGGCATAGCGCATCCAGATGAAAGCTAAGCACCAGCTTAAGTCGTGACTTGGCCTTCTTTGTCACTTTGGCCAGTTCCGTAATATAGTCTGCATATTGCGTCATTTGCCATGATCTAACTTGATACTGATAACCGTCTTCCGTTAAATCCTCTGCTTCGAGGCGCCCTTGCAACTCCGATGTGACGGATTTCCATCGTCCCATACCGAATTGAATACCGCCGGTCGGCCGATCTTCCAGAAGTAATCCGTACACCCCCGGATGGTCGCCAATCGTCTGCGCCACGTGGCGCATATAGTCAAACCGCCATCGCTGCGCATCCGGTAGAAGGTAGAGTTCCCGGGGATTACCGACATGAAGAATACACTGCATTTGTTGGGCAGCAACGGCATCGAGGAAATTCATCAGGTACTGCTTCTGCTCTTCAGAAGCCAGTACGCTTTTTAAATCCAGGCCCTTTGATAGAATAATATAACCGAATCCCCCGACCTTGAGTTCGGACAAATCCGTATTCCAGCGTGCCGGATCGTAGAGAAAATGATAATATGTAAAAGTCTGATACATTGATTTGTTAAACATAAATGGTCCTTGGGAAAGCTACGAACCTTTGAAATAAAAGTCTATATTTTGACTCGTAGTTTCGCTGATTCGTCGTTTCACGATGTAGTGTTTTCAATGCCTCACCTTTTCAATCGCTTCTTCAAATTGAAAATCCGAGCTCTGCACCGGCGTGTGGCAGGTGATACATAAACGTTCTGAGACTTTTTCTACCCTGCCGACGGTGTTTTCCGGTTTCAGTAGATGCGTGACAGACACACGATGGCATGTTTCGCACTGCACATCTGTCAAATGGTCTGTTTCCTGAAGATTCCGGTAGCCTGTAATTTGTCCATATCCTGTAGTATGGCAACTTAAGCACTCGGGATGATCTCCCTCATTGTCGTTAACCAGGCTTTGAAACGCTCGTGCATGCGGTGTTTCACGCCATTGGTTGTATGCTTGTTCATGGCAGGCGATACATGTATCGCCCCCTTGAAATGGTTTATCGGACGTCATCAAGGCGGTCTGCTCGACATCCTGACGCAATGACGCATAATACGTTTCAATTTCTCCCTTTACGAGCGGTTCATCTGCAATATTGTCTGTCAAAGGAATAAGGCGATTTTCAAACTGATCGATATGGTCATTGTTTAAAGTTAGCGTCAGGTGACCTACGTATGCGCCGTTACGACCGGTATGCACGATAAGGGTTTGTCCTTCTTGTATCGGGTCCTCGTGCACTGCCTGGTCATGACTCCCGATGATTAGGTCTATATCGGAAAACTTGCGGGCAATTTCGATCGAGGCAGACTTGCCAGCATGATGCAACAGCACGATCAGATCTGTCTGTTTCAGAACGTCGGGTAGAACCCGCTGCAGCGCCTGTTCCTGATCTTCGATATTTACTTCGGCCATGCGCCCTGGTGACATAAAACGAAAACTCTGTGGCGTCGCCAGTCCAATAATCCCGATGCGTACCGATCCTTTTGACACCATGATGAATGGGGGATTCGTCAAAATCGCGTCCGAAATCGCGGAGTGTACGTTGACTGATGTAACCGGTAGCTGATGTGTGTTAACCGCATCCCCCAGAAATCGGATCCCGTTGGCAAAATCATTATCTCCGAGCCCTATCGCATCATACGATAATCGACTTATCGTTGACAGAAGGGTCTTTGCCCGTCTAACATCCGCACGCCAGCCCAACATATCACCGGCATCCACGGCTAAGACCATTTTGTTTGATTCGCGTATCTGATTAAATATAGTAGCACGCCTCGGCAAACCGCCGAAGAGATTTCCCGGTCAGTCGCACGATTCAAGCTGTCCGTTGGTATTGCCTGTATACAAAACGGTCAGGGTCGTTTTGGCCTCAACCGGCGTAACCATACTAACAAGCAGAAGGGTGATTATGAGTACAATGAAATGCATAGTATTTGTTTATTTTCAGTCAATACCTAAAAGGCCTGTCCGAGTCCAAAATAGAAAAAAGTGCGGTTATAGAACGTTGTAAATTTACTATCGAGATCTCCCTTTTGATGAAAACCGATGTCCCCTCGAATCAGTCCGATGGGCGAGTTCACCCGAAGGCCACCGCCGAAGCCCACCTGAATATCGTCCAGGCCAAAGGAACGAACGGTCTTACCAACGCCACCCCAATCGAGAAAACCGCTCAGTATCATGCTCGACAAGGGAATACGAATTTCATTCTGGGAACTGAAGGCGATAACCCCGCCTTCCGGCTGTCCTATTTGATCGATACTGAACCCGCGTACGGAACGGTCTCCTCCTACATATAATATTTTATCCAGAGGAATCAGCCCATTATTCAGCCCACGAACGTAACTTATGGATAACGAAGTAGCAAAATCCGGGAAATTCCGTATCGGTATATACTTCCTTATGATACCGCTCAGTGAAAGGGTGGAATTCTTATTCTGGGACGAACTGCCCAGTATCGGCGCTGCGATATTACCCTGGATCTGTCCAAATAATCCGACCTTAGGATTCAGGATGTCATCCCTGGTATCATATAGAATAACCTGGGTTAGACTGCCTTCACGTCGTGACCGGAGACTGTCCGTTGCCGAGCCGCTGTGTAGAATCTGGGTCAGGGAATCGCTTAAGGAAGATATTCTCACCTGCTTGACCGTATAAATCGTCTGACTGCGAAAAGCACGGGAAATTTCTCGACTGGCACTAACAGCAACACCCGCTTCCCGTTCAATGTGACTGATCCGGTCCTGTCGTGTGAAGAATCCGCGGAGGGTACCGGTCGTACGTGTATGAAACAACCAGGGTTGGGTGACGCCGGCATCTGCCTGCTGAAGCAACTGACTGACCTGTCCGTTCGTCCCGATCGCAAAGGCGCGTCCCAGCCAGTTCCGGTGGACCAGACTGTAACTGGCTCGAAACCGCTCCACCGAAGCGAAACCCCCACCAAAACTTATCTCGCCCCCGGGTAGTTCGGTCACACTGACCAGCAGGTCACGCGTGGTGGTGGATGAATCACTGCGAATCGGCGCCATTCGGGCGCTGCGAAACAGACCGGTTTGAAAGAGACGCGTTTGACTACGGGCCAGTTTGTTGTTGTCGTACAGGTCACCTGGTTTGATTTCCAACTCTCGAATTACCACATACTGCTGAGTCTTCTGGAGCCCTCGCACCTGGATATCTCCGACACGTATCGGCTCCCCTTCGACGATAAAAAAGTTTACCGTAATGGTATAGTCTACGGGATCACTTTCCGGTTTCATATCAATATGAACGTCAAGCAGGGACTTGCGGTCCGCAAGGCCCTGGATATTCCGTTTGTCCGCAGCGGCCAGCAGTCGAAAATAGGGCTGCCCTTCCCTGGTCAACATATTACGCCGAATTTCCGGCGCTGCCAGATGATTAAAACCGACCAGATTTATCTTTTTAACGGTGTACCTCGGTCCTTCATCAATAACAATGCGCAGGGTCACATGATCCTCGCTGGTGACGACCTGGAATTGTCGCACCCGCGCATCGAGAAAACCGCTATTCCTATAGACATTTTCAATCGCTTCCAGATCACCAATCAGATCGGGAAACTTTAACCGTTTCTTACGAATCAGTCCTCCGGATTTGGTAACCATTAAATTCTGGACGCGCTCGCTGCTGATCGCAACATTGCCTTCAATGAGGATCTGGTCTACAATAGGATTTCGTTGAGCAAAAGCAGGACATGCAGAGAGAAGGATCAAACCAATCCACCAAGAGAACAGGTGTTTATAGATCAGATTACAAGTAAACCTGTTGACAGGAGCTTCCATATGCCCATTGGTCCATTTGCCCATCTGTCGTATCGTGATCAATAATCCAATTTTCGGCAAAACACCCTCATACCTCAACAGAACCGGAATTTCAATTTAAGATCTATGCCCTAGGCCTCAACGAAACCGGAATTTCAATTTGAGATCTATACCGTTTTGCGGACGCGCACTAATTTGGTCCGTGAATGTTTCGATGAATAAAAAGTTAGTCAACTGATATCCAACACGCAGGTTGTA
>Ga0114999_10001864_pt1 | contig 28679 bp, 25 predicted proteins | sample ArcticOcean_MG_C_3_FD_89820 | JGI IMG/M metagenome (GOLD analysis project Ga0114999, IMG submission 89820) | Marine microbial communities from western Arctic Ocean - ArcticOcean_MG_CB8_126 | ecosystem: Environmental > Aquatic > Marine > Oceanic | place: Arctic Ocean: Canada Basin | collected...
CGATTCCAGCATTGCTCGTATCGAACCAGTTTGGATCGGGACGAAGCGTCAGCAACGTCCGATCGTTGCTCTTACCACCATCCTCGTAGAATGTGCCGGAGGACAGAATGTGGTTCTCCCAAGGGTTGTGATCATTGTTTCCGTACCCCTTGGTGACCGACGTGAACCAACCACGCTGGGCACCTTCACCGGTAGGATGACTGTCGAAGATGGTCTTCTTCGCTGCCTGTCCCGCGGCGGAGCCATTCGCGGGCAACTCACCCTCGGTGGCGGAGATCCACTGCATACCCGTGTAGATGTCGTAGTAGGTTCTGCGACGATTCATCGTGTTGCCGAGAAAGCGCTTATCATCAGCCGCCCATGGAAGCGTCAGGCCATTGTCAAAGGACTTGGTTTCCGTCAGCGATCCAGGTTTCGGACCGGTAAAGACAACCGGGACATCCCAAGGATTGCCATCAGAATCCGGCGTGGCATCGTAACCACTCGTCGGCCCTGTAAACCAGCCTGACGCGCCACGACGCCCCGCGGTGCTGTTGGACATGGAGTTGATCGGCTCAGTACGCATGTTGAGGACGAGCGCATTGATACGATTGCTCGTCGACTCCGCCGTACCATCACCGTCCGCATCAAGGCGGCCGGTGTTCGTCAGCTGCATCTCAAGGACCACGAAGTCATTCATATTCGCGTGATTGAGGGCATACTGCCGCGTCCGATATGTGACATCGATACCGAGGTTGGTCGGCGTCGTACCATTGTAGATCTGCTGGTGACGATCAGCATCCGTCCAATGCGCCCCGTTGTCGGCTGTGCCGGCGCCGAGGGCAGCTGTCTGGAAACCATACAGGTAATCGCTCGCCCGGGGATCGGATGACGAACTGAAATTATTGATCCCCGGCGAATATTCGATCATTTCGATGTCCTGTTTCCATGGGATGTGGATGTTCTCACCCCCTGGATACATCTGTGACGGCGTCGTCCACTGACGATCGAGATTGCCGACACGGAACAGGTGGAAGATCGAGTTCGGATCTTCCGGGTTTTCGTAGTAAGTCTTGCCGACATTCGTCGGCAAGTACGTACTCCAGATGTCACCGGCTATCATCGAGCCGGCCGCCTGGGCCTGGGCCTGGGTGGCTGACATCACCACCCCCAACGCGAGCATCAGCGTCGCGGCCCTCAGGAACTTGGACATTGTGTTTCCTCCGATTGATTTCATCATCTGGTTCTGCCTGAGTCGAGTCATCGACTTAGAAGTCGAGACTGAGGCCCAGGCTTACCTGCCGTGGGGGGCCATAGAGTGACACACCGTTAGCATTGAACGACCGATTCAGCTCGCCATTCGGCTCCTTGTCCTCTTCCCAGCGAACACGATTGGGAATCGTCGAGTTGTCATAGGCGAGAATGTTCTCACGATCTAACAGGTTGGTGACTTCGAGGAACAATCCCGTATTCACCCCACCTAACGCGAGTCCACGGGTCAAGCGCAGGTCCGTTTGGGCATTCATCGGCGCCCGCTCGGTCTGACGCTCACGCGCATCGGTCGATGTTTCGACCAAACGATACTCGAACCCACTTTCCACCGATTGGATCAACGACAGGTCGATACCCACAGGAAGCTGCGCCAGCAAAGAAATGCTCAGCTGGTGCGTGCGGTCGTAGCCTGATGTCAACGAGTTGTTGCTGCCACCCACATTGCGCTCAATCGTGTTGAATTGATCGCTCGCGTCGAGGGGCACCTGCGTGTCACCGCCTGCTGCAGCATAACTGGTCTTATCCGGGAATGGTGTCAGATTGCCACCAGCAAACCCACCCGCCTTGACATAACTGTAGGCGTAGTTCACACGGCCCGAAACCGTCTTGCCCGGGCGACGCATGATCGACAATTCGATACCGCGGCTGTCGGCGTAGCCAAAACTTGTCTGGAACGTATAGGAACCGAATCCAGGTGAATTCGACTGATCGGGGCTGATTGAATAACCGAGACGACCGTAATTCTCGATGTCGCGATAGTAGGCCGTCACATCCAACAGATAGTCCGGATGGAAGCCCCACTGCAGACCCATCTCATAGGCTGTAGCCTCTGGGGGATCGGCATTGACATCGACGATGCTCGGCAACGACGGATTCGCAAAGGTGCCATACTCGTCATAGAGCTGTGAGAAAGGCGGTGGGGTGTAGAATCGACCCCACGAATAGTGCATCGCCGCTGTCTCAGAAATCGGATGCGAGATACCGAGTCGTGGCTGAACGAACCACTTGGTCTCGGCATCGTCACCCAGACGGGCGCGGCGCACGATCTGCCCATTACTCAGCGTATCCTGACGCGAAGGATTGAAGAAATCCTCGATCTCCTGGGCACCTGGATCGAAGGAGTCGACACGCAGGCCGGCGTTAATGATCACGCCCTCATACTCAATCTTATCCTGCACGTAGAAAGCCAACTCTCTCGGGCTTACGTCGTATTGCGTGTTCTCGAAGGGAAAGGCTGGATCGTAGATCACCTTCACCTGCGTACGTTGCTGCCACTGCTCGACGGAGTGATTCCGCAGCAGGACACCGGCCTTCAACTGATGATTGAAGTTGTACTGATGGATGATGTCCGCCTTCACCTGCGTGACATTCCGTTTCAGTTCCTCATAGTAGAAGCCGGGCTGACCGGTGCGATACTGATTGCTCGCAAAGGCGACGTTGAAGAATTTCTCGTTGCCCGGATCGGCCGTAAAGAAGGTTCGACTACCGTCGGCGGCGACAGCGCTGCCACCAACACCCAAGTACAACTCAGACTGGGCAGCGGTCGTGATCTGGATGAAATCTCCGTCCTCGTCAATACCGATACGTCCGTCATCGTTGTCATCGGAGAAGCCGAACTCACTCGTACGATTCAACTGCGAGATCTTCAGTTCCCAAACAGTGCGATCGGACAGGGTGTGCGTCAGGCCGATATAGCCCATCAGTCCACCCTTCTTGTTGCCGATCGCGCCTTCTGGATAGAAGATGTATTTGGAGTTGAAGTCACGATTGACGAAGCCACCATACAAGCCGCCATCGTCGATCATCAACGAACCGGTCAACTTGAATGAATTTGACACATTGTAGGTCAACTTCGCCGTGTGACGAAGGCTACGACGGTCGACGTTGGGCATGTTCCCTGGTTGATTAGAGAACCGCGAGGACACGAAAAACCCACCATTCGACGTCAGAGGACCACTGACTGCAACCTCGAGCTCGTGGCCCAGATCGTCACCGTAACCGACTTCGTCGATGCGACTGTTGTCAAAAGTATAGAGTGCAGCTTGCGCGAGTTTGCCTTCGTCACCTGTGGCGATCAGGGCATCTTTCTCGGCAATGTAGCGATCCAAAACTCCGGCAATCCGTGTACCACCAGCATCGGTGTACGGATTGTTGTAGACGTCGGGGCCGTCATTCTTCGTGCCGGGTGACGTGCGATAGAAGACACTGACATCTACCTCGTCGCCGCCCTCTTTGGTCACCACGTTGATGATACCGGCCGTCGCAGCATCATATTCGGCATTGAACGTACCGGAGATGACGTCTAGTGCCTGTACCGTCGACTGGTTGATACCTACTGCCGTGAACTCGTCGCCACTGGAACGCTGTGTTGCAGTGTAGGCCGAATAAACGCCGCGACCTTCTCCAGCACGGAAATAAGTATCAGAAACGTCGATGCCATCGACGAGGACCTTCGTGTCGGCCTTGCGACCACCACGAATGAACCCACGGAACGCGCCAGCTGTCGTATTCACGAGATCTTGAATATCGCTGACAGGCATCGTGTTGTTGAGTTCGTCAGCACTGATCGACTGACGACTCGATGTCAATGTGCGCTCGATCGCTGGCGCCTCTGCGACAACAGTGACAGTACGTCCCTGAATCGCCTCGGTGCGCAACGTATAATCGAGTGTGGTCGTCAGATCGAGACGAACGTTCACCTCGGTCTGACGAACCGTCTGATGGCCGACATAGCTGGCCTGAACGACGTATGACCCTGGCGGAACGTTGAGAATGAAATACCGACCGATCTGGTCGGAGGTTGTCCCAACGCGGACCCCGCCTACATCTGTACTTACGCTGGCACCGACGAGCGTTTGGCCCGACTCATCGGTAATCGTGCCGGCGATCTTGCCGTTTCCGGCAAGGGCCGGACTCGCAACCAGCGCCAGTCCCAGTAGAGCCAGGGATAGCACAGGAACGATCCTTCGCAGCACCTGCATGATTCCTCCTCCGTGGTGAAATCTTCCTCAGTGTTCGGAAAACTCGATTCCGAGGAAGGACGTGCACGACACGGTTCTGGCACGTCCGCACCGATAGTGAAATTGCTAACTACGGTATTTGTTACAACTGGGAGAGCTATGTGATAAACATCACCAAGCGCACGCTCCAGTTTGAAGCCCGGGAGCGGAACTTCGTGACATCGATCACATCTGGCGAAATATAGATCCAAGCCAAGAGGCAAGTCAATCTTGTTTGCAAGGAATCTATCTTTGGCGTTTTACTGAATTTAGGGCCGGTTTTCTATCGGGTCGATAGGTCTCCTCACTCCCTGATCAAGTCAACACCGTCAGGCTATTTTTTTGTGGCATCACAACTCGCCTGTCACCAGATGGGCGGTGATACGATCACCAAAAAAATAAATAATTCCCGGTCATGCCGGTAAAGCCATCGATGATCAGCCACATCCCACCCGCCCCGTAATGCCCCAAAATCAGTCCCAGAAAGAAGGGCCGCGAGCGCCGATAAAGGACGACACCGCCATATCGTAATACGACCGTCTTCACCAGCCAGGCGACAAAGATGCTCGGCATCAGATGATGCGCCGTCCACATAGCGCTGATCGGAAAAGCGATCGGATGAATCGGAAACCACAAAAAATGTTTCGAAGCCAAGGTCAGCAGAAGCTGAATTCCTCCTCCTGCTCCGGCCACGCCTAGGAATTCCCATGTGGTAGGTGCCGAGTTTACCAGATGGTAGGCGGTAAAGCGGTAAGGGGCCGTGGCAGCTCCCTGTCCGAAGAACCAGAAGCTCAGATTGAGCGCCCCATGCTGATAACCCAGAGTCAGTATGGTCACAATCGCCGATGTCGCGCCGACGACGACGGCAATCATAATCGCCCAGAACAAGCGACGCCGATGCGCGGTGACGTAGTGTTCTGCGAGTCGCAGGCCATGGATCACGGCTGCCATCAGCGTGATCCGCATCCCTCCCGCCCACGGGAAGGTCATACCGAGGGCACCCAGATTCGCATGGCCAAGCTGACTAGCGCCAAAGGATCCGATCGCCGCATCCATAGGAACCAGCGGCGTCTTGGTCACAGCCAGCCCGCCTTCGGCAACGATTCGGGTGACGCCGAACATGACACCGAAGACGACGGCGAGAAAGAACGGCACCAACCACCAACTCATCCCGCTCATATGCAGCCAGACCATCATGGTGACAGCGCAGATGGCCAGCAGAGCAACCGTTTGGCGATAGGACAGGATCTCGTCACTGTCGTCGACATCCTCTGCACCCCAGATCGCCTTGCGCCAGATGTCGTGCAGGTGGCGACGTGCGACCCACAATGAGGCGACCGCCAACACAACGAGGGCTCCAAAGCCTTGGTACGCCAAATACGCGGAGCCGAGGGCGATGCCTTCAACCTTCTGTGTTCCCGGAATGCCGAAATGCAGTAATACAGCTCGTTCAAGGGTCGTCATCAGGCCAAGAAACCAGATACTGAAGCCAAGTTTGGTGCTGAGCAGGTAACCGAAACCAACCACGGCATGGCTAATAGACCAGCGTATCTGAAACTTCCCATCCCAGAAATAGAAGTACTGCCAGATGGGCAGGCCTTCCGGGATCGCCGGAAAATAGTTGTGGAGTGCGCGCAGAGAATACTGTAGAAATGGGATCGCGATACCGATCCAAGCGGCAGGGGTGCGGAAAAAGTCTCCCAACAGCCGGCCGCGGCCGGATTCGGAATCATCTTCGCCGATCATCGAGATCGGCACTTGTACCAGTGGAAAGGTCAAGCGTTCGTGTTGAATCCACTGCTTGCGCACGAGAATCATCATTCCCGTCATCGTGCCGTAAGCGGCAAGCAACATCGGCAGCCAGAGGAACAGCGGCTTTGCCCAGGCTCCCCACGGAATAGGTGTTCCCGCGGGCAACCCCTCGTAGAACCACTTGATGGCGCGTACGTCGGTCACCCTCATCCATGAGGGGATGAAGGGCAGGATCTGGTCCGACCAGCCATTCTCGGGTGTTGCGTAGTACGTGCCGGCAGAGATATGCGGCAGCAGCTTACCGACCAGACCATTGGTCGGCAAGGTGCACGCAACCGCAGCCATGATGTAAACGGTGGCCAGTTCGGCGGACGAAAACCGCCATTTCCACCGTAGCAAGGCTGCGACAGGATTTACGATGAGGAGAAAAAGAAGGAAAAAGAACACTGCTGCAGGGGTACTGTAGTCAAAGTGCAGCGGCGAACCGGAGATCACGAGGTTTTCGTAGGGAGCCGCTACGCCAAGGGCTGCAGCCAGCACACCTCCAGCAATCAATGATCTGACACTGACCGCTCCAGGATCTCTTTGTTTATTTTGCACGCCCAAGCTGGCGTCGGTTCTACTCTCAGTTGTCATAGCAAGGCCGTCGAAAGTAGAGTTTACCCTGAAGCTTCGTCAAGGATTCGGAGTCTCCAGCAGCCGATGAGAGCTTGACCGCCGCGTCAGGGACTGCTATTTGTTACCCAAGCAAGAGTTCCGCAATGACATATTCTACGCCAGACGCCGCACGACGACAACAAGTCGCGCGACGTATCCAACTGCGGGACAATAATTAGACGAACAACTTACTAACCCTGACGATCGCGATCATATTCATCCATTTGGATTGACCTTCGCGGTCTTATATCATGAACACTTGAACACTTGAACACTTGAACACTTGAACACTTGAACATGAAAAATTTACTCACCTAAAGGAGTTTATCCGGATGAATCTCGTCACCAGTGGTGATCGGGAGCGCCGTGTCTTCGTCGGCGACCTGACGCGCAAGGAATTCCGCGAAAAGATGGAGGCTGGCACGATCAAGGCCGGCATCATCCCTACAGCTGCAACCGAGCAACACAACGAGCACCTTGAGATGATCCATGATACACTCCATGCGACCTACATGGCCGAGCAAACGGCATTGCGCCTTTTCCCTCAGGTCGTCGTCGCCTCACCCATCTCGATTGGTGTCTCCGAACACTGGATGAAGCACATTGGCACGCTGACCGTCAGACCCGAGATCTTCTGCGAGTATGTCTTCGATGTGTGCAACTCCTTGGCCCGCGCCGGCATCAACAACCTGCTCATTCTCAACGGCCATGGTGGCAATGTGAAACCATTGATGCGTCGGATCGACGAATTTCGAGATCGACTCGGTGCCGATGTGAACATCAGGTTCCAGTCCTACTGGGATGTCTATGACGAGGGTCTCGTGCAAAAGACAATGGAACACGGTCGCCTGCCCGGACACGCCGATGAATATGAAACATCGACGATGATGGTTCTGGCCCCCGAACGCATCCACGCAGACGACATCGACAACGAGCCGTCAAAGGTCGCCTCAAAGCAGAAGGGCGAAGCCCTGATTGAACCCGTCATCGCCGGTGTCAGTTCGATCATCGAAAAAATGATCGCTGGAGAGGAAATCGATCAACCCCCCGTCACGTTCCGTCCTGAGGGTCGACTACATATGACCAAGGGTGAAGCCGTATAAGAATAAGTCTGTCTGCCTCTTCAGGCGCCAGGCTGTAGGACCACTCCAAGGGCTTGGTCGGGGCGCTCGACCAATTCGTCGATGGCATCGCCAATTCGGCTCAGTGGGAACCGATGTGTGATCAGCGGCTCGACGCGTAGTCGCCCCAGGACGATTGCCCGCAGACACTCATCGAGATTTCTGCGCGTGGGCCATTCGACAAAGCCGCGCGGGTATTCCTGCCCGTGCTCGTAGGCCTCGTCGTGGTATCCGGGGCCGGTGCGGGATGCGCTGCGCACGTCGACATTCCCCAAGGCAGATGCGAAGCCGTGCTCGATACGCGCACCACCGACAATGACGACTCTGCCCATCTGATGACCATCGGCTGACACTTTGAGACTCGCCACGATCTGCTCAAAGGCCGGGGTTCCGTTGCCACCAAAAGCAATGATGCCATAGTCCATCCCCCACCCACAGGAGAAGTTCGCGGCCATCGGGACTGGATCATCCTGGCTCGCGTCGACGACCAGCTCGATACCACAGGCGCGGGCCAGTTCAACACGCATCGACATACGATCGACACCCAGCGCATGTCCGCCGCAGGACTGAGCCAATTGTGAAGCCATCTGCCCTACCAGCCCAAGACCAGTGACCATGGCGTTCTCGCAAGGCACTGGGGCTGCGCGCCGGATGGCATGCAGCGCAGTCGCGGCCAGGTGGGCGAAGGCACCCTCTTCGTCGCTGATCTGATCTGGAATCAGGGCCGTAAGGTTCACGGGGACATTGTTGATATTTGCGTGCTGCGCGTAGCTGGCCCCCATACACGCTACGCGTGCACCGACCCTCGTGGCGTCGACGCCGTCGCCGGCAGCCACGACACGGCCCGCACACGCGTAGCCGAAAGCTCGCGCGGCATTGTCAGGCTTCGGTGCTTGCCGCATGCCGGCAACGCGTCCCAATTCAGTTCCGGGACTGATCAGAGAGGCGGAAACCTCGACCTGAACCTGACCCGGCGCGGGAGGAGCCACTTGCTGCTTTTCGATGATCCCACGGCCGGAACCATCTATGCAGCCTACCATCCGATCCATGCCCTTTTCTCCAGTTTATTCGGCCAGAAGATTACGTGAGAAGAAAGAACGGCCAGGTACAACATGGACGCCATCATCGAGCCAACGACCGGCTACCCCAATCCCAACGACCGGCTACCCAATATCTTCGGTTGCCGGTCTGAGGCCATGTGTTATCTTTGATTTGGCCGATCATGCCACACCCCCCATGGCGATCAGACCAGGTCGGTCAAGCCCCAACCTTCTTCTTGAACCTCTATCTAACTTCCCCTTGAAACTCTCAGCTCGCCAACAAGGGACGGGGCTATCTTGGCCACCATTATTGCTGCAATCGTCGTCGGCCTTCTGCTCTTGTGGGGTGGTATCGCCGCCCTTCTGCGCATGGTCGAGATTTTCGAGCGCAAACATGTCCTTGCCCTCGGAGGATACACGAGTCTTGTTGCCGGTTTGGTGATGGGACTGGTCCTGTTCAATGCAAATGAACGACAGAAACAACACCGCGCCGATCTGCAGGCCCAGGTAAACATCGTCACGCAAAAGCTCGGTCAACTCACTGAGCGTCTCATGAGTCAGTTGGCGGAAAAATCTGAGCTGACAGCCAGCGAATTTCAGATTCGGGCAAACCTTCAGAAGGAACGCTCAGACCACGAACGCACGCAGCAGGATCTGGCTGAGCAAGTGCAGCTTCACCAGCAGATGGAGACCCGCTTTGAGCGCGAACGCAGTGCCCGGCGGGCCTATCAAGAGAAAATCAACACCCAGATAGAGGAGCGTTTCGCCTCGCAGGACGATCGCTACAAAAGCGTTCGAGATTTTCTCGAACTTCACCGTCGCACCGTTGGCGGGATCCAGACCCAGTTGGCAAGCGTCCAGGACGATGTCACGCGTCTCAACACACAGGTATCGGGCGTCGTCACCGGACAGACAAATCTGTTGGGCAAGATCAATTCAACACGACAGATCACTGAATTGACAACACAAAAAATCGACGCCTTGTCGCGCCGCCACGCAGCTCTATATGATGACCTAAACAGCACAATGGCACAGGTGGACAGTCTCTACACCTGGAAAACGAAATGACACTCATGACAAGCACCATCTGTCATCCACATCGCCCCAAGAAGAAAGTTGAGCAGCAACATGAGCATCCATCCCGGCCGGCGCCTGAGGCGTCACCTGTCATCCCTCGGCACGCTTGCGCTCGCAGCAGCCATGGCCACTCTGATGGCATGCGGCCAAAGCGAGGAGGAGTTGGCTCTTGTGGCCCTCCAGGAAGACCTGACCCTCGCAGGGGGCACCATCGACTCGCTCAACTACACGATCGAGTCGACAAATCTGCTCATCGACGAGATGCGTGATCGCGTCGACAGTCTTAACATCGTCGATACGAAACTGCTCAAGTCGGTTCAGCGCTTGAACAAGGAAGTCCGCCACTGGCGCGACCTGGCTGGTGAGCATCAACGCAAAAACGAGCAGCTATCGAGACAGATCGAGACACTCAAACGAGACAAGCAGGGCGATCAGCGGGCCATCGCTCAATTGCGCTCGCAGGCGGACAGCATCAATTCTGCCTTGCTTGACGCCCACACATCGATTCGGCGGCAAGAAGACCACATTCGCAACATGGAACAGGAACTGGGCAAGTCTCAGGACGAAGTGGCCTTGCTGCGCGAAGCTCAGGTCTCGGTCCGACTCTATGCTGCCTCGGAGGACTATCTAAAAGAGAGTGGCTATCTGCGAGTGAAGCGACCCTTTGGTGGCGGCTTCCGTAAGAACTACAACCTTCTGCAACCCTTGGATGCAACCGATCCACGCGTGCAATTGGCACCAATTGATGAGACCATCGAGATCGAGGGTGAGATCGATGTACTCGTCGACCGCTATGGGAAGGTGAACAAGGACGCATATGAGCGTCGTACGCTCGACAATGGTGCGACAGCCATCACCTTCACCGATGGCCTCTATGGCGGAGCCGATGTCTTGATCGTGCTAAAGTAGTCCACACACGCATCACATAAAAAAAGGGAATCCATCAAACGGTGGCTTCCCTTTTTTTGTCTCTTTGTCCGCTACTACCTCTTACCAGCCGTGTACGTAGACGGCTGTTCGAACCTTCGCGCCCGTCGTGCTCGTCGACAACATCGAATCGGCATAGGCAGCGTGACGAACAGCTATTTCATGGCTGCCTCCCTTCAAGACCAGGTGCAGGTCAGCCTTGGGTTCGGCGATTAATGCATTCACGCGACGACGAAAACCCCATTCTGTCAAAGGTTTGTCGATGACGATGCCGTCCAGAGACAAGCCGAAGCCGCGCTGCGTATAAACGACGACCACATCACCCTCTGCGGGATCGTGCTGATGTACGCGCCAAACGGGGCTGGCGACATTGAGGATCATGATTCCAAGGCAGAGCATGAGCATCATAATGCCCAGGAACAACTCCTTACTGATGTCGTGCTCTTCAGCTTCCTCTTCGAGTTGCTGTAAGAATCTCCGTCTCGCCATGGTCTAACCTCTTGGGCCGTCCTCGTCGCGTAGGCGGAGCCAATGCTCCTCTAGGCGATCGAGGCGTTGGGCAAGCAAGTCAGCCGCCTTGCGCAGGGGCAGAAAGGCCACCAGAGCAACGAGGGTCGTCTGAAACGCGAGGACAAGACCCACCGCCATAGATTGAAGGACCCGAAAGGTCTCCGTCGCCTCGTTGATTCCTCCCAATTCGCGCGCCATCAGCAGGATACCGCAAACTGTACCCAGATATCCGTAAAATGGAATTCGCGATTGATCGCGGCGGGCAGTCAGCAAGGGGGTCCCCAGCACGCCGATCAACTCCCCCATCACGTCGTCATCATGCGCTCGCAGATCGACGTCATGGCGATACTGCTGGCGCAACTGTCGCCAACGCTCCAGGCGCTTAACGCCCAACGTGCCGGGCGCGGGCTTGCGCCGCCAACCGGCCAGTTCACGCCGCACCAGGACGAAGATTCGGCCAAGTGTCAGCAGCTGTACCCCGACACTGCCCACAACCAGTAGATAGGAGGCGCGGCCAATCCATGCGACCAGGTCGAAGCCACTGCTGTAGGAGGCGAAATAGAGGGCGAGGAAGCCGACGACTGTGCCGGTGACCGCACCGATGGCTGTTGCGACGCACGGCAGATGCGGCGTACACACACCATAGTGTGATTCCTCATTGCGAATCCGTCGTGCTCTGTGAAGGAAGAGCACACCACCGGTTGCACCACAGGCAAAAGCAAAGAGGACTCCGACGAGGATGGACGGCCAATTCATTGATTGAAACTCCCTTTGGGCTCCGACCACTGCACGGTGACATACAACGTCCACCAACGCCACGAAGCGAATCCTGCCCAGGCAGTCAACAGGACGCCTAGCAAAGCCATTCGCAATATAAAGCCCCAAGACGGCACACCGATGCGTACCCGTTGACCTGTGTCAGCCCGTTGTTGCCTTGTTCCCCGCTGCTCGGCGGGAGGTGCGTAATCCGACCGTCGCTCCCCTGCCAGCTGGGCTTGCACGACTTCGAGGGGCTCAACGGCGGTTGCGGCCTCTGGTCCCTTCAAGACACGTGTCTCCTGCACGAGCAATTCCTGCTGCGAGCTAGGTAGCTGTTGTCGCCACTGCGTGAGCGGCTCAAGTGTGGTCTCAAGTATCTCCCATTCAACAAACGGAGCCGCAGCACCCAGTGTGTAACTCAGTGGAGAAACTCGATGAGTCTTGCGTGTGCGCAAATGCGGATCCGGTTTGGTCGCCAAACGTTCGAGCCTGGCCTGTAACTGCTGTCGCCGCTCCTGTAGCCCAACGAGGCGACCGATACTCCGATGGAAATCCATCGGTCGGTCTCGCGTCCCCATCGTGGTGGCATCCAGACCCGATTCCTGGGCGGCCTGTAAGACCTGGGCGGCTTCGAAAGTCGTTGAGATCCAGATTTCACCGAACAGATGCGGTCCCCACATGGGACCGGCACCAGGAAGATCCGGGAACGAATGAGCATAGAATATTTCAGGCGCCATCGTACCGTCACCCGTCACCCAACCGTATCTCTCCTGGGTTGTCACAACCGGATGCAACGCCCCGACCGGATCCTCCACATACAGTCCTAACATCACTGCCGCTTCGACGCGATCCGTGTCCCACGCATGAATGGAAAGTTCGTTTTTCGCTTCGATGTAGAGACTGGGGATCTCGGTTCGTGTTGGTGTCAAGCGAGTCTGCGCCACGGGAGCACCATTGAGGTAGATCTGCGCCTCGTCATCGGCCCAGATCAACAATATCAGGCGGTGATCCTGTGGCAGGGACAACACCGGTCGCTGTGGATCGGTCAGTCTTGAAATCCGCTCAACGCCGTAGGCGTAGACGAGGGTATCGATGGCAGCTGCCAACTCGTTATACTCCTGGCGCAAGGCCAGGAGCCGCCGATTCACGCGCGGCTCCGATTCAGCGTTGCGCGGAGCAGAATCAGCATGACTCGGCGCAGCGAGCAACAGACAGCTGATCATCGCCAGCAGAGCCCGCCTCAAGGTTGCAATGCCCCCGATTGCCCATCAGCACCTGACAATCGTGTGGCAAAACTGTTTGCCAGAGAATCCATCGTCGCCGCTTTGCGCTTGATCTCTTCCTCATCCTGAGTGGCCGCGGCGACGGAAGCAACCAGATGCAGTCGGGCCGCCTCCTGATGGGCACGCTCAGTGACACTGCCTGCGCGACGTGTATCCCCGCGCAAAAGATAGCCGTCGAAAAGTTCGCTGAACTGCGCTGGTCCTGCACGATAGAAATCGACCTGCAGTTGCAGCAGTCGCTCGCGCTCAACTGCTTGCTCTGCGGCGGCATCCACAGGCGTTGGCGCGTCCACGAGTGCCGCGGACGCCACCGGAATTTGCACGCCCATACCAGGGATCTCACGCGACAGAGACTCGGCCAGTTGATCCCATAGCTCTGCTTGTTCGATGCAGTTGGCCTGGCTGGAGCCGGTGACCATCGTAGATCGCTCACGCATTCCATGGCTGCGATGTCGCACCGCCTCGATGACCCCCTTCGCTGCACTCTGATCCTCAAGAAATACGTAGAGTTTGAAGAGAGACAGAAGCCCCTGTTGATCAGGGGAATAGAAATCGACCTGGATCTGCTGCTGATTGGCGCGCTGTCGAATTTCCCAACTCAGGCTCGCAATCAATGGATCCCACAAGCGATCTGTGAGATCGGGCATGATCTGATTGGCGCGCTGCAGCGTCTGCTTGGCGAGTTCCGGCGAATCAGAGTAGAAGTAGGCGCGCGCCAGATAGACCCAAACTTCTGCCTTATACCGATACGTTAGAACTGATTCCTCGAAGGCATTCGCCGCCTCGACATAGTCGCCGGACAGATAGGTGAGTCTCTTCTCGACACCAAATTTCAGTCCAACACCAGAAGCGATGTATGAACCATCTGTGAAATGTTCAGACTCGGGAACCAGTAGACGCTCATCAACGAAGCGGACCTCTCGCTCCTGACTCGCAACGGGGCAAACCATCATCAACGTCATTGTGATGAGGAAGATCAATCGACTCAGGTTAATTCGCCCCTGCATACCATCCCTGTAGATGCTCATCCCTGTAGCAGGGACAACCTCAGATGTTGGCCGAAGATTGGCCACCATCCACATTGAGACATGCCCCCGTCACCCAACTGGCTTTCTCAGAGGCAAGGAAGGCCACGACGGCTGCAACTTCTTCAGGATGACCGAAACGCCCACTTGGGATATTGTCCTCAATGAACTTGCCAATGCCCTCGGGATCCTCCTTCTGACGTCGCTCCCAACTACCCCCCGGGAAGACGATGGAACCTGGAGCCACACTATTGACGCGTATCCCCTTCGCAGCGGCCTCACGCGCCAGATTCGCACTCATACTGATCATCGCTGCCTTCGCCGCATTGTAACTGATGGGCCCGCCGCTCTCTCGTCCAAAGATGGATGAAATATTGACGATATTGCCCCCCTCGCTGCGCTCAAGATGTGGAAACGCTGCGCGAGACACGCGCACGGCGGAGAAGAAGCTCAGGTTAAAAACGTGCAGCCATTCCTCATCGCTTACTGCGCCAAAGGGAGTCCACACGGAACCTCCGACGTTGTTGATGACGATATCGAGTCTACCGAATCGCTCTACAGCAGCAACAACGCACGCATCTGCCGCCGCCGTATCCGTCATATCTCCGACATAAATTTCGACCTCTGCCCCCGCCTCTGACAACTCGGCACCGACAGCCTCGAGCGTCTCAGCGGTACGGCCACTGAGACACAGTCGTGCTCCCTCTTCGGCCAGGGCGCGCGCGATGCGTAGACCGATGCCACGACTTGCACCACTCACGAGAGCAACTTTCTGCTTTAGACCCAAATCCATTCCATCACCTCTTTGCTTGTGGTTTCTACACCTGTCTGTTCAACAAATCAATTTGTCTGGATTCAACTGATTTCAATTGTCTGGTTCAATGAATCTCACTGGCCAATGCGCCTGGATTTACAGTCAATAATACGCCCAAATACGTCACGCACATGACCAGCAGGATGATGGCCTTCCAGCGTTCGAAACGATGGCCAATGCGCATCAAACCGAGCATGGTCAGCACAATGATGATCATTGCGGGGAACATGAAGTGAATCACGTCAGTACTCACGTGCAGGGCATTCACAGAGGCAGAGGCGCCGGCGATCCAGCAGATATTCAGGATATCGGCACCGAGAATGTTACCGACCGCCAACCCGCCCTGCCCCTTCCGCGCCGCGACAATGCAGGTAGCAATCTCGGGAATCGAAGTGCCCAAAGCGACGATGACGAGGGCGATGATGATATCGCTGACCCCCATCGCGCCGGCAATCACCGGCGCGGACACCACGATTCCCTTACTGCTGACCAGAACTCCCACCAGACCAGCGACCATCAGCAGGATGGTTCGTCCCCATGGGCTGGGTTCATGATCGAGCTCGACCTCATCTACATCTACGACCTTTCGACGCCGACGTTGTTCCCAGTAGGTATAGACCAGATAGAGGACGAAGCCGACGACGAGGATCGCCCCCTCCCCTCTTGAGAGGGTGCCATCAGAGGCCATGTAGTAGGCCAGCAGATCCACGAGGATGAGGAAGATCGCAGCCGATCGTAACACGACGCGATCGATGAGCACGACGGCCGGAGCGAACAGCGCGACCATTGGCAGAGCCAGGCCGTCATCGTATATGACAGAACCAACGGCATTGCCCAGGGCCAGTTGCGCGTTGCCATCCAGAGTCGCCTGAATGGAGACGGCCAACTCCGGTGTTGTGGTACCAACACTGATAATGACGATGCCGATGAGAATCGGCGGCACATTCAAGTGCCACGCCAGATCCGCCGCACCTTCTACGAGCCAATCGGCACACTTGGCCAGAACGACAAATGCCCCAACCATGAGTAAGACGGCAGTTCCAAGCCCAAGGCTTGGTCCGGTGATAGCGTCGATAGCATGTACCTCGCCTGCGAGAAGACCGATGAAATATCGTCTATGTTTATGATTGACAATAAGTTACGACAACCGTTTTACGTTTGGAAGGGCTAATAATCTAACGAGAGTGAAAAAAAACAGTCAAGAAGCTGGCGAAGTTGCCGATCACGTTGTAATGTGATACTAATTGGTACACACGGTGGGTGTATCTCTTCCCTTCTCAACAGTGATGGGACAAGAGCATGTTTAACGAGTTTCTGACGACGACACTACAGGTAATCATTGCTCTCAATGTGGCAGGACTGATCGCGTATTTCTGCCTCGGTTCTCGACGGCGTCCCACGCCGACCACGACCGAGACTGTCGCCGTGGATCCACAATCCCCGTGGAATAAGCTCGTACAGCCCTGTAAGAGGGCCTTGGGCGCCCAGCGCCCTCTGGCAGCAACAGCGGCGACATCTCGCCCTGGAGAGACGATGGATTCTGCTCTCGATCAGTTGCGTCGGGTTCTAGACGGATACGGTCACGGCCTGCGCTGATTTCTCGGCTGCTCGTCTGCAGCTCCACCACTTTTCATATTGAACAGCTTTTCATATCAAACTGGCGGCGCGGTCCCCCTCTGTGAGACTCAGCAACCGGGTTTGCCCCCGGTCCGGCATTTTGGGTTGCCTCCGAATTCGTTGGCGCCTGCAGGGTCGTCAGCAGCCTTCCCCCGTTCCATTGTAGGGGTGGATTATTCGAATATTATCCATTGCACAGTGAATATTTATTCCATATTATCCCTGATTGAAAACTCGACAGTGGGAAATTTTACTATTTCCCGGCAAACAAATTCAGTTCAGTCGATGTTAGGATTCGGGGAATAGTCAATGAAGCTGCAAGACCTGAAGGGCCAAACCATCCTCATGGCAGTATCGGGCGGGCTCGATAGCTGCACGATCACCCATTGGCTTGCCAAGCACGACGTTGATGTCGTCGCCTATACGGCCGACTTGGGCCAACCTGATGAAGACGATATCGAAGACGTTCGCCAACGCATGTTGGCTTGCGGTGCCCGTGAAATGATCGTTGGAGATCTGCGACAGGATATGGCCCAGGCGGGCCTGCAGCTGATTCAGGCTGGTGCTCGCTACGAGGGCGGCTACTGGAACACCACGGGCATCGGTCGCCACGTCGTGGTGGCCGGGATGGTTCCGGAAATGCAGTCTCGTGGGATACATATTCTGGGTCATGGCGCCACGGGACGGGGCAATGATCAGGTTCGCTTCGAACTTGCTTCCGAGATGCTCGACCCGCGAGTTCAGACCTACGCACCGTGGCGGGATGACGCCTTCCTCGAATCCTTCCGCGGGCGCCGGGAGATGATCGCCTATTGCGAGGCGCATTCCCTCCCCATCAAGGCGACTCTACAGAAGCCATACTCCACCGATGCCAATGTCCTTGGCCTCACCCACGAGGCGGGTGAGCTCGAGGCCCTGACGACACCGACAAGCCGGATCGAGCCGGGAATGGGCGTCTTTCCACAGAACGCGCCTGATGAAGGCCAATCTGTCGAAATTCGCTTCGAGCACGGCCAGGCTGTGGCGATCGACGGTGTCGCAGAGAATGCCTTCGAGCTTGTCACCAGAGCAAACGATATCGCTGGTGCCCACGGCGTCGGCATTGGCCTACATGCCGTCGAGAATCGCTTTGTGGGTATCAAGTCGAGAGGGATCTATGAGGCCCCGGGTCTCGAGCTTCTTGGACAGACCTACGAGTATCTGACCCAACTCACCCTCGACCGGCGCGCTAGACGAGTCTTCGAGCAGATGAGCACGATTATCGCCGAGCAGATCTATCAGGGATACTGGTTCGACACCGCAACGCAGGCCTGCTGGGCAGCCATCGACCATTTCAATAAGCTGGCGACCGGGACGATCCGCGTTCACCTCTTTAAGGGCAATGTCCAGTTTGAGGCCGCCATCGACGCGCCTCACAGCCTCTATAGCGAAGACCGGGCCTCAATGGAGGATGTTGGAGAATTCGACCACAGAGACTCACAGGGCTTTCTGGGGGTGCTGGGTGTCAGCGCCCGCGCCCTGAACGTGGCAGGACAGATTCCGCCTCGTTAGTTGGCGTTCGCAACCTTTGGCGTTCGCAACCTAAGGCGCCCTGCCCTACCTGAGATGGTGCGACACCGGGATCAGCCTTCCCTTTGGTAGTCTCGCAGGGCCTGCCCCGGGTCGTCTGGGAAGCCAGCGGCTCTTGGCCAGTGACCGAACTGGTAGATTCGCTTCAGGGGGCGTGCCTCGAAGGGCAGGCCAAACAGATCATCATCTTTCAGCCCAACCTCACCACCGGGCTGACGCAGATGATCGATCGCCACCTGGCGCAATCTTCCCACGACCTGAGGCTGACTGCCACTCAACTCGCGTAGCTCCTGAGGATCGGCGGCAATGTCAAACAATTGCTGCCGATCGCCATTGGCGAGCCAGATGTATTTCCACCGCCCTGCACGAACCATAATCTTGAAACGCCGTGTACCAGGCTCGCCATACAGGCCAACCAGATGCGGGCGTGCAGAGGCCACGCCTTGCAGCATCGATATCACATCTATGCCGTCGCGCAGCTGAGGTTTTCCCGCGGCCGCCGTGGCGATGCCATACAGATCGATTAATGCCACGAGATCGTCGCGACGCGTATTCATCGGCAATTGTTCCGGCCAGCTTACGAGAAATGGCACGTGACAAGAGGACTCGAAATAGCTCTCCTTCTGCCAGGCGGCGTGGTCCCCCAAATGATCTCCGTGATCTGCGAAAAAGCAGATCACCGTATTGTCCGCGTCAGCACGCGCTTCGATCGCATCCAGTATTCGCCCGAGACAATCATCGATGTAGGTGATCTCGCCGTAGTACCGAGATTTCACGACCCGCGCCTGCGCATCACTAACGTCCTCCGCCCACACACCGTAGTTCATGTTAGGGATCTGCTCATCCGCATGATCCACGTCTGGACATCCACGCACGGGGTTCGTCATGCGATCGGGATCGTACAGACGATTAAATGGAATCGGTGGTGCAACCGGCGGGTGTGGGCCGATGAAAGACACAAAGCCAAAAAAGGGCCGGCCGTCGTCATCTCGTGAAATCTGTTCAATGGCACGATCCGTCGCCCATCCTTCGACGGTATGCGCCGCCGGCATGGGGCTCATCTGCGGCATGTAGTACATCTCCGTGCGCTCGCCGTGCAGACCTTCGACGAAGTCATACGCGGGGTGTTGCTCGGCGATATAGGCACCATAAGCATCGGCAGCTCGTCGGGCCGGTTCAGCGAGGATCTCTTCGCTACGTAAGTGAACGTCGTAGCCAAGGTCTTCATCCCCCGGCTGCGAGTGAAACTTGCCAATTCCGAAGGTCCGGTAGCCCATCTCGCGCATAGAATGTGCCAGATAAGGACCACACCGCTGCTCCATGTTCTGTGCCTGCCCAGGTGCCGGCGGCACGTGTCCATTGCTAAACACACGTGTCGTGAGGGGATCACGTCCCGTCCTGACGGCGTAGCGGGCGGCGACACAGACCGGCGTTTGTGAATAGGCGTTGACGAAGGACACACCGCGAGCGACCAGTCGATCAAGATTGGGCGTGTAGATACTGCTGTTGCCGAGGCTCGAGATCGTGTCGGCTCGCTGTTGATCGGTCATGACAAACACAACATTGGGCTGAGACATGACTAACCTTCGCTACGGATTCGTATGTGTGGTTCAGCGAGTTTGAGAGCCGCCTCCAACTCATGCAGATCGAAGCGATCCAGTTCCCCACCCGGGGCTCGACGGCGAGCTGTCGTAAACACACCACGGCGCTTTAGAATCTGCTTGTAGATGGCCACCCCGTAGAGACGTTCGAGCGTCATCAGCGGCTGCAACTGATGATGCAGACGCCGTGCCTCCTCTTCGGAGCCTTTCAGTAGTAGTTCCCAGATGTCGACGAGGACATCAGTCATGTGCCCGCCGGGCATGTTACCAATAGCACCACGGCGAAATTCGTCGACGAGATAGATCCCGCCCTGCCCTCCGAAGATTCCACGACACGCATCGCCGACGGCAGCCAGGGTCGACGAGATCATGCGCGTCTCGGGTGGCAGTTCTTCTTTGATATAGTCAATGTTGTCGACCTGCTCACACAATCTTGCCAACATCGTCGAAGACAGTGGTGTCCCAAGGGGCGGAGCATAGTTCTGTACGATGAGTGGAATCGGCGCGATCGAGATTGCCAGGTCTGTGAAGAATGCCACGCAGCCATCCGTATCCGGCTTCAGCAAGGGCGGCGGCATAGACATGATCGCGGCGACGCCGGTATCGATGGCAAAACGAGCAAGATCTATGGCGGGCTGCAGATGACCTGAGGTGACCGAAGCGACGACGGGCAGGCCTTGTGCGGCTGATACGACGATCTCAAGCCAGCGCCGCCGCTCGGCGTCTGACAGCGTGGAAAATTCTGACGCATTGGCTGGCCCCACCAACCCCTTGCCTCCACAGGCAACACAGAACTCGACGTGCCGCTGCAAACTGACTTCGTCCAACTTCAACTCGTCGTCGAAGGGAGTGATCACAATGGGGACGATGTCTTTGAGGTCTTTCTCCATGCTGCGTCTCCGTCGAGGACCTAGCGTGTGATTCGCGGAATTCGGGGATGAATACGGGATACGACTTCATAGTTGATCGTCGACGTCCAAGCCGCCACGAGGTCGGCCGAGAGGCTTTCGCCTCCATCACATCCAATGATGGTGGCCACGGCAGCGGTCGTCGTCTCGGCAGCGGGCTCGACCATGCTCATGTTCATACAGACACGCCCTCGAACCGGCGCGCGCCCCCCACCCACCAGAACATGCCCCCTGTTGGAACGCCGGCGATCGAAGCCTTCGTGATCGCCCACACCGTAGCTGAATTCCTGGACGTGCCTGGATCGTTCACGCAAGATCCACTGCCTCGTCTGGCAGCACACCCTGCCGATGAGTACCTGTTTCGATCTTCAGGTGCAGAGGAATCAATCGTTGAGCCGCAACGGCCGCCTGCGACAGCGCATCGACTGTATTTTTCTCAGAAACCATGCGAGCGGCCCCTGTATGCACGACAGCTTTCGCGTGTTGTGGAGCCATGGGGCCGCAGATATAAATGTCATCGGTGATTCCAGATCGATCTCACACCCACTCGGCAGATCGTGCGTGTCTTCAGCAGCGCTCAAGGTTTGCACGCTACCCAGACCTGCTCACCCCAGCCTTCATACGCCTCGCCGCCAAATCCGCCATGAATGGACTCAATGAGTAGACCATGATTCTGCAGCAAGTGCAGCATTTCAAAGCGGAAAGCATAGCGTAGCGTCAGGCGGGCCTGTCGGGTATCCAGCACTTGATCACCGTCGAGCTCATCAAACCAGAAATGCTGAACCATCCACTGTAGAGCCGGATCATAACCGCGCAGATAGCGGGCGCGGATCTGACGTCCCTCATCCTGAAACTCACCGTCTACGGCAGGCTCTACAGGATCCGGGCTCGTGAGCAGTTGGGCAATATCCATGAGCGGATCGAATACATTCAGGGCCAACAAGCCCCCTGGACGCAGATGCGCGCAGATCCGCTCCAGGGCCAGATGTTGATCCTCGATCGTGAGCAAATGCTGAAACGTACGGTATGGGAGGGTGATCAGAGAGAACTGGCGAGCGAGGTCAAAAGACCGCATGTCACCCGCCAACAACTCGATCCTTCGTGCCACGACATCTGGCAATTGGCGCACATTCGACTGCGCCAGCGCAAGCATCTGCTCGGAGCGTTCGACACCGACGATGGATACGCCCGCCTGGGCGATGGGAATTAGCGTCCGTCCGGAGCCACAACCCAGTTCCAGCACGGGTCCCTCTGCGTTGAGTGCCAATGTCCGATAGTACGACTCCTCCCCCGCCAAACCGGTGAAGTAGGCATCGTAGTATCGGGCAAGGACGCCATCATACTCCTGATCTGGTGGCAGATCCTCAGGAACCGTCACCATACTTTCGCCTTAGATCAGATCCGCGACGATGTCTCGCTCTTCTTTGAGTTCCGCCTCTGTCGCCTGGATCTTCTCTTTGGCGAAATCGCTGAACTCAAGATCTTGTACGATCGACCAATTGCCGCCCCCCGAGCTGCGCACGGGGAACGAGAATACGAGCCCCTCTTCGATGCCATAGCTTCCATCAGAAGCAACCGCAGCGGAGAACCACTCTCCATCAGGCGTCTTGCCTTCCATCGAGCGGACGTGATCAAGCGCGGCATTTGCTGCTGAAGCAGCACTGGACAATCCGCGTGCAGCGATCACCGCGGCGCCTCGCTGCTGAATCAATTCGATGAACTCGCCCTGCAACCAGCCAATGTGCCCGATCACATCCGTGCACGGGCGTCCGCCGATCCGTGCATTCTCTGCATCGGGGTACTGGGTCGCACTGTGGTTACCCCAGATAGTCATATTCGTGACACTCTCAACCGGGGTCCCCGCCTTTTGGGCTAACTGCGCCATGGCACGATTCTGATCGAGACGCATCATCGCATGGAATCGCTCTGCAGGGATTCCACATCCCAGACCGTGGGCCTTGGCAATTAGACAGTTCGTATTCGCTGGATTTCCAACGACAAGCACTTGCACATCGTCGGCCGCCTTGGCCAGTGCTTTGCCCTGGCCGACGAAGATCGGGCCGTTCTCGCGAATCAGATCACCGCGCTCCATGCCCTTGCCACGTGGTTTGGAACCCACGAAAAGTCCCCAGTTGATGCCGTCAAAGGCCTCCTCCGGCTTGTCTGTCGTGCGCACTTTATCGAGCAATGGGAAAGCGCAGTCTTCCAACTCCATCACGACCCCTTCAAGAGCCGGCAGGGCTGGCGTGATCTCAAGCAAGTTGAGTTCAACCCGCGTATCGGGGCCGAAGACCTCTCCCGAAGCAAGACGCGGAAGAAGCGCGTAACCGATCTGACCGGCAGCGCCGGTAACAGCGACTCGCACGATGCGGGCCATGATGAACTCCTTTGTTGAGTGGTTGGTTTGTGCTGATATCGTCGCCCATCGCGACCGGACACTGAAATGATATCGCGAAACAGACGATGGTTCGCGAAGCAGCAACAGACGATGGTTCGCGAAGCAGCAACAGATGCGTAGGAAATCAGGCCCATGAAAAATGGTGGGGAGGGTGGGGCTCGAACCCACATAGCCGAAGGCGCCAGATTTACAGTCTGGGGAGCTAACCAATTGCTCAACCTCCCCCCGATTTCACAAGCCTTGGAGTGTAAGGAATGTCCGGAAAACGAGCAACAGTCGCGGGGAGAATTTTTCTACGCTGGCATAGAAAAATGGCGGCACTTCCTAGGGAAGGTCCGCCAAGCTCAACCAGTTTACTTCAACAAGCTTGCCAAATTCCAATACCGGGACTACTCAGCCTCGCCTCGCCAACTACGATCGCCCGCTCGTCGTGCCTCGGTCGGCTCCAGAAAGGCATCAGCCACTGCGTGCAGCACACGCTCGCGATCGTAGTAGCCTTCCTCGACCTTGCGTTTGATCCACAGAAGCCTTTCGGCCCGGTTTCTCGGCAAGGCGTCAGACTCCTTGAGGTGGTCAGGTAGTATGTAGGATGTTTTGAAATTCATCAGGTTGCCTACCCATTATATCGGCAAAACCTTGCCGTCGGCCACCCGAATTGTCACCTCCACGCCTGAGAAAACTGTCAGAAATCAGCGCTCCCAGGCATCTCGAATCGCCGCGACACGACCTTCGTGATCCTGACGTTGGCGCTGCCACGATTCCAGCAGGAAGGCCAGAATAGTCGTCAGCACCAGGGCCCCACAAGCGCAGGCGAGGGTAAGCAAGGCCCGCCGAGGGGCACTACGCGTCATCGGCGGCACAGCGACGTCCAATACCTGCAGTGTCGGCGTGTCCAATGCTTCTCGGTATTTGGCTTCTTCCAATTTCCCCCTGAGAAACCCGAGAATTTCTTCCTGGACGCGCAATTGTAGTGTCAGTTCGGCGTATTCCTGCATCAACCCGGGCAACCGCCGCAATGGCGGCCCCAGCGCAGACGAGGCTGATTTCGAGTGAGATTCTGCGCCCAGAGCCCCTACAGTCGTCTGTAGCTGTAGTTCCAGCTGTCCCACTTCGAGACGCAATCTCACCAGCTCAGGGTGATCCTCGGCAAGTATTTGATCAGCGACGCCCAATCTAACCTGGAGCCGAGCTAAGTCCTGCACAATCCCTTGGACGACTTCGACGGCCGCATTCGTCTGAGCCCCAATGTCGACGACATCGTGAGCCTCCTTAAACTGACGTATCTGTTGAGCGACTGAATTCAGCTCTGCACGGGTGGTAACAGAGCGCTCCTCGAGAAATTGCCGCGTCGCGGCAGCTTGGCGCCGCCTGTAGGTACGATTGAGACTGTCGAGAAGGCCTGCGATCGTCGTCGTCAATTGCGCCGCAAATTCCGGTGTCGCGGCGGAGACATCTATCGTCAACGAGCCGTCTCGTCCCAATTCGTGCTCAATCTGTTCAGCCAGCAATTCGCTTGCATGTTCCTTGTGTGGCACACCGTATCTGGCCACCAGATCATACCGATCAACTGCCAGACCAAGCAGATGCTGACTCTCTAACAGAGTCAGTAGGCGCTCTGACGGTGTCGCCATTCCCACCAATCCCGCCAGGCCTGCAGGGATGCCAGATCCACCACCTGCAAGCAGCGAGAGGCCGAGCCCCGTAGGCTCTTCCTCGGGCAGGAGAAGCGTCGTGCTCGCCGTCCACCGCTCGGGCAGCACAAAGCTGATCCCCGCCGCCCCAAGGGTAGCGAGCAGGGTGCCGGCGAAGATCAGACGTCGCCAGCGAACTAGGACATAGACATAGTCGAGCAAATTTCCTTCGTGGGTCATGCCGGTGGTCATCCTTGCGTCCTCACAAGCGGAACAGAAGAACGACGGTCGCCAATTGCCCGGCCATCGCCATCACTTGAGTGAATCCGAGCCAATAGTCACGAACGGGCTTCTCCTTGATCCAGATATTGTCGCCCGGTTCAACCATATCGATATCACCAGCCTTGAGAATCTCACCGGTACGAGCCTTGATCACGCGCACATCTCGAGATGCCCGCCAGCCGAAACCTCCAGCCCGTTCAATATAGTCGGGCACTGCAAATCCGGGCTCAAAGGGTATTTCGCCTGGAAAAGCGGCGCGTCCACTGACCAATACAGTCCGCATGGAACCCGGGATGATAATCACATCTCCTGGCCGCACAGGAATATCCTGCGTCCCATCGGGGGTGTCAGAAAAAAGAGCGACGAAATCTACAACCATCTGCCCACGTTTTTCACGACTGCGCATGTTGAAATACTGCTTCTCTTCCTCACTCCAAAGCGCCTGTGGAATCGTGACGATACGATCAAATTCCGAATCCCGCTTTTCGTCCTCGAGTTGTCGAAGGACTCGCGCCTTGGGAAGTGATGCCAGTTCCGTAATTCCTCCAGCCTGGCCGATGACGTCGCGCAATCGCGTCTCACCATCCTCGATGACATAGGCGCCGGGGTATGTAATCTCGCCGACCAACCGAACCGTCGAAGGTTGCTGGAAATGTGGTCGCGATCTTACAACCAGCCAGTCGCCCGGTTGCAGCGCGACATCCGCACCCGGCTCCCCGGCGATCGCTGCATCGAGATCAACGCCGATTCTCACCTGCTGAGTATTTTCCTGTGTGTAGCGAAACAGAAAAGCCTTGCCGCCGTCATAGTGCGCGGCGGGGCCCATCGCCAGCGCGATGAGGTCACTGAGACGATCTCCTGCAACATATTCGTATGTGTCGGCGCGACGCACCGCCTCCATCGCTCGCAAAATGTGCCGACGTGATGGTACGATCACGACATCACCATCGATGATGAAGGGATTCAGGGATGATTTTCCTGTCACTTCAAACAAGGACAGGTCGATTCGTTTGGATCGATCTCGGACTCGCTCGATGAGGCTGTCATCCTGCAAACCGCGCCACACCTGCGCCATCTCCACGGGCGTCAATTCACTGGATCGGACCACATAGATATTGCGCATGGAGGCCCCACTTTTGAGCCCCCCCGCCTTGCTGATCAGCTCGCTGACCCTTTCAACACCACTGCCAGGGACAATCCCAGGATGATTGACGAGGCCAACGATGGACACAGGGAAACGACGGGGTTTACTCAGTTCGATCGTCACGGACCCCACCTGTACCTGACTACGGAAGACACTGTCTACCACCGCACGAACCTGGTGCAGATTCAATCCCCCTACCTGGGCCCGTCCAGCCAGGGGGACGGACAATCCACCCTCAGGCAGCACCGGCACTTCGACCTCATCCTTGCCGGCAACGTGGATCAAAAATATGTCACCCGGCCCGACAAGGTAGTCTCCGCTTTGCAGGACTTCACGAAAGGCCTTCATACCGATGAGCATTTCAGGGCGTTTAGCCCCGGCGTCCTCAGCCTCTGCCAGTTCCTGGGCGATCAGCTGAGTCGACGAGGCCAGAAGGATGGCGACGCAGATCGTGCGAATTTTCATACAGACTCCCTATCCATGGACATGTCGTGATTCCGCCATCACGGGTTTCACCAGTGCATCGATGACACAGGCGGCCACAGCATCGGCAATAGCAAAACCCTCATTGATAAGTCGCAGGCGGTGCCCCTCCAGGACCAAACGTCCCGTCTTCTGCAGCTGCTGGCATTGTCTGTCGCCTTGCACGATCTGCCTCTCGGCCGCCAAAAGGTCAGCCCCTTCGCAGGTTCGCAACCCGAGCCAGATACGCTCTTCAAGGGCCCGATGTGTATCGATGGTTTCACAACCAGCTCTGGCGCTGTGCCCGGCCTCGACCTTTTCACAGTAGTCGTCGAGGTCCAGCACATTCCACCATCGCTGTCCGGCAGCAAAACTGTGTGCGGAAAGGCCTACACCGAGATACTCGCCACCCGTCCAGCAATCCCAATTGTGCTGACATCGATGGCCCGAACGTGAAAAATTGGAGATCTCATACTGTTCATATCCACTGTCGCTGAGGCTCTGTCGCACGTGAAGGAACATGGCCGCATCGTCATCCTCTTGCACAAGTGGCAAATCACCGAGCAACCGACGCCGATGGAATGGAGTATTTTCCTCGACCGTCAGGGAATAGGCGGAAATATGGTCAGGCTCCAGGGCCAACATCTGCTCGATCGTTGAGGTCAGTGCGGCAAGTGGCTCCGCTGGAACGCTGAAAATCAGATCCGTATTGATGCTGTCGAACTGTGTCTCACGTGCCAGGCAATAGGCTCGCTTCGCATCCGCCGCATTGTGTGTTCTACCTAGCAATCGCAGGGTGTCATCTACCAGGGATTGCACGCCAATACTCAGTCGATTGACGCCCACATCTCGCAGTGCACTAAAGTGAGCAGCATCAGCCGTCGTCGGATTGGCCTCGAGGGTGATCTCCGCTCCATCACACAGGCCAAAAACACGGTCTGCTGTCTCGAGAATCATGGCAATCGAAGCTGGTGGCAGCCTGCTTGGGGTACCTCCCCCAAAGAAGACCGTGTCAAAAGGGCTCAGGTTCCCCCACGAGGAACTCCCCTTGCTTGCCTCAATCTCCGCGCACACAGCAGCCACATATCGCTTAACCATGTCCATTCGCCCCGTTTCAACAGCAAAGGCACAATACGGACAGCGCTGAGGACAGAATGGGATGTGGACATAGAGTCCATTGCGAGTCATGGGCGGGGTCAATCGACGCGATCCCCGAAACGAGTCCAGCGCGACGTTCCAACAGCAGTTGCAGCCGGCCACAGCACAGCGATCGCTCGTCCGATCAACATGGGCTCTGCAACGGGACCGAAGAAGCGGCTATCCAAACTCGCGTCACGATTGTCACCAAGTACGAAGATGTGCCCTGCAGGCACGACATACGGGCCAAACTGATCGCGGGTACCTGCATCAGGAGCGTGAACGGTTGCATCGAGATACTTCGAACGTGGCGGGTCGAGGGCCCGCTCACCATCAACGTAGAGAATCTTGTTGGTGATCTGCAGGCGCTGACCGGCAACAGCAACACAGCGCTTAACCATGATGCCGCCACCTTCCGGTCGACGAAAGACCACGACATCACCAGGGTCTGGTGCAGAAATGTCGGGAATCCAATCGTTGCCGAAACTGAGCCGTTCGACAAGGACGATGTCCCCCTGGAGAAGCGAATCCTCCATCGATTCAGCCGCGATGCGGTAACCTTCGAAGACGAAGGCTCGAAGCACGACGACCAGAACGATGGCGCCGATGATCGCATGTCGGCGTCCAAGCGCGATCTTCGTTCTCGCCTTGGCTGCAGGAGTGCGAGTCGTCGAGCGTGTTCGACGCTTGGCAGGTGCTGCTCGGCCCTTGGCCG
>Ga0114999_10001869_pt1 | contig 28646 bp, 23 predicted proteins | sample ArcticOcean_MG_C_3_FD_89820 | JGI IMG/M metagenome (GOLD analysis project Ga0114999, IMG submission 89820) | Marine microbial communities from western Arctic Ocean - ArcticOcean_MG_CB8_126 | ecosystem: Environmental > Aquatic > Marine > Oceanic | place: Arctic Ocean: Canada Basin | collected...
ATTCTTTGCCAGTGATGTTTAGTAGCAACTTGTTATGATTACCAAGCGTTAAGCTTATGGTGGCTATTAAATTGAGCAAGTTTTGATTTCTGGCCATTGCTACTGCATTAATGCGTTGGAAAATGGTTTCTCGTATGGTTAACAAACCAAACTAACAATAGCATCAAAGGAACTTCTATTAAAACACCTACTACTGTTGCTAAAGATGCCCCAGAATTTACTCCAAAAATAGTAATAGCTACTGCTACTGCTAATTCAAAAAAATTGGATGTTCCAATTAAACAAGCCGGCCCTGCAATATTGTGTGGGAGTTTTAGCAAGTAAGCTATAAGGTATCCGAAAAAGAATATTATTAGAGTTTGTATGGTTAATGGAATTGATATTAATACTATGTCTTTTAACTGGCCACTTATTGTGTCGGATTGTAATCCAAATAAAATTATTATTGTTAATAATAGACCAATAATCGACAAAGGTTTGGAAAAATTGATTAACCTATTAAATTTTTCCTCGTTAGTACTTACCATTAATTTCCTAATTGTGACACCAGCTAATAGAGGTATCAAAATATATAAGACTACAGACGCCAAAAGAATTGACCACGGTACATATATATTGTTTAACTTAAGAAGAATACCTGCTATAGGGGCGAATGCTAAAACAATTATCAAATTGTTCACTGATACTTGAACAAGAGTGTAATTTGGGTCTCCTTTGGTTAATGAACTCCATATGAATACCATAGCAGTACACGGCGCTACTCCAAGGAGTATCATTCCTGAAATATACTCAATTGCCAAATTAGGATCCAAGAATGAAGAGAAGATAATTTTCAAAAATAACCACGCGATAAAAGCCATACTAAATGGCTTTATACACCAATTTATTATTAACGTAAGTATGAGGCCTTTAGGCCTGCTGAACACTTCAGTTAAGCTAGCTACTTCAATTTGGCACATCATTGGGAAAATCATTAACCATATTAAAGCCGCTATCACACAATTAGTCCCCAAAACAGTGAGTGTGGATATAAATTGGAAAGCTTCTGGTAGTATTATTCCGAGTACCCAGCCTAATATTATGGCTAAAAAAACCCATACAGTTAAATATTTTTCAAAAATTCCCATCACATTCCAACACGTTACGCCAAATTTGTTGTTAATTTGAAATTATAAACTGATTCATGGCCAAATTATAATAATTATTAACCACTATTATGTCTTTTTTCTAGGTTTTACATTATTTGTAAGTAATTTGTACAGTAATATAAATTATTCCATGATATCCTTGCAAACTGTAATGATTGAACCCATAAAACGTCACCGGAAAATTTATCATGGATGGTATGTGTCATTTGCAACGTGTTGTAGTGAGCTTGGAAACCATTGCGCCTCAATAACACTCTTTTCTTTATTTGTGATGCCTATGGTCAGTGATTTTGGATGGAGTAGAACTCAAATCTCTTTACCAGCTAGCTTAGGATGTGTTTCTGGAGCGATACTCAGCCCTATAGTAGGGAGATTAGTTGATAAATATGGGGCTCGATTCATACTGCCAGCGGGAGCTGTAGTATTAGCAGTTTCATGCCTGTATATGTCTATGATTACTTCTTTAATAGGGTTTTATGTTGTGTTCACACTGATCAGAACCATTGATCAAGGAGTGGTCAACAGCGCAACTTACCCTACAATCGGAAAATGGTTTTTCAAGTATAAAGGAAAAGTAACATCACTTATAATGTTGACTGGAGCTTTGGCGACAGTTGTCAGTATACCCTTAATGAGTTTAGTCATAACAAATTATGGATGGCGTGTGGCATGGACTGTATTGTCATTATTCCCAATTATATTCGGTATATTACCTGCATTACTTTTTATTAGAAAAAACCCAGAGCAAATGGGATTGATAATTGATGGGCAGAATCAAATAGATGATGCTCATGTTTATGATGTGCAACAATATAATGAATGGACATTGAAAGATGTGTTGAAGACTAGATTTTTTTGGTGTGTGTTTACAGCGCTCTTTATGATTGGGGCAGCGGGCCCAGGCATCACCTTGCATTTATCATCACATTTACTTGAGCAAGGAGTGTCGATGGCTACCATATCGACAGCTCTTGTAATTTTTGCCCTATCAGGTGCCTTAGGTATAGGTATTGCAGGAATTTTAGCTGATAAATTTGATATCAAAATGTTAATGATAATCGCCTGCATCGTAGCTACCCTCAGTATGGGAATTTTAATTCAAGCCGATACGATGCTTGAGACGTTTGTGTTTGTTGCTATCTGGGGATTTTCTCTTATTACGATCCATCCATTGATTCCAGTCCTATGGAGCCATATTTATGGTAGAACATTGTTGGGTACTATCAATGGTATGAGTCGAGTAACTCTGGTATTGGGATTAGCATCTGGGCCAGTTATATCTGGTTTGATGTATGACTTCACTAATAGTTACAATGGGGCGTTCATATTTTTTATGCTGGGATCATTAGGAAGTGTATTACTGCTTATTGCGTCAGGTAACCCTAATGCCAGTAAAAAGTAAAATGACATAGTGAATCCACTTGATATGTGGAATTAAATGGAAAGTTAACATAACACTGACAAGTATGACATAAAAATTTAACAAATTTATGCAACAATATTAAGTACCCATTGTTTTCTTGGGAATTTATCTATTGGAGTTCTTGAATCGTGAGTATTGTTAAGAATACAAAATTAATTTATCTGAGTCTCATTATTATCTCGTCAATGATCGCATTAATTGGTTGCTCGACTATCACTGGTGGGGGTAGTTCTGAAACAAAATCAGGAGATGCAATAAAACCTATTAAAATTGGAATGATTTTGGTAGGACCTAGAAACGACAGAGGTTGGTCACAAGCACATTTTGATGGAGGTAATTATGCTATTGAAAAAACTGGATCTGAAATCATAGTAAAAGATTTTATGAATCCTGCAGATTCACCAGACATTACATTGCCGCAAGTTGTAGACCAAATGGTTGAGCAAGGAGCAAATGTAATCATTGCTACTTCAGATGACATGAAAGATGGCATACTACAAGCTGCTGCAGAACACCCTGACGTCCCTATGATATGGTCCAGCGGAGATAGTGCATGGGAAAACGGTGAAGGATATAGACCAGACCTATCTAATTTAGGAAACATTATGGGAAAAATGGAATATGGAAAAATGATTGCCGGATGTGCTGCTGCATTAAAAACTGAGACAGGTAGCATAGGCTTTGTTGGCCCATTGATTAATGCTGAAACAAAAAGATTAGTAAACTCTGCGTATTTGGGAGCTAAACATTGTTGGGAAACCTATAGAAATGGTGATGCTGACGATCTTTCTTTTGAAGTTACATGGATCGGATTTTGGTTCCAAATCCCTGGCGTTACACTAGATCCTACAGCAGTTACAAATGATTTTTATGACTCTGGATCAGATGTTGTTATATCAGGTATTGACACCACGCAAGTTATAGTCGAAGCCGGTAAACGAAACAACTCAGGAGAATCAGTTTGGGGTATTCCATATGACTATGAAGGAGGTTGCGCTGAGGCTACCTCGGCTTGTTTGGGAGTGCCGTACTTTAATTGGGGACCAGTGTATTTGAACCTTATTAAAGATATCGCAAATGAGTCATTCGAAGCTAATTGGGCTTGGCTCGGTCCAGATTGGACAGACATAAACAACCGAGATTCATCTATGATTGGATTTAACAAAGGGGACGCATTATCTTCAGATCAAGCTTCAACTTTAGATAAATTTATTGCAGATCTTGCAGATGAAAGTGTGAATTTGTTTACAGGTCCTCTAACGTATCAAGATGGAAGTAGTTTTGTAGATGAAGGTTCCGTGGCGACAGAAAAACAAATTTGGTACACTTCAGGATTATTACAAGGTGTCACTGGAGATAACGAATAAAGTTTAAATAAAGGATTTATAATAATAGACGATCTCGAGTAACTTCTGGAGGTCGTCTATTTTATTTTAATTCATATGAAAATAAGATTTGAATCTATAACAAAAACTTATGGAGATGTGATCGCTAACAACAATGTTAGTTTCACTATAGAATCTGGTTCAATTCATGCAATTATCGGAGAAAATGGAGCAGGCAAGTCTACACTTGTAAAAATGTTGGCTGGGCAGATAACACCAGAAAACGGATCAATTTATGTAGATGATCATGTAGTAACAGAATATTCATCCAAGTTTTCTATTAACTTGGGCATTGGATTACTTGGCCAAGATCCAATGGATTTCTCAAATTTGACAGTGTTAGAAAGTTTTGCAGTAGGTCATCGGGGTTACACTAAATTTGGTGGAATGTCAGGTATTAGAAAAGAGCTGAATGATTTTAATTTAAGATATGGCTTTGATATTGATATTGATAGGGTAATAAATCAATTGTCGATTGGAGAAAGGCAACAGTTAGAATTGATGAGATTGTTGTCTAATGGGGCGCGAGTGATAGTTTTAGATGAACCGAACAGTGGATTATCGTTAGAGCAAAAAGAAACTGTGTTCATTGCATTGAAGTCATTAACTACTGAAGGGTACACTGTTATTTTGGTGTCTCATAAATTGGAAGATGTGATTGATCATGCTTCCAGTGTATCCATTATGAGATCAGGAAAATTAATTGATACACTGGAGATGCCGCAACAGCCAGAAACATTAATTGCATTGATGTTTGGTCAACAGACAGAGGGTTATAATCCACCTTTAACATTCAATTCCAGTGGGAGCATTATAAACATTGAAAACGTACCTAATATTGATTCTTCATTAATGAAACTCAATTCCGAAGAAATTGTAGGTGTAGCTGGGCTACAAGGTTCTTATGTAGACAATTTTATGAGAGATTTATTTTTTGAAAAAGAAAATTTATTTGTACTTGATGGTAATGTAATCAATAAAAAACTTATTAGCTATGTGCCGGCTGATAGATTAGAGAAAGGATTGTTCCCAGACCTTAATATTATTGAACATTACGCCTTATCCTTGTTTCGTAACACTAGAATTTTGGATTGGAGAGATATGAATCTGGTAGCAAGTAAATTAATTACAGAATACGGGATTAAAGGGACTCCAATTTCTTTAGCCAGAGAATTATCAGGAGGCAATCAGCAAAGATTAATGTTATCTATGTTATCAGAGGATATGGATATAGTTCTATTGGAGCAGCCTACTAGAGGATTGGATTTGGCTTCTGCTGAATTCATATGGGATAAACTAATAGCTTGCAAAACTAACAGATCTCTAACTATGTTTTCTTCATATGATGTTGACGAAATTTATGAATACTCTGATCATATTCTCTGCTTCTATGGCCACGATTTACTTCTTAGCTGTAAAAAAAGAGATATCACAAAAGATAAACTTATTCATACTATGTCTGGTGATGCGCAGAATTATGATTAGATTTTTTTTCACTCCTCACTTATTAGAAAATGTAGTAGCTGTTTTCTTAACTTTAATTTTCGCTAGTGTTGGTTTATTGTTTTTAGGTATTTCTCCTGTGAGTGTTTTTATATCGATCATAGAAGGCTCAATATTGGACCTTGATTCCTTGAGCAGAGTTTTATTGATTGGCTCAATAATGTCTTTATCTGCTTTCGCTTTGATAGTCACTTTTTCTTGTAATATATGGAATATTGGAATTGAAGGACAAATGATGATGGGCGCTGTTGGTACAGTTTTTATTGCTAGAACTTTTCTAGGGGATAGTGTATTAGCAATACCAATGGAAATATTAACTGCTATGGTTTTTGGATCGTTATTTGGATTGATATGTGGATTACTAAAAACCAAGAGTGGCGTCCATGAAATTTTTGGAGGCCTTGGATTAGATTTTATTGCTGCCGGTTTGATTGTATATTTGGTTGTGGGCCCCTGGAAAAGAGACGGTATAGCATCGACTAGCGGAACAGATTTGATTCCAGAATTAAGTTGGTTTCCCACCCTTTTAGAAATGAAATTTCCCATTTTGCCAGTTGTCATATTTCTTTTTGCTTATTTATTCCTCAAATTTATTTACAGTAGAACGTCACTAGGCCTGAAATTAAAAAGCGTAGGAAGTAACAAACAAGCGTTCTCACGGCTAGGCCTTAGTTCAGACAACTATATATTGTTAGGCTTTGTAATTGCTGGAGCTGTAGTTGGATTGGCAGGAAGCATTCAAGCTGCTGGAATATATCATAAATTAGTTCCCAACATCTCAGGAGGGTATGGATTTTTAGGTATATTGATAGCCTTGGTATCTAATCGAAAACTAGGTGTAGCAATTGCTATTAGTTTCATTTTTAGTTGCCTGATGGTAGGGGGATCCACTCTGCAAATTAAATTAGGATTGCATGCCAGCTTGCCTGGCATAGTACAAGCTGGTCTTGTATTGATTTGGTTATTAATTAAGGCTTCTTCATTGGATCTAAAGGCTATTAACTTTGTGAGTAGTAAATTGATTCATGATTGAATTTGAAATAATACTAGCATCTATAATATCAATGAGTGCACCCCTTGTATTGGCGGTGGTGGGAGAAACAATATCTGAACGAGTTGGAATTGTTAACCTATCATTGGAAGGAACTTTACTCATTACTGCAATGGTTGGTTTTGCTGTCGCGTCTGTAACCGGAATAGTGTTGTGGGGTTTTATAGCAGCCAGCCTACTGGGTGGCTTAATAGCATTTTTAATTTGTTTTGCAAATATCACCTTACATATAAACCAAATTGCTGTAGGGTTTACGTTGACTATATTACTGGGAAAACTAAGTTCATATTTGGGACAACCTTTTGTTAGAATTCCTGGGCCTTATACTCCGCAAATTGATGTACCGTTTGCTGATACCATTCCAATTATAGGGAAAGCAATTCTGGATCAAAACATTATCGTTTGGATTTCTATATTGTCCATATTCATTAGTTGGTGGTTCATTTATAAGACTAAATCTGGGCTTATACTTAAAGCTACTGGTGAAAACCCCTACTCTGCTGCCGCGAGAGGTATAAATGTAAGATTAGTGAAATACATCTATGGTGTGCTCGGAGGTTCATTTATTGGATTAGCAGGAGCTTCTTTTTCTCTGCACTCTCATTATGGATGGTCTAATAACCATACATTAAATTATGGATGGATCTGCTTGGCAATTGTTATTTTTGGAGGATGGAATCCCGTACGTGGGGCGTTAGGTGCATATGCGTTTGGAGCTCTACAAATTATTGCTCTAAAATTGCAAGGAGTAACTTTTGGTTTATCTCAAGTTTTGCCATTGATACCGTTTCCCTTAATGATATTATCCTTAGTATTGATACAATATTCTAATGAAAAAAAATTATTACCTGATAGAGTAAGGCGTATTATATTTGGTAACATGCCCGAATATCTGGGTATTACATATAAACGTGAGTGAAATAACTATGGATAATTTAAGAAATATGAATTTTATTACTAACCTTTGGGAAGAGCATGAGATTAATGAATGCATAAAAAATTTAGCCTCCGAAATCAATTTAGCTTATGAACATATAAATATTGTTAATTTAATACCAGTATTAACTGGCGCATTATTCTTTTCTGCAAAATTAATTTCAGAATTGGAGTTTTTATCACCAGGTAAATGGAAAGTAATACCGATAATGTCCAGTTCATACTTTAACTCTTACGAATCAACCGAACCGGACATTATTATGGTACGTGATTTTGAGAACCGGTTAGATATTGATTCTCCTTGCTTGATAATCGACGATATATTGGATTCAGGATTAACAATACATCGTATCAAAGAATTACTGAACGGACTTGCTAATCAAACAACCAGTGTAGTTGTAATGGTAGATAAAACAATAAAGAGAGCCGTTGATATCACACCAGATTACTATGGGTTTAGACTTGAAAAAGATTTGTGGCTGGTTGGCTTTGGTATGGATGATAAAGGCCTTTATAGAGGGTTGCGGTATATTGGATATGTGCCTGTTTAAAAGGTAATTTTTTTATAAATTTGTATAACCCATATTGGATGCTATTAGTGGAACATCAGACCATTCTACATTGCTTTTGCTCAATGTGTAAGTGATTTCTATTTTAACTGATTTTTTCGAATTTAAAGTAGACGCTTGGGGAACAATGAGCACATCTGTAAGATTAAACTTTGTGTCATTGCACCGTAATTTATTGTTCCAAGTGTTGATTGTATAACCTATTTTCTTAAAACTCACCAATTTTATTCTATTATTACCTATTCTTGTCAATATCTACGTATTGAATAGATTCTCGAATTAAGGTTTAATAGGGTTAAAGATTTAAAGAAAATATTTATATTATCTTGCATGGAGGAGAAACATGGTTGGTTATAAACCGAATGTAGTACTATCTAACGTTGAATATGATGTGATTGGGACGAGACCTATAAGGCATGATGGGCCTGATAAAGTCATGGGTAGAGCTCAATACGCAGCGGATATTAATATTCCCGGCACTTTGGTTGGGAAAGTTTTGAGAAGTCCTCATGCGCACGCTAAAATAAAAAAAATAGATTATACGAAAGCATTAGCTCTTGAAGGTGTAAATGCTATTGTGACAGCTGAAGATTTCCCAGATGTTTCTGCGGCAGTTACAGATCAAGCTGAAGGTTCTACTGTAAACTATGGGTTTTATAGTAGAAATACTATTGCACGAGAAAAAGCTTTATATAAAGGGCATGCTATAGCTGCAGTAGCAGCTATTAATACAGAAATAGCTGAAAAGGCATTAGCATTAATAGAAGTAGATTATGAAGTGTTACCTCCTGTATTAACTGCTGAAGAAGCTATGAAAGACGGGGCGCCAATATTGCATGAACGGTTAGTTACTCTTAGTAGCCCAGCTCAAAGAGCCGGAGGTTATGCATCTGATACGACAGGAGATGGTACAAACATATCTAATAGATTCGAGTTTACAATGGGCGATGTAGATTCTGGTTTTAAAAACTCAGATTATGTAGTAGAACAAGAATATAGAACTAAACAAGTCCACCAAGGATATATTGAACCTCATTCTGCTACTGCTCAATGGAATGTTGACGGAACAGTCACAGTATGGTGCAGTAGCCAAGGACATTTTTCATTGCGAGACCATACATCTAGAGTATTAGGTGTCCCAGTGTCTAAAATAAAAATCATTCCGATGGAAATAGGTGGCGGATTTGGCGGGAAAGGCCAAAGTGGAATGTACCTAGAGCCAGTGGTATGTGCATTATCTAAGAAATGTGGCCTTGCAGTTAAAATATCAATGACCAGAAAAGAAGTCTTTGAAGGTACCGGACCTACATCTGGCACTATTATCAAAGTTAAAATGGGTGCATCAAAAGAAGGCGATATGTTAGCAGCTGAGGCTCATTTAATATATGAAGCTGGTGCTTTCCCGGGTTCACCTGTACCATCAGGTTGCCGAACTATGTTTGCTCCTTACCAGATAGCAAATGCTTTTATCGAAGGAGTTGATGTAGTTAATAATGTTCAAAAAGCAGCAGCCTACAGAGCCCCAGGCTCTCCTCCAGCTTGTTTTGCAGTAGAACAAGTCATTGATATCCTTGCTGATAAAATTGGTATGGACCCTTTAGAATTTCGATTAAAGAATGCAGCTAAGGAAGGTTCAAGGCAACCAACAGGCCCAGTGTATAGAAAAATTGGATTGATAGAATGCTTGAATGCTGCACAACAGCACGACCATTGGAACACCCCTTTGACGTCTCCAAATCAAGGACGTGGAGTTGCTGTAGGGGCTTGGTTTAATAACTCAGGACCTGCTAGCGCGGTTGCAAGTGTAAACCCGGATGGTACAGTTACTTTGGTAGAAGGCGCGCCGGATATCGGAGGAAGCAGAACCGCTATGGCTATGCATGTTGCTGAGGTATTAGGTATTTCTGCTGAAGATGTTAAACCTAGTGTGGGGGACACAGATTCTATTGGGTATAGCTCTGGAGCTGGCGGTAGTGGAGTTACTTTTAAAATGGGAACTGCGTGTTATTTAGCTGCTGTAGATGTGAAAGAGCAACTTATAGAGAGGGCAGCCAAAATATGGGATATTTCAGCTGAAGATGTTGAATATGAAAAGTCGACTTTGAAGCATAAATCCGATCCTGAATTAAAAATGACATTCACTGAGTTAGCAAGACGTTTGAACGGAACAGGAGGTCCTGTTGTAGGCCGTGGGACCGCTAATCCAGGAGGAGTAGGAAACGCTTTCTGCATTAATATTGTTGACGTGGAAGTTGATCCAGATACAGGAAAAGTTGATATCTTAAGATTTACTGCGATCCAAGATGTTGGCAAAGCTATTCATCCTAGTTATGTAGAAGGACAAATTCAAGGAGCCTCAGTGCAAGGAATTGGATGGGCTTTAAACGAAGAGTATTATTATTCTTCAGAGGGACAAATGTTAAACTCTAGTTTTCTTGATTATCGTATGCCAATTAGTTTGGATTTACCAATGATTGACACAGTCATAGTTGAAGTAGGGAACCCGGGTCATCCGATGGGTGTTAGAGGAGTTGGAGAAGTAAGTCTCGTTCCCCCTATGGCAGCTGTTGCTAATGCAATTGCTCATGCTGCGGATATTAGACCGAACCAATTGCCAATGAACCCTAATGTACTGCTAAGAGCTATTTGGGATAAAACCGGAGCATAAATATTTAAGGAGTAGCTACTAATTTAGCGAACAGATTGTAGCTACTCTCTGATAATCAAATGATCCATGCCATCATTTGTCATGTCTCGGATGTATCTTCTTTTTTTATTTGAGCCACTACTTGGATTTTTTAGCTGAATAATTATCTCATCTGCATATAAAATACAAACAGTGTTATATATGTTTTGTAGTAGTGATGACTTATTTTCTGTAGGCTGTTTAGAAAGCATATAATTACTTATGCTTCGTACATTACTGGTTCCATTAATATGATCTATTATTTCTTTTACGAGTGTGCTACAAGGAATTCCTTCAGGATTTGATTCGGTTAATATACAAGTACTTTCCACAAATTTTCCTGTACCTAGTATGTATTTGTTAACAATTTCAACTTTATTAGTGAGCACAGGAATTTTTTCCCAAAAATCGGACAATTCATTCGTTTCTGCCAATTTGAATTGAGACAAATATTCCATGCGTACTTTTCGGTTATTTTCTACTTCTTTTACACTTGCTACAAACGAACTTGGCATAGCACCCTTAGTAAGTACAGCACGTTCATATCCATGAGGAGGTTGTCCTGCAACGGCTCGTATAAATGCATGTCTTGGTGAATAATGGGCAAATTCTGGCAAATTTTTCCGAGCGGACCAGAAGTAAGAGTCGTTTAACATATTACTTGAGTAAAATAATTGTGCCATTTCTCTAAAATGATTATATTCTTTAAAGTAAAGTTCTTGGTAAGACTCACCTACACGATGAAAGGATTCAGGATTGTCTATAATGGTTGCCATATAAGATGCAGATAATACGCCGCTCATCATAGCCATGTGCACTCCTGATGAAAATAACGGGTCTATGAAACAAGCTGCATCCCCAACTTGTACGTAATTTTCTCCAAACAATTTGTCACACTTGTAAGACCAGTCTTTGATTACAGTAGGTGCTTTGGTCATTTTTGCTTGAGATAGCATGGTTTTAACTTTATTTGATAAGTTGAGCTGCTGATCAAAATAGTTTTGTATTCCTGTAATATTAAGTTCGTTTTGTGCATTTGTACTATCTACAACTATTCCGACACTGGCTAATGTTTTAGATATCGGAATTATCCAAATCCACCCTCCAGGGTAAGATTCTATAAATATATTATTCGTATCAGGTTCAGGTAAGTAAGAAACACCAGAAAAATATGAATATACGGACAGATTTCTAAAAGATTCATCCCATTGCCTATTTTTTAAAGTATTACCTAATAAGCAAGTTTGGCCACTAGCGTCAATTAGATGGGCTACTTTGTGCCAATATGATTCAGTAGGCCCGTCTATTAATAATTCTGTAATAGTTCCTTCAACTATATTTACTTTTCGGATATTGTGACCTTCATAAACATTAACTCCGTGGTTTTTTGCATTATTTAAAAGTATCTGGTCGAATACATCTCTAGAGACTTGATATGAATGAGGGTTGGTTTTATTAGTTTCTGAGAAGTACCAGCTCCAAGGTTTAGACTCTTCACCCCACACCATGGTTGCTCCATATTTCTTTAAAAACCCTGCATTGGCTATTTCACTTTCTAACCCTAGTTCCTTTATTATCGGTAAACTAGCTGGTAGTAAAGACTCTCCGATGTGTTCGCGAGGAAAGTAGCTTTTCTCAAACAGATCTACGGAGACTCCCTGCTTGGCTAACATGGTTGCTGCGGTAGTGCCTGCAGGTCCTCCTCCTATTATTGTTACTTTTGAATTCATGTTATCAAACTACTCAAATTGAACTAGGATGCCGTCTGGGTCTAATACGAAAAAAGTTCTGATATTTCCATTGTTATCTTTGAAATCTTCTTCGGCGCCTGCTAATTTTATGCCGTTGGATAAAAGATGTGTAGCTGTTTCTTCTACGTTAGTTACTTTTAAAGATAAATGAGTTATACCTACTTGATCTAACTTAATTGGAGATTGATCAATATTATCATTAGGGTGAGAGGTTAAAACAAGAAATGGAACAGTGTCGGTTTCGTTTATATATATATTGGCAACCTTCCGTTGAGCGTGTAGATCCTTATACATGAAATGAGATTGAGAACCAGGCCTTAAAGCCATATCTTGGGTTTGTTGCATTTTGGGATATAAGCCCAGTAAGTCTTGATAAAATTCTAAAGATTTTTCCAGACTGGCAACGCAGATCGCTACGTGCGCTATATGAGTTATTTCCATTATGATTTACCTCTCATTCAATAGTATCGTCAATTTGCATTTTATGGCCTCCGAAGTAGTTCCTCATTAATGATAATAATTTGGCTCCAAGCGGTTCAGTCTGTCTGGACCTGAACCGTTGCTGCAGAGCAGATGTAATGACAGGTAGTGGTATACCAAGTCTAACAGATTCAATGACAGTCCATCTCCCTTCTCCCGAATCTTCAACATATGCTTTTACTCTCGACAACTGTTCTTTATCTGATAATGCATTTCCAATCAATTCTAAAAGCCACGATCGTATTACACTGCCGTGAGACCAAATTGTTGCAACTTGTTCCAAATCATAATTATATTGATCTGTTGAATATAATAGCTCTAACCCTTCTGCATAAGATTCCATCAGAGCATACTCTATCCCGTTATGGATCATTTTAAGGTAATGGCCAGCTCCTGCTGAACCCACATACCCGTAACCTTTATTGATGTCGGGCGCTAGTGATTGAATGACTGGTTCCAAGTCTAAGTATGCTTGTTTATCACCGCCTACCATTAAACTATAGCCTTGATTTAACCCCCAAATTCCACCACTAGTCCCAACGTCTAAAAAGCGGATATTTGATTGATTTAACAACTTTGCCACATTAATAGAATCTTGGTATTTGTTGTTACCGCCATCTATTATCGTGTCTCCGGGTTTTAATAATGGAATGAGTTCATTTATTGTCTGATAAGTTATGTCGCCATGCGGTAGCATTAACCATACAAAACGAGGGCGTGGCAATGCAGATACAAGATCGTTGAGTGTGTAACTACTGGTTGCTCCATATTTGCTATAGTTAGTTACAATATCTTCATTGGTATCATAGCAAACTACACTGTGTCCTTTGTTCAACATACGGGTAACCATGTTACCCCCCATTTTCCCCAGACCGATCATTCCGATATTCAAAATTCAATCCTTTTATAATATAATTATGGTTTTATGTTGGATAAGATTTGTTCTGTTATAAGTTTTGATGTAAAACCAAAATGTTCGAATAAATCTGTTGCAGGTCCAGATGCTCCGAATGTATCAATACCTATTGTAATGCCATTATCACCTACATATTTGTTCCACCCTAATGTTAACCCTGCTTCTATAGATATGTTCAATTTGCAAGAAGGGCGTAAAACCGAGTCTTTATATTCCTGGGATTGGGAATCATATATTTCCCATGAAGACATTGATACTATATTAGCCTTTATATCAAGCTTGTTTAAAGATTGTGCGCAATCTATTGCTAATTGGACTTCAGATCCACTTGCAATTAACGTCACATCAGGATCAGTTTCAGGCATGTTTACTATATAAGCACCCTTGGTGGTTTCAGCTGATGGATTGTTCCTTGTTATATTGGGTAGGCTTTGCCTGCTTAATACCAAGGCAGTCGGTCCATCAGTTTTAGAAATTGCAGACCGCCATGCAGATACTGTTTCTATGGAATCTGCTGGTCTAATTACAGTTAGATTAGGTATTGCTCGTAATGAAACCAAATGCTCAATTGGTTGATGAGTTGGCCCATCTTCTCCTAAACCTATGGAGTCATGAGTGAATATAAATATTACCCTTAATCCCATTAAAGAAGCTAATCTGATGCTTGGCTTCATATAATCTGAGAACACTAAGAAAGTAGCTGTAAAGGGTATGATTCCTCCATGCAAGGACATACCGTTGGCAATCGCTCCCATAGCATGCTCGCGTACTCCGAAATGAAAATTTCGGCCATTTCGGCAAGTAGCACTATATTCAGGCCAGTCGTTAAGATTAGTTTTATTAGAAGGCCCTAGATCAGCTGACCCACCGATTAATGATTTTAGATTACCTGACATGGCGTTCATTATGATTCCGGATGATTCTCTTGTCGCCATAGCATTGCTTTCTGAATTAAATAGGCTATCTAGGTGTTGATCCCAATTATTGGGCAACGCGTTGGTCAGTTGTTGGTTTAAACTGTTAAATTCTGTAGGATAAACTTCCTTGTATGCATTCAATTGGTGCTCCCAGGTTTTCTCTAGTTCAGCGCCTCTTACTTCCGAGACTTTCATATGTTTTAGCACATCATCTGGTACACAGAAGGGTTCTGTAAATTGCCAATTTAATTGTTGCTTCGTGAGCATAACTTCAGATTCGCCAAGAGGTTCTCCGTGAGCACTGGCTTTTCCTGATTTATTGGGGCTACCATATCCTATAGTGGTTTTACATATTATTAAAGATGGCTGCATATTATTGGATTGAGATAGTTCTATAGACTGCCTGATTTCATTAAGATTCAGCCCATCAATTGGGCCAATTACTTGCCATCCGTAAGATGAGAACCTGCTTTTAACGTCTTCTGTGAAAGATAGTGATGTTGAACCTTCGATAGATATATCATTACTGTCATATAAATAGATTAGCTTTCCTAGTTTTAACGTTCCTGCTAAAGAAGCGGCTTCTGAAGCGACCCCTTCTTGTAGGTCTCCATCTGAAACAATGCCATAAGTGAAATGGTTGATTATATTATTATTGTTTTTATTGAAATCAGCGGCTAGCTTGGATTCCGCTATAGCCATTCCTACCCCATTTGCGAACCCTTGGCCTAGAGGACCAGTGGTTAATTCAACTCCTGGAGTAATTCCATATTCAGGATGCCCCGGAGTTTTACTGTTGAGCTGCCTAAATTCTTTTAAGTCATTTATGGTCAAGCTATAACCTGTAAGGTGTAGCATGCTGTATAGCAATGCTGATGCATGTCCAGGAGATAAAATAAACCTGTCCCGATCTGGCCAGGTAGGATTAGATGGATTATGGTTCAAATATTCATTCCATAATATGTAAGTCATCGCTGCAGCTCCCATTGGAGCTCCTGGGTGTCCTGACTTCGCTTTTTCAACAGAGTCTATGGATAAAAACCTTATGGTGTCTATGCATAATTGATCTAATTGTTCTCTTGACATTACTAACCGTACCTATCTATGTGAGATTTAACCTGTAATCAAACTGTTTAGATTTATATGTAATTATCGAACGTTACTGCCATCAATACAAGTACATCGGAGTTTTATTGGTTTTAACTTCAGAAATATGGTAGATTTGTTAATTATGACAATTAATTATTCTAAACACTTATCAAATAACGCTCCTCTCCTAGTAGAAGCTCCAGCTGGTTTGAAGGCAGATGTAAAATATATATTTTCTGTGACTAACACAGTTCCGGATTGTATAGACCCTACCGAGTATAGTAAAGCTGCTATAACTGCTATCAACGACAATAGTTTGAGCTTTGGCCCTTACCCACCTCCTCAAGGCTTCGAACCTTTACGAGAACTGTTGGTTGGTTCACTCCTCAAAAACAGGCAAATAACTTGTGATACTGAAGACATTATCATCACCGACGGGGCTGGGGGCGCTTTGAAAATGTTAGTTAATGCCTTTATCGGCTCTAACGATGTAGTAATTGCTGAAGATTTTACTTATTTGGGAACATTGAAAATGCTACTTGAAAAAGGAGCAGAAGTAGTTCACTCAGAAATAGATGAAGATGGATTGATACCAGAAAAATTAGATCAAAGAATATCCAGTTTAATATCTGAAAATAAGAAACCTAAATTTATATTAACAATTCCGGTATACCAAAACCCTACAGGAATAACGTTGTCGTTAGACAGAAGGCACCAATTACTAAAAATAGCTGAAAAATATGAAATCCCCATTATTGAGAATGAGTCTTATGCAGATTTTAGAATTGATGGCCCACCTTTACCTCCTTCAATAAAATCATTAGATACTAAAGACTTAGTGATATATATCTCATCTTTTACTAAATTGCTTGGTTGCTCTTTACGAGTAGGATTTATGGTTGCGCCTCAGGGAGTATTGTCGAATTTAGAAGCTAGGCGCCCAAGCCATTTGACTGTGGTGACAGTGTATGAATATCTCAAGAATAATTATGAAAATCATGCAAAAAAAGTTCAATCGTTATTAAAAGAACGAAGAGATAGAATGGTTTTAGAATTGAAGAAACATTTGCCGGAAGCTGAATTTACAATCCCTAACGGTGGAATGATGCTTTGGGTAAAAATGCCTGAAAAAATTAATAGCTGGGAAATATTAGATGACGCTGTGGCCCACGATGTTAAATACAATCCTGGAGGAGTATTTAGATCTAAGCGAGACCAAAACAATTATTTTAGATTGACCTATAGCCATAATAATCCAGATGAAATTTCAGAAGGTATTAAAATATTGGCTTCAGTTTTTAAAAAACATCTAGATTCTTAATGATTATCTAAATAATCATTAAAAACCCAGATAATCATTCAAAATATAGCTAATTTACATGTTTTGGAAGTTTTTTATTTGTTATATTGATTCTGGTGTCCGAGTATTCTGTTCTAATCAGCCATTATCTAATCACTCTTACTTAATGCCAGCAATGGCATCTTTTACACCATCCTTGGACCTCCTTAGCTTGGACACCACTTAAAATGAAATACCCACATGACTTTGTATTTTTGGAGAACTGGGCTTAACGTGAAACTGGTTTTTTTGTCACTATTAACATTAGCGGTTGTAATAATATTCGTTATGACAACTGATGTTTCACGTATGATGGAATCGATTTTTTTAATTGAAGCCAAGTATTTAATATTAGCAATGATCGTCTATTTTATTTCATTGGGATTTAGAGCATTTCGATGGAAATATTTGCTAATAGATGTGAAAAAAGTAAATTTATTTGTTTTGTTCCAGGCGGTATGTATTGGATATATGGCCAATAATATTATGCCTTTTAGAATTGGAGAATTAGTCAGAGCCTATTTTTTGGGTTCTAAAGAAGGTATTAGTAAGACTTCTGTTCTGGTTACTGTTCTGGTTGAAAGAATCTTGGATTCCGTAACGCTAATTATGTTTATAATTGTTATTACAATGTTAAACCCCAGTCTAGTTTTCCGGAGTTTTGGTAGTGAGATCATCGCAATTATTTTACCTGTTTTAATATTGTTATTCATGGCTTCATTTGGTGTATTGATATTTGCAGCTAGCCACCCGAAAATCATTATAAATATTATAAGTGCGATCACAAAATTTTTACCAAATGGTTTGGGCAAAAAAATTATGTCATTCAGCTCTTTTATCGTTTCAGGATTAGGAGCAATCAACAACCTTAAAAGCCTTGGTATTTTGTTATTATTATCACTCCCTGTTTGGTTGTTAGAGATTTTGGTATTTTGCATAATCGGATATTCAATGGATATGTTAGGAACTTATGAAGATAGCCTTATTAAAATGTTTATTAATTTGGCTTTTGTAACATCAATCACTAACATAATAAGTGCTGTGCCATCCGCACCTGGAGGGATCGGCATATTCGAATTAGTGGTCCGAGAACTTATTGTTATGGGTAATAGTAATGTAGTTGACAGGTCATTAGCTGGTGGATTCGCATTAGTGGTACACGGTATATTAATTATTCCTGTCATTATATTGGGCCAGTTATTGCTTTGGTCTAATAATCTTTCTCTAAAGAAAATGATAAAAATACAAGATTCCAAAAAAAGTATTTAAGTTTTTTTATTGTGTCACTTACAAAGTATTTATCTATTTTCTTGTTAACAGGTGTTGTACTGTTCTTCGTATATGCCAGCATTTCAACTTACATCATGTTCCAAACTGCAAAAACTGAAGTGAATCTACCAGATGATTTATTAGCTTTAGAATTCTCGGATTATTCCGAAGTTAATTTTTATACTGATGATGAAAATAAGGTGTTATTAAAAGGATGGTGGATACCAGGAAATCATGGAACCGATCAAGCGGTTCTGTTTATTCATGGAATCAATGGTAATAGGGCTTCTGACTTTAAAGTTATTAAAGAAGTAAATAATAAAGGATACAGCATATTAACGTTTGACCTTCGTGGACACGGATTTTCTGATCAATCTGATTTAGGGTTAACAGTTAATGAAAAGTATGACATCAAAGCTGCTATCCAATTTTTAAAGGAAATTGGTGCTACTGAAATAGTAATTTTCGGATACAGCTACGGAGGAACAATAGGGATTTCTCATGCTCATAATTTCCCTGCAGTGAAGGGAGTTATAGCCGATAGCCCATTTAATGATTTATCTTCATTAATGAGTGGAGAAGTTTCATTACGGACAGGCCTACCGAATAGTTTATCTGACTTGCTTAAACCAGGAATTATTGCTTCTACGAAATTATTTAAAGGCATTGATATACGGGAAATACAACCACAAAATGCAGTTATGAAATTAAATTATCCAATTTTATTAATTCATTGCAAGGACGATACCCGAATACCAATCAATCATTCGGATGATATATACGAGCATGCTCCTACAGGAAGTATATTTCAGAGATTGGGAAAATGTGAACACGCTGATGGATACAATAGTGATTTCTCAGGTTATATGTCTCCAGTGTTTAGATACCTAGAATCTATATTCTCTAGATAATTTTTAGGTTTTAATTAATCTAATCCGTGTCTTCGTAGCGTATCAATATTCAGTGATGAATTAGAGTGTTCGTCTCTACCCCCAGTACCATCTTCTTTGAATCTTGTCGGCCGGAACGGACTCAGTTGAGGAGTGCTTACACTATAGGTGATTTCCAGAGATGCTAGTTCTCCGATAATAGGAGTTAAAGTTACACCACTATGTGTTAATGCTATATAAGCGTTAGGAGTTTTTTCTACAAATCCTACAGCTGGAAATCCATCTAACGGCATTGGACGGTAGCCTATTGGTTCTGACCGAGGCTCCGCGTCACTTAATTGAGGTAGATATTGTGTAGCGAATTCTACTAGACGGTTGGCATTTTCTTGAGAGTCATCAGATGTTTTACTACTTTGTTCTCCTTCTCCTATTAAAAGTGTACCATCTATAAGCTGTTTCATATGAATTTCTCTGCCGTATTGCTCTAAAGAAGGAGCGTAAACTATACCGTTCAATAATTTCGGCATCGGGCTAGTGCGGACAGTTACTCCCGGGCTAGTGGATTGAGGTATAAATGCCTTGGCATCATACCCTATAGAAGTGGTATCTATTCCTGCTGCAATAACAACTATGTCGCAAGGTATGATTCTATGAGCAGTTTTTACAGCTGTAATATTCTTGAGATTGGAATCAAACTCAAAGCTTTCAAATGGCTCGTTTAGTAAGACTGTTCCTCCAGAATCAGTTATTTTATCTATTGCTGCCTGAATCACTCGATGCGGTTCAACATGACCTTCTATTTCACTTATAGAACCAGCTAGAATTCGGTCAATTTTCAAATTAGGCTCTTGTTTTTGGATTTCTTGTTTAGTAGCCATACGTATGGGGTATCCGAAAGACTGAGCTCTTTTTACATTTTGCAGCAATGTTTCGCTACGAGATTGGTCTGTTTCCCAGGTGACAGTTCCACCAAGATTTAATCCAACATTACCTCCGATAGACTGAGCATATCTTGGCCACATCTCCATAGATCTTCTATTTAAGTCATGGTAATCAAAAGGTGTTTTCCAAGACGCATTAAGCCACGCGAATGAAACTCTGGATGCTCCTTGGGTTTGAGTAGTTTTGTCTACAATTGTGATATTTGCTCCATATTGCAGTAAATTTACTGCAATTGCTGTCCCTAAAACACCTGCACCTATGATTACAATATTTTGTCTATTGTTATTTGGCATGAGCCTCCTTATATTTCAAATTATTGTTTGAACCTGCTAGGTCTATAATTTTCCAGCTCATTCGTTTTGACATTATAATTTATTTCAATAGAGGCAAGCTCTCCAATGATTGGAGCCAAAGTTACCCCACTATGAGTCACTGAAATATAAACATTACTCCAAGTGTCGTCGAACCCGACAACTGGAAATCGGTCTTCTGGCATCGGCCTGTATCCTACTGGTTCTGCAATGGCTTTGGCTTTTTCTAGTTGGGGGAAATATTCTGCCAAATGTTGTAGAAGTTGCTCAGCTTTCTCTTGAGAATCTTCGATCTGTTCGTTAAAATCTCCTCTTCGTTCATTAACTAGTTGGTAAGATCCATCCACTCGTTGTCGTATGTGAACTTCTGATTTATCATCATTTCCCGGATATTTACCTCCACTGATGGCAGGGCTCATTATTAAGCCATCTACTGCCTTTGGTTGAGGATCCGTCCATGCTACTACGCCAGGGCTTTGGAGTAGAGGTATATTAATGTTGAGCATAGCTGATAATTGTTCGGTGCCGGTGCCAGCAGCGATAACCACAGAATCACACACTATATCTCCAGAAGTAGTATTGATTGCAGTTATATGATTGGTTTTGGTATCAGTAATAAACCCTGTTACTTCACAATTATTAATTATTTGTCCACCATTTTCTTTGATTTTGAATTGACAGGCATCTATCACTCTCTTGGGTTCAACATGGCCTTCATTTTTGGTGAATTGCGCAAATGTTAGGTCTTTTAGTTTCAGCGTAGGTTCTTTTTCATTGATAAATTGTTCATCTACTATTTCAACGTGATATCCCCAAGACTGCAATTCTTCCACTCTTTTTTTTGCAAATTCAGCACCTGCAGCAGTATTTTCCCATTTCAGAGTTCCATTTAAGTTCAATCCTACTTCTGTATTTAATTTTTTTGCGAATGCTGGCCAATTTTCGACAGAAGATCTACATAACTTATGATATCCGATAGGGCTTTTTGATCCTGCATTCACCCAGGCAAATGAATGAGAGGAACATGAATCTTGGAAAGGCCCTTTGTCTAGTATTATTACTGTGTTATTAAGGTTTGAAAGATGAAATCCAATCGAACTACCTACTATTCCGCCACCTATAATTACTACTGTCTTATTACTCATATTTTCCTTCCTCTATTTTATTCTATTTTGAGGCATATTTACCCATGAACTCATTTCATGCGGAGGAGTTGTTGAAGCTGCTGGGCATACTAATTTTGGGTTTAATTGGTCAAGTGAGGTAGCTCCGAGTAACTTCAAAGCAATTTCAATTTCTTGTTGGAGTATTTGTAATACTGTTATTACACCTTCATGGCCATTTGCAGCCATGCCCCAACCTTGCAATCTCCCAATAGCTACTGCATCTGCCCCTAAGGCTAAAGCTTTAACTACATCGGTACCTCTTTGGATTCCTCCATCTAGGACTATTTGTGCTTGATTGTTCACTGCATTATAGATGTCAGGCAACATATCTAACGTTCCTAATCCATGATCTAATTGCCTGCCCCCGTGGTTAGAAACCCATATACAATCTACTTGATGTTCAACGGCTAGTATTGCATCTTCAGGAGTTGCTATACCTTTTAGTATTATTGGTAATTTGCAGTACTCTTTTATCTTTTTAATAGTCTCCCAAGTTACTGATGCTTGCCAGAAAGGATTTGGTGGTGTTCTTCTTGAGATCGTTACCCATCTACTTAACATAGGACGTTCCCTTCGGCTATAACTAGCTGTATCAGTTGTAATACATAGAGCTTTATATCCTGATTTTACAGCTCTATCTATCATTGTTTTTATCCAGTCCCAATCACCGTGAATATATAATTGAAAAAACTTATTTGCTTGCGAGGACTCGTTAGTTTCCTCTAGATTAGGCTGGGTTACAGAGCTCACGACATGCACAGTGTTCATAGCTTCAGCGGCTTTCGCGGAATTTATAGCTCCATCGTTGTGAAATACTTGCAGGGAACCTATAGGGGCCAGCAGTACGGGCAAATCTATTTTATTTCCCAGTATCTGAGTACTAGTGTCAACTGTAGAAACATCAACCAATACCCGAGGCCTAAATGCTACGGTGTCAAAAGCTAATCTGTTTCTACGCATAGTAGTTTCGGATTCGCTACCTCCCACCAGGTATGACCAAGGTCCGTCAGCAAGGTTTTGCCGCGCTCGTTGTATGATTTCTTCGTTTGTTACGAATTCCATTCTATACCTCATTATGTGTATTATACTTAATTATAATCAGCGACTCTGAATCGTTATCATATATTGATAAATAGCTTGATTGCAATCTTAAAATTGATGTAAATATAATTAATCACTTATAAATGTTAATATTGAAGAAATAATTCAGTGGAGGATATGATTATGCCGTATGGAAATATTGACTGGTTAGCATTAACTCCTGAGGATACAATCGAACCGGATTTGCCTATATGTGATCCGCATCATCATTTTTGGGATTTCAGATCAGTAAGAATTCCTTATCAAAGATATCTTTTGCATGAACTTTCCGAAGATATTAATAGTGGCCATAATGTTACTTCAACAGTGTTCATTGAAACGACTTCTATGTATCGTGCTACTGGGCCCGTAGAACTTCGTTCAGTTGGTGAAGTGGAATTTGTTCAAGGTTTAGCCGCAGCTAGCGCGAGTGGGTTATATGGTCCAGCAAAGGCAGCCGCAGCAATCGTAGGTAAAGCAGATTTAAATTTAGGTGAAAGAATAGAACCTGTATTAGAAGCCTTGCAATCTGCTAGCCCTAATAGATTTAGAGGAATTCGCTATGCTTGTGGTTGGGACAAACATGATAGTGTAGAAAATAGAGCTAAAGAAGAACAACTATTAGACCCTGTTTTTCAAGAAGGAGCTAAAATATTAGCAAAAAAAGGCATGACTCTTGATAATACTGTGTACTTCCCTCAATTGCCCGAACTTGCACGTTTTGCAAATGCGGTTCCTGATTTGAAGATAATATCTAACCATATAGGCGGCTTATTACGTGTAGGACCCTACGGTAACAGGGATAACGAAGTTATAGAAGAATGGAAAAAAAACATTGATCAATTAGCAAGTTGCCCAAATGTTTATATGAAATTGGGTGGATTAGGCCAACCTAGGTATGGATTTGATTGGTATACTCGAGATGTTCCGATTGACTCAAATAGTCTTGCTGCAGACTTATCACCTCTTTTGAGTTACTGTATTGAAAAATTTGGACCTGATAGATGCATGTTTGAATGTAATTTCCCTCCTGACAAAGTTTCTTACTCTTTTAACGTCTTATATAACGCGTTCAAGATTTTGTCTAAAGATTATTCTAAATCAGAAAGAGCTTTAATGTTTCATGATACCGCAGTAAATGTTTATAATATTAATGAATAATAGGCCACAGAAATGAATACTCTCACTGAAGAAAATAGAGACAGGCTAAAAAACATTAGTACGGCAACTATTTCTACTGCATTATTTAAACGTGGTATCAGAAACGCTTTTATGCTTGGACCTACATTGATGAACTCGAGTGCTCCCAAGATGATAGGTGAGGCATATACCTTGAGATATATACCTGCCCGAGAGGATCTCGATACGTTACAAGTATTTGAAGATGTAAATCACCCGCAGAGAAAAGGTGTGGAAGAATGTCCAAAAGGACATGTGATGGTTGTGGACAGTAGAGGAGATAGCAGCGCAGCGTCGGCAGGTAACATATTAATTACTAGATTAATGATGCGTGGCACTGCAGGAATTGTTACAGACGGAGGTTTTAGAGATTCTTCAGAGATATCAAAACTGAATTTTCCAGCGTATCAAACAACCTCTTCCGCACCTACTAATTTAACGAAACACCATGCTGTAGATTTGAATGTGCCGATAGGCTGTGGTGGCGTTGCTGTCTATCCTGGAGATATTATTTTAGGAGATGGTGATGGAGTTATAGTGATTCCATCAGAGTTTTGCAACGACATTGTTCAAGAAGCTTACAGTATGACACTATTTGAAAATTTTGTTGAGCATCAAGTTAAAAACAATCATTCTATATTTGGTTTATACCCGCCTACCGATCCTCAAACCAAGCTTGATTTTGAAATTTGGTTGCAAACCGGAGGTTTATGAATGGCTGGAAATACACAAAATGGATCGTCACAGGTAAATTTATCTAATTGGAGATTCCCACCATTCAATAGATGGGGATTTCAACATGTAGATGATTTAGTGGAATCAGAACTGATTCTTAATGATTCTAATGATATTTGGAAATTTGAGTCAGAGCTTATAGGATTTGATCAATTGTCTTTTAAAGACCATGCTGGTCAAGAAATGTCATTTGATATGTTTTTAGAATCCAGCTATACAGATGCTTTTATCGTGACTCAAAAAGGTAAAATCATATGTGAGTCATATAGCAATAATATGGAAGCATCCTCTAGACATATATTAATGTCAGTTTCTAAATCCGTTTTGGGAGTTATAACAGGTATTTTAATTGATAACAAAGCTATAGAACCTAGTAATGATATTAGTTATTATATCCCAGAATTAAAAAATACCGGATACGCAAAATGTTCAGTTCAACACCTATTGGATATGACGGCAGACGTCGATTTTGAAGAAGATTACTATGCAACATCAGGACCTATGATTCATTATAGAAGATCTACTAATTGGGACCCAAAAGATGATTCACTTCCTTCAATTGATCTAAAAGAATTCCTTCAAACAATTAACAGCACGAAGGCCCATCATGGTGAAATATTTAAATACACTTCTCCAAACAGTGATTTATTGGGTTGGTTGGTAGAAATTGTTACTAATATGAATTTCGCCAACGTAGCATCTGAATTGTTATGGAAGCCATTAGGAACAGAAATGCCAGCTTATATCACAATAGATGAATCTGGCTCTCCACGAACTGCAGGTGGTATTAATACAACGGCCAGGGATTTAGCACGATTGGGTAATTTGATAGCCAACGGAGGATTCAGAAAAGACAAACAAATCATGTCTAACAGGTGGCTGGGAGAATTGTTTACTGGAGATCGTAATGCCTGGGAGTCGGGTAACTTTGCTCCGTATTTTAATGGTATGCCTATTAGTTATAAAAACCAGTGGTATACCTTTAATCAAAATAACCCAATATTGTTCTGTGTAGGTATTTATGGTCAATATATGTTTGTAGATATTAATAATGATATTGTAATAGTGAAATTTTCATCACAAGAAAATCCGTTAGATATAGACCAAAAACAGGTTATGACGAATGCGTGTCTTAATATAATAAACGCATTAAATTAAAAGTAATTGAGGTGAATTATGTCTGAATATATGACAGGTAAAAGAGCTTTGCTAGAGATGTTGAAAGCTGAAGGAATAGAATATATTTTTGGTAATCCTGGTACAAGTGAAGCCCCTATTATCGACATGCTAGCTGACTATCCAGAATTTAAATATATTATGGCTTTGCAAGAAAGTGTAGCCGTAGGAATGGGAGAATCCTATGCTCGTGGTACTGGCAAACCTTCACTTGTTAGCCTTCATGTCGATAGTGGACTGGCAAACGGGATTGCTCTAATGCTAGATGCCTTAAATACTGGAACTCCTATGGTAGTAACTTCCGCGAATTATGACATAAGAAAGGTAGTGGAAGGTAATACCGATTTAGCTGAATTGGTTCGACCAGTTACTAAATGGGCCGTACAATTGACTCACCCAGATCAAATACCAGGCGCTATTAGAAGGGCTTTTAATGAGGCTAATACCCATCCCAAAGGCCCAGTTTATGTGGGGCTTACGTCAAACGCATTAGAAGATTCAGCAGAGATGAATATCATTCCTTCTACCAAGGCTTCAGAGTTAATCAGACCAGATTTAATAGAAATATCAAAAGCAGCTAAAATTTTAGCAAACGCAACAAACCCAGTATTGATAGTTGGCGACAGAGTTTCTGATGATGACGCAGTAGGTGAATCAATTGAATTGGCAGAACTACTCGGATTACCTGTATATCAATTCAGAGGAGCAGAAGTATCTTTCCCTACATCACATGAGCAATACCTGGGGATACTATCATTAAGAACCAAGGAATATAGAGAATATTTGAAATCTTCAGATGTTGTCGTGGCAGTAGGAATGAATGCTTTTGAGGAATTGTTCTATTGGGGAGATGTAATATTAGAAGAAACTTCAACCTTAATCCATATTGATTCTGTGCCGGTTTCTATCGGAAAATCAGAACCTACAGATATAGGCATAATCTCTCATTGCAAGACTGGATTAGCAGACCTAATTGCCGCTGTTAACGCCGAAATAAATGACAATAATAAACCTATAATTGCGTCACGGAAAAATTTAGTTAAGAAAGATAAAATCAATCAAAAGGCAGTATTTGAAGAATCTATATCTAATAAATGGAATAACAAACCGATGACCGTTGCTCGAATGATGCATGAGTTTGTTGCAGCTATACCTAAAAATTCAGTTGTAGTTGATGATTCTATAAGTAATAGAACTATTGTTAGAGAATATTTAGAGGGCTCCAACAGAGGAGACATAATTGGCTATAGGGGGCAATCAATTGGCGGTGGCATTGGTTCTACTATGGGAGCTCAATGTGCCCATCCAGATAGAAAAGTATTCGGTTTAATTGGTGATGGTAGTGCAATGATGACTATACAAGGCTTGTGGACTGCCGCCAATGATAATATCCCATGTGTTTTTGTGATTTTAAATAATGGAATGTACCGTGTGTTAAAAGTTAATTTTAATATATACCAAGAGCATATACTCAACACTGAACCTGCTGGCAGAAATTTATTGTACTCAGATTTTCCAACTCCTTTCAACATGGCATCTATAGCAGAAAGCATGGGTGTTGCATCCCAAAGAATCACCGACCCAGATGATATTAAAGATGCTATTAAGCGAGCTGTTGATTTAGGAAAGCCAACATTGCTAGATATTGTAGTTGATGGCTCTTTATAATTCGATGCAATCTTATATTGTTAATTTGTAAATAAATCTAAGAGTGTTGCAGCTGCACCACTCTTCCCGGCTCGGTAAAACTCGGTGTACCCGCAGGAGGAACATGCCACATAAACGAATCTGTTATTTTGTATATTAAGAAATCTAGTTAACCCTGCTCCTGCAACATTAATTTTACCTTCTGTATAGTGACTGTCACCACACTTGTCACAGGAGTACTCAATCTTATGGTTCATAATATTCCTTGTGGGATTTATATATTATTTAATTGTGCTTAATTGTATTTGTTTTTTAACCACTATGGTATATAAAATCAACCTTTTAAAATTTGATTTATTATTAATTGACAAATTTGTCCTACAGATTAATATTGTAAGAAGCACTTAATCTAATGATAGTATGTGAATATGATTACCTCTGATATAGCCCTTGAATGTGTAAATTGTTTTTCGTTACATTCCCCAGATATGTATCAAATATACTGTAAAAATTGTAATAACCCTTTGATTGTTAAATATCCGTCGTTCGTAAGCGAATTCAGGTGGCAGGGCATAGAAATACCAATGCCTATATCCTCTAATAAGGATTTACTTACCTTAGGTGAAGGCAATACACCTATAGTATCTCTTTCTAATACCTCTTTATTAATGGGATTAAACAATGTGATGGCAAAGCTAGAATTTATGAACCCTACAGGGTCTTTTAAAGACAGAGGTACGGCTTTGATGATTTCTGTTGCGAAAGAAATGGGCATACAACAGATAGTAGAAGATTCATCCGGTAATGCGGGATCTTCTGTAGCTGCATATTGTAGCAAAGGAGATATCAAGGCTCATATTTTTGCTCCTAGTTCTGCGCCACAACCTAAACTGGATCAAATTTCAGTATATGGTTCTTCGACACATATAATAGATGGATCCAGAGAAGAAGTTACTGATGCTGCAACCCAATTTGTAGATGATAACCAAATTGTTTATGGAACTCATAAATTGAGCCCATATTTTTTAGAAGGAACCAAAACATTTGCATATGAGTTA
>Ga0114999_10001870_pt1 | contig 28636 bp, 26 predicted proteins | sample ArcticOcean_MG_C_3_FD_89820 | JGI IMG/M metagenome (GOLD analysis project Ga0114999, IMG submission 89820) | Marine microbial communities from western Arctic Ocean - ArcticOcean_MG_CB8_126 | ecosystem: Environmental > Aquatic > Marine > Oceanic | place: Arctic Ocean: Canada Basin | collected...
CTTGCGCTTGAACTGGTACTTCTTCATACACTTGCGTTTCTTGCGTCACTTGCGTTTCTTGCGTCACTTGCGTTTCTTGCGTCACTTGCGTTTCTTGCGTCACTTGCGTTTCTTGAACCGGTAGAGAGGAAGGTGGTGGTAGATGTACCGGTAGAGAGGAAGGTGGTGGTAGATGTACCTGTAGAGAGGAAGGTGGTGGTAGATGTACCGGCAACATGATTGGTTTATCGAGATTGGGTATTAAGACAGGCAACATAACAGGTCTGGAAAGTTCCGTTTGTGTCGGAATTGGTTCTGCAGCGAGCGTAAGTTTTCTTTTTTTACGGTTTTTGGGGTAAGGTATTCTGTCAGGGTAGTAATTGACAGTGGTGAGAATTGGAGTTGTATTATGGTTAGGTTTGAAAATAACAAGACATACTGGAAATGGACATTTTCTCTTGTAGCCAACAAATTTAATACCGAATTCAACAAATCGTATTTCGGCAGCGTAAGGTGTAACCCATTTATGAAACCAGCCAGTGCCTGTTCTCGCGGGTATTAAACATACGGTTGTGTTCCCTTTCTGCATTTCTTTGACACATTTTTCCATCCATTTTTCACACATATTGTATGGAGGATTACAATAATTCATCGGTGTCCATTCGATTTGAAGTCCATCGACTACTGGATCTTTCGGACAAGGGTCGAAAATATTTTCACCAAATTCACGGTGTATCTGTTCCCATACGACAGGGGGTGTTTCAGCAAATTGATTGTCACCACTCCACATAACTCCGCGGTACGTCATTTAGACAAAATATAGTAGGTATTTATAGGTATGTATTAAACTTCAAAACTTCCGTACGGCGCGTCAATTTTTCTACCGACAAACTGTTGAGCCCAAAAGCAGGTGAATAATAACGTCATACAAATATCATCGTTCATCCCTGCTTTTACTTTCCCAGAGTATACTATTTTGGCAACGTCCCATGAATTTGCAGGCATGAGTACATTTTTTTGAAATTGTAGCATTTGTTTTTTGAATTCCGTTTTTACTTTACTCCATCTGTTGTTGGCATCGACGTAGGGATTTGCACAGACTGGGTTGTTTATGAAATGAATCGCTTCCATATTGAAGAAGTTTAGCACGGATTCGGTATATTTCGTCTTCCTCTCGTGTGTCGTAACGACGCCTGCCTTTCCCTTTTCGTACATAGTCCAACATTTGCGCTCGTTTTTCACCATATGTGCCATATGAGAAGATTCTTGACCTAAATTAGATTCGAAGAAATTTATGATCCATGCCTCTCTTAAATCGGGGTGTCCTCTCAAAGCACGTATGTGTTGAAGTAGCAACATTTGAATCATATCGTGATTTTTAGCAGCGTGCGATTCGGCGCCACATATGACCATATTGTTCTGTTCCATAACAATCGTAACAATAGCAAGTTCACTGGTCCCCCCACCGTTTGGATCGACGCCTAAGAATATGAACCGTGCTTTGTTTCTCAACTGCCACGGGACTTTATCAAACATTTTATCGACCATCTTTTGTGAAAACACTGACGCTGCATCATTAGTAATTTGTCCCATACTTTCTCGTGCTAATAAATCCTTCCTATCACCATAAATACTTTTTACCATTTCGAACTTTGCTTGACTCTTCCACGGGGGTATAATTGAAGCCATATGCGTACACTCGGCTGCTTTACCTGCTTTTTGACAACGATCACACGCTAACCCCACACGTAAAGTATTAAAGAGTGGTTTTCCATCAGCACCGGTCAGGTCGAACATCTCAGAATAGAAATTAAGACCGTCGAGAGGGGTGCTGATAGCTATCAATGCCGTAGTTTCCATTTCGAGTAACGGGACGATCACCTCGAAAAACACATCGAGTGCCATGAACGCTGCTTCTTCCATATAGCATACGTCCCCACCAACACCACGTAAAGTCTTCGCACAACTCGGGTAAGAGTGAACTTTACGAATATCAAGTTCGTTATCCCCTTGAATCAGCATTGTTTCTCCATTACATTTCATAAACATATTACGATGCTTTCCAGAAATAATCATGTCTCGGATCAGTTCGAGAAGTTTTTGAGACGCGCGTCTACCAGTCGAGAAGATACACTGTTCACTTTTAGGAACACTCAATGCGTACGCTGCGACAAACATTGCCACGCTGGTAGTTTTACCAAAACGTCGAGGCGTAAGACACAACACTTGTTGTTTTAAATTATCGAATTGGTTCATCCGCATTATTTTATTCATATCAACGTCGGCGTCGTCTCTGTATAAATGCAGACACACTGCTTGCATGAAATTACGATGGAACATTTTCTGCATCACGCTGCGTTCCCAATCCTGATACGAACGCGGAATATAGTCCAATAACTCACGAAGTAAAAGTAAACGCTTGTCTCCCTGTGCAGCTTGTTTTGTCTTGCATTGGTCCAACATATTTGTCATATGTGTCTTAGGTTGTGTCGTTTCCAACTCGATTAACGTCTCCTGTTCGTAATATGTGTATGCAGATGTTATTAAACGACGGTAATTAATTGGAATCGATTCCAACGATACGATATCACTACTACTCTCTTGCGCAAACGTTACTTTAGGGGTAGAACTTGTCGCAATTTGAACTTTCACGACGGTGTCGTCAGGGTGTTCGTCAATAGGCTTCTCGGAAGGTATCTCAGGAGACTTTTCGAAAGGTATCTCGGGAGACTTCTCAATAGGCTTATTAATAGGTTTATTAGTTTTACTTTCAGGTCCGAACGCTGGTACGGGGGTTGCTTGTGTAAGGCGAGACCATTCGTTCCCAAAAGCGTCTGCTGTGATAGACTTCACGGACGCGGGTGTTCCTGCTGTAATTTGAGTCCATTCACCCCGTGGTGTAACTTTATTAGGGGTACCTTCGATTAAATTTTCCCACGAATCTGTATCGTCTACACTTTTACGTTCACTTCTTGTTCGCCGTCTTTTAGGTGAACTCATTTAATATTTAATTAGTTATACTTATACCTTTAAAAAACCTGTTTATACCTTACTTCGTCGTGAAAATAGATTAGTCGAGCGAACATGCTGAGATGAATTGCAACTGCAATGATGAGTCCTACCCAGAAGACGATGGGATGAATGAATACGCCGAAGAGAACGAGAGACATTGCAAACATATACACTGTCCCAACGTATGGAAAAACACCGTCTGCAAATCTACCGTTGTGAAAAGACCCTACGTTGAAAAAGAATGGGAATCCGAGCCATCCAAACAAGCTCCAAAAAAGTAAATCGGTTACCAGTAGATTCATTTAAATTACTACAAACTAACTTTATACATATTTATTATAGATAATATCTTATAGATTATAACTTTATATCTATTTATTATAGATAATTTCGTCCCGTCAAGTCTGCAAACGAATACAACACGAGAGATCCAACCAAAAGTTCAACACGGTGGAATTCGTACAAAGCGCCGAGCAAGTACGACAGCAACGCCAATCCAGTACCCGCGACGAGGTGTCGAACAAGAGGAATTCTATTTGGAGACAAAACTTCATCCGCACCGCATCCATTCAATGCTAGATTATCTTTCAACCACGACCCGACCATTTCACTCATAGAAAGAGCCCAAAACAACGGGTACAACGCAAGATGGCTTCCCATTAAAATGTAAAGAATCCAATAAATGTTTCGTGTCGATTGACCGACTTTCGCGTCGTATTCACTATCTTTAATGGACGCGTCGTGTAGAACAAGCGCCACGCCTGAACAAGCTATAAATGCATTGATTAGAAGTGCACGTGGTGAGAAATACGCGACGACTGGTTGAAGGTCCGCGTCGGATTTGCAACGAACCGTCATTGAGGCCGATAGTCCGCGTTCTCCCGTTGCTTCTAATTTATCAAGTAATGGGTCGGAAGCTCTCAACACAGACACCAAAATAGCAGGAATCGTTGTCAACAATGGACTGGACACGCCTCCCAACGCTACAACTTCGTAACCCCCTGCCCCAAATACAGATAATACGCTGAAGGTTGTTAAAATATTACGCAACCGTTCCCCCGACGAAGATTCTTCCACAGCTTCAGTAGAACAATAAATTTGAAGAGCGACCAACAAGCTGTAAATAGCCAACGCTCCCAACGAACACACTGCAGATGCACCAACAACACCTGCAAACTGCGGCTCGTAACCCATTCCTGTAATATTGTGCGTAGGGGAATACGTATGAACATGTCCGTCGTGTCCATAAGATTGGATACCCATTAGAATAGCACCAACTGTTGCTAGCCCACCATGCAATAGAAAACTTAACATAGCACTGTCATCTGCTATCACAACTTTTAACATTTGGATACAGAGGGACCTGTATTTATACATTATTTAATCTCTTATTAAAGTCTCTGCCTTTATTTTTTCTTATAAAAGTTTCTTATAAAAGTTTATACATACCTATTAGAAGGAAATGAGTGCCGTCGAATGGAGGTTAAAATTAATACTAATGCCTAACCGTAACTCGAAAATCAATACTAACTCGCATGGTACAAAGGGGTGGGAACGAAGCTCGCAAATGAAAATGGTCGCCGATGAAATAAATAAAGATTTATTAAGAGTTTTTCCAAACGAAGTCTGGTTCATTCCACACTTACCACGTATTAGAAACGTTCTTATGTGGTACGCGAGATACGATACGTCGTTATCTTATGCACAACCGATGGCTTTTGTCGCATTTACACTCTATTATGTTTTTCATAAACATAACGAACTCGATTCGATGGCTGCGACGTACAATGCACTGAAACGATTAATTGAAATCGTACGACCCGCGTACCCTATAAGTGTTTCAGACCCACAACCCTTGCTATTCAACACACACATTAAAAAAATTGTTTCCGTAAAAGTATTGAAAATAGACACGCGCTTTAAACATATTTTACGGTCGGATACGATGGACATTGTACTACTCAGTGGCGTAAGCACATTTTTTACGAATTGGTTTGATATTCAAAACAGCGTAAAGGTGCTTGATTACATCATTCACTCCAATAAAACGACCATGTTTACCAGACTCGTTAATTTTATCGTTGCCATATTTATTGCAAACGATACCATGTTCTTAAATTTATCCATTGAAAACTCGTGTGCATTGTTAACGTCCAGATCAATATTATCCGCTGAAAAAATTATTTCGCACGCTAAAACACTCTAAAAACACACTAAAAACACACTTCACTGCTGCACACTGGACACTTGTTAGAAAATTTTAACGCTTTACGCAAGCATTTACTGTGAAATATACACCCACATTTTATCTCGCAACAGTCTTTTGTTATAGAATACAAACAAACAGAACAATCTCTTACGCTAGTATGCTCCGAACTCATCTTATTTGAACAACGTTTCAAATATTTCTTATCTGTCTTCGATAATTTACGTTTTTTTGAAACACTCGTGTACGAGGCCATCGATACGGACGATGCTGTATTCAACGCTTCTTCGGGGGTCAACACAACTCGAATACTCACCTCTTCAGTCAAATCTTCGCCGGTAAAACGATCGTTTAACATCGTAGAGATTTGACCCTCGCTCGGGGCGCACTTAAACTCGTCCAACGATTCGTAACTCAAACGACGCAACATGTATCTTGCTGAAACGTATGGGAAATCAGGGGGAAATTTGCCAGATATTACACATTCTTCCATCTATATAATGTTTCGTTCTGTTATTTATACATGACAGACATACTTTGCATCTATCCCATACTTGCATTAGGAATAATATTTATGTGGATTTATCTACTACCTCTCACGATCGTTGCCACGTGCATAGGAACACCAGTTGCTGCATTATTGTTAATTACATCTTACTTTTGTAAAACAAAATTTATACATGTCGTAAATTCAGACCTCAGAATATTGTTCTCTGCCATACCATACTACAGATGGTTTGGAAAAATAACACATGTTCAAATTCCGACAGATAAAAATTATTTGATTGCTTCGCATCCACACGGTGTATTTTGCTTAGGCCCTCTTCTTGCCGTACATCTACGTCCTCAATCGAAAACACTATTCGCTGTAGCACCCATATTATTCCACATACCTGTATTTGGATGGATTGCAGCGCAAATTGGGTGCATACCTGCGACAAAACACGACATTGCTGATGCGCTCAAACACACTTCTGTTATACTTGTACCCGGTGGGGTGCCAGAACTCATCACTCAGGAAAGGAAACAATTGTATTCCAACCGATTCGGAATGTTCAAATTTAATGTACCCATTCTCACGCTTATTACTTACAGCAAACATTACGACTTCTTTGAAATCCCCTTCTACGATGCCAGATTGAAATTTGCTTGCAGATTTAACATTCCTATACAAATACCGTGGTTCTTTGGTTACAAAAATACGTGTCTGCCTAAACGCGTACCGTTGGAACTTAAACTCGTTCAATTTGAACAATCTTCACAATCTTCCTATTTCAACGCGTTAAAAGAAGAAATAGGAACTCAAATTTGACTATAAATAATAAATAAAAGAACTTTAAAAGGTATGGATATTGAGCATTTCAATATATTCTGCGATATGTTCCCATGTCCGCCCGCGTGGAGGGCTGATAAAGACGGTTCTTTGTTATACGCTACATTGATTTCTTTGAAAAACTCGAGAAAAGGTCCGCCTGAGAAGAAAAATTATAACGAATATTGGAGTAGACAACTCTTTGCGAAGTTTGTTGTCAATGATTCAGCTATACCAGAAGTATTAGACAGTGGACACATTGCTAGAATCGATGCTTTGAAAAAATTAGTAAAGCCCAAATTTTTGCACCCTACACAAGCTTTGGATGATTTTCGTATTCGACTCGGACTTAAGCACGTAAGGTACGAGGGGGTAGATGACCCAGTTCTACAAACACATCTATTTGCACACTTCTATAACAATCGCAATCTTACCTTTTTAAATATACAAGATAAGTTAGACAATTTTAACACTGAAATCACCGAGTTCGGGTTAGCAGGTTTACCCGAACTTTTGAATAAAATTAAAGACATTGCTAAAAAATATAAAGATGCTTGCGTAGAAGAATTAAACAGAAGGGAAAATTTAAAATCGGGATTTGTTGCAGAAATTGATACCACAGTGCCTTATCACATCAAACAACTCATGCAAATGTCGATAGAATTTCCAGCAGGGAAAAAAAGAGACACGTTTCACGGGAAAATACTACATCTCGGGATTATATACAACTTGTTCAAACAAAAACAGGTGGCGCTTAAAATCGAAATCGACAAAATAGAACTTAGCGAAAAGAAACTTGAAAAAGAAAGACTTCGAGCAGAGAAACGTAAAAAGGCGAAACTTGAAAATGAAAGACTTAGAGTGGAGAAACTTGAAGAAAAAAGACTTAGAGAGGAGAAACTTGACGCGCAAGTTTCACCAGAGAAAGTCGGAAAGAAGGAACGCGCCGCTCAAGAGAAACAATCTCGAACCGCTCAAGCTGCGAAAGATAAAGCTCAAGCTGCGAAAGATAGACAAACAATGGATGCTTTACGAGACGCTCAAGCCCCTCAAGCGGGGGGGTCGGCTGCTAGAAATCAAAAAGAGATCGCTCTAGAACAAAAAGAAGCTAAAGCTTTAAAAAATAAATTGAAGAAACAAAGAAAACAGGAGGCTAAACGGTTGGCTAAACGGTTGGAGGCGGAAGAGCAACAAGTATACGTTCAGCTAAAAGCACTCGTTATCACTAATAAATCAAAATCAAAATTCGATGCTAAACAAGAAGAAACATTCGATGAAGCTAAAGAAATATGGAAAGATTTCTTTCTGGCTTTTACACAACCTGATAAAAAACATGGTAAGTTAAAAGAGTGGTGGTGCCCGACAGACGATTTCTTTGTCACAGTAAATGTTTTCCAATTATTAGATAACCCAAAATCAAAATATAATAAGTATTTTATGCTCGTAACGTCGGGAAATTCTCTTATATTTTGTGAGAAATTCACAAAAAGAGAAGGTGACGATGTATACGAACCAGAAGGGGAGTTTACACTTTTTGATTTACACAATGCTGTAGACATAAGATTCAGAACGCTCGATGTCAATAAATGGTCACATAAAGATAACGTGAGAGAGTTATATCATGATAGATACCCCGGGGATACTCCCCACGAAGAATTCCTGCAACACTTTGACTTATTCTTTTCGTTCAAACGTAGTATAAAATTACAATATGTTGCAAACATATTCAAAGGTGATATGCAGGTCCCATTTTCAATAGTGGAAGTAGAAACAGATGGCGACAATGATATGGTAACCAGCGACAATGATATGGTAACCAGCGACAATGATATGGTAACCACAAAACCCAAAAAAGAGATTAAAGTAAAAGAAGATTATGAAGGCTATGAAGAAACTCTAGATTACGAACCATTGTTTATTGTAATGAAGAAAAAAGGGACTCTATATAATTTTCATTCCAATGTTTACTCGCAAGAAGGGACGTTCATGACTTCTCACAATCTTGTCGATACTAGTTTTCAACTAAACCGCATTGAATCGTCACCATTTTTCTTTCTTAAAGAAGGGACAATTAAGGTTAAATACGGTGACGTAAAGATGTATTTCAAAGGGGAGTTTAAACTCTACGATGAAGAAGGGAAAATGATGGTAGATTATATTATATTCATCGGGGTGATTAGTATTACCAAAACAAACAACACAACACGTATGCATACCATTGACAGTGTCAGTGGTACGTTTAAAATACCCATATTGGAGGAAAAGGACATCATAATGTCGAATGGGTTTAGTTGGAGTATAGCAGAATCACATAATTGGGAAAAATACGAAAGACAGGAAAAAGAGAAGCGTGAAGATCATAAAGAAACAGGATCCCTTGACTATAGGGAAAAAATAACGTTAGTATTTTAAATAAACAATATAATTAATATTTTAAATAGACCATATCGTTAAATGTATACATCGAACTCGATCTGACACAAACGTTATGTTCAACAAATCGCCCCATACCATATCAGACACGTCCGCATCTACGTTTACTATGTAATTAGACGGTTTTGTTATCTCGCACGTCAACACACGTGGGTTGCCCCAAACACATGGTGGGGATTTATAGCCCTTTCGAATATCATTAACCGAATTACACTGATACGACATTGAATAAATACGAGGGGGGAATGCTTGTGTTTGAATATACTCGCCGTAATCCGACCATATTTGAACCAACATTGCGGATACCAGACCAATCGCAAGACTTACCATAAACCATTTACACAGTCGAAGTCGACACCGCGGTGGAGGAGGAGGTGGTTTGCGTAAGAAATCGTTCGTTTCATCATCGTCATCGCTCAACATGTCGTCTTCGATTATTGTTGTATCCATTTAATGACTAATAATGTGCTTTTATACAGTAAATGTTGAAATGAATAATATGTTGGAATAATTAGACTAAAACACGCGAGTAAAGTAAAACTAAAACACGCGAGTAAAGTAAGACTGGGAAGAAGGTCAGACGAGTAGAAGAATAACCCGAAACTTGAATAAAATCATGCAAGAATGCATCGTACCGATAGTCCTCCCGTTTTTAAACAACGGGGATCTTAAAACAACGCTTGCATTGAACAAAATGTTCCGCTCGTACGACATTCGAAAAGTATGGTCGGATAGGTTTTTCGATCAAAAAAGCATTGCTAAATTCAATCGTGTAGACCTGAAAAAAATCATACATTGCGAATATCTGCTCTCCAAATACGACCCCCGTGTTCTAGTCGCTGAAATACTCACGTTAAGACAATGGGGACTGTTCACGTTCTTCGTCAGAGAAAAATGGGGGAAAAAAATATTTACATGTGTTTTGAAGTTAATACAAGATTCATCAGAATTTAAACTTATGCCCATTCAAGTACAACGGAGATTACGTGTGAATGTTTCAAACGTTACTTCACGCCATACTGTTATATACGGCAGCTATCGGAAATTAAAACCCTTCAAAAAAACACGAACGTTGTTAATACATGTTATATCGACGATCGTATAGACTTCACTATATAACCGAATAAATGTTGTTTTTATAAATGTCGCTTCATTTTACTTCACCGAACGGGTTTCGTTTCTTTACATTTATGGTAATGATCACCGTTGCTATACTTGCATTAGCAAAGAGCCTCGTCGATCAAATACCTCAAATATCACCTATTCTACGCTTTGGGATTATAAATTTATTTGGGTTTATACTATTCATATTTAGTTTAATACGTGGGAAAAAGGTTTCAAACGATAAACAACAGTGGTTTAACAACGCGTTTTTAGTTGCAGGGGTTGTACTTATAACGTACGCTGGAACCGTTGAAGTTGTAGGGGCCATACACTCTGTTTATTTACCTGTTTTTTATATTGTAGAAATAATAATACTACTTTTGATAGGCAATCGAATGAAAATGGAAGATGGGAGAACACAATACGAACAAATGCTTGAATTTCAACATTCTAGAATTAAAACCTAAGTAACATCGACTTCGACTTCTAAGTAACTTCTAAGTGGCCTCTAAGTAACTTCTAAGTGACTTCTGAATAAATTGTAAGTGACTTCTGAATAAATTGTAAGTAAAGTATAAGTAAAGTATAAGTAAAGTATAAGTAAACGATGTCTACACGGAAACGAAAACGAGGGACGAAGGGTGAAAGTTCGGAAGAAAGTTCGGAAGGAAGTGAAAAAATGAAAAGTGTGGGTGAAAACGGGAGGGAAGGCGCGGATGAAATCGTTGCAATCACACTCGAAGAGGCCATTCTTGCCATTTTAACACACCGAGACGCTAATCGGAAGTACCGGGAGTCGTTAAAGTTTCGTCTTTAATAGTTATAGCGTTCATTTCAGATACCAATTTATCTTCTTCGTTCTTTTCTTGATTCCCTTTCTTTCCGATTTCTTCTAGATTTTCTTCGTGTTCGTTCATCTCTGCACGTACTTTTTCGGCATACTTCATCATTTTCAGGTATAATTTGTCCAGCGCTTCGCCTTTTAAATCCGATGTTAATTCAGCATGGGTGATGTATTCTTTTTCGTAAACCAGTTTGATTTCACAATCGCCGAAAATATGAAGTGTATCAACGTCGACCAATAGTTTCTCTTCACTAACAACTAAGAGTTTCCAACCATCTTCGTTCAACATATACGGATGGGAGAAGAATAATGAGAATAATTTTAGAACAGCGCCGTCTTGCGTTCGAATTTTTTTACGAGGGAGTTTATTTGGGAGTAGAACAGACATGTTTAAGATTAAACTATACTTAGTTTATACCTCTAAAGTTTCAATTTACAAGTCGATGGGGTGAATTTATCGATTGTCAACTTTCTTCCACCGGCATTAAAGAAGGCGGGCGTTACAATTAAATCGCAACACGCGGGGGTATTGAATATACAAACACGACCACGGGTATCGTAAACAACACCGTTCTCGTAGTCGAATTCTACTACAAGTTCACCAATTTGATCGTTCAAACCGAGTGTAAAACATCCCGGCTTATGGTCGAACGTGCTGGGTACTTTTGGAGAAAATTCAAAATTTAAATCTGTTTTGCTTTTTATACTCACGGTTATTTCGGTTTCTTTGTCTAAATTTATTGTTACACGAGTTGATTGAGTACCTACCATCCATTGCCAAAACATGTCCGACGCTGAAAGATTCGAATTGGATGTTGATGTAGTCACACTCTTCGAATCGCACGTCAATGAAAAGCTACTGTCCTGTTCTGCGTCACATGTCAACGCGATGAAATATTTACATTTATTTATTATACGAATACGAGTTACGTTTAAAAGAACGCTCATACTATTAAATACTTTATTCACTTTATACTCTCTCTCTCTATATTTTAGCTCTGTTCGTATAATCTGCACGCTTTGTTCTTTTCATATATTTGACACTCTGTTCTCTCACGTGCCGTTTTGAAGCCAGTAAGCCAACTGAATGTCTTTAGGCTGAACCGTTTCGCGGTGGCTGTGAATAGCACACGTGTTCGCATCGGAGAATATTTTGATCACAAAATCTTCCACCGCCGCGTGAAACGCTTCATATGCACGTCCTTTAAAACGAAGGTCGCGGTTGCGTTTGTGGGCAATTTCTTTAACTAAACGATTGAATGGTGCTTCGGGGATAATATTACTTGTGCGCTTTTGTTCGCGGCGAATTTGACGGATTGCATTTGTATTTGCACGTCGTTTACGAGTTTTTACAGGTTTAATAGTTTTAGTTTCAGTTTTTTCAGGAGGTGTAAGTATAACGTTTGTTGAAGATGTTCGACCCATTTAATATGCAACTTCGAGCACTTATATACTACAATATTATTTCGTCGCAGTAAGGCACTCGTTACTTACTTTCTACAGACTTTCAACACTTTTTAACCTTTTTGACAGTGGTGGTCTAGTGTAGTCGACACATGTCCCCCTTTCGAAGTGCTGGTTATCGTCCAAATGGACATATTTTGCTTCCATTGTATCGACAAACGTTTTCACGTGACACCCTTTCTTTGTCGACGGGACCCAATCGTTGTACATATGAACGGCGGTATGAACCTCTTGCACGAATGCAGAACTCGGGGACGCGGGGCGAAAGGGTTCGCATTCTGCGTCAGGGGCGATAATATCAGACATATCTTCCTCATCATCGTCCGATGAATCCACATCAATACAATCCGTTGGAAATTCGAAATTTTTTAAATCTTCGTCCGTCTCTTCGTTCGACGACCAAAGTGTGAAGATTACACCGTCCCAAACTCGTAACCCGATAGCACGGTAACATTTTGGATAATTCATTTTATTTTTAGGAATGCATACGTGTTTAGAAACACCACTTTTTGGCAACACTTCCCAATCGTCGCAGTATTCATACACTTTACCATTGGCCTTTGAAGGGTTCGGTTCGATAAAATACACCTCTAGATCATCGTCTTCGTTCACGTCTACCACTTCACCGAATCGTTCCCCAAAATCTTTAGTTGTCACGATTAAATCACCCGCTTTGTAGTTTTTCTTTTTAAAATCTTCGGGTTTTAATTTTAAAACTTTCGAATCGCTCATTTCGAAGAAATTTTACACTATTTATACTGCTTCTTAAAACTTTTCACTATAAGTTTAAGAAAAATTCGTATTGAAATGGACCAAACACAGTACGATCTATTTCTAAAACGTACTCAAGGGACGGAACAAGTAGAATTAACGACGCATTTACCACAATACAACACTAACTTTCAAAAACAACATCCCGCTCAAAATGAATTAGTTCAATGGTTACAAACATACCAATTTAAAAACGGATTCACTGGAAAAAGGTCAAGAGACGAATCGAACCTTGCAAATGATGACACGAACCTTACAAACAGGAGAAAATTAATATTAAACTATAAATAAGATTACGTAAGATTGATAAATGGAACTCGACCTTAGACCTGTTGATACGCCCTCAATTATCAACACAAGAAACAGAATTAGACTATTCTCGTCAATTGCGTTCTTTGCTCTATTACTTTACATATCAATAAATACATATCTCGTTGGTGTTCACGCGTCGTGGATGCACCTTATACATTTTGTTGTTCAACCCATTGTACTCGTTGCATCCATCGCTGACGGGGCGAACATTACCTCCGTTGTTGCATTACTGTTGATTTCGACAACGGTTGTTGACACGACTGTTGCATTGCTCAACATTGTTACAATATACAGGTGTTTAGGCGAAGTATCAACCACTTGTTTTGAAAGAGTTTACGAAAAAACAATATGGTTAGCTGTTGCTTTCATATTTATGCTTGCAGACTTTGTCACTCTCACACAAATAAATCTTTTGCACAAACAACTCGTACTAAAAGATGTGCACGAAATCGCGGAGAAAGAAAGAATATTAAACATGCAAATACCACCCACATGGAACTCAATCATTGTTTTTAATAGAAAAATAAAAATCACAGTTACATCCACAATACTATTCGATATCGTTTTCTTGTTCATTATCATTGCTAAACAATCTCCAATATATTGGATCGCGACGGGACATATATTCATAGACGTTGCCATACTATTCATGGACATGCAAAGCGATAACATAGTCTTTCTACACGCGATTAAAATCACGTTCGTTATCATTGCCATGTTCGATGCAATATCGATACTGCTGCAGATTCAAATAGGGACCAGAACCATAGTCGAGACGCTTGCTGTTTTAATAACCATGCTTTATATTCTCATCGATATCATACAATTATACTTCATCTCGAAAGTTATTCAGGCGATTGGTAAAAGGAACAAATTTAAACAAAAACTATAACTTGTAACTTGTAACTATTTTAAACTACTTATATAACTTACTTCTTAGTAAAAAATGTGGCTGTGTGTAGGCATCACGGTCGAAGAAATACCGGTGTATACCTTAGAAAGATGGGTTACATGCAACAATTTAATGGACGGTGGGGGAACAAATATATACGGCGATTGTTTTAAGCTTGAAACGTGGGAGAAAATACTCGAAGTTTTTGGTACCAACGCTTTTACACACTTATTTATAGACGGGGGGCTCTACGGTACACTCGACGATAAATCAAAAATAGTACGTATTATAAATACGATGGTTACACATGGGATTATTAAGTATGGAAACCATATATTAAAAAAAGCCATGATACATCGTATAGTTAAAACAGACGATCCACTCGGTAGAGGACATGCATTCACATATATACCAATTCAATTGTATTCGGAAGAAAACATGAAAATTGCACTAAAATACGTTTTGAAACACGAACCGTGTGTTTTTAAACGTCTAACATACTCGATTGCTACAAAACAGTGCTTTTAAACGGTGCTTTCAATATAGTGCATAATATTCAGGAGTTTTGTACGGTCGTTGTCAATCAAATAAGTGTGAAATGCTTGTTCACATTTCATACTACCCGTCACAATCAAGTAGTTCTTGAATTTGGGAGAAAACTGTTTTTTTTCTTTGCCAATAAACGCATGGTACTTGAACAAGAACTTTTCGCGCTCAAGCGTACCCATTTCGAAAGAGGGGTTCGTTAAATCGAAAGAGGGGTTCGTTGAATCGGAAGAAGGGGGAGAGAACGTGCCGTTGTAATACACCGACGTGTTCTTAACGATACGGTCCTTCCCCTTGTCGCGAATATATGCGTACGCACCGTCGTATGTTAGAAACAAAACCGTCACGTAATTAGAACGTCCGAACTCGTTCACATGAATACTCGTTAAATCGGAGGATGAAACCACCCAGTTTAAACATTCGCTGTAATCGCCTTGAATGTAATCACTTGTTAAGAACGCGCGAATATGTCCGATTAAAATACTCATGTCTTGCAACGAAAATCCAATCGTCGCTATCCACGTCAGCGTGTTGTTGTACGCGTCGCGGTCGAACTCGTCCAAACGAACGTCTTGATACGGGTCGTAAACTCGCTCGCAACATGGAACACAGAGGGAAAACACTCTCAATGCGGATGAAGTGTGTCGTATACCCTCCAATATGATGTAATACGCACGTATTTTCCAAAGCGTCTCTTCGCCCTCTTTCCACGTACCATCCTCGTTTTTATTCGAGAAATTCTCCGTTTCAAGCTCCTTTAGACGTTTTAAAAACATTTGCCACCATTGCACTCGCGACGCGTAGGATGGTTCGATAGGAGAATCCGAATAAGAAGGAATTACGAGGTTTTCTTCTGTTTTATCATTTTTATCGATATCAGAAAAATCGGTATCACGTAGATCGGGATCAGAATAAAATTCTGAATTATCTTCGTCCGACTCACATATTTGTACTTCCGTAAAGGTTGACCCGTGCAAATGCAGAATGGATTTAGGACGCGGGTGACTTTCGTAAATTGCTAAATTAGCATGTTTCTTATCACGGTTTGCTTTACGAAGGTCCATTTCTTTTCGTTTTAAGGAATCGCGAAGTCGTTTCACACGGGCGCGTTCCGTTTGTCTGGGGGTTCGTGTACGATAAAACTGCGAAGAGTTTTCACTTCGAATCATTGTAAAGAAATGATACGAGATACGAGATACGAGAGAGGTAAAAGAGAAGTAAGAGGTGACAGAGGTAAAAGAGAAGTAAGAGGTGACAGAGGTAAATGAAATACGAGAGATGAAAGATACAAGAGGTAAAAGAGATACAAGAGATAAAAGAGAAGTAATAAAAATAAATGTTGAAATCGTTACAACATAATATTATTATCTATTATTATCTATTATCTATTATATTATTATCTAGTATATCATTATCTATTATATTATTATCTCTCCTCTCTCTCTTCTTCTCTCGTCTCTTCTTCTCTCGCCTCTCTTTTACTTTTATCGCTTCTCTTTTACATCTCTCATTCATTCTGATTTCACAGTATTCTCTCTATTTAAAGCAGTGACAGTGTAAGAAATCATGTATCGATTTCAACATTTGGACAGTGTCGTAGAACCAAAGACAGACAAGTTTATTTTATTTGGACGATGCTCGGGGGAAAATGGAAAGTCGATTGCTGTGCACGTAATAGATGTTCACCCTCACGTTACAATATGTGCAAACCAATTGCCATTGTGTTACCGCACGCGCGTCGTATTTGAAGATTTTTTAAACACCAATTTGCGGTTTTTGAAAGCAAGTAGACAAGTCATCTGGGAAAAAAAACGCAGCGAAAGAAATGTTACGAACATCGAGTTTGCAAAACAAAACAAAGCAGATAAATTATTGGAAGTTGTAGCAAGTAGGGGGCAGGATATTTTACAATACAACGAAGCAGACACGTCTGTGTTTTTCAAAATTATTGTCGAATCAAAGAGAACACTGTTTATGTTGAAACAAATACTCGCTTACAATACGGTTGAAGTTATTGAACACCAGCGGTGGGTCAAAGAAGATGTAAACGGTAATTCGATAGAGAAAAATTTTCCTTTGAAAAAACACGTACCAGACTGGAATTATGGCTATAAGCACGCGTGCAGAAGTAGATACGTTCGGATTGGATTCGGACGACCTTTGACCGTATACAACGATCAAGTTAATTTCATGTTGCAATATTTCATTGACAAGGATATATACTCGTGTGCATGGTTGGAAGCTTCGGGAGACCCAGTTGTTTGTAAAAAAACATCGTGTGATATAGAAATAGATGCCGTTCTATTGAAACAGAGTGAAAATCAAGCGGGCGTTGCGGATTGGAAAATATTCTCGTACGACATTGAATCATTACCACCACCCCATCCAACCGTCAAAGACAAGTACAAATTCCCCGACGCAAAGAACGACCCCGCTATCACAATAGGCGGTGTTTTGCAGACGGGGGCGGAGATTACGCAGTACGTGTGGGTACTTAGACGCGTCGGTGCCCCCTGCGAACGTCTGAGACCGTTGGACGAGGGGGAGTATCGGTCAGAAATTACTCAGGTATTTGATTTCAACAACGAACAAAGGATGTTGAAACATTTTTTCAAATGGTGCGTTGAAACTGGAATAGATATCTTACAAGGTCATAATATAAACAGATTCGACAACAAATACTTGCTCACACGGTACACGAAAAAATGTGTGTGGGGACGCTTGATCGACGAAACGTCTAAGATTGAAGAAAAATCGTTCACGTCTTCGCAAAAGGGAACCTACATGCAATACAGACTTCACATACCCGGCGTTGTTGTCATTGACTCGTACGACATTATGAAAGACCAACACAACGAAGGGTCTTATAAATTGGACGATCTGGCACAATCTTTTTTGGGGACGAAGAAAGTACCGATGGATTATAACATGATCAACCCGAAATACAAAACACTTCAAGGGAGACACGATCTTGCAGTATACTGTGTGAAAGACGCGTGGCTCGTATACAAATTAATGGACAAGCTTTGCAAACAAACGGTGCTGCTACAAATGTCCAACGTTACGGGGATATCCATTAACGATGTCATATACAGAGGACAGGGAATACGAACAATTGCTCTCATGCTTAGGTTTGCAAAAAGAAGAAACCTAATGCTACCCGCCCGAGGAAACAAACCACGGGTTCAAAAAAGAAAAAGAAATACGCTTTCGGGAGTTGTCGAAGAAGAAGTAGATGTAAAAGAAACATTCGAAGGCGCGGTTGTTGTTACGCCCACGCCCGGGTTATATATTGACGAAGTTGTATCTTGTCTAGATTTTGCATCTTTGTACCCTTCCATTATGCAAGCAATGAACATGAGCTACGAAACATTGTGCTACAGAGACAAAATAACACGGCTCGGGTGGAAACAAGACATTGACATCAGGACCGTTCCAGATTACGAAATTATAAACGGTGTTCTCCAAACCACCATTAATTTAGACAACCCGTCCTTTGTTGTCAAAGAAAAAAGACTCGGTCTTTTGCCCGAAATTTTACAAAAAGTGCTCGCTGAACGGAAAGCCGTGAAAAAATTGATGAAAAAACAAACACCTCACTCTACCATGTACAAAGTTTACGACGGGAGACAACTCGGTCTCAAAGTCGTTGCCAACAGCATATACGGGTTCACAGGAGCTACGTTTGGATACTTGCCTTGCAAAGCGATCGCGGAATCAGTCACGAAATTTGGAAGAGGGATGATCCTACAGACTAAATCAACCGTTGAAAACCATCCCACGTGGGGAGTTGACGGACACGGGTGTTCGTGCATTTACGGCGACAGCGTCACGGGGAATACACCACTCTTAATTAAATCGCACGGGACTATACGAATCCTTTCCATACGAGACCTGCACGAACAACACCCGTTTTCTTCGGCCGTGTACACGTGGACGGAAAGGGGGTGGACGGAAATACAAAATGTTGTCAAACATACGCTTCTCAAACATAAAAAAATTATCAGGGTCGACACGCTCATGGGAACTGTTTCTTGCACGGACGATCATTCTCTCCTTACGCTAAAGGGTGAACCAATTACCCCAGACCGTATCAACAAAGGTACAAAGTTGATGCATTCGTACCCAACCCTTTTCAAAGAACCCACTTGTCACACATACATACCTTACGACGGTACGTTGGTGCCCCTCAACGCAGACCTTGCACGCGTGATGGGGTTTTTCATGGTAAACGGGGACATTGGAAACAATACGTGGCAAATAACACATTCGGAACAAATAAAAATTGACATGTACAAACAAATATGTGATAAAATTTCACAAGTAATGAACAAATGTGTAATAGGAAAACGAGAATGTTGGTCGAAACGTGTAATATTCAAAATAAACAAGTCTGGCGACCAATTCAGACTGCAGAATCAGAACGAACAATTCATTAAATTCTGGACTAAACTGTTTTATAGAAGCGGTGCAATTAAAGTTCCGGACGTTATACTCAACGCGTCGTCTATTGTAAGACGCGCGTTCTTGCACGGGATACAATCGGCTCAGACCGTTATGAGATGTTACGAATTTAAATTTACATCAGACGTTGTGGCGGCGGGCGTATACTATTTGATGCGCTCGATTGGGTACCACGTTGCTGTAATTCCAGACAAAAACGCGGTTCGGTTGAGTACGATGCTTTCACTCGATATGGACGCGGTGCAACAATTGGTCACACTCCCGTACGAAGAATTTGTATACGATCTGACCACCGAAAACCACCATTTTCACGCAGGGGTGGGGAATATCATTGTTCACAATACCGACAGTGTTTTCATTAAAATACCCAGAACGCTAGTAAACGGTGACAACGATATACAACTCATGAACAACGCGCACGTTCTGGGCGAAAAAATGGCACAAGAAATTACGCACATGTTTCTACATCCAAACGAACTTGAATACGAGAAATCATATTCGGTATTTCTACTACTTTGCAAAAAAAGATACGTTGGGATGAAGTACGAACCCGGGTTGCCGCCCAAAATACAAATGAAAGGAATAGAATGCGTACGGAGAGACTTTGCACCCATTGTTGTTGACACGCAAAAAAAAATTCTACAGGCAATCATCGTAGAAAAGAATATTCCGAAAGCGATAGAAATCGTACAACGCGTTGTTGCTGACTTTTACGCGAATAAAATACCGTTGGAAATGCTTATCATGTCCAAAAAATTAAGTAGACCCCCGGAACAATACAAAGCGAAAGCACCGCACGTTGAACTCACCAAAAGAAGAATTGCTCAAGGAAAAGAATACGCTGTTGCTGGCGACAGAGTGCCGTACGTTATCGTATACGGGGGAGGGGGGATATCCGACAGAGCATGCTCCCCGGAAGATATTCAAGACGGACTGTTCAACATTGATAGAACGTACTACCTTCAAAAACAATTCATGCCACCCATGATACGAATATTCAACAAAGTTGTTGACAATGCAGACTCACTGTTCAAATGCAACTCCACATTGACGAAGGATTCAATATCCACGAACAGCGTGTTCAGCAAGTTTAAAAAGGTAGGAACGGTAGGAACGGTAGAAGATAAAAAAATAGGAACGAAACAAACAACGGTAGAGGATAAAAAAATAGGAGAACACAAGAAACAAAGAACGATAGCAGATTTCTTTAAGTAAGACTTTAAAATTTTAAACTATTCTTTTAAACTTCTCGAACGCGTCGGTTTCAATCACGTCCGCTCGCTTACCAAACTCGTCCGCGAACACCGCGTGCTTACGAAGGTCGTTCGCGCGCGTTTTCAAAGCGTGGCAGTTCGGGCACAAAGCTTGTAAATTAGAAAAAACATCCTCGCCACCGTTGCGAAGTTCCTTGATATGGTCCACTTCAAACGTTGGAGGGAGCAGAATATTACACGCGTTGCATCTGTACTTGCTACGGTACGCGACCTCGATACGGTGGGTTGAACTGTATTGACGTTTGTTACGCAACGGTGGGATCGAATGGCACGTATTGAACTCTTTGTTGAACCAAACTATATACTTACGATACGATGCTACGGAGATATTCTCTTCGTTGTATTCCAATTCAGTTCGAAGACTTGATTCACACATGCGAACTGTGGTGAAAAAATCACGTTCTAATTCCATTTCACCGATATTTATTACATCTTCCATATTTATAAACCTTAGAGATACGTTTAAATACACTTATATATGATTAAATACGCTTAAATACGCTTATATTTTATTAAATTTTATTATTATGGTTTAGTAGTAGTATGTCCCGCCACGCGGCGTTTAGCCACAAGTGTCCTCGGAAGCCCAGCGGCCGAGGACATATGAACTTGATACTCGTTTGCACGCATGAAAGCGTTCTCACCGTCGCGGACTTTACGTACTCCGGGGTACACACGTTCGGACCAATGACCGGTATTCAAATGCGTACATTCACCCTTAGTGTTAAATTGCATACCATGAAAGCATACGGTGTTCACGCGTTTGATACGATTCCTATACTCGTCCTCCAACGTCACACGGAACATATCGACTTTGCCTAGATCCAGAGCATGGTATACAGTCGAAGAAAACGGGTAGTGTTCGTCCACATCCCCTGATTGAGTCATCGTTTCCATAACGGACGGTGCGAATCGTCCGCTCATATCAATACAGTTCGACAGTGAAAGACCGGCGGGGATATATGTCGCAATCAAAGACGCTCCGTTTGACGCCAAATCACCAGACATGCCTTCCGAGACGAAACCGTGGTTTTTATCGTAAAATTTAGTCCCTTCCCCACCAATGTATCCCTGTGCAAAAATGTTCTCGACGATAATGTAATTCTTAGGACGTTTCACAATAGATTTACTGTAATACGTGAAATGACCGACGTGGATTTTTCGAATCACATCGTCGCTCAGAAGGAAATCGTGATGACCGTGAAACGTCGATCCAGTCTCATTCCCACCACGCATCAAAATCGCAGAAGACATTGCGTACGTCTGTGCCGGACGGAAAATAAGAATATCAAATTCGGCTTTTAAAGCACGACCTGCTGCAGCAGCTGTAGCAGGTACATCGTAAGCAGTTTTACCGTTTGTTCGTTTAACCACGTTGTTATCGTTAAAGGCAGCGTGTTCAGCCTCAGTAAAAAAAGCACCACCACTAGCACCACCGGCACTATCAAACAATCTATCCGCTGCTGCAACCGCATCAGCTTTTTTGATAAATTCAAATTTGTCCGAATCCGCACTGTAAATGAAAATCCCTTGAGCAGCTGGAGTTACACCAACAGTACCATCGTCTGCAGGCATGACGAAATATTCACCACACTGTTGATCTCTTGTCATAAGATCGATCGGTTCGCCCGAAAAGTCAACATCAAAACTGTGGGCTTCGTAGACGGGAAGTCCGCGGAACGATCCTTTTTGATCGCCTTTCTCTCTGTTCACATTGGCTTCGGGACCGCGTTTGTGGTAATCCATCTGGTGCTCCCCGACCATGTTGCAGTAAATGCCCATCTTGTCTGGAAAGATCCAAAGATTGGGTGTCACACCCTCGCGTTTCAGTTCGTGCTTGAGCTCTGCGTCAAGAATGTAAAGTCCGTTTTCTTCTTTTTGAATAATTGCCCATCGACGTCGTTCTGCTTGAAACAGATCGTTCGATCGGGAGACTTGACGTCCGTACCGACGTTGCCACTCTTTGTAATAATTCTGCCCGGACAAAAGAGCTTGAAGAACGCCCCAATAACACGTTGTGTGGATCGCGTCGCTAATTTGTTGTAAATTCAGTTGGAAATGGCGTTTTCCCTTTTCCGTTTTGTAAAAACCGTGCTCGATTACGAAAGCCAACCCCCTTCGCAATAGATTATCGGTGTGTCGTTCAGAACTAGAGTTCACGTAACGAGGGACGCCTTGATGCGGCTCAAGGTCTGCCATCGTACGGTTGAACGTGAAAATATCCCACGTACAACTGAGATCGTCCGTGTATTCCCATGGGAGTACGACAGACGTCCAGAACGTGTCTTCTTTACGGACTTTAAAATCCAATACCGATTCCAAAAATTTATTACGGCCCGTATACGCGGCTGGTAAATTCAATGTTTCGTGCGACAAAGCGTCGTCTGCTCTTAATTTTTCAGATGTTCCCTGATATGGTCCAAAGAAAGCTTCCAAAGGATGCCCCCCCGCGTTCGTTGTTAACCCTTGTGAAATTAAGTTTCCATTTAAACCTGATACAGATGACATACTTAAACGCAACTAAACTATGCTTATATACTCGTTTTTTTTCTATTAAGTTGGTAAGTACTACCGTAGCACCGTAGCACCGTTTTGTTTTTCCAGTATTTAAATAGATTGTTCCTATTTAATATGGGGGCCATTTTCTCGGTATGGCAGTGGGCATTTCAAGATGGGAAAGAAGCATACATACTTATACTCGGACTCGACGCTTCGGGCAAGACTACTTTATTGAACAGGTTGAAATCCAACGAAGGTGCTGCTACCATTCCAACCATAGGATTCAATTCGGAAACTATTAAGTATGGACGCCTCACATTTTCAATGTTCGACATCGGTGGACAGAATAACCTCAGAGGCTTGTGGCACCATTATTACGAAAATTGCAACGCGGTCGTATTCGTAATCGACGCGTCCGACAACACGCGCTTTCAAGAAGCAAAAGATGAGATATACAAACTTAACAAACATCCTTTATTAGCAAACATACCTTTCCTATTCTTTGCAAACAAACAAGATCTTGAACTTTCCATAAACTCGAACGTACTCACCACTAAAATGGAACTTTTGAAAATTAGAACGAGGGAGTGGAAAATAGTCGACAGCGTTGCTACGGAAGGGAATGGAATAAACGACGGGTTCGACTGGTTGAGTCAGAATTTGTAATCAAACTTTGTAATCAACTCTTACTATCGCAAGAGTAATCAACTCTTACGATAGTACGTTTCAAGACCATACATCACGTCGCATATTCCCTGTGCGCTGCAGTTGTTCACTTTAAAAACACGTTCCGGCGAACAAATTGACGATGCAGATAAGAAAGCAGTAGACAAGAAACCGGGAGAAAGAGAGGAGGAGATGTTAATCAAAACCCAAACGTCGGGACACGACTCTTTGGAGACGACAGAATCGAGGAAATTTGACCAAATTATTTTCAACGCGTCCAGACTTCCTCGTTTACTCGGGTCGAACATCAACATTACGGCGTCGGCAGCCACGCCGCCCGTGTACACACCCCTGCACGTTTCGGGGATTTCAATAAACCGGTATTTTAAACGCCCTACCTTCACCGGGTCGTAAATTTCGATACTCACCGTCGGAGAATAAAACAACGAAAACTTATTGTTTAAAACTCGTTCGATAAACATGCTTTTACCAACCTTGTTTGATCCCAATACACAAATATTCAACACAAAATCTTCCATCTCATCGCAATACATTGGTTCTTCAAATACATCCCAATACATCAGACGTTAATACTTTTATGCTTTAAACTTGAGTTTAATACTTAAAATTAACATTAAATTTAAAGTTAAATGGAAAGGAAATTTTTAGCTATAAATATACTATATATATACAGCTAAATGAACCAATACGTCAAATACCATAAAAAACCGTTCGTTACATATCTCACCATTCAAGAGTACAACCAACATTTTGGTACTTACCTTACGGAAAACGTTGACTATCAAAACTACTTTGAAGCCGCGTACAAAAAGGCAAGGCAAGCTGCGGGCATTGATGAATTCATCACTACTAAAATATATACGATCGAAGAAGCCGGTTGGAAAGAAATCAAAGAAGAAGCCAAAAAAAGAGCCAAAAAATTCAAAGAAAAGTTAAAAAAGGGAGCCGAGAAAATCAAGGAAAAATTGAAGAAAAAACCGAAAAAGGGTTCTTCGTTGGACGACGCTTTGGGAATGGACCCCATCGTACAATCAGAGTACGACGACAGTGAAACCGTTCAATCCATTGTACACGACGCTGCGAAAAACGCGGACGACGCGCAGCAAGATTTGCTACACATCATACTCTTCAACGTGCCCGGGATGTCTTTGAGAGACTCGTTGTTAAAAGGTAGACCCAAATATCTGGTCGCGATAAAAAATTATTTAAACGGGGATGAAAGCGCGCAAATTAAAATGTCATTCAGGAAAGAAAATAAACTTGTCAAAATCAAAGACCTAAATCCAGACCGGAAAAGCTTGAAAAAACTACTCAATACCAAACCAGAAGGTATCCGAGTCGTTGAAACACTTTAACTTAAAGATAAACTATAAAACACTCACATTTTAAAGATAAAGTATGAATAAACTCTACCAAACATTGGTCATAGGAAGCTGGATACCATACACAATACTTATACTGTACTACTTCTCAAGAACATATTTATATTATTTTTTAATGGCCGTTGTATACGCTGCTGTCTCGTGCATATTATTGTCGGGAAGGCCGGTGTTGCTCAAACCAGTCGTTGAATGGGCATACACACAACATCTTGCCGAATTATGCATGATTATAAGTTTTATAATCAGAAGCACTTACAATTCACAGATATTTACACTGGGCATATTCTTCGCGATTGGGTATATTTGTCATTCAAAAAATAAAATCGTACAAAAAAATATAACGGAAACGTCCGTTCACGTTTCGTTACTTACGCTGTTCCTTACACAAGCCACGGGCATCGCGCGTGCAGCCGGAATCATTCAGATTGCACTCGTCGTTTATCAACCGATATCCAAAAATCAAATATCCAAAAATCAAGACGACAATGGACGCTTTCGACATCATTTTCACGTCAGAATATTAAGAACGTACACATTCTTTATTCTTGAATGGTCCCTCACACGGTTGGACATTTACGCCTTACTTTTCATACTTATAGGAAGCGGACTATTCAACGTGTATGCATTGGCAACCATACCCAATACCGTACACAATTTACACAAATATGCAAACGTGAATACTTTGCCCAAATCATACCCCATTCCATTGGATATTGACGATGCCACCGCACACTGTTCCGTTGCAAAAGAACTATTTAAAGACCATACTCTATGAGAACTACGATAACTATTTAAAGTCTCTATAAGAACTATAAGAACTATTTAAAAACGGTATAATGTTCCTCTATAAATATTTTACCGATACCACATTTTATATATATTCCAGAAACAAAGAAAACGATAGTTATGAATTAAAATATTCGTTCGACAATTCCGGAATATCAAAATTCAAACATAGTGTATATGCATACGCTCTATATTTTACCCCGTACAGATTTGCAAAATCCATATATTTATATTCGGGATATCATAGAATTGCGAAATCCATTCGAAACACCGTCGCAGGTATCACATACTTGACTATCACGTTCGATAATGAAAAAACGATGGACGATTGGGACACTTGCGACGAAGAAATAGACGGTAATCATTGGTTACAACCGGGGTTCAAACGATTGTGGGCTTCCATAGATACCGACAACCCACTAGAAAGGAAATATTTAAATTTTAAAGCTTGACACTATCTAATTATATTCAGACTCAATTACGAGTTCTTCGAGTAATTTATCGAGACTCTCGCACTCTTCTAAACTCCCACACTCTGATTCTGCTTCTACATCTAAATTCTCGACTAGATCTTCTAAACTTTCGACTAGATCTTCGAAACTATTGTCCTCTTCTGGACTCTCGTCCTCTTCTGAATTTTCGCCCTCTTCTGAACTCTCGTCCCCTATCACTTTTACCCCAACTCCGTGAGGATATAAAACACGCCAATTTTGAGACGTTACGTCGGTGCCAACTGGTCGTTCTGGTGCTATATCTAACTGGTGGTAAAATGCTCCTTTGGAATAGTTTAATTTTACAATCAACTTACCATCTTCACTCGAATTTAAATTAGAAAGATGTTCAATCGATCCGACGGATAAACGTATATGGAGTAAATCACGTTTAATTTCATTTCTTAAAAGGCCTGTCGAAGCATTATAAATGAAATTCTCGTCCTGTGTCCACGTATCTGCACGATAACCAGAATCATTGGTTCTTTGACATACTTTTCGTCTTTTTTTATCACTTTCACGCCGGTACGGGTAGATTGGACTGGATACACAAGAATAACCGGGTTTTTTACTTGTTTTACTCGCCTCGTGTTCCATTTTATAATATCTATCGCAATAATTCCACCCACAAGTTGGACATTCGCCTTCATTTGTTTCTCGTTCGGTATGACAAATATGACAACTGTACTTAAAATCAGTCATATCAGACGTTAACATCTGAAGAACGTTCGAAAAAACATGGTTTCTATAAGACGCGACAACAGATATCGCTGCATAATTATCGATTTGATTCAAATGTGGACTCAAACCGTTATTTGTACGTAGACGTTTATAGACAGGGGCAAAGTCGATTTCCTTTGAAACGGGTGATATTTCTTCTTCTTCTTCTTCTTCTTCTGCATTACCACTAGTCGCACTATCAAGTAGATCATCCAATGCACCTTTGTTTGCATCGCCCATCTTTTTCTCGTCTTCCGCTTCTCTAGCGGCTTCTCTATCTGCTTCGTCTTCATTATGGACGTAGGCTTTGTCTTTTTTATTGTTTTGGGCTTCTCGACGTGCATCTGCTTCTGCTTCGGCAGCTTCTGCTTTGACACTATTTGGATCTTCAACATTCAAACAATACGATACAAAATCATCTCGGGTGAAAGAAACAAATTTGTTTTCGACAATTGCATAAACTGTGATTTCATCAACGTCCACACTTACTACGATACATACGTATGGTTCTCCTCTTTTTTTTATGCTTTTCATCTGCACATAGTGTCCTACGACAGCGATTTTAAGATCATCGTTTAATTCCCCTGAGTTGATTGACCACTCGGTACGTTCGCGTATATTTTCTGTATCAAAACCCCCGTCTACTTCTTCTAACCCTCCTACTTCTTCTGACCCTCCTGCTTCTTCTGAATCCCCTGCTTCTTCTTCCTCATTTAACCCTTTTGAAACTACTTTATTATATAAAACCTCATTTAACTCCTCTGAACCCCCTGCTTCTTCTTCCTCATTTAACCTTTTTTCACCATATTCTTCTTCTAATAGTATTCCCACTCCGTCGTATTCTTTTAAACTCTTCTTATTACGTTTGCTTCTACGCGTGGGCGTTTTACGTTTTACAGGGGGCACAGAGGTCACAGGGGGTACAGGGGTCGCTGGGGTCGCTGGGGTCGCATTCTTCAGCTCTTTACAGAGTGGTTTCAGTTTGTCATTATCAAATAATTTACTGCAAGATGTGAAGAATGTGACGTGATCGACACGTTGACATAGTTTAGGAATCGTTTTGTGTGAATTATCACGGACCAGTCGACCCACAAATTGTTCACGAAGACCCGGTGATCTACTCGGGGTAACCATCATTGACATTGATTGACGCGTTGATTTAAAATCAATACCGGTTATTCCCGTGTCGGACATTATAATATAATCTATTATCCCACTCTCGAAACATTGTTTTACCATTTCACGGTCAATTGGTTTACCAGTGTCTTTACTATTGAACACCATAAAATGTACAGGGACTGGTTCATTGCAACATTCCAAACGATCCAACATATTTACAATAGATGTGTGGGGTGCTAATGGTACTGCCTCTGTATATTCTGATTTATATTCAGGATACGTTTCTGTATCTTTCCATTTAGATTTTGATTTTGGTTTTTCGCGAGAAAAAATATATTC
>Ga0114999_10001872_pt1 | contig 28628 bp, 19 predicted proteins | sample ArcticOcean_MG_C_3_FD_89820 | JGI IMG/M metagenome (GOLD analysis project Ga0114999, IMG submission 89820) | Marine microbial communities from western Arctic Ocean - ArcticOcean_MG_CB8_126 | ecosystem: Environmental > Aquatic > Marine > Oceanic | place: Arctic Ocean: Canada Basin | collected...
ACTACCGCACGCCGATACTTCGCAGGAAACACCAGATGATAAAGCAAAACCGTAACATTATGCCGTTTATGAATGTATTCGCTCATGCGAATGTTATACGCCGCAAGCGGCGAGGAATTAAACCCGAAACTGATTGAAATTAAAGACGGGGCTTCGGTGGTTTGATGGCATCTTGAAAAGGAAGGAAACCGCGAGTGGAAGTTTTCCGACGATACACTTTGTCCGTTATGGTTACATAAAGGTAGTTCATATCCGGTCCGCCGAATACGGCATTCGACAACCAACCGAGTTGTGGCTTTTTCCAAATCTGATGGACGCGCCCTGGTTGATCACTGATCTGCAAGCCGGCATGGGTGGTAAAGTAAACACGTCCTTCTACATCCACGGTTAGCCCATCTCCTCCACTCTTCGTCTGATTATCATCGAGGTGCAAATGGTAGTATTTCTGTTTATAGGCTAACAAACCATCTTTTTGGATTTGATACGAGTAACCGTAACGATTCGAAGTATCCAAGATGATCAACAAGGTTTGATCTGGAGATACCATCACGCCATTGGGCTGTTCCATTCCTTCATCCACAACTTTCACTTTTCCATCGAAGGTAAAGTGATACACCTTCCCCTCGCCTGGGGAGGTAAAGTAACCACCGTTAGGAAGAATCACCAAATCGTTACTCGGATGTCCTTTCACGATGGTCGTTTTACTTCCGTCCATTTCGTAGGCCACAATCTCTTTATCGCCGTTGGCACATGCATAAAGCCGCCCATCCGCTCCAAACATCAGGCCATTCGCCTTTGCCGTGTTGTTGGCAAATAGACTTACCTTCCCATTCAAATCGACTTTAAAAATTTCGCTGGTTCGCAGATCTGTAAAAAACAACTCACCCCTGGTATTCACAGCTGGGCCCTCGGTAAACTTGTGACCTTCGCTCACCAACTCCCAATCCTCACCTTCAATCAGAATCTGGGTCCGGCGGTTCGCGGTTGTTCCTGTCTTAATCGGAGTGGGATATCCTTTCCATAACCATCTCAACGCCTCGGGAAGAATGGAACCCCCATGCTTGGAATTGTGTCCACCATCTCCCCAGGCATTTTTGACTTCGTAGTTGGAGAATTTAAGTGAGGCGAACATATCCAAGTTGGCTTCCCACCAACCTCCTCCGTAGAGATTTAGATCATTGGCGCCGTCTTGAAGAAATATGCGCAAAGGCTTGGGTTCGGTTTTGCGAATCAACACCGGATACCCGTCTCCTCCTCGAAGCCCTACGTAAGTTCCTACCGTACTAAAAACGCGGCGAAACGAATCCGGCCTATTCCAGGCTACTCCGAATGCGGCTATCGCACCCGAACTGGATCCACCGATGGCACGATCATTCGGATTGTTGCTAATATTATATTTTGCTTCTACCTGTGGAATCATCTCTTCAATTAGAAAACGAGCATAACGATCTCCCATACTATCGTATTCAAAACTTCGATTGTACCGAGCTGTAGCATCTTCATGCGGAGCTGAGACAACGCCCGGATTGATGAAGACTCCTATGGTAACCGGCATATCACCCTTGTGTATCAAATTATCAAACACCACCGGAACCCGCCATTGTCCATCACGGGTGACCCGGCCGCCGCCATCCTGCCAGACCATCATACAAGCTTGCTTGGAAGGATCATACTGAGCAGGCACATAGATCCACCAATCCCGGTTGGTTCCTGGATAGATTTTGCTTTGGTTGAAAAACAGTTTTTCTATGGATCCTTCAGGCACACCCAGTTGGGGTTTGGAGTCGGGGCCCAGCACGTAGTCGTCGGCCGCTTTAAGAACTGTAGAGCAAAGAAGAACTAAGAGAATTATCCGTGAAAACAGGGGTAAGGTTTGCATGACTAGATTTGTGCAAGCTCTGACAATTAAAGTCAAAATGTGATTATAGGTTTATTCGCCCGACCCGGTGATTCTTCGTCCTTTTGTCTTGGATTCATTTGATCAGTTGAAATGCCTTGAAGATAATCCGATTCTCACTGAACGTTGCCGACTATCCCACCCCTCATATGAAAATCCGACTTTTTACTATTCTGACCGCACTACTTGGTGGGTTACCACTTAGTCTGTTAAGAGCAGCTGAGTCGCCTCCATCAAATATAGCCGACTCAACCCAAGAGGTGGTAGGTGGAGTCTATGCAGCCATTGAGGATTACCCGTGGATGGCCGCACTTGTTTTTAGCAGCTCTGAAGGAAATACCCGGCAATTTTGCGGCGCTACCGCGATTGCGCCCTATTGGATTCTGACCGCAGGACACTGTGTGGACGGCACCACTACACCGGAGAGTTTTAAAATCGTATTTGGAACGGCCGACCTCGAGAACGAGACAACGGCCCAGGTATTTCACCCGAAGACGATTCTTATTCATCCTGACTATATCAACACCTACACAAGCGACAATGACATCGCCCTGATTCAGCTAAGGGAACCACTTCCTGATTCAATCCCCAAAGTCCCCCTGTCGACGGTCCTATCCCTTGAGACTCCGGGGATGTCCGCACGCCTGATTGGATGGGGTATTACCAACACTGATTTTAGAGACCGCCAGGATACACTGATTCTTCAGGAAGTGGATATGTCGATTGTTACGCGAGAGTTTGCCAATCTCCCAGAATACTACGATGGCAGCGTCCATGATAACATGATCCCGGCCGGTAATTTCGATCCTTATACCTCGAGCAACTCCGGAGATAGCGGTGGTCCGTTGTTGGCTTTCAATGAGGATTTGGAACGATGGGAACAAATAGGAACTTCCAACTTTGGTGCCGGATGCGACAAACCGGAAAACCCCATCTCGGCCTATGCGCGCGTTTCCTATCATCTCGATTGGATTAACAATATCATACAAAATGATTTTCTGAGTTGGGCTAGAGAACATGACCTACCCGATCTAATCTATAACGAAGGAGACGACCATCGTCCTCTCATGGAGTACATTTTGGGGCTCGACCCGACGGTCATTGACCATCCGCAAACCGGACTGGCAAAGACAACTTCCGACGGAGAAAACATAGTGATGGGAAAACTTCGCCTAAGAAGCAGTGTTCCACCTATAAATTTGCGACGGGGTTGGTCGCGGGATTTAAATGATTGGAACAATACTGAAGTCGACCACGACGGTATTACCAAAGAAACCATTACAGGTACGAATTTAAGCCTCTACAATATTCCCGTCGGATCGAGTGTTGATGAACCCGGTTTTTATAGGGTTGGGCACGAAGATAATCGTGGAATCATTCACGGTCCACATACCATCAGGGTAGGCTCCTCCGTAGAAGGACTCTTTAATCGAGGAATAGAAGCTTACGGACTTACACACTACGATTATTTGATCGATACGATGGACTCGCTTCGGCAATTACGAATAACGGCGGAATCGAACATTCAACAGCAGTTTACAATCCAAGTGGTGGAATTCGAAACAGGGAAACAAATTCTCGGATGGTCTGAATCCGGACATCTGGACAGCCCAACCTATCCCTTCAACGCTACATTTTGGCCCGAGGAAGGAAAACAATACCTGCTAAGAGTTTCATCCATTGATTGGACACTGCCTCAACGCTTTGAAATTCGGCTCGAGCATATTGGGGACTTTATTGATCTAAATACATTTGATCCCCATACTGGAAATCTAACTACGGAAGACCCTAGCTACAAACGCACGAATCACTTTGCTGATACATACATCACCGAACTTGCCGCAGATACAAATTTCAAAATTGAAGTAAACACGGAAGAACTTGATCTGCTCATATTTATTCACGACGTGAATACGGGGGAACTCATTCACGAAGTAGATCAGAAACCTACCGGTGAGACGGAGTCAGTACTAGTTCGGTTTGAAAAAAACAGGCACCTCAGAGTGACCGTCGCCTCCTACGACAATAACGACACAGGTGAATACATGATCCAATTAAGCCAATTTTCAGAATGGTCATCCATAAGACCAGGAGAAAAAACGATTGGTTTTATCATTACAACAGACAGGACTACAGAGATAAATGGGAACACCTATCATCTCGAAGAAATTGATTTAGTAAATCTGACTACTCCTGAAGGAGTTACCATCAAACTGACCGGCTACGACAGTTACTACCCAGCCTATAGTGTCTATAACATGACAATCCAAGAAACCGTCCATACTTCGACCGCTCGCTGCGACGACAAATACTTTCATTTTAACCCTATCCCCGGCAATGACTACCGCCTGGTGATATTTGGTCCGACAAGTCGACTTGGAAATAATTACGAACTAGAACTGATAGCGGGAGAAGCCAGTGATGAGGCTTTTAGTGTCGCAGATACTTACTCTTCCAAATTACAGGAAAATACGTTCCCTGACGAAGTAGTGGAATGGCAGTTAATTGAAAATCTTTATAAAAACTGAAGGTCAGTTTATTTAGACCCAATATTTAGGAGCTATTCACGAACATACCGTGTTCGAACTGTGAATACACTGTCACCACTCAGGATTGATCCTCGTCCAAATAGTCTTCCATTTTCCCAGTTGGACAAACCAAGTTCAGGTTTATTAAGAGCGAATTGACCATCCACCCAACGGGTAATGTCATTGCCAATAAAAGGCGCATTCAAAGTTGCATAAAAGCGTTCGTGCTCGGACTCATCTTCACTAATCAAGGAGCCCACCAATTGAGGGCTGTATTCATTGAATAATGACACAGCTTCATCCACTGAATCGACAATAACCAATGTGACTTCAGGTGAATCTTCCCACTCCCATTCATCACCCAGCTTATCGCGAGAAATCAATTGCGCTTGGGGCTCGTCGACTAAGCCTTCTGCGCGCCCAATAGGCACGATTGTTTCAAACAGAGTATCAGGAACATATGATTCATCACCTTCTACAACATGGAGCTTGAAATTATTATTTCTTCTCTCACCGGCCTTTCCCATGCTTCCAATGAATGCACTGACCAGTTCTTCGGCACGGCTGCGCTGAATACAACAGATGTTTAAGGTATTGCAGACTTTTCGGTCGAGGGAATTGAAAACCGAGTCGGAAAACTTCTCAATGTCGGCCTTCTCGGAGGCAACGATCCAGGCACCACCGGTACCATGTAAACTAGTGGATACACCTGCACGCCGTGCCAAGCTACCCAAAGTATCAACTGCATGACCTGAGCCACGAGCCACTGCTAGGGAAAGACGATCGTCAGAGAACATGGCCCAACCGGCGGCATGGGCTGCACTTTCGACTAGCGAAGCTGCTCCTTTGGGCATACCCGCTTTTTCAAGCGCTGGATTCAACGCCAGGTTCATAATAGCTTTGGCTGTATTCAAGGCATCACTGCCAATCCGAAAGACTACTGTATTACCTCCACGCAGCACACCACAAGCATCTGCCAACACATTGGGTCGTCCTTCAAAAACAAAGGCTACCACGCCCAGTGCAGCGCCAACAAGCTCCACACGAAATCCGTCATGCTGAACTGTCTCAAGGATTTGCCCGCGACGTGACGAAGCTTTGATCCAGCCACGAAGCCCTTCGATCATTCCATCACGCAACTTGCCAGAGGCTTCCAGGCGAGTCGTAGATCTTCCACGCTCTTTGGCATGGGTCACATCCGTCGCATTAATCTCCTGAATTTGAGACCAGATAGCTTCATCTGCCAATGCGTCAGCAAAATTCTCAAAGAAATTTGCTATTTGCTCGTCAGAAACGGCACCCATTTTACCAAAGGCATCCAACGCCTTAGTAACCGCTTCCGTCGCAATTATCTGCTCCGCTGCGGGTATATGTAATAACTGTCCGGTCTTTGGTGCCACAGCCAAAGAATCTCCCTTCTCAAAATTAGCAGCCAGGATTTCGTCCACACGAACCCATTGATCTCCACCAACAAACACCGGCATTCCTGCCTCCAACTTAGAAAATTGTTCAATACCACTCATGCGAAAAAAATTAAAACCCAAAGGTTGATAGAGTTAGAAAAAAGGCAAGTAGATCCAATTAGGCTTCAGAATCAACCGCGGCGGAATCAGCAGAACTATCAGGCTTTAGTCGAATGGCGACCAAGCATACATCATCGTCAAAATAATCCGTTTCGCAGACCGAGTGCACTTCTTCGGTCACTTGTTTTAATTGCTCGTTTAGGGGAAGGTCCTTCACACGCTCAACGGTTTTCACAAGATTCTCAACTCCCCAATCCTCACCATTGCACTCTTTCTGTTCGGTGAGTCCATCTGTGTAGAAAAGAAGCTCTGTCATCTGGTCTAGTTTATGTCGCGTGTTCTTATATTTCTCATCTGGAAACATCCCCAAAGCGGGTCCCATTTCACGAACAGGACAACCTTCGAAGTGATTTCCGTTCTCGTCGCGAACATACCACAAAGGCTCAGGATGCCCGGCATTAGCAATTGAGATTTCACCCTTAGTCATATTGAACACCGTGTAGACAGCAGTCACAAAACGTGGAAAGTCTTTGCTATCAGCTAATGGGATAATCTTGTCGTTCAAATGACCCAGCACGCGTGCTGGATTCGACAAAGAAGTCGGAATCTCCAAGAGTAATCCTCGAATGAGCATCGTAACCAGAGACGCCCTCACACCATGCCCCAACACATCACAAACAAGTATACCTATCTTATCTTCAGCGATTGGAATTATGTAAAAGAAATCTCCTGCCAAATGATGACTCGGTGAATAAATATAACTAGCTTCCATAGACCAAGATTCTCCGGAAACCATAAACGTGGCCTCCTCATCAAACCCGGTTGACATAAGCGCTTCTTGCAATTGCCGAGCAACGAGGAGCTCTGACTCAAACTGTTTATTCTGATCCTGAAGCTGTGCATTGGCCCGACGGGCTTCCTCCTCCGCTTCCTTTTGCTCAGAGATATCCAAGGTCATTCCAACGACACCTTCAACTTTACCTTCAGCACTTAACAAAGGAACTTTAGAACTAAGAATCCATCGCTGTCAGCCATAAGGCTTTGATCGTAATCGATCTGATTGAAGATCGGCAATCCCGTCTCAACTATCTTTCTGTCAGAAGCTTCCAGAGCCTCGGCCTTTGGACCTGGTCGAACCTCAACAATAGATTTTCCAATAAGCTCCTCATTTTCCTCAGTACCAAGTCCTTTGCGGTATTCTTCATTCACCATCACAAACCGTTGATTTTGATCACGGACAAATACGCGACATGGAAGAATCTGAACAATCGTTTGGAGCAGTGATCGTTGTCGATCCAACTCAAGTTCGACATATTTACTTTCAGTGATATCACGAGAAAGACCAAAGGTGCCAATAATTGCTCCGGATACGTCCTTTAAAGGAAGCTTGGTAGTGATAACCCATTTTTCACTTCCATCGCTTTGAAGATCCCGCTCCGCTCTAAAACTCCAACCCTCGCCCGTCCTAATGATCACCTGCTCCGAATCATATTTTACCCGGGCAAAACGCTCCTGGAAGATGTCGAAATCGGATTTCCCAACTGCTTCTTCAGAATCCTTAAATCCATGAAACTGGGCAAGCGCACGATTTACGCAAATAAACCGACTTTCGAGGTCCTTAAAAAAGACATGATCCGGAAGCGACTCCATCAAACGCCAAAACAGCTGGGAGGAATCAAACTTCTGATCCTGAGCTACGGTTTTTGGAATTTCATGTTTCGCTCCGGCCTCAAACGCAGTTTTCAATGCGCTTTTAAGTTGTGCTGTAGTCAATGTTACTGGACCTACTTCTTCCAAATCAACATTGAGGATAGCCAATCCAATCGCTTTTAGATCATCAGGTAGCACGTTATCAGTCTTCATCAGAAATGTCGTTATTCAGAAGCCAGGTTCGCTCCATAATAGTAGGGAAATATTGAGAAATAATTAGGTATAAAAGTGATGGTAGGCGAAGGAAATAACACTTCACACAAATGAGTCCTCATCAAGCCTAACTCAATTTTTTGATCTTATTTGGGCTAACTTTCTGAAATAATCAAACTCGTGTTAAAATTTGGCTTTATATTTCACTAAATTTGCATCACTATCATGTTTTAAATTGTTCCCAATCACCATACCTCGATTAAGACAGATCATTCTCAATAAGACAAATCCCGCCAAGCATTCGCGGTTCTATAAGTAGTTTAACCCTAATTCAAATACCCAATGAAAAGAAGAACCTTCATCAAAACATCCGCACTCGCAGCAAGCGCATTCTACGTGGGATCGTCTCGTGCTTATGCAGCAAGCGAAGACGTTCGCGTGGCCGTCATAGGACTCAACGGAAAAGGAAAATCTGGAATAAAAGACGTATTTCGCACGGAAGGTAGCCGCCTTGTCACTATTTGCGACGTGGACACCGACGTCATGGCAAAGCGCGCGGCTGAAATCGAAGAAGATTACGGAGTGAAAGTCCAGCAGGTCCAAGACTACCGCCGAGTACTCGACGATCCAAATATCGATGCTATCACAATCACCACCCCTAACCACTGGCACTCCCTCATGGCGATTCAAGGCTGTCAGGCTGGAAAAGACGTTTATTGCGAAAAACCCGTTTGCCACAATATCTGGGAAGGCCGCCGCATCATTGAGGCACAAAAGAAATACGGCCGCATTGTGCAAAGTGGACTGCAGAATCGCTCAGATGATGGCCTAATGGAAGCATTTCTAGAAATCATGGCTGGTAATTTTGGGGAAATCCAAATGGTTCGCGGACTCTGTTACAAAAACCGTAAGGGCATTGGCAAACGAAGCACCCCTATGGTCCCAGGAAAAAACATTGATTACGATCTATGGCTCGGCCCAGCCAAGGACGAACCCATTTACCGTGACAACTTGCATTACGATTGGCATTGGAGCTGGAATACCGGAAACGGTGACATTGGTAACCAGGGACCCCATGAATTCGACTTAATTCGCTGGGTGCTCGGAGATCCAGATCATCCTAGTGAAGTTACCAGCTTTGGCGGACGCTGGGGTTGGGATGACGCAGGGGAAACTCCAAACATGCAAATCGCATCTCTTAAGTTTGGTGATATTCCCGTGCTCTTCGAAGTGCGCGATCTGTATATTAACCCGAAAACACCAGCTGCCACAAATTATAAAGGTCACCGGATAGGAGTCATCATCACCTGTGAAGGTGGCGAATTCCGTGGAGGACGCGGCGGAGGATTCATGTACGACGAAAACAACAAAAAGGTCAAAACCTGGAAGGGAGATGCCGGATTCGACCATTATCCGAATTTCATTCGTGCTGTAAATTCTCGTAAACAGGATTCACTGCGTTGCCCAATTGAAACAGGTTACCGGTCCAGCGTATTACCTCACATGTGTAATATTTCCTATCGTGCCGGACAAGAAGTTGGTCTTAAACGAGTAGAAAGCTTCACATCTAAGGACGATACACTCAAGGAAACCTACGACCGGTTTAACAAACACCTCGGAGATTGGGATGTGAATTTCAAAAAGGATAAATGGACCATGGGTCACAAACTCCGCTTTGATGCCAACAAAGAACAATTCAAAGGAAAAAACGAACTAGCTGAGATAGCGAATTCAATGATCAAAGACAATTACCGGAGCAAATTCTCTGTTCCTGCTATTGTCTAACATTCTAAGTCTTTCAAAAAAGCCTCCCTTAAAGGGGAGGCTTTTTTTGTGCTTTGTAGACCTATCTTTGAGGGAAGTTGCAGTTAGATAGATTCTATCCCTAATCAAACACAAATCCCCTACAAATGACTAGGATGCCCTGCCCCAAGCACCCATGGCTTCATTCGCGACTCACAGGGTGCTGCCCGCTATACAAACCGCTCGACCAACACACGGGCATTACTAATCATCACTGGCAAATGAGACAGGGATTCTAGAACAAGGTATTTTTGCTAAAATCCCTTTCCAACCACAGATGTCTGAATTCGACATAGATAGGTATCGCTTGTAATATAGAGCACACTCCCGTCGTTCCCAAACGAGCAGTTGCCGATACGTTCGCCGGTATGGACAATTCCCAATATCTCTCCTTTAGGTGAAAAGACATAAACGCCACCCGGACCGGTCGCCCACAAATTTCCTTCATTGTCTGTTCGAATACCATCGGCTCCACCTTTTTCAGTTTTGGCTGCTTCTGTGACGTCGTAAAATTTCTTACCTGCCCCAACTAGGCCGTCCTCATTGACCGGGTACGACATGTAGCCTAACCAGTCATCGTTTCTATTCGATACGTAGAGCGTCTTTTCATCTGGGGACAGACAGACTCCGTTGGGTCGTTGAAGATTACGGATGACCAGGATCAATTCCCCGGATTTTCTCAATAAGTAAACCCCTGAAAAATCCAGTTCTTTATTGGGATCATTTTCTTGTTTAGGCAGGCCATAGGAAGGGTCTGTGAAATAGAGATCTCCGTTTGCTGAAAAGCATACATCATTCGGGCTGTTTAGGCGCTTCCCTTTGTAATTATCAACCAAGGTTTTTTTGCCTCCACCAGGAGTGAGAACAGACAATCGGCGATCACCGTGTTCACACAAAACCAGGTTTCCTTCGGCATTGAAGGCCAAGCCATTACTCCCCATTCCTCCAGGGTGTGGTGCAATCCCCGTGTAGCCGGATGGCTCCATAAAAACACTTTTCCCCTCTCCTTCCTTCCAACGAATCACCTGGTTACGATGAACATCAGAAAATAACAGAACGTCGTTCTTCTTATCCCAAGCCGGGCCCTCCGACCAAATAAACCCAGAGCTTAGCACTTCGATTTTGGCATCTTTGGGAATCAGCTTATCGATTCGAGGATCAAGCCGTTTGATCTCTCCGATTGTAGCGAAGTTCAAAGAATCCTGAGCGAACCCGATTAAAAACGAAAACAGAATAACTATTAGGGGCAAAAAGAGTTTCATAATATGAGATATAGTTTCAATTCACTTTCAGTAGACAACCTCGAAACGTGTAATCTCAAACACAAGTGACCCCAAGGATTTTTCAATATCTCGATCCGCTTAAGCTTTGAATTTAAAAGTAACAAATAAGCGATGAGTCGAACGCTTCATTCTACCTTGCCCAAGCCCAATCACCACTCCACTGTAAAATCAATATGCCAATCGGAGTAAAACTTTTCTGTGCCATCATGGCTTTGGGTTCACTTTTCTGGCTGAAATATGCTTGGGCCGGATTCGGTGGCCAAGTGAAAGACCTGGAAGCCCATCGAAAGTCCGGACTCATTCGGGTGCACTTTCTTTTCATCATTCTGGTTGTTATTGTTTGTACCCTGATCGCAGCATTGGCCTAGATTGCAAAGATCTCTATGTAACTAAGATACCTCACACTGTTATTTCCCTTATTATTCCCGCTCGCCCTCCAAGCACAGGAAGAACCCAGTTGGTGGAAAGCTTTTGAATCCTTCCAATGGATCAACGAAGCACCAGACGATCTCTTTGCCGCCCAGGGAGCATTACAACGCAAACTCTACGTCGTTCCCTCGATGAATCTGGTCATCACCCGCCTAGGGAATCAGCCCAAAGCAGACTTCAACAACCAATTCTGGAAACGCCTCATGGCAGCCGCGCCCCATTGATAGTCCTAAAATCGCCCCTTTACTTTCAGCTTATACGATTGATAGAAAGATTGATCATTTAGCCGATTTCACCCAACAATTCCCCTGATGAAAAACATAGTCTACCTCAATCGTCGACAGTTCTTAAGAAGCGCTGGCGGATTGATTGCCCTGCCATTTCTAAATTCCCTGCCCTTACCTGTATACGCTAAACCCATTGTGGAGGCTCGAAAGAGGCTTGTAACGATTGGTACGTTTCTGGGAATGTATCCGGGAGAATGGCATCCCACCAGGGACAGCAAGCGGATTCCACGTTTGCTTGAACCCTTAATGCCACACCGTCAGAACTTCACCGTCGTCTCCGGAGTTGATCATGGCATCAATGGCGGTCACAAAGGCACACCCTCGTTTTTGTCAGGAGTATATCAACCGGAGTATATCGGCGAATCGATCATGGTAAAAAACCAGATCACCCTAGACCAATTGGCTGCCAAACACCTGAGCCGGAACAGCCGCTACCATTCACTCCAGCTCGGGGCATCAGAAGGAAAACCCAGCCAGACCCTTTCCTGGGATGAAAATGGGGTTCCTCTACTCCCAGAGGCGGATCCAATAAACGTATTTCAACGACTTTTTGTAAACGACCTCAATCCTCAGGCGGCCAGCAAAGCGATGGCCTTCAAACGAAGTGTGTTGGACATGGTAGCTCAAGATGCCAAATCCTTACAAAAGGAAATTGGTTATGAGGATCGTGAAAAAGTGGATGCCTACTTCAGTTCCATACGTGATGTTGAAAAACGCATCGAGCGCCAGCAACAATGGGTGAACACATCCAAGCCTGGAATTCCTCCCCTCCTAGAACGGCCAACTTCCTTTCATGAAAACCTCGATTTGATGTTGGAGCTGAGTGCTTTGGCGCTACAGCACGATTCCACTCGTGTGATATCCGTTGAGCTTCCCGCTGGTGGTTTACCCATCATTTTGGATGGCAACCAGATGTCTGGCTATCATGGTCAATCGCATCACGGGAAAGATCCCGAAGTAGTAGACGAGCTCGTCCGAATTGAGCAGATGCATACCCGGTCCATTTCAAAGTTCCTTTCACTCTTGGAGGGAATTCAGGACGACGAAGGTAACTTACTAGATCATACTCAGGTCTTGTTTGGAAGTGGCTTAGGCAACGGTAGTTCTCATTCAAATAAAAACCTACCAGTGATGGTAGCTGGAGGGAGTTTGAATCACGGCAACGATTTGATTTTCGAAAAAGGAACAAAACCGCTTTCCAATGTGTATGTCACCATGCTCCAAGCACTGGGAATTGAAGCCGATACCTTTGCAGAGAGCACCGGCAACATCAACAACGAGTTGGGCTAAGCATCTTACAGTTACACGCTACCATGTTCAGAGGAATAAAAGCATCCTTAGCTGGTTTTTGGCTTTTTCTCAGCGGATTAACCCTACCCGCGGAGCAGGACTTTCATTCCCTGATAACCCCATTTATTGAGGAGCACTGCGTCAAGTGCCACGGTGAAAAAAAACAGAAGGGAGATATTCGTCTTGATACCTTAAGCACGGATTTAAAGCAGGCATCGAATGCACTTACTTGGCAGGATGTTTCAGACATGTTGGTCATAGGCGATATGCCTCCAGAAGATGAACCACGACCGCCAGCTGACCTTCTTTCCCAGGTGATTGAGGCCATTGATAAAGAACTACACACCGCGGCAAAACAGCATACCAGTGGAGGACGAATTTCCATCCGCCGACTAAGTCACAGCGCTTTAGACAACACCGTGAATGACTTATTAGGCATAAATGTACGCTTGTCGGAAAACCTTCCAGCGGACCCGGAATTAGACGGGTTTGAAAATTTGGCGATCACGCTTGAAGCTTACCCCGAGATGGTACTGAAGCTCCAAATCAACGCGCACAAAATTGCTAACCTCGCCATTATAGAAGGTGACGATGTAAGAGAAGAACGCAGTTACCGAATCGGTTCAATAGGACACGGCAACAATGTGGAGGAACGTGATGGATTGGTAATAACCTCTTCTAGTCGCGATCGTAAACATGTCATGTGGCCACAGGGGTTTGTAGTGCCCCAAGATGGAAGCTACCGAATCCAGGTAAATGCATTGGCCGAAGATTATCGCACGGTGCTTGAGGAAAAAGGTATCGAATATAATTACCTCAATGAGAGTTACGCGAAAAACATGAAGACGCGAGACCGTCGTCCAAACAGTGAACCTCGGCTGGTTTCAATCGTAGCTATACAGGCGTCGGAGGCACGTCACATGGATGCCGCCTCTGTTCCTGGACGAAGGGTCGGTTATTTTTATGCGAGTAATCAGATGAAGACAAACGAGGTAGAAGTCCGTCTCAAGGAGGGTGAAAACATTATGATCCACTATGCTTCCGCAGCCATACTTAATCAATCACCTACCGCCGTGGTTGACGGAGAAGAAAAGTTGGTCGCCGATCTCCTTCGGGTTAAGGAAGTAAAAGTGATAGGACCCATAATTGAATCCTGGCCGCCAGTAGCTCATCAAAAGCTACTTGAACAAAAAGGCCGTAAGAAGACGGACGCCGAAACGCGCATTGAAGATTTCCTGTTTCAGTCCTTCCGCCGCCCCGTACCGGAAGCAACGGTACAAAACTTTATTCAACTTTATCAGGTCGGAATCAATCAAGGGCTTAACCAGGAACAATCGATGCGCAATGTGATTGAAGGCGTGCTTTGTTCACCGCGTTTCCTCTTCAATCACGATCGAGGGGATGGCAGAGACGCTTGGGCTGTGGCCAGCAGGCTTTCTTACTTCCTATGGAATTCAATGCCGGATGAAGAACTACTTCGATTGGCAAAAAATGACCAACTGCTCAATCCGAAGGTGATTAGAAAACAAGTTCTTAGAATGCTGAACGACCCTAAAGCCAATCGCTTGGTTGTGGATTTCACTGCGCAATGGCTTGGGCTTAAAAACATCGAGCTGATGAAGCCGGACCCTAAACTGTACAAGGACTATGATCCTCTCCTTGAAAAACTCATGCGCCAAGAGAGTGAAACCTTCTTTAATCATGTGCTTACAAAGAATCTACCTGTTCGAACGTTTCTCGATTCCGAATTCGTTATGCTCAACGACCGTTTGGCCACCCATTACGGAATAGACGGAATTAAGGGGGATCAGTTTCGCAAAGTAAGATTACCTAAGGATAGTCCACGCGGAGGGTTATTGGGACAGGCCAGTATTTTAAAGCTTACTTCCAACGGCACCCGAACTTCGCCTGTAGTAAGAGGTGTGTGGATACTTGAAAACCTCCTGGGCGATCCGCCTGCACCCCCGCCTGCTGATGTCGAACCTATCGAGCCAGATGTTCGTGGAACGAAAACCATTCCCGAAATGTTGGCCAGGCATCGCGAGGTTGAAACCTGTAACGATTGCCATCAAAAAATCGATCCTTGGGGCTTCGGCTTGGAACACTTCGATGCAATCGGAGCATTTCGAACACTTTACCGCAACCGCCAGCCTATTGATGCTACCGGGCAGATTAGAGGTAGTAGCTTCGACGGTATTGAGGGTATGAAAGAAGTCCTTCTCGATCGCTCAAATCAATTCAACAAAGCGCTCACCGAAAAGCTCTTCACCTATGCCCTCGGGCACCCTCTTTCTTTTTCAGAAAGAATCGCAGCCGACGATATCTCGAAAGCGAATCTGGAAAACAAAGACGGCTTCAAAGACCTGATCGTCGATATTTGCACCAGTCCCCTCTTCCGCGGTGAATTTGGCATGAAGGATCTTGCAGTTCGAGATTTTAACTAACGGTGTAAACGCCGGATCGACCTCAGCCAATAGTTGCAATTCCACCGAAACAAATACAATAGTTGAATTCATGAGATGCCTAACCGCCTTCCTGTTACTTTCGTTTTTTGTTCAAACCCAAAGCTTCTCCGAGGTTAGGGTACTTGCTTTTGGTGATTCCAATACCTGGGGATGGATTCCCAACGGAGGTGGAAAACGTTTTTCAGATTCTGAGCGTTGGTCCGGCGTCTTGCAAAACGAATTAGGTGAGGGTTATACGGTAATCTGCGATGGCCTGGTCGCCCGAAGGACCAATATCGATGGTTCAAATACCAAACTCGTGGATGGTTCTTTTCTGAATGGCGCAAAAACGCTGCCTGTAGCAATTGCACGAAATGCTCCGGTAGACTTAGTTATACTTTTTTTGGGGACGAACGATATCCAGCTTGGATCCGAGCGCACCGCAAAGGAAATAACCATAGCCGTTCAAAGCTTGGCGGCCATAGCAACGGAATCCAAGGGCCTATTATACTCGGACTATGATGCACCTGCGATTTGGATTATAGAACCTCCCGCTTTTGGGACTTGTCAAATAGTCCGTTGAAAGGGCTATTTGAGATTGGAAAAGTTGAATCGTATTTATTCTCTGAAGCATTTGCGGAGCTTTCGCATAAGGAAGGAATCACCGTAATCGATACTGACCAGCTACTGGGCGACTCATTGGGCTCTGATGGTATTCACATTAATCTGGAAGCTCACCAGACTCTGGGTAAGGCACTTGCCCGTAAAATGCTTAAAGACGGCTTGTGATGGGATTAGTCACTAATAGCCATCGAAACAAAGCCACGCGATCCTTTTTGATTGCTTGAGGGGAGGTTCTCTGGCTTTTCGCATGCTTGCATAAATAAGCTATGAGCGATTTTAAAACACTCGGAATAAATAAATACCTGGTCCAAGGCTTGGATGAACTACGAATAACCCAGCCCACGGAAGTCCAGGAAAAGGCCATACCTTTCCTCATGAAAGAGGGTACCGATTTCGTATGTAGAGCTCAAACCGGGACGGGAAAAACAGCTGCTTTCGGCTTACCCCTGCTCGAACGTATCAACCACAAGTCAGATAAGCTTCAAGGGTTGGTTCTAGTTCCTACACGGGAGCTGGCACAACAGGTAGCAAAGCATCTCTTCAAATTCACCAAGTACACCTACAAGATATTCATTGAATCCGTCTACGGCGGAGACAAGATTGAAATTCAAGTCAAAGCCCTCGATCGTACGACCCACATCATTGTGGCAACCCCCGGACGCTTGATAGATTTATTGAAACTGAAAGCGGTGGATCTCTCGACGGTCAAGCGCGTCGTCCTGGACGAAGCGGACGAGATGTTGACCATGGGGTTTAGGGAGCAACTTACAAAGATCATCAACCTGACCAAAGATCGCGAAAGCATCTGGCTATTCTCCGCAACCATTCCCGAAGATATTCAGAAGTTGGTTAAGATTTACATGAAACATGATGCCAAGCACTTGCTACTCGAAAGTAAAGATATCATGGAAAGTGCGATCTCTCATCAGTTCCTGAGATGTAAGATTGAGGACAAACCTGCACGCATCGCCAAATTCCTGGAGAAGCGAAGCACAGAAAGAGGACTCATCTTTTGTCGATCGAAAGCAGGTGCGATTACCCTCGGAGCCATTCTCAATGAGAAAGGTTTCAAGACAGGCGTACTCCAAGGCAACCTGTCTCAAAAAGATCGCGAGAAAATCATGCGGGCCTTTATTAAAGAAAGAATTCAATACGTGGTCGCCACCGATGTTGCTGCACGCGGCATCGATATAGAAGGCCTCTCCTTTGTCATCCACCATCAGCTTCCCGAGAGTTCCGAGTATTACATTCACCGCAGCGGAAGAACCGCGCGAGCTGGACGAACAGGCACCTCATTCGCGCTGATAGCCGGCCGTGATGCACAACAGATGCATATCATTGAAAAGGAACTCAAAATTCGTTTCCAACAAATCGCCTAAAGAAACCTACCTCCAATAAAAGCCCACTACTCTATAGGCTTACTTTTTATTTATTCTGAGGGAGGATACATTCCTTTGGCCTCATTTCTCTGCCTCCATATAGGTAGCATGTAATTATTTGAACAGCTCAACACTCTCTGCGACTTTGGCAATTAACGTGGGGCCAGTTACATAATTCGCCTCAAGCCTGGACAGCCAAACTTTATCTGAGATTAAGGCGATAGACCCATCGCTGACCGCAGCTTTGTAGGTATCGTTGTGGGGGTTAAAGAAATTAGTAAAATCTAATAGAACCGTAATAAATCCAGTGGCCTTCACGCCCCGGTTATCCCCTGCTTTCTCCAGAAGAGCCTCAAGGTCCAATCCATCCCCGTCGTATAAAACGGCTTCGATAATAGTGCTCAACTTAACAAAACTATCCAAAGTCGTCCTACTGCTTTCATAAGTGAATAGTAATTCTTCGTACAAGTTCTCAGTTAACTCGTTTTCAAGTGCGATCCGTTTCTGTGCTTCGTTCCAGTCACTAATCTCAAGCGCGATTAAAATACCAATCACAATCAAGAAGATCTCTCCTAAGGCGTATCCAAAATAATCTTTCATCTTTCCATCACGGAAAAGCTTTTGGCGGATGGATCGGAAAACCTTAAACATAATTCCTACGCCGCTTCCTCTTCCTCGTCTTCACCTTCGTCCTGGGCATCGAGGCGTTTCTTCATTTCCTCAAATTCCTTTTGCATTTTTTCATTCGCTTCCTGGATTTTGAGAAAGTCTTCGCGCAAGGACTTGATGTTGGCATCTTGCTTGTCACTGCTCTTGAGCGAGGTCAGAGCCTTTTGAACGGCTTTACGCTTAGGACTGTCCGGCTTACCTGAATTGAGCGCCTCCAAAGCGGCAATAGCCTGTGGGTCATTCAAAGAAGCCAAAGCATTAACTGCTCCAATCATGATCCGCTCTTTGGGACTACTCAGGTAACTCATAATAAATGTGCGAACAGAATCTTTTTCGTCCTCTTCGGAAGCCAGGGTCGCAATCACTGCTAGAGCGCCGCCAACATCATTACTTTCATACAAATGGCCATCGCTCTCTAACCGCTCCCTTATCGGTGCGATATATACAGGATCCCGTTGTTTCTGCATAGCACGCATCGCCGAAACTGAACGACGCTGGAACAATGAGTCCGTGCTCAACTCCTTGAGTAAGGCAGCTTCGACATCTTCAGAGTGATAAGGCGCCAAACCACCAATAGCCGAACTGGCAATATAGGCATTCGGTTCATCCTCCAGCAAAGAGGTCAGCTTGAATGGAACACTTTCATGGAAGTAAGCGCTCAGCGCTTTGACAACCGCGTCGCGGGCACGTGCGTCATCCTGGTAAAGAGATTCAAGTAAGGCTTCACGCGCATCTTCGGTGCCAATCTCCTTAAGCGCATCTGCCGCAACCGTGCGCACACCCCAGAAAGAATCTTCATTTAAAACCTTGGTAATCGCTACGATCACCTTCTTGTCTGCATTCTTCTGCAAAGACTCGATTGCCAGAATACGCCCCATCATGTCGTCCTCGTTTTTCAACTGTGCAAATAACATAGACTTTGGAGTTTTTGTATCGATCTTGGCCAGCAACTCAAAGTCCGGGTCGACACGGAAGACCTCGGGCTTCTTTGAAAGTGATACATAGAAATCTTCCTTCGTTTGAGAAACCTGTAAGGTTTCGGTATGCACGGTCTTACCAGAAATAAAACGGACATTCAACGGCACCGTAAACGTAAGCACCGTTTCGGAGAGCTTTTGCTTTTGCTCCACACTGATCTTGGCCAGCTTCGTTTTGGCATCATAGCTATAAGCCACAGACAGTTCAGGGTGGTGGGCATGAAACACATATTCATCAAAAAACTGATCCCAGTCTTGTCCCGATAACTCCTCAATGATCCCCATCAAGTCCTCCGTGCGAGCCACATCAAATGAGAAACCTTCCAGGTAGGTCTTGATCACTTTCCTATAAAGCTCATCTCCTAAGCGACTGCGCAACATGTGGAGAATCCAACTCCCCTTCGGATAGGCCCGATAGTCAAACTGCTCAACCTCGCCCTCGTATTTCTTCCAGATCATGGGCTTTAAATCGTTCTTGGCCTTAAGCACTGCGTTGGCGTTGCCACGAATCTCCCAAAGGAATCGATCGCGACCATATTCATTTTCGTGGTACAGCGCATCGTAGTAGGTAGCAAAACCTTCGTTAAGCCATATGTGGCTCCAATCCTTACAAGTGATCAAATTTCCGAACCACTGGTGGGCCAGCTCGTGCGCAACCAGGCTTTCTGCGGAACGGACCTTTCGGGTTTCTTCATCCTGAATCGCTCTGGTGGTCAAAGTGGTCTGACTGACATTTTCCATACCGCCCCAATTAAAGTCTTCCACCACGACTTGATCGTATTTGTCCCAGGGATAATCAAAGCCGATGTAGTCTTCGAAAAACTTCATCATTTTTTTGGTCCCATCGAAGTAGATTTCGGCATGCTCGATTCTTCCTGGCGGAGTCCAAAACGCCATGGGGATATCGCGATAACTATCTTCTATTTTAACAAAGTTTCCGGCGCAAAGGGTTATGAGGTAATTCACATGCGGCTGATCCTGCTTCCAATGCCAGGCAACCAGGCCTGTTTTGGAATTCTTCTTTTCCGACACCTTCCTTCCACTGGATAGAGCTACCATGCCTTCCGGGACATGAGTGATAACTTCTGAGGTAAAGCGTTCGTTCGGATAATCATAGCAAGGAAACCAATGACGGTGTTCGTGCATCTCTCCCTGAGTCCATAGATGATCCTCTCCCTCTTTGTAGCCCATCCCCTCTGTACGGAAATAAAGTCCAATTTCCGGTTCAGCCGAGTAGCTCACTTCGACATAACTTTCCTTCCCTGCGGGAATAGGTTTCTTAAAGGTTATGATCAGCTTCTCATCGGTGTTTTGATAATCTTGGATCCCTGCACTCGACTTCACTGAGTCGATATAAAGATCAACCGCATCTAAGCTTAATTCTTCCAAGGACTTGGCAAGCGGAGAAAAATTTATTCTCACCGTTCCACTGACAGTTCGCTCTTCAAAATCCGGAGTCACTTCCAGCTTTAGATGCAGCACATCGATTTCCTTGCTTGGTGCGTAGCGCCGTAGCCGATCTTCACCCGCTTCCTTATGAGAATCCAGGCGGCAATAATGCAGACTACCGTAGAAACTTTCAGCAGCAAATACCTGCGTAAGAAGACCGAGAAAAAATATACAGGGGACTAGGAGTTTTTTCATACCAAAAATGAATAGTGAGAATTACCGCAATGCAATGACGGAGATGAGGATTCCTGGGAACGCCAAGCCCCGGCTTGGCACTTTAAGAACTGTGCGTACCTCATATCCTATTCGACTATAGGAAAACTACGAAAGGCGCAGAAGAACCCAAAAACCCTTTCCATTCGTTTTCATTTAAGTGTTTTTCTTTCGCGTATTTGTCAGGCCTTCTCGCAGTGCTCATCGGTGATGTACATCAGTGGTTAGTTTAAATGAATTCAAATGAGCAGATGGTTTGCGGAAGATGAAGAGCATTATTGAAAGGCTAAATGAATTTGCATTCTAAAATGAAACGCCTCTAACCACATAATGGTTTTGTTAAATTGGTCATTCATCCTTCAGCCTTTATTGCGGTTCCTCAAGGAGATCACCGAAGAAGATGGCGTTGGTTAACAGGCGTTGGGTTCCCCACCAGAAGGCGCGGAAGGTGGTGTTGTCCAGGGCTAGTACGACGGCACCGCTTCCTTGTTGATCGATGACCATGCTGGCTGAGCCGGCTATGAGCTCTCGGTTTTCTTCGTTTACATAGCCGGAAATTAGGGGCTCTCCGTTATAGAGCACAGGAGTGGAATAAACGTTGTTCGAAGGCTCGAAGAACTTATTGCTCCGACGGAATACGGGAAGAAATTCAGAGGTGTAACCGTAGCCGATCGGATGTGTGATATCTAACGACGTGCCGAAGATAGCTCCCCTTACTAAACGAAAGGCCGCTTCATCGCTGGCCTGGGCGAAGGGGAGTCGTTCGGCAGGCTCCTTCTCCTTGGAGTCCTTACTGTCTTTCTTTTCTTTGGCTGTCTCGGCGGCTTTTTCCTTTTCGGTTTTTCGCCATTCGACTTTGGCCAGCTCTTTATCGACGGCCCATTTGATCGCTCCATCCCCTTGAGCCCATAAGATGCCACCGCCTTCGACAAAGGATTTCAGTTTTTTCACTCCGCCTTCGCTCAAAGAGCTAAGCCCCCGAGTAATGAGCACATGAGTGTAATTGCGATAATCGATGGAACCGAGTCGATCCGTGTCTACCATCGTAATCGGCATTTGAATACGTTGGTCGACCATATGCCAAATCTCCCCTACATCATTGGCGAATACACCCTGCCCAGTTGCGATGAGTACTTTCGGTTTTTTGAGAACTGTAAAACTCCGGCTCCCGAGATCAATGCCCTCTCGAGTAAAACTACTGGCAACCGGATAGACCGGAACGCCCTTCGCCGCTGCTTTTTTCAACAAAGAAATCGCAGCATCCGGAATGGCACCGTTCAAGGCCTTCGCCACAAACAAAGTCCCATAGCCAAACGATCTTTCATCTCTGCCTACCAATTTCACGGTCATTGGCTTTTCTGCCACGCGTACATTGGCATCGGCTTCGAGGAGCGCATAAAGCAATGCGGGCGATGCGCTGTCCCGCCAATCAATCAAATAACCAATCGGACTTTCCGCTAGTCGGGACCCATCTGCTTGGTGAAAGTCTGAAGGAAGTTCCTCACTGGAAACACCTCGAACCGGTTGGCGGGTGTGCTGGAGATTAAACGCAAACGGTAGGGTCCAGGTGGATACATCATAGAAAATGTTTTCCTCAAAATCGACCTGCGTATTCCAGAGCGACTTTAAAAAAGTCATCTGAGTCTGACCCGCCGGAATAGCAATGGAGCTGTTAGCCGGATAAGTCTTTCCATTCACTTCCATGGACTTGGATAGCAACTTCACTTCAATCTGATGCCCTTGCAAAATCCTAACAAATTCACGCAGGCGAGTAGGATCTCCCTCGGCGGTTGCTACATAGTGACCGGAGGTCGACTTCGCTTCTTTAGCCACCTCGACATAAAAGTTCCTTTGATAGTCGAGAAGATCAGACTTCAAGTCAGCCGTAGCATCCAGGGATGAGAGGGACGTTCTAAACTGATTGGCGATGGTAAATGGAAAGGTAAGCAAGCCATTCACCGTATCCTGCTGCATTCCGCGCGAGCTGGGCTGCTCAAATAGAATGCCCACACAGCCAAACAGGTCAGGATAGGTGGATCCTTTCCCCATAAAGAAGTCGTCATATCCTTCCTGCGAAAAATAAAGGATGCCTTCTTTGTCGAAAGTCTCGCTGTGATAAGGAGCCATGGCTAGGGTCAGCTTCTGATTAATGCTAGGTGTGAGGGGATTCGTCCGTTCAGGCTTACCCGGCATAAAGAAGTAGGAGCTATCACTCCCTTGTTCATGGAAGTCCAACTGAACATTGGGTTTCCATTCGTGAAACAACTTCATACGCCCCTGACTTTCGGGATGTTGATGCGGCAACCAGTCTCGGTTGAGATCAAACCAATAGTAATTCGTCCGCCCCATAGGAAACACTTCACGATGCTCGCGATCATTGGGATCCTTGCTCGGAACCATTCCGCGATGACTATTGCTCCAGTGCGCAAAGCGATCAAACCCATCGGGATTAAACGAAGGAGTGAAAATGATAACTACTTTCTCCAATTGCGCCTTCAGCTCGGACGATTGCGAAGCATTTAAATAATAAGCCACCAAAGGCGTCGCATTCCCACCACTCGGCTCATTGCCATGGATGCTATAGCCCATGTGCAGCACCACTGGTTGTTCGTCCAGATCTACTTTGGAAGAGGCATCGATGATCTGTTTTCTCCCCTCCCGGATCTCATCCAAGCGGGCCAGATTCCGAGGCGATGAAATCACATAACTCACCAAGGGTCTGCCACCATAGGATCGCGCATGCTCTCCTAGTGGAACCATCCGGGGTGATGCTTCAGCTACCGCGTCCAGATATTGTAGAATCTCATGGAGAAACCAATGCCGCTCCCCTACTTCCATTTTCATATATTCGTGAGGTACAGGGATCGAATCATCCAGCTCCGGCTTGGGGTCGAGGAGATCCTCTAGGCGGAGTTGATCTTTACCAAAAGCAAGAGAAGTTAATGCTAGGAAGCACAGAAGGAGTATTTTATTTAATCTCATGAATTAAAATTGAGTTTCATTTGAGTAAATAGATGAGCGCAATGGATGGAAGAACCGAATCATTATTTTAAGAAATACAGATATAATAATTAACCACAAAGAGCGCGAAGGACACGAAGAAAACAAACACAAAGTGGTAGTTTAAATTTAGCCTTCACCCTTTACTTGCTCCCCTCCTACAACACAGCTTTAACGGCATTTAGTAAGGCTTCCGCCTTTTTATTTGGAGAGACATTGAGCCAAATTTTCCTCAATGGGAGCACATGCATACTGTCAAAGGAGGCTGGTAGGTGGGACTTTCACGAAGTCGATTTAGCGATGACCAGGGTCATATCTACCTCCATCTTCCCACCGACCCTATTACGATTGATTTCCCGGTAGTTTTCCGGATTTAAGTTAATCCATTAGCAATAGAAATTCTTCTACCCCTATCACTCGCAGATCATAATATTCCAGAAATCAACGTAACGGCTAAACTCCCAGATGACCGTATGGTCCATCTATATCGCACCATGGTACTCAGTCGATATCTAGAGGAGCGCTCATGGCTGCTAAATAGACAGGGGAAAGCAGCTATCGCCGCCTCAGCACAGGGACACGAGGCCGCTCAGGTTTCCTGCATCGAAGCAACCGATCCATCGAAGGACCACTACTTGATCTACTACCGTCAGCTAGCCGCGATAATGGCGCTTGGCACTACGCCAGAAGAAATGCTCAGAGGATTCCTGGCCAAAGAGGGAGAGCCGATGAGCGGCGCACGCCAGTTCCCATACCACGGGGCCCATCCGCGGGTGGATATGTTTAATTTCTCAAATGTAATTGCCACCCAAATACCCCAAGCGGCCGGTTTCAGCATCGCGGCAATTGAGGATGCCACCGCTGCGGATAATATATATGTTACTCTGATACAAAATCGGGGATGTAACTTCAGAAGTTCTTTTGGATTCTTTCCATAACATATGAGAATCGGATACATCCCCTTTCCCTCCCATGCGAACGGCTACCATTACCGGGCCATTATTGCTTCCTTTGAGAAGGCTCTCCATTTTAATCAGCATTTTTGCCCATTCCTCTTCAGTAAAACCATCCACAGCCAACTGCTTGGCATTCCATCCCAACAAATCCCTCAGCCTTATATTTCCTTTTCCGTTCGAGCGTTTTCTATCAACTACATTAACGCTTTCCGGAATTTCCCGGAGAAAGATTAAGCCATCCTGGTTGCTATCCCATTGTGAAGCAATTTCATCCCAAGCCGGTGGGAAAGTGGTGTTTGATTCATCTCCTACGTCACCAGCGGTTGAGATATAGAGTCTATCATCAACGACGACCGGAGTCGCACAGACTTTAGCCCCCAATCCTGAAACCCACCAAATGGGCTCCCCATCCTCCAAAGAATAGGCGGTAAATATATCATTGCTAGCCATACCAACGAATTGTTCGGTACCCGCTCCAAAAAAACCGGCGTCGAAAAAGATAATGGATTTAGTGGCCGAGGAGATTTCCATACGTCGACTCCGTCTTGCTTCCTGACAGCAAGCAGATGCGTTTCGCCGCGCAGTTGCCTATCGATAATGAGCAGGTCATCCGCTATTACCGGCGATGTACCTGACCCCTGATTTCTGGGGGTCCATAACCAAGGGCAGTGGTTTCTGCCATTGCTCAACACCTTCACAGTCGTAGGCAAGAAGCCCGAAGGAAGGAAAATATACATACACCCATTTGCCGTCTGTTACCGGAGTACTGGTAGCCGCTGTGTTTACCCCGTGCATTCGTTCGAAGGCCTCGACCTCAATTCGCCGTTCCCAGGCAATGCTTCCATCCTTTAGGTTGATCGCATACGTAATCAGAGCCTGGTCCTCTTGTCCGGTCAGGATCAGCCGATCACCCAACTGGATCGGCGATGAATGACCTACTGACAGGGGTGTTTTCCAAAGAAGGTTCGAATCCACATCAAGCTGTAAGGGAGGTGCTGCTTCATGGGCCACTCCGTTTCCACCAGGACCGCGGAATTGTGGCCAGTCGCTACTGAAAGCAGAGACTGGAAATAGAGAAAGGAGAAACAGGAGAGAAGAAGATCGAATAAACTGTCTCATTTTCTGTATTCTCCCCCCACCTAAGAGCAACGCTATCTCCAGCATTCACTAGCTTCTTCGCAGACTGAATATCCAATACAAATAGATCAGGTAATTCTTCAACACCTGCGCCTAGATGATCGAGAAGCTCTAATCCGGTACTAAAACACCTGACACTAAATCGATCGGCTAAAAATGCGCAGAAAAGGTCAGAATTATCCTGATTGTCTTCTACGAGGTAAATTGTCTGGAGACTCATTTCAGATTGAGGCAAAAATTATCTAGGTTGCGAGTTGATAACGTCAGTTGATCTAGGATTAATAATCCGAGAAAACAATTACCTGGTAATCGTTGATCTTTATCAGATATTTTACCGTCGTCCTTGGACGAGAAAGTTAATTACCTTTTCATAATGCCACTTCACATCATCAACCACCCCTTAGCCCGGATACTCATTACTCAGCTAAGAAATAAGGAAACATCGAGCGATGCATTCCGCACAGCGAGTAAAAGGATCACTCAAATGCTGGTGATCGAGGTTTCAAGGTCTCTCAATACGGAATTAGAAACTGTATCTACACCGATCGAAGAAACAGTAGGATGTAAATTGGAGGATAAGCTGACGATTGTTCCAATAATTCGAGCCGGCATATCCATGGTTGAACCTACCCTGGAAATTTTACCACAGGCCGTGGTTGGATACATCGGATTGGAAAGAGACGAAAAAACAGCCATCAGCCGAAACTACTATCGAAAAGTCCCATCCTTAAAGGGACGTAAAGCATTCATAGTGGATCCGATGCTGGCTACCGGTGGCTCCACGTTAAAGGCAATAGATGTATGTATCGAAGAAGGCGCTGCCGAAATCACAGTAATAAGTATCATTTCAGCACCGGAAGGGATAAAAGCTGTTGAGGAAAAGCACCCTGCCATAAATGTATATACAGCTTCGTTGGACAGAGAATTGAGCAGTCAAAAATATATCCTGCCCGGCTTGGGAGATTTTGGTGACCGTCTCTATAACACCTGAATGCTTTCGACGTACAAGAATCTCATATATAAAAAGAGAGATTTATGAGAAGCGAGGCTTGTGAAGCATTTTTAAAGATAGCAGACCAATTCAATCTTGGTTCGCTGGATACGGAGAAAACCCAACACCTTACTGAAAACCTTTCACAAGAAGCTAATACCGACCTACCCTTGGCCATTAAAAGCCTAAAGCGAGTGGACACGGAAGCTCTTTCCCGGCTCGAAGATTACTTGCCGACAATAGCCAAACTTGGTGAGGATATCCATGACACCTTGACACAAGGTGGAAGAATATTTCTTTGCGGATGCGGAGCTTCGGGAAGACTCTCGATTGCCCTTGAGGTGTTTTGCCGACAGGGATTAACGCAAAGTAAATATAAGAATCGGTTTATTGGGTTTATGGCAGGGGGGGACGTTGCTTTAATCAAATCGATTGAAAATTTCGAAGACCGCCCCGATTACGGTGAACGACAATTAAAAGAGTTAGGTTTTAAAAACGGCGACCTTTTAATCAGCTCAACAGAAGGAGGAGAAACACCGTTCGTTATTGGTGCAACCGAGGCAGCCATAAAATTATCAAAGAGAAGACCCTGGTTTCTTTACTGCAATCCTGATACTCAACTTAAGAAATTAGTCGAACGCTCTCGGCGCATACTGGAAGATCCCAGGATCCAATCGCAAAGCTTAGCCGTCGGCCCTATGGGATTGTCGGGCAGCACACGAATGCAAGCGAGTACTGTTCTAATGGCAAGTATCGGCTGGGCAATTGAAACCGGTGGAGACGCCGTTCTCCTCTCCCAACGATACCGACGTTTTTGTGATACCTGGGCAGCAATCGATTTAGATGGACTCGCCACATTAACAGAGGCGGAAGCGGATACTTATAACGAAGGTGATTACGTCATTTACCGAACTAAGGATTACGGGGTTACGGTGTTAACAGATACGACGGAGCGATCTCCAACTTTCAGCTTACCTCCGTTCGAAAATGACCAGAGTACGGATCAAGCTATTGGTTGGTGCTACCTTACTGTTCCAGAAACAGCCAATGTCGAGCAGGCTTGGAAACACCTTCTGCAGAGAGCTCCTCGCTGCCTTGAATGGGAGGGGATCAGTTCGTTTACAGGCTACAATTACATCCTTGGTTTCTATATAGATAGTAGCTGTCAGCTTAAACGATTGGAAAACAAACAAGAATCAAAACAACATCTCTTTGATGTAGATAGAACCAATGACGGTTTTGAATTTGAGTTCCGTGGCTCCAGATGGTCAGCAGATATAAAGCACCTATTCTTTTTCGATCAAAATTTGATTCTTAAACAGGTGTTGAATATTCACTCGACGCTGATCATGGGTCGTCTTGACCGTTTTGAAAGCAACCTGATGACTTACGTAAGAGCGTCAAATTTCAAACTCATAGATCGAACTATACGCTATGTTCAGCTCCTGTCTGAATACCGATCCAAGCAGATCCCAGCTTATGAAAAAGTCGCAGAGGTCCTTTTTGAATTGAAAGACAAGTTGCATCAGGACGAGCCAGCGGTTTTTCGAATTCTCGAAGCTTTGGAATAACAGAAGGCGGAGACCGGCCTTCAAAGGTAATTTACGAAGCCGACAATAGCTAGAACTGGACTGTAGGGCTTATGTAAGAGGCTTGCTAAAAATGCGACCACTTCCTCGGTTAACTGGAAGCTTATAACTAATTAATGGGATGGTTTGAGTTCTTTCATCCTTAAATCAATACATTCCGATGAACTCTGCAAAAAATGAACAACCCCGCCCCAAGGGGCGAGGTATCAGAAGAGTGCGAGTTGTCTATCATCATGTAGTTTTGTGTATTCTTTGCCTTGGTTTTGAACGTAACTTCTTATGCTTTCCTCATCGCCG